>Ga0310910_10000004_pt1 | contig 78839 bp, 85 predicted proteins | sample GREbulkMGHF172_FD_203448 | JGI IMG/M metagenome (GOLD analysis project Ga0310910, IMG submission 203448) | Lab enrichment of tropical soil microbial communities from Luquillo Experimental Forest, Puerto Rico - GRE.bulkMG.HF172 | ecosystem: Environmental > Terrestrial > Soil > Tropical forest >... | reverse complement strand
TTTCCCAGGACATGTCGATCCGTCACGACCACGCGACGAAACGTGAGGTCGCTTTCAGCGAGGACAAGATCTTCGTCAATGCGATGACCAACGACGCGCTCGAATTGTTCGAGCCCCGTGCGTGTGCCGACCACTGCCAGACGATCGTCGCGATGAATCACAGTCGCGTCGGTCGCCGCAATCGTCTCTGCGCCATTGCGGACGCGCGAGATCGTAACCCGCGATTCGGTCCGGCCAGGAATCGCGTCGATGCGGACGCCGTCGAGATTTGGATTCGTCACCACCATCGTGCGCCGCTCGAGCGCTTCCGCCGGCCCACGATTTCTGCTTGAGAATTCAGCGGATTCGCGCGCAGGATCGATGCGAAAAATTTGTTTGAGTAACAATAGCGTTCCGATGATTCCAACGATCGCGGTTGGATAACTGACCGCGTAGGCGAGCGCGGGTAACGTCAAACGATCGGGCACAACGTCGGGCATCATGCTGATCGTTTGAGTGGCCGCGCCCAACGAGGGCGTGTTGGTCGTTGCACCGGAAAAGATTCCGAGCACTGCCGCGTTATCGAAACCGGCGATCCATCCAGTAAGCGGCGCGAGCGCAGCGCCGAAAAGAACAATCGCGGTGGCAAGGACATTGAGCTTGATGCCTTGGCGACGAATCGCGGCGAAAAATCCGGGACCAAGTTGCAGACCGATGGTGAAGACGAACAGAATCAATCCCAACTCCTTCACGAAATCGAGCGTGTGATGATCAACCGGGTTACCGAAATGCCCGATAATAATTCCCGCGAAGAGAACGCCCGCGGTCCCGAGGCCAATTCCCCGGAATTTTAAACTGCCAAGCGCCATTCCGAGAACGCACACAAACGCGAGTGCACCAATGGCATGAGCGATTGGCTGTGTCCGGTGGAGCTCGAAGAGCCAGTTCATTGCGTCGGTCCCGCCCTGCTTAAATGTATCACCTTACCCGCGAGCTCGTTCGCGAGATGTCGCTGCATGACGGCGCGAATATCTGGATTCGCGGCTGCGAAAAGAGCAAATTCGCCGCGTGGTAGAACCAGTCGGGCTTCACGGAGTTGTTACTTGCTTGTCAATCAGACCACAGGCGACGCAGCTCTGACTTCGGCGGTCGCGCCTGCAGCGTAAGCTTCGAAATTCCTGTTGAACAACCTGGCCAGCTTTTTCGCAGCCGTGTCGTAGGCGGCCTTTTCGGTCCAGCTTTCGCGCGGACGCAAAATTTCCGAGGGAACGCCTGGAACTTCAGACACGATGTCGAAGCCGAAAATTGGGTCGCGTTCGACCTTCGGTTCTGCAAGCGCACAAGAATGAATCGCGTCGAGAATCGAGCGGGTATGTTTGAGGGAGATGCGCTTGCCAATGCCAAAGCCACCGCTGGCCCAACCGGTATTCACCAGCCAGACGCGCGCCTTGTGTTTGCGCATTTTCTCAGCGAGCAGCTCGGCGTATTTGCTCGGATGCCAGACGAGAAACGGTCCGCCGAAACAGGGCGAAAAGGTTGCCTGCGGTTCCGTGACTCCCATTTCGGTGCCCGCGACTTTCGCGGTGTAGCCGCTGATGAAATGATACATCGCATGCGCCGGCGAAAGCGCTGCGATCGGCGGCAATACGCCAAACGCGTCGCAAGTGAGAAAAATCACATCCTGAGGATGGCCCGCAACGCATGGGATCTTCGCGTTCCGAATGAATTCGATCGGATATGCGCCACGAGTGTTTTGGGTAATGCTCACGTCGGCGTAGTCGACCATTCGATCTTCATCAAGCACGACGTTTTCAAGTACTGCGCCGAAACGGAGCGCTTGAAAAATGTCCGGCTCGTTTTCAGGCGTGAGATTGATCGCCTTCGCGTAACAACCGCCTTCGATGTTGAAAATGCCATCGTCGCTCCAGATGTGCTCGTCATCGCCAATGAGATGGCGTTTCGGATCAGCCGAGAGTGTCGTTTTGCCGGTGCCGCTCAACCCGAAGAGCAACGAAGAGACGCCGGCTTGTTTGTCCGCGGTAGCGGAGCAATGCATCGAGAGTAAACCGCGTTTCGGCGCGAAATAATTCGCCACCGTGAAGACGCCTTTTTTCATTTCACCCGCGTACTCGGTCCCGAGAATGACGAGCTGGCGACCTTCCAAACTGAGATCAATGCTGGTAGTCGAGCCCATGCCGGTCGTCAGGCGATTTGCGGGAAACGCGCCGCCGTTGATGATGACGAAATCCGGCGCGCCGAAATTCGCGAGCTCTTGCTTCGTTGGCCGGATCAGCATCGTGTGCATAAAGAGCGCGTGATACGGGCGCGAGCAGATCACCCGAACTTTGATTCGATATTTCGGATCCCAGCCGGCAAATCCGTCGAAGCAATAAAGCCGGTCGCGCGTGTTGAGATAATCGAGCGCGCGCTGGCGGTTGATCTGAAACGTGTGCTCATCGCACGGAATGTTGACCGATCCCCACCAGACCTCCGTTTTCGATTCGGGATGCTCCACCACGCGTTTGTCCTTCGGTGAGCGTCCCGTTTTTACACCGGAGTAGGCAACGAGCGCGCCATTCTCGGCGATGCTCGCGTCCTTTTCGAAACGAATCGCGTGTTCGTAAAGCGAGCTTGGCGGAAGGTTGCGATGAATCTCAGAGATCGTCAGACCATGTTTACTGAGGTCAAATGTGGAGGAGATGGCCGTGTTCATTTTCTGCCCGGATTGAAACTTTCACACTCCGGCGCGGATCGGCGATTGGCTTATCGGACTAAGGTCTTAGACCGACAACGATAGGGTCGTAGGAAATGCTCTAAGCAACATCTCCGAGCACCGGGGCCATGGCGCGCGACGCGCGCGCGACCGCGCCGTTAATAAATTGCAGCGGAAGATGCAACCGCAGTCCCCACGCCTTCTCGTCATGTTCGGCGTGCGGAAAGCAGAGATGCAAAAGATTGTGGCCGTAAATCCAGCCGCGCGAGACGAGCGCCATGGCCATCGCGATCGTCACTTCGTAGTTGTCGCCCGGCCAGCCGCTGTCGAGATAGAAGGCGACGTCGCGAAACGGTTCGCTTAGTACGCGCTCGATCAAATTGCCCTTGTGCGAAAAGGTGCTCGACATGCAAGCAGCGGTGCCAAAGATCTGTGGATGTTGCCAAACAGTGTAAAAGGAAACGACACCACCGAGCGAAGATCCCCAGACAATGCGGAACCTTCGGTGATTTTCGATTCGGAGAAGGCGCTCGGTTTCCGGCACAATTTCTTCTGCCAATGAAATCGCGTAGGCAATGTAACCCGGGTTCGTGTAATCGCGCAGCCGATCGCCCGAGTAAATGCCGACTATGACAAAATCTTCGACTGCGCTCATCGCTCGCAGCGTTTCGCTCGTCTCGCTGATTCCCCAATCCTGACCACGAAAAGCTTCTTCCGGAAAGAAAAGATTCTGACCGTCCTGCATGTAAACGACCGGGTGCGACGCGAGATCATTTTCATCATAACCGGGCGGCAGATAAACACGAAGGCGATGATTGCGTCCCAGAATTTCGGAAGGAAACTCGATCAATTTGGAAAAGTGTCCGAGTTCCGAACTGAAGAAGAACGGAAACGAAGCACGCTGACCTTCCTCTGCCATCAACAACAGTTTGTTAGGGCCAACCGACCACCGAAATTCGCCGTCGCGAATCAGACACGGCTTGAAATAAAGAAATGGCTGGTCCGCCTTAACCTCAAACGTCCACGTGTTTTTGTCTTCGCTGGCGGCAATCGGTTCGACGTTCTTGTGCCAGTCGCGCTCCGTTCTGAAAACCAATTCCCCTTCTCCGGCCGGATAGCAAACGCGCACCGTTCTCTCCAACTCGATTCCGGTCTGGTAAGGCTTTTTTTGCTTCGCGCCTGCGCTCATGACCGAAGCTCAGCCTGCAATGCGGCGAGCGATCGAGCCTCTAGCGGAAACTCGCTCATGTGCTCGAACGTTCGAACCGACTCGTCAGGCGACCCGGGCTCATGGCGATGTCAATCTAACGCCGGCGCGGTTGGATTTTCCAGACGCGTTCGCAATAATCACGAATTGATCGATCGGAAGAAAATTTTCCCATTCGCGCACAATTCAAAATCGACGCGTGCGTCCATGATCGTCGATCTTGCCAGAGCGCGCTGACTTTTTCCTGTGCCCGGATGTAACTTTGGTAATCGGCCAGCAACAGAAACGGATCGTCACCGAGCAGATTCTCGACGATTGGACGGAACAACTCCCTGTCGCCACCGCTAAGTGCGCCGCTCGCCACGAAATCGATCACTTCTCGCAGCGCTGGATTGCGTTCGTACTGATCGCGTGGCCGATAACCGCGTTGTTTTAGTTCCACCACTTGAGTTGCCGTCAGGCCAAAAAGGAAAAAATTCTCCGCGCCGACCTCTTCGCGAATTTCGACGTTCGCGCCGTCGAGCGTTCCGACGGTAAGTGCGCCGTTGAGTGCGAACTTCATGTTGCCGGTGCCGCTCGCTTCTTTCCCGGCGGTTGAAATTTGCTCCGATAAATCCGCCGCCGGAAAAATAACATGGGCATTCGTGACGTTGTAGTCGGGGAAGAACACCACTTTGATCCGATCGCGCACTGCTGGATCGACATTCACAAGTCCACCAATCGAGTTGATGAATTTGATAATGCGCTTAGCCATGAAATAGCCGGGCGCGGCTTTGCCTCCAAAAATGAAGGTGCGCGAGGGCACCTCAGCATTTGGATCGCCGCGAAGCCGGAGATAGAGAGTTAAAATGTGCAGCGCGTTCAGATGCTGACGTTTGTATTCGTGGATGCGCTTAACCTGAATGTCGAACAACGATTCTGGATCGACCGCGATGCCGGTGCGTTGTTGAATGAGCACGGCGAGCCGGCGCTTGTTTGCGAGCTTCACTTCGCGCCACAGTTCGTGGAAACTCGCGTCGCCCGCGAGCGGTTCAAGACCGCGTAATTTGCTAAGATCTTGTAACCAGTTGTCACCAATTCGCGAAGTAATCAGTTTTGAGAGACCAGGATTGCTCAGTGCGACAAAGCGCCGCGGCGTTACGCCGTTGGTGACATTGCAAAATTTTTCCGGCCAGAGCTCGGCGAAATCGCGCAGGACCGTCTGCTTGAGTAATTCGGAATGCAATTCGGCTACGCCGTTGACTGCATGACTGCCGACCGTGGCCAGATGCGCCATGCGGACCGCACGCGGTTTGTTTTCATCGATCAGGGAAAGTCTCGCGACGCGCGCTTCGTCGCTGGGAAACTTTTCGCGAACGTCCTCCAGAAAGCGGCGATTGATTTCGTAGATGATCTCGAGATGGCGCGGCAGCAGCGCGCCGAAAAGATCGACATTCCACTTTTCCAACGCTTCGGGGAGAAGCGTGTGATTAGTATAGGCAAAAGTTGCATGCGTAATCTTCCACGCTTCATCCCAATCGAGCGCGTGCTCGTCCACGAGCAAGCGCATCAATTCCGCGACCGCGACCGCCGGATGCGTGTCGTTAAGCTGGACCGCCCATTTCTCGTGGAACGTCGCCGGCGTTCCGCCGAGTAACCCGTGAATCCGCAGCATGTCCTGCAAAGAACAGCTCGTGAAAAAGAATTGCTGTTTCAGCCGAAGCTCTTTCCCAACCGCAACTTCGTCATTCGGATAGAGAACCTTAGTAATGTTTTCCGAAGTCATTTTGTCCTGCACCGCACGGTAGTAATCGCCGTGATTGAATGCGGCGAAGTCGAACGACTCGACAGCTTCCGCTTTCCAAAGCCTGAGAATATCGCACGTACCGACGTCATACCCCGGAATGGGCGTGTCATAGGCAACGCCTTTGACTTCCGTGTCCGGGATCCAACGAACCCGCGATCGGCCGTTTACCGAAAATGTTTCAGTGTGGCCACCGAACTTCACTGCATATGCGACCTCCGGGCGCGCCACTTCCCATGGATTTCCGTTCCGCAACCATTTGTCCGTCACTTCGCATTGCCAACCATCGCGAATAACTTGGTCGAAAATTCCGAACTCATATCGAATGCCGTAGCCGATCGCCGGCACTTCGACTGAAGCGAGCGAGTCCATGTAACAGGAGGCGAGCCGGCCGAGTCCGCCGTTGCCGAGTCCCGGCTCTTCTTCCTGCGCAAGGATTTCGTCAAGATCGATATGTAGCGAACGCAGGGCCGCGCGCGTCTCCTCAGTGATTCCGAGACTGAGCATGTTATTCGCGAGGTGCGGTCCGGGAAGATATTCCGCCGAAAGATAAGCCACGCGGCGCGCATCCGCGCCCCCATAACTCTCCATGCTCTCGACCGTGCACTGAAACACGCGATCGCGAATGGTCAGGGCCAGCGCAAAATAGAGGTCATGTTTGGTGGCCGCGCTTTCGAGCCGGCCCATCGCGTAGCGAAGATTGTCCCGAAATGCCTGCTTGATTTCGTCAATCGCGACGCCGGTACGGATGTTTCTAGGCGAATTCAACTCAAACCTAACTCTGATCCATTAGCGCAATCTCAGACATTGGACTTAGGGCTTATCGGCACTAATTGGCGCCGTACCGACAGCCCATTCAGTCACTAGACGATAACCAACGGCGAGCAATGTCGGGCCTAAAAATACGCCGATAAAACCAAAAGCCAGCGCGCCGCCGAGTACGCCGAACAAAATCAAAAGGAATGGCATGTCGCTGCCCTGACTGATCAGCCACGGTTTGACCACATTGTCCACACTGCTCACACCGATGCCCCACACCAACATGAACAACCCCCAGCCGGTCGAGCCTTCGTGAAAAAGCCACAACATCGCCGGCACCCAAATCAATGGCGGACCCACTGGCACAACTGACAAAAAAAATGTGAGCAAAGCCAGCATTCCTGCGCCGGGCACGCCCGCAATTAGAAAACCAACTCCGGCCATGACTCCTTGCACAAGCGCAGTCCCGAGAATGCCATAAACCACCCCGCGCACTGTCGCGCCTGCCAAAACAAGAAGTCGTTGACCGCGTGTACCGGCAACGCGTTCCACAATTGCGGTCAAATTTTGAGCAATGGACTCGCCATCTCGAAAAAAGAAAAGCGCAATCAAAACACTCAACGCGAGTGCGACCAATCCACTCACGAGCGCCTTGCCAATTATCAACAACAATGCAGTCAACGGCTCGATCAATCGCCTGCTCTCCTCCAACAATTTGGCATGATCGGCAGCCAAAGTTTGCCAATGCTCAACCGCGCGATGTCCGAGAAGCGGAATCCTCGCGAGCCAATCCGGCGGCGGCGGAAAACCGGTGTCGATCCACCCCCGGACAGCCACGGTCAGATCGCGAATGTTGTCTCCAATCGCGGCCGCGATAATACCGAATGGCAGCAGCACCACCAAAACCATTGCGAGTGCCATGACAGACGCCGCTAATGTACGGTGACCGCGAGCCAACGGGAGCACTCGTTTGTAAATCGGCCATGTTGAGAAACACAACACCGCCGCCCAGAGCAAGGCGGAGACAAATGGGCGCAATATCAGCAGGCAGCTGCCCAGCAGGAGCAACAGCACGATCGCGCTAATAATTCGCTCAAGTCTTCGTCGCCTTTGAATCGTGTCGGTATTCATCGAGGCAAAGACCCGGCGGAATTTTACGGAACCGACTGGGCAGCTTTCCGCACCGGCGCGGTTTCCTCAATCATCAGCGGCTCGATGACTGAAAATTGTCCACGACGTCAGCCACCATCGCAAACCGGTTTACGTTGCCCAGTTTGGCATCCACGCCTTCGCTGCGCAGCCGATCGCGCACTGAAGAGCGTGGCTCAACCGCCTGGAATTGGATATTCCTGGCCTTGAGTTCATCGGCCAGGCCGCCGAGCGCTTGCGCACTTTGCATGTCGACTCGCGGGGCGGCAGAAAGATCGAGCACGACTAGTTGTGGCGGCGGCGTTGCAGAAGTCACTCGAGATAGAATCGACTCGCAGACGTGGTCTGCGTTGAAATAGACGAGGCCCGACTCTGGTCGAAAAATCAGCACGCCTGGGATCAATTCGTTGTCTGGATGTCGTTCACGGTCCGAAAAGCGCCGAGTACCCGGAATGCGCCCGAGCATCGCTACGTGTGGGCGAGAAGCTAAACGTAGCAGCTGCACGAGCGAAATGAGTGCGCCGATCATGACGCCACGCAGCAGCCCGAAAGTTAAGACCCCCACGAAGGCTGCGATCGCGACCACGAACTCGGCGCGATCGTTGCGCCAGAGTTGCTTTAAAGTTGCGAGCTTTAGCAAGCCGGCGACCGCCACCAATACGACGGCAGCCAGCACCGGCTGCGGCAACGCGCTCAGGAGATGAGAGAAAAATAGCACCACTACCAGAACAAACAATCCGGCCACCAAGGTGGACAGCGGCGTACGCGCGCCAGCACTTTCATTGACCAGCGACTGCGACGTTCCGCCGCTGACCGGAAAACCGCGACCAAGGCCAGCGGCCAGATTCGATGCAGCGAGTGCGAGAAACTCCTGATTGGCGTCGAAATGTCCGCCGTGTTTGGCGGTAAACATGCGGCCGATAGCCGCAGTCTCTACTACGCCGATAAGAAAGCAGGCAATCGCAAGTGGAAGCAGCTCGTTCAGATCGTGCCAATAGACGGCAGGGAATCCAATCGCGGGCAATCCCTGAGGCACATTACCAAGCAGTTTCACCCCCCGCGCTTCCAACGAGAAAACCGATGCAGCAATGACGCCGCCGATCACGACAAACAGGGCCACGGGCTTGTTTTTGAGAAAAATCTTTCCCAGAATCAAAATCGCTAGCGCGATTCCGCCGGTGACGAGCGCGGCGGGGTGAGTTTCATGGAGATGTTTGAGGAAAAACCCGCTGTTTTCCCAAAAGCTTCCGTGCGCTCCGTGAACGCCAAACAGTTTTGGTAACTGCGTGCTGGCGAGGAAAAGACCTACGCCGCACTTGAATCCGGTCATCACGCTCTCCGAGATGAAGTTCACGACGCTCCCTGCTTTGACCAGCCACGCGATAAATGCGATGCACGCGACCAGCACGGCCGTGCCGGCGGCGAGCGCCCCGAAGCGAGACGTGTCGCCTCCAGACATCTCGCCCAACGATGATCCGATCAAGAGCGAAATCGCAGACGTAACGGAAATCGACGTGTGCCGAGAGCTACAAAATAACCAGAATACAAGTCCGCCAAACAAACAGGCATAGAGCCCTGCTTCAGGCGGTAGATTAGCGAGCGAGGCATCACCCAGTGCGGCCGGGAGCAGATAAGCCGCCAATGTAATTCCGGCGGCAAGATCAAAACGAAACCACTCGCCTTTGTAATTAGGCAACCAGGAAGCGGCTGGAAATATTGTCTTCCACCAAGAACGGACCACCACCGTCATCCACGTTGACCTTCTAGGCGATCATACTGCTTGCGATGACGCGCCTTGTATTCTACTGCCCAGGCACGGGCGGCCTCCAAGGGATTCCGATTCTGCTGACGCTCAATCCACACCTTTAGTCCCTCTTCATCAATTGGCAGATCGACAACCCGGGGTCGCCCAAGCAGTCGTCCAAATGTTTCCATGACCTTCGGAATCGATGGAAACACAATCTCATCCAAGACTTCGGGTTTCCCCTGGCAGACGTAGGCATTCAAATCGACCCAGCAGCCATCAGGGCGAAGGACAAACATTCGCGTCTTGGGTATCGCAGCAGTGGGTGAAACGCCGGTTTGAGTGACCAGATACGGTCCGTCGCTCCCTTCGGAGCCGAGGTTCAGCACCTGCGAATCCCGATAGTAGTTGGTAATCGTTCGCATCGGATCAGGGCGCCGACCCTATATATATAGTACGGCTGCGGAGCCTAGCGGCGGCGGCGGTTCGGGTATTCCACTTCATAAATGGCGTTAATGGGAGGCCGGGACGACCGCCTCCACGTGCTCTAGTCCCACCGGGGCAGGCTGAGTTGCCGGGTGCGGCTTCTTTCCGCCGCTGAATTTTTCGACCAGATAAAACAGCACCGGGATTAGAAAGACGGCGATGAAGCTGGCGGCCAGCATTCCGCCAATGACTACGTAACCCATGACCTGCCGGGAAAGGGCGCCGGCGCCACTTGCCTTCGCGAGCGGAACGCAGCCAAGAATGAACGCGAAGGAAGTCATCAGGATCGGCCGAAGGCGTAATTTAGCGCCTTCCAAGGCGGCTTCGACAAGACCGAGGCCCTGCTCGTGTTTCATTTTCGCAAACTCAACGATAAGAATCGCGTTCTTCGCTGAGAGACCAATGAGCATAACAAGACCAATCTGCGCATAGACATTGAGCTCATAGTGCCCAACTATTAGTCCGGCGAACGCGCCCCAGACGGCCACCGGCAAACTAATTAGGACGCTGAACGGCAAACTCCAACTCTCGTATTGCGCCGCCAGAACGAGGAAAACGAAGAGCAGCGAGAAGGCAAATATGACACTTGCTGAGACACCCTCCTGGGCCCGCTTTTCCTGATAGCTCATCCCCATGTAGGCAAATCCCATCTCGTTAGGCATGGTCGACTTGAATACTTCCTCCATCGCCTTCATTGCTTGCGCCGAGCTGTAGCCGGGGGCGTTCGTAGCGTTGATTTGCGCGGAACGGTATAGGTTGTAGCGCATGGTGTATTCGGGACCACTGATCGGTTTCGAGTTCGATATGGCGCTGAGGGGGACCATCTTGCCGTCTTTATTCTTCACAAAGAATTGTTCGACCTGATCGATGTTCGTTCGATAATCGCCTTCGGCTTGGATAAAAACCTGCCATTGCCGGCCGAAACGGTTGAAATAGTTCACGAAATAACTCCCCATGAACGTTTGCAGGGTTTGATAAACGTCACTTAGGTTCATGTTCTGCTTGAGCACCTTTTCCTTGTCGACATTCAAGAAAGTTTGGGGGACGTAAGGCGAGAACATTGGCGTCACTCCGGCGAGTTCTTTTCGCTCCCGCGCGGCTGCCACAAACTTTGAGACCTGTTCCGCCAGAAAGGCAACGTCTTTGCCCGAGCGGTCCTGTAACATAAAGGTCACACCACCGCTCGTGCCAATCCCAGGAATGGCCGGCGGCGAGAAGGCGAACGCGCGCGCCGCCGGAATCTTGGAAAATTCCGTGTTTACATGTTTAAGGATCGCCTGGTATTGCTCCTCCGGCGTCTTTCGCTCTTTCCATTCCTTGAGCGAAATGAAAAAGATGCCACTGTAAGTTGTATTAACGCCGCTGAGAAAGTTCAACCCGACGACGGTTGAGTAGTATTGGATGCCCGGCGTCTTTTTAAGGACTTCTTCGCATTGCTGCATGACGTCATCGGTTCGTTGAAACGACGCGGCATCAGGCAGGATCACCTGGGCAAAGAAATAGCCTTGGTCTTCGTCCGGCAAAAAGCTTCCGGGGATTCGTTTCCCGAACATCCCGGCCAGCACGACGAACCCCGCGAGGATGATGACAGCGATAAGCGACTTGCGAATCAGGAAATGGCATGTGGTCGTGTACTTGTCCGTGGCTGCGCCGAAGACTCGGTTGAACCAATTGTAAAACCTTTGGAGCAACCCTTTGCCTTTTTTCTTGGGCTTTAACAGCATCGCGGAAAGCGCCGGCGATAGCGTTAACGCGTTGAACGCCGAGATCAGCATCGATACCGCGATGGTCACGGCGAACTGCTGATAGAGTCTTCCGGTGATGCCGGGAACAAACGCTGTCGGAATGAACACGGCTGCGAGCACGATTGCGATGGCGACGACCGGCCCGCTGACTTCTTCCATCGCTTTTAGAGTCGCTTCTCGCGGCGAAAGGCCGTGCTCAATGTGATGTTCGACCGCCTCGACCACTACGATGGCGTCATCAACCACGAGACCGATCGCCAGCACAAGACCAAATAGCGAAAGCGTGTTTACGGTGAACCCAAACATGGGGAACAAGACGAACGTGCTTATGAGCGAGACTGGCACAGCGAGAAGAGGAATCAACGTCGCGCGCCAACCCTGGAGGAAGATGAACACAACCAGGATGACCAACAAGAGGGCTTCCTCGAGTGTCTTCTTAATTTCCGCCATGCCCTCGGTCACCGCGAGGGTGGTGTCGAGACAAACCACGTAGTCGAGGTCGGCTGGGAACTTTTGTGATAGCTCCTTGATTCTCTTCTTCGCGCCGTCAGCGGCCGCGATGGCATTCGAACCCGGAAGCTGGTAAAGCGCGACGAGGGCGGCCGGCTTACCATTAAGACGGCCAGAGAGAGCATAGTTCTGACCGCCGAGCTCGATTCGCCCAACATCTTTCACACGCACCATCGAGCCGTCCGGATTCGAGCGCACGACAATCTCGCCAAATTCCTCCGGCGTTTGCAAACGTCCCTGCGAACGCACGGCGTAAGTAAATTCCTGGCCTTTCGGCACCGGCTCGCCGCCGATCGTTCCCGCTGGGTTCACCGTGTTCTGAGAATTGATTGCAGAGATGATTTCCGGAATGGTCAGCCCGAGTTTCGCCAACTGATCGGGCTTCACCCAAATACGCATCGCATACTGGCCCGCGCCGAAGACCGAGACACTTGCGATGCCCTTTACGCGGGTGAACTCGTCATTCAGATTAATGTTCGCGTAATTTGCCAGGAAGATGTTGTCGTAGGTCCCTTTCGGCGAGTAGAGAGCGAACATGATCAACGGCGACGAGGTCGATTTTGCAACCGTCACGCCGAACTTGTTCACGTCGGCCGGCAGCTGCGAAGTCGCCTGATTGGACCGCATCTGGGAAAGGATCTGGTCGGTATTCACGTCGGTGCCGACTTCGAAGTTGACCGTGAGCTTGAGCGTGCCGTCATTGCCGTTGACCGACTGCATGTAATTCATGTTGTCCACGCCGCTCATCTGCTGCTCGATCGGGGTGGCAACGGATTGCTCGACAGTGAGCGCGTCGGCGCCCGTGTAAGTGGTCTTCACCTGAATTTCCGGCGGGACGATGTCGGGGAACTGCGCCACCGGCAAACGAAGGTAGGTAATGATCCCGACGATCGTCATCACGATCGAGATAACGATCGCGACGATGGGACGATTAACGAAGAATTTGGACACAGTAGCTTATTAGTGCGCTTGAGATTCGGTTTCGGTTTTTTCTTCCGCTTTCGTCGTCGATTCAGCTTCAGCTGGTTTCTCTGCGGGCGGCGTCCATGGCTTGGCCGTGACCGGAGAACCGGCTTTGATCTTTTGCAAACCTTCGACGACCACTTTTTCACCTACTTTCAAGCCAGATGAGATTACCCAATCGGTTCCGGTGCGGGCGCCGACTTTTACGGGTCGAATCTCCGCCTTCCCATCCCCGCCGATGATGCCGAGTTGATACGCGCCTTGCACTTCTGAAACTGCGCGCTGTGGCACGACGACCGCATCCTTCAGGACGTTTGCAACGATCCGCGCCCGGGCGTAGAACCCAGGCCGCAGAATACAGCCCGGATTTTGCACAAGCGCAGTAACCAGAATGGTGCCGGTTGACGCTTGAACCTGCCGATCCACCGCCAGCAACCAGGCTTTGTTAGGGAAAGTCGATCCGTCCGCCAGGATCAGCTCGATGTTTTTCGGTCGCTCATTCAACGGCTTATTCAGTGTTTCCTGACCACGTTGATGGAACGTGAGATAATCCGCTTCGCTGACAGGACAGAGAATTTTGGCCGGATCCAGCGTCGAGATATTCGTGAGCACGACGTTGCCGCCGGTGCCGACCAGGTCACCCACCTCGGCCTTGGCGATTCCGACAATTCCGTCGACCGGCGCAGTCACGTCGCAGAACCCCAGATTCAACTCCGCTTGATGCACGTTCGCTTCGAGTGCGCTAACCTTCGCGATATTGGATTCGGCGAGTTGTGTCTTGTTGGTGTGCTCCTGCTCGGAAATCACCTTCTGACTAAAAAGTTTGTCGCTCCTCTCCCTTTCTGCGATGGCCGCTAATTTGACAGCTTTGGCCTGTTCCAGCTGGCTTTTGGCCTCAGCCAACGCAGCCTCGAACGGCCGGGGATCGATTTGAAAAAGGAGCGTGCCTTTCTTGACCAGCGAGCCTTCGTCGTAAGTCCGCTTAATCAAATAACCGGCAACCTTTGCCCGAATCTCAGCGTTCTCCGAGCCGTCAATGGTTCCGATCCACTCGCGATAAACCGGAACGTCTCGGGTGGCCGCATCCATCACCAGCACGTCCGGTGGCGGCGCCGATACAGTTTCCTCTTTGCCGCAGTTAACCAACGCACCGGCGGCGAGAACTATCGGAACCAGAAAACAAATTTCTTTTTGCATTTTCATTTCGAGGTTATCTGCGCGCTAACTTCATAAATTCGCGGGCTGCGAGAGTCGAAACTCGAGTCGCGTCCCTTGTGGAAAAACATCTTCGCCAAAACTGAATCCTCCTCGCTTTGCGCGCGTCGTGTGAGCTCCCTGTGGATACACTGCGCTTGTTTTAATAGGAACCGTTCGCCCATTCGCTGACACCGCTGTTAAAATCAGTGTGAGTGGACTGGAAGAAGTCGTGGAACGGGAACCGCGTGAGGCCTGGATGAGTCCCGTCACGTGCGTTCCGGCTCGAAGAGCAACGTCTCCATTCGCAACTACGTTTCGATCGACAGTCGCGGTGAAGTGCCGGCCGGGCGTAGCGTGCGTTGAAATCGCCGCATTTGTTCGGACCACAATGGCTGTCCCTGCCGGGACAGTTGCCGCCAGGCAAAACGATTCCGTTGCGAGCCAAACGCATAATGAAAAAGCAAAGATTTGTTTCTTATCCATTCAGTTACCTCAATCGATTAGCTGATATTTATCGCCCGATATTTAGATCCCCCCTTAGTCTGCGGAGGCTCGTCTGCCCCGAATATTGGACTTTAGGCCTATGTGGATGACCGGCGACCGCATGATGGAAAATGTCGTCCGAAACTTGCTCACAAAAAAGGAACACACTATGCCTCTTCAAATTGAATACGGACTGGACAATCTTTGTCTGCTGCGCATCAGCGGAGTCCTGAAACAATCCGAATTTGCCGCGAGCAAAAAAGATCTGGCGCAAAAGATCGATACCGGATCGAAGCCGCGCGTCCTCGCAATTGTGGAAGGCTTCGAAGGCTGGGAAACGCGGCGCGGATTGGAACGATCTTGATTTTCTCGTCAGTTACAGTGGCGAAATTGCCAGGATTGCGATCGTCGCCCACCCGAAATGGGAGACGCAGCGCTCGCTTGTGCCGGCGCCGGCCCGTGCAGTAATCCCCAACCTATTTCTTCGTTAGCTTCTGCTTTGCCGCGGCGAGTTCTTTCAGTTTTTTCTCATCTACTTTCGGGTAAGCTAACTTCAAGTCGGCGAGGGCATCGATCACGGCGGCTGCGACCACGACGCGGGTAAACCATTTGTTGTCGGCCGGCACGACATACCACGGCGAATCTTTGGTGGCCGTTTCCCGGATCATTTCTTCGTAGGCGTCCATGTAATCGTCCCAGTAATCCCGCTCGGCTGCATCGTTGGCGGAGAATTTCCAATTTTTCTGCGCGTTATCGATCCGCTCCAGAAAGCGGCGTTTTTGTTCTTTCTTGGAAACGTGGAGGAAAAACTTGCGCACCACGATTCCGTTTCGACTGAGATATTGTTCGAAGTTGCGAATGTCTTCGAACCGGTCCTCCCAGATTCTCTTGCCGACAAGTTCTGGCGGAAGTCTTTGCTTATCCAAAAACTCAGGATGCACGCGGACGACGAGAACTTCCTCGTAATAACTGCGATTGAAGATTCCGATGTGTCCGCGATTGGGCAAAGTTTTCATGCAACGCCAAAGATAATCATGGTCCAAATCCTCGGACGTCGGTGATTTGAACGAGAAGACCTGGCAACCTTGCGGGTTCACTCCCGACATCACGTGTTTGATCGCGCCGTCTTTACCGGCGGCATCCATTGCTTGAAAAATCAGCAACACCGCCCACTTGTCCTGCGCGTAAAGTTTGTCCTGTAGTTCAGCCAAGACTGTGACGCCCATCGCGAGCGCTTCCTGTGCTCGCGGTTTGTCCTCTTCCTTGGTGAATCCAAGCGTGTCGTTGGGATCGATATCTTTAAGGCGAAACTCCTTGCCTTTCGTGATTCGGAATGGTTCGGCGAATTCGCGGGCTCTTTTAACTAACTTTTTTGTTTTCATAAGCTTCGATGGTTAATGTAACTGAAAAAATCGTGGACTACGGCGAAGACGAAAGTTGCATCACTCGAACCGGGACTAAGGCTATAAGGAGTAAACATCGTTAGACCAGGAAAGACGGCGTCATGTCATCCTCCAAGCAGAACGACCAGACCAACTCTAGCCCAAGGCCGATCGCGACCATGACCGAACCAGTCGCCAATCGATTGCTACCGGTATAATCGGTCCATTTTTGACCAACGAAAAAGAGAAGCGCAAACAGAATTTCGCCGAGTCGACTCGCCGGATCGAGATATTTCGGAACAAAGCGCTTCATTGCTCGTGAGGTCGGTCGCCGTTTCGGAAGGGCCTCCAATGACATTGGCCGTACCCAGACGTGCGGGAACATGGGACTTAGGGCGTACGCGGATTGGCCCGCTATTGAAACGGACCGGTTTGTTCCGCGAATGGCGGCGCTAGTTCCGCGAAAACGCTGATTCGATCCCGGCAAGAAATTCTTCGTCCGAAATCGGTTTTATAAAGAACGCCGAGGCTCCAGCATCGAGCGCCTGCATGCGAACCGATGGATCGTCTTTGCTCGTGAGAATAATTACCCGCGTCGCGCAGCTTGTGCGACACTCGGTTTCTGTCCAATCCCTCTCACTGAGCCGCAGTGTCGAGAGCGCGCACAACCAGGTTCAAAAATTTTTCATCATCAAAAGGTTTGATCAAAAAGCCGAAGGCTCCACCCTGCATAACCGTTGCTTCGGCAGCAGGATCTTCATGACCGGTGATGAAAATTACCCGCGTTTGTGGCGATTTCGCGCAAAGATGCGCCAGCAGTTCCATTCCGGTCATGCGTTCCATCCAGATGTCCAACACGGCAACTGGAACAGGATTTGTTGCCAAATATTGAAGAAACGCGTCCGCTTCACCAAATGCTTCTACTTTGAATCCCGCGGACTTAAGCAAACGGCTTATTGCTTTTCGGACGGATGGATCATCATCAACTAGACAAACAACTTTGGTAGAAGAAGTCTCGGCGTCCGTTTGTCCTGACGCGGTCTTGCTTTGTAGGCTCGTCGCTGGCACAAAGCCTGAATAGACAACGATTGATCAGGATCTGCACTCAGACTTTAGTCCCATTCCCTTCCGAAAGCGAGATGCCGGCCTTCTGCACGAGCCGGACGAGTTCAGGCACGCAGTTAATGCCAAGCTTTTGCATCATCCGGCCGCGATGGACTTTCACCGTTTTTTCCGCCATGCCGAGCTCGCCGCCAACCTGCTTGTTCAGCATTCCCGTGACAACAAGTTCCATCACTTCAAATTCGCGCGGAGTTAGTAAATCAAGTAAACGCCGGGCGCCATCCTTCTCTGCGGCGCCTCGCCGTTGCTCGATCGAACGAGCCAGAGCGCGCTCGACACACTTCAATAGCTCACGAGGTTTGAATGGTTTCGGTAAAAAGTCGACTGCCCCCGCCTTCATCACTTGCGCGCACATCGGGATGTTTCCGTGTCCAGTAATAAAAATAAGTTGTTCTTCGCGGCGGCGATCAATCAGAGCCTGTTGAAACTCGATCCCGTTCACACGCGGCATTTTTACATCGACAACTATACAAGCTGAGCCGAAATACGGAGAGCGCGCCAGAAAATCGGAAGCGGATTCAAAGACTTCAGTCTGGTAATTGGCTGACCTCAACAATCGCTTTAGACTTTTTCGAACTGATTCGTCATCGTCGATCACGAAGACGATTCCATTAGGCGTGCTCACTTGTTTGTTTCCATTGTGATCGGTAACGTAAAGTAGAAGCAAGCTCCGTCTCCGTCCACGTTTTCCACGTTAATTTTCCCGCCATGCGATTCAATAATCGAGCGCACAATCGCAAGGCCCATTCCCAGTCCTTCCTTTTTCGTCGTAAAGAATTGCTCGAAAAGGTGTTCGCGAATTTCATCGGGAATGCCCGGCCCGTAATCACGAACACTCACCCTAATGGGTCCGTTGCCGCTCCATTCCGTCGCAATTTTCACTTTGCGCCGGCTTGCCGGGGTATTGCGCATCGCGTCGTATGCGTTGGTCACTAGGTTGATTAGCACCTGCTGAATTTGGATCGGATCTCCCTTGACCACCGGCAAGTTCTGGTCGAGGAAGACCTCAAGCTCACACGAGTGGGCCACGGTGTCCGGGTGTACCATGTGTGCCACGCTCGTAACGAGGTCGTTCATCTTGATGGATTCGCGAATTGCCGCGCCCTTTTTTATCGTGTTCCGAATGTGCCTGATCACGTCGTTGGCGCGGCGACCGTCAGCGACGATGTCCTCCAGGATTTCGCGAAGGTTCAGAACATCGACCTCGCCCCGATCAATGAACCGTTGCCCAGCGCTCGCATTGCTGATAATGCCCGAAAGAGGTTGATTCAGTTCGTGGGCGATCGATGCCGTCATTTCACCAAGTAAACTGATTCGGCTAAGACGGTCAATTTCGTCACGGCTTTTGCGCATCTGCTCCTCAGCAATTTTGCGCGCGGAAATATCGGTCACAGTCGCCAAGACCAGAATTCCCTGGGGGGTTCGAATCGGATTCAAACCAATTTCAGCCGGGAATTCTGTGCCGTCTTTTCGGCGGCCGAATAATTGCCGTGGCTCCATCAATCGCGCCTCAGGAGTAGCCACAAATCTTTTGCGACGGATGAAATGTTCCGAGAACCGCTCGGGCACCAGAATCTCTACCGGTTTTCCGATCAGCTCCTCACGCCAGTAATTGAACAATTTTTCGACCTGCGCATTCGCCAGCACGATTTGTCCCTCACTAGTAATCAGGAGAATTCCGCTGGAAGAGGCCTCTGTGGCGAGTTGGAAAAGTTCCTGCGCCTGCTTTCGTTCGGTCACATCCATCGACACGCCGAGCAAGCGCGTGAGCGCTCCTTTCTCGTCCCTCAAACAGCGGGCTCGTCCGCTGATCCAACGCACTGCTCCATCCGGAAGCAAAGCGCGATATTCAATCTCGTAGCCGCCTCCCGTTTCGATCGCTTCTTTGAGAGCGGCGTCCGGTATTGCGCGATCCTCGGGATGCGCGCGACCGCAAAATTCGGCAAGGCTAATCGGTTCAGACCCGAATTGAAAAAGTTCACGCGCTTTGTCGGACACCCAAAGCTCGTTCGTCTCGGTGTTTAATTCCCATACGCCCAGGTGTGCGGCCTCGGCCGCGAGTGCGACGCGCTCTTCGAATTCATGCACCACTTTTTGTTGTGCGAGCAGATCTGTGATATCGGTACACGCGCCGACGTATCCCCGAAAAGCTCCGCGCACCCCGTATCGCGGCACTCCCGTGTCGCTGACGAACCGATACTCACCATCGTGGCGCCTGAGCCGGTACTTTATCGTGAATGGCTTCCGATCATCAAACGCCGTCACGTATGTCTTCAGGCAATTGTCGAAGTCGTCGACATGCACGCCCTCGGCCCAGCCATTTCCAAGTTCCTGTTCCATTTTTCTACCGGTGAACTCAAGCCATGCTTTGTTAAAAAAAGTGCAGAGTTTGTCCGGACCGGACACCCAGATAAGAACGGGCGCGGCATCAGCCATTGTCCGAAACCGCTTTTCACTCTCGCGCAGCTCGGTCTCTCCACTCGCAAGTTCCTCGATGAGTGTTCCGAGAAACAAAATCGGAACCGACAGTACGATCAGAAATATTTGAATTGAGAGGGCGCTCTGTTCCGCGGAAATGGCGGAAAACGGTCCATGCCCATGAGCGGCACTCCAAATCGTAAGAAAACCGATGGTGGCGATGCCTGTGCTTGCCCCAAGTGAACCAAAGCGCACAGCTGCCCACATTAAAAACGGGAGGGGAAGATAAGGCACTAACCAATCTTGTCCCAAGTCGCCCCGATAAAGAACCATCAAACTGATCAAGAGCAGGGCCAGAAAGAGGAGCGCCGCTTCGGGATAACGCCGCGCGGATTTAGTGAACACAAACGCCCGAGGGCCGCTTGCCCAGGTGACGATCAGCGGAGCGACGATCAATGCCGCGAGCACGTTTGAGCTAGTCCGTAACCTCCAGATTTCCCAATAAGAGCCTTTTCCAAATTGATTCCAAATAACGAACGCTGCGTCCAGGAACGAAGAAAGGAACGGTCCAACAAACACGACACACAGACAGAACGCCCAGATGTTCCGAAGCCGATTGAATCGCATCCGATCGTGGATCAACAGGCGCACCCCCGTGGCTCCGATCAGCGCTTCGCAACAATTGCTCACGTACCAGCACAGAATCATCGCTGGTGGAACATGGCTCTGAAATTGAGCGGTCAGGTGAGCCGGCAGCGCCGCCAGCAGAAGAATCCACCAAACTCGGGGCGAAGTAAGCAATAGTGCCGAAACCAAAATGGAATTGGGTGGCCAAAGAACGGAAACTGGATGCGGCTGAAACGTCAGCGCGAAACCAACTTTTGCGCCGACGTAGTAGCCGATAAGAACGCAAAAGCTTGCCAGCAAAGTCCCGCGCTCGAGGATGGCGCTAGAGCTTCGAGTGCTTGGCAATTGCGAATGATTTGTTGACTCCCCAATTGCAATCTCAGCGCTGTTCATTTTCGCGTCCCGTAAATTGCTACCTTTCGTGTGGTTTGTTCTTGCCGACCGTGATCGTTGAAAGTGTAGCAGAGCTCGCACGAATATTTGCCCCTGCTGCAATACCCGCTGCAGCCCTCACTGGCAACGCGCCTCGCATACAACGGACGCGTGCCCTCGGCGTCATCGTTCTGTATCAAGGGAAACTGGTTTTTAACACGAGGACCTGCCTCTGAAAAGCAAAGTTTGTGTGACGTCCAGGATACAGGCCCCCGGGGGCCCAAAATTCGACTTTGCCAATTGGCGTATGAGACTTTCGTCCCACAGAAGAAAGAGCAGCGAGGCGGATCATTATGTTCCGCTGCGAAAGCAGTTCAAAGGACTAATCGCTTATGATCAATCATGATTGGTGGCATCATCATTGCGACACCATCATTTGGCTAGTGAGTAGTCGACAAGAAAATGGCGCGCCGTCCGATTATGACGCGGTCGATGGCATTCTTGGTCTACGAACCCAGGAAGCGTTGATTCGCTATCAGCGCGATCACGGATTGCCCGTTACCGGAGGGATCGATCAAGAAACTGTCGCCGCGCTCCGGTTAGGTTAATCATTCGCTTGGAGCGCGGCGAGCTATTTTGCCGCGCTCCCGACTCCCGATTCCGAACAAAATCCGCTTTGATCCGCGTCATTCGCAGATAAAAGTTTAACCGATGAGCGGGATACGAGTTCTAGTCGGCACACGCAAAGGCGCATTCATCCTTACATCGGACGTAAAGCGCAAAGATTGGAAAGTGGACGGGCCGCATTTTGCGGGCTGGGAGATTTATCACATGAAAGGCTCGCCGGTTGATCTGAACCGGATTTACTCGTCGCAGACGAGCGGTTGGTTCGGACAGATCATTCAGCGCTCGGATGACGGCGGAAAAACATGGAACACGCCCGGCAGTAGTCCCGAGGAATTGCAAGGCGAAGGCGGAATGCCGAAAGGCGAAAGCAACAAATTCGTCTACCACGGAGTTCCCGGCACCCATCAATGGTACGACGGCACGCAGCACCCGTGGGAGTTCAAACGCGTCTGGCATCTCGAGCCGGCGCTCGACGACGTCGACCATGTTTACGCCGGCGTCGAAGACGCGGCGTTGTTTGAATCGAAAGATGGCGGCAAAACCTGGAACGAGCTTTCTGCTCTTCGCAAACACGATACCGGTCCGCGCTGGCAACCGGGCGCAGGCGGAATGTGTCTCCACACCATTCTGATCGACCCAAAAAATCAGAAGCGAATGTTCGTCGCGATTTCGGCTGCGGGTGCGTTCCGGACCGATGACGGCGGTAAAACATGGAAACCGATCAACAAAGGTTTGCACTCGCAGTATATTCCCGATCCGACCGCGGAAGTTGGGCACTGCGTGCATCGTATCGCGATGCATCCGTCGAGGCCGAACACGCTCTTCATGCAAAAACATTGGGACGTGATGCGGAGCGATGACGGTGGTGATTCGTGGAAAGAAGTCAGCGGAAATCTGCCGACCGATTTCGGTTTTCCGATCGATGTGCACGCGCACGAGCCAGAAACAATCTATGTCGTGCCGATCAAGAGCGATTCCGAACATTATCCCCTCGATGGAAAACTGCGCGTATATCGAAGCCGCACCGGCGGCAACAAATGGGAAGAGCTGACCAAAGGTCTACCGCAAAGGGACTGTTACGTAAACGTTCTTCGCGACGCGATGAGCGTCGATTCGGTCGATCCGTGCGGCATTTATTTCGGAACAACCGGTGGTCAGGTCTACGCCTCAACCGATTCAGGCGACTCATGGTTCCCGATTGTGCGCGATTTGCCGGCTGTGCTTTCCGTCGAAGCACAAACGCTCAAATGATTCGTATCGTCTTACCGCATCATTTGCGAACGCTCGCGAAAGTTGGCGCTGAAGTGCAGATCGATGTTAACGGCTCGGCGACAGTGCAATCACTGCTTGACGCGCTGGAAAATAAATATCCAGTGCTACGCGGCACGATCCGCGATCACGGAACGTTGAAACGTCGTCCACTTGTTCGTTTCTTCGCCTGCGGCGAAGACATTTCGCACGAATCTCCTGATACTCCCCTGCCCGACCTGATCGTCAAAGGCTCGGAGCCCTTCTTTGTCTTGGGCGCCATCGCGGGCGGATAGTGGAGACTCCCAACGAGTGATAAGCGAAATTGTGGGCTAACTGAAAGGCGGTGGCCGCCGATCCATTGACGCCGTTCCCAAAGTTGTTGATCAGGCGCTGGCACATCGCGCACCTTTTCTCGCGATTGCGCTTGAGCGCGTCGCAACGCCGAAAGGTAGCCAGAATTTTATCCGGATATTTGACCGACAAGAGTAGAATCGTGAAGACGTGTTTCATGCAGGCGCTTGCCCATATCGCAGCGAACGACGTGACGTTACGCGCGCCGATCCTTCGACAATTAAGGCACCTTGTTGAGGCGGGAAGCCCTTCGATGAGGAGTCGCGGCCGAAAGTTGCTCGCATCACTCAAAAGAGAATGAGCGAAACGTTCGAGAGTTTGCGCGCGCCAGAACCAGTCGGCGCCTTCCCGCACGCGAAACGCGTCGGTGAACTGCTGTTTCTTTCCGGGATCGGACCGCGCGTGCGCGACAGCAAAGAAATTCCCGGCGTGATCCTAGATTCGGCTGGTAACGTCGCCAGCTACGACATCGAAAAACAATGTCGCGCTGTTTTTGAAAATGTGCGCCTCGTGCTGGAAGACGCCGGCGCGACCTGGCAGGACATCATTGACGTGACTGTCTTCCTCACGAACATGAAAGAGGATTTTCCGATCTACAACAAAATTTATGCCGAATATTTTGCCGGCCCCGGCAAGCCAAATCCGACACGCACGACGGTCGAAGTCACCGCGCTACCGACGCCGATCGCAATCGAGTTGAAGGTCATCGCGGCGGTGGGATGAGCAACTCGCAATTTCGGATCGTCGCCACCGATCACAGCGGCATTACTGTTTCGAATCTTGAGTCGTCGCTCGTGTTTTGGCGCGATGTTCTCGGTTTCGAGTTTTCCCACAGTGCGCACCAAAAGGGTGAAATGGCGGAACAAGTCACCGGAGTCAAAGGGGCGGAGATCAAACTCGCCGTCGTGAAAACACCCGGCGGGCACAAGATTGAATTGCTCGAATATCTCGCGCCATCGAACCGCGAGAAAAATGTCGATCTTCGGCCGTGCGATGTCGGACACGTCCACGTCGCGTTGACGGTTCAGAATCTCGAACCACTCTTGCAAAAAATCGCAGCGTCAGGTTGGAAAACGACCGGCAAACCGCAAACACTAACCAAAGGGCCAAATGCGGGTAAACGCGTCATCTACGTGCGCGATCCCGACGGCACGACGATCGAGTTCATGGAAATGCGGCAGAACAACTAGGCAGGTTTACAGGATTGTTCGAGCCGGACTGGCATTTAGGGTCTCGTAGAAATCGGGTAAATCCTGTCTAGAATCCATAAAGGATGCAATTTTCCGCCGAAGAAGATTTCGCGAAGCAGCTCGATTCCGAGGACCCATTGCGCAGGTTCCGCGAAGAATTTCACTTGCCGCTAGGCAAGGATGGGAAGCCGCTGATTTATTTCGCTGGCAATTCGTTAGGCCTGATGCCGAAATCGGCGAGAAAAATTGTCGATGAAGAACTGGACGATTGGGCGAAACTCGGCGTTGACGCGCATCTGGAAGCGAAGACACCGTGGTACACGTATCACGAGCCGCTGCGCGAGCCGACCGCGCGAATGGTCGGTGCGAAACCGGTCGAGGTAATCTGCATGAATGGCCTGACGGTGAACCTGCACTTGATGATGGCAACGTTTTATTGGCCGACGAGATCGCGCTTCAAAGTCTTGATGGAGGACCCGGCGTTCCCGTCGGACACCTACGCGATCAAAACGCAAATCCGTCATCGCGGACTCGATCCGAAAAATGCACTGATTCTTGCGAGTCCGCGCAAAGGCGAGTTCACCATTCGCACCGAAGACATTGTGGATGTTATCGAGAAAAATCGCGACACGCTCGCTGTAGTCATGATTGCCGGGGTAAATTTTTTCACCGGACAGTTGTTCGACATCTCAACGATCACAAAAGCGGCGCAAAAACACGGCATCACCGTCGGTGTCGATCTTGCCCACGCAGTCGGCAACGTCCCGTTATCGATACGCGATTGGAACGTCGATTTCGCTGTGTGGTGTTCCTACAAATATCTGAACGCCGGGCCGGGTGCGATTGCCGGCGCCTACCTGCACGAGCGTCACGCGACAAATACCAAGCTGCCACGGCTCGCCGGTTGGTTCGGAAACGATCCGAACACACGCTTTCAGATGCAGTTGGAACCGGAATTCATCCCGGTCGCATCCGCTGACGCGTGGCAGGTCAGCAATCCGCCAATTTTTTCGATGGCGCCATTGCGTGCCTCGTTGTCGATCTTTGACAAAGTCGGTGGGATGGAACCGCTCCGCGCAAAATCGATTAACCTGACCGGCTATCTCGAATTTCTTCTGAACAACGCTGGATCGAAACGCTACTCAGTGATTACGCCCAGAGACGCGAACACGCGCGGGTGCCAGTTGTCGATCCTGGCGCGTGAAAATCCAAAAGAATTGTTCAAGATACTCCAGGCCGCCGGCGTGAAATGCGATTTCCGCGAACCGAATGTCATCCGCGTCGCGCCGACTGCACTGTATAACACGTTTCACGAGGTGTGGCGTTTTGCGGACGTTCTCGGTTCGTGTAAGTGACGTGACGTGCTGGCAAAGCAACTGCCGCACGCAATCGATCAACACCTGGATCGAAAACGGTTTACCAAGTAAATTCACTTCGTAGCGATTGAAGAACAGCGCCATGTGCGGATCAGCCGTGAAACCGGTAATGAAAATGAAACGGTCGCTTAACGACGGGCGAATTTCTTTCGCCTTCAAGTAAAATTCGTGGCCGCGGAGCTTCGGCATTCTAAGTCGCAGATGACGGCGTCGTATTCGTGCACCTTGACCTTGAGCAACGCTTCCTCGCCGTCGAACCCGACATCGACCAGAAAATTTTCATCGGTCAGGATCCATTGCAGGGTGGAGGGAGGCTGGCGATCACCGTCCCACAACTAGAATCACTTTCAGTTCGAGGGTGTGAACGAGCGGCTCGAGGGATTGCGGTTGCGGATCAAACTCTCTCATGCTGAAAGCGCAACCTGCTTAAACAGACGCAACGCCAACGTCAGCTGCCTTCGAGATCGGCAGGTTCGTTCAGATTTCGAAACAGCGCCTTTTCTCCTCCTGAAACGTCAATCCGCTGAAGTTTTCCGGCTGCGACCAGCTTCGCGATGAGCGGTTGGAGCGAAAAATCATTGCCTAAAAGGGCCTCGATAAAATCGACATCCGCCGTCCGCGGATAAATTGCCGCCAGCGGCTCGGCGCGATTCTCGATCATGGGCACAACGCCGCAGCCCGGCCGGACTCGCTCGAAGAGTTCGCGCAGGTAATTGTGACTCAGGAATGGCATGTCGATGCCGAGGGCAAGCAAATGGTCACCTGTTGTCCGGGACAACGCAGCCGAGATCCCACTCAGCGGGCCGCGCGCAGGCTGCATGTCCCCTACAAATTCGACATCCATTGGCCGCCACAGGGGGTCAATCTGTGCGGACACGAGAAGCTGTTCTGGTTTAAGTTTGCGAAGAGTATCGAGCTGGAATTGCCAAAGCGGGGCGTTGCGAAAATGAAGTGTTGCTTTGTTCCGACCCATGCGACGTGACTCGCCGCCGGCGACCAGGACCGCGCTAATTCTCATTTGCCGCCTTAGTGATATGCGCCGCCGAACGCAGAAAACCGTTGGTCAAAATCCTAGCGTGCAAACCGCCGCGACCCCGGAGAAATTCCTGCGCGCCGGGTGCAATTGCACGATTCATCCAGTAACACGGCCTGCTTTCTTCGGTCCCTTGAAAACGAATCCCTTGGATCTCAAAATCCTTACCTGTCAATTCGTTAAGATCGACATCGCGCGCGAAAATGTTTCGTCGAACGCAGCTCGGCGAAACGCCCTCGACTTGCAAAGCGCAGCAAAGTTCGTCAAAAACCTCCAGTGAGAAAAATGTGACTTGGCCTTTGTAATTTTCCCGGTGATCGAAGAAGCGGTCTCCGCGCAGGCCACGTCCAACGAGGCATTCAACCGTCGGAACCTCGACCATCGCATATTCATCCGGCTTCCGGCCGTGGTGCCCGACAAAGTTATGGCCGCAGGAAATGTAAAGATGACAGATTTCCACGACATCGAATGATATCATTGGCGTAGAACCGATGAAAGAGAACGGAATTGGACCCAGCCAGATTATTCGCCGCAACCAGGACGGCTGTCTGGAATATCGACGGGACGAGCTCACGGTGGAAGAGGCGCTCGAGATTCGCATCGGCGACAAAGCAGTCGCGACGACGATGCGCACACCGGGTCACGATGAAGAACTCGCCGCCGGATTTCTAGTTTCCGAAGCAATCGTGCGGCCGGGTGATAAAATCGAGAAATTCTCGCGACCGAAAATCGCGCGCAACCGTAGGAACATTGTGATTGTCGATCTTACCCGCGGAACAAACGTTAAACCAAACCCGGCTCAGCGATTCGGAACGATTTCCAGCAGCTGCGGATTGTGCGGCAAAGAGAGCATCGACGCCATTCGTCAAACTTTCGCGCCAATAAAGGCGAATTCATGCCGGATCGCCATCGCGACCTTGCTTACCCTTCCGGACAAACTGCGCGCGAACCAATCTGATTTTGCGCGCACCGGCGGAATTCATGCCGCTGGAATTTTCGATGCGAACGGCAAAGCGTTGATCGTTCGTGAAGATATTGGACGGCACAACGCGGTCGACAAAGCGATCGGCCGCGCGTTTCTCGACAGAAAACTTCCGCTCGATCAGGATCTCCTGCTGGTGAGCGGGCGCGCTTCGTTCGAGATTGTGCAAAAAGCGCTCGCTGCCGGACTTCCGATCGTCACTTCAGTATCAGCGCCGTCGAATCTCGCCGTGGAATTAGCGCGGAAAAACAATCAAACGTTAATTGGCTTTCTCCGGCCGCCGTCGTTCAACATTTATTCGCACGTTGAGCGAGTGATTCTTGATTAAACACCCGTCGCTTCCCGGCGAATTCGTTCAACCGCAGCCGCCGTGTCGTGCGATGGATCGATGCTGATCAAAATACTTTTGCTCACCGGCGTGTTGCTGCGCTCCGCGGTGTTATTGATTGAAGCCAGCACGTTGGCTTCCGGAAAATAAGTCGCAGTGCAGCCGCGCGCGATCTCGATCGGCGCGACCATGAAATGTCGCGCGACGCGCTTTTCGTCTTGGTAGTAGCTGGTCAGGTCGACAAGCTGGCCCTGCTGCAAGCCGGCTATCTTAATATCGTCCGCATTCATAAAAATCACGCGACGTCCGTTGTAAACGCCGCGATAGCGATCGTGCAGTCCGTAGATCGTGGTGTTGAACTGATCGTGGCTGCGCACGGTCGTCATCAAATACTGGCCCGGGCGCAGATTGTGGGGCGTCAGCTGCGAGATGATGAACTTCGCTTTGCCTTCCCTATTATTGAACTTCCGGCGATCACGCGCGTCGTTGGGCAGATAGAAAACGCCTTTCCGGATCCGCGCATTGAAGTCGTCAAATCCGGGGACGACGTGCTCAATGTGGTCGCGAATCCGATCGTAATCGCCGATCAGCGCATTCCAATCGACCGTCGTGCGCGATCCCAACGTTGCCTTTGCCAGACCGGAAACGATCGCGGGTTCACTCCGTAAATGTTCGCTCGCAGGCTCGGCATGGCCACGCGAAGGATTGATGATTCCCATTGAGTCTTCCACAGTCACGAATTGATCGCCTGATTGCTGCCGATCGATTTCGGACCGGCCGAGACACGGCAAAATCAACGCGATTTTGCCGGTGATGAGATGCGAACGATTTAATTTCGTCGAAACGTGCGCGGTCACGCCGCAGTTCTCCAACGCTTTCGCGGTGTATTCCGTGTCGGGTGTCGCTGAAAGAAAATTGCCGCCCATGCCGAGGAAAAATCGAATCCTTCCCTCATGCATCTTTTTGATCGTTGCGACAGTGTCGGTGCCGTGCTCGCGCGGCGGGCTGAATTGAAATTCGCGACTGAGTTTGTCGAAAAACGTGTCGCTCATTCGTTCGCAAATCCCCATCGTCCGATCGCCCTGGACATTGGAATGTCCGCGCACCGGACACGGACCGGTGCCAGGGCGCCCGATGTTGCCGCCGAGCAAAAGAAAATTCATGACCTCCTGAATCGTGGCGACAGCGTTCCGGTGCTGCGTTAATCCCATCGCCCAGCAGCAAATGATGCGCTTGCAGCGCATAGCGATCTCAGCCGCCTTGCGAATTTGTTCGCGCGTCAGTCCGCTTATTTCAACGATTTGGTCCCACGAAGTCGCATGAACGTGAGCGGCGAATTCTTCGAAGCCGATCGTGCACTGCTCGATGAATTGTCGATCTAACGCCACGCCCCGACATCGCTCCTCGCCTTCGAGCGTCTCCTTGATGATTCCGCGCATCGACGCCATGTCGCCATTAATTCGGACCGGCAGCCAAAGATCGGCCAGCGCCGTTCCCTGATTGAACAACATCTTGGCCGCGAACTTCAGCGGGTTCCGATATTCCTGCGGATTCGGATTCACCACCGACATCAACCCGGTCTCACGAATCGGATTGATCGCGACAATAGTTGCGCCTTTTCTTTTCGCGTGCTCGAGCGTCGTCATCATCCGCGGGTGGTTAGTGCCGGGATTTTGGCCGATGATGAAAATGGCCTCGGCCTTTTCGAAATCCTCCAACTTCACGCAACCTTTGCCGATGCCGATACTTTCTTTCAACGCGGTGCCGCTCGATTCGTGACACATGTTAGAGCAATCGGGCAAATTATTGGTGCCAAATTGACGGGCAAACAGCTGATACAAAAACGCCGCCTCGTTGCTCGTGCGGCCACTCGTGTAAAACGCGGCTGAGTTCGGCGTTGGCAACCCATTCAGCTCGCGCGCGAGAAGTTCAAACGCTTCTTCCCATTCGATCGGTTCGTAATGCGTCGCGCCTGCTTCCTTCACCATTGGATGAACGAGTCGCCCTTGTAGCTCGAGCCAGTTGTCCGTTTGCTTACCCAAATCGGCGATTGAGTGCTGGCGAAAAAAATCCGGGCCGATCTGTTTCTTGGTCGCCTCGCTCGCCAGCGCTTTGACGCCGTTTTCGCAAAGCTCGAACAGGTGTCGATCTTCACCCGGATTCGGCCAGGCGCAGCTCTGGCAATCGAAGCCATCCTTCTTGTTAACTTTGAGCCAGTCGCGGATCCCGCGTTTGAAACCGGGCTCGCGCGCCGTGAACTTCAGGCTTTCGGCCAGTGCATGCATTCCGGCTGCGACCCGATCCGGCGGACGCAACTTGACCTGAGCTCTTTCTTCCGGCGGTTGCGCACCGGGCGTTCGATTCTTGTTCTCCATCTGGGCGTGTCCTCAATTTAAAGGCTTGCTCGCCCGCCCGGCAACCTTCGCTTCGGCGTTGTCTCCGTTGCGGACTTTGTGCGAGCTTTCTTTGAATTGAATCCGAAATTCGTTCTCATCGGTAGTGGTCTCGCCGGTGGATTACTTGCGGCCTATCTCGGCCGGCGCGGCTACGATATCGACCTTTACGAACGCCGTGGCGATCCGCGCGAAGGCAACATGGTCGGTGGACGTTCGATCAATCTCGCGCTCTCAACCCGCGGCATTCACGCGCTCCAAGAGATCGGAATCGCCGAAGAGGTCTTGAAACATGCAATCCCGATGCGCGGCCGGATGATTCACGAAAAGTCCGGCGCGCTGCATTTCGCGCCCTACGACGTCGATCCGAACAAGCACATCAATTCGATTGGACGCGCGGCGCTGAACACGACCTTGATTGAAGCCGCGCAGCGATTTCCAAATGTGCGCGTTTATTTCAACCACAAATGCACAGGCGTCGATTTAGACTCAGCGAGCGCTCAACTGCTTAACACCTCAATCTGCCAATCGTTGTCGGCCAATGGCGACAGCGTGATCGGCGTCGACGGCGCATTCTCCGCTGTACGCCAGTCGATGCAACTGAAGATCGATAATTTCAAATACGACGAGAGTTATCTCGCGCACGGTTACAAGGAATTGACGATTCCACCGAGCTCGAACGGCACGTGGCGAATGGAAAAGAACGCACTCCATATCTGGCCGCGAAAAAGTTTCATGATGATCGCACTCCCAAACCCGGACGGCTCCTTCACCTGCACTCTGTTCTGGGAATTCGAAGGTCAGCGCAGTTTCGCGACGACCAGGGCTGACGACGATGTTCGCCGATTCTTCGGCGAAGAGTTTCCCGATGCAGTCCCCTTGATGCCCAACCTCCTCGAAGATTTCAAAACTAATCCGACGGGCTCGTTGGTCACGATTCGTTGCGCGCCGTGGGTTTACAAAGACAGGATCGCGCTCGTCGGTGACGCCGCGCACGCGGTCGTCCCATTTTACGGCCAGGGAATGAACGCTGCGTTTGAAGATTGCGTCGTGTTTGACGAATGCCTGCAAGAGTTCCCCCAAGATCGACAACGTGCTTTTGCGGAATATTTCCTAACCCGGAAAGTTAATGCCGACGCGCTGGCCGATCTTGCCCTCGGAAATTTTATCGAAATGCGCGACAAAACCGCATCGAAAACATTCCGGGCGAAGAAAAAACTCGACCACTTCCTCGAAGCGGCGCTTCCGGGACTTTATTTGCCACTCTACACAATGGTCACGTTCACGCGCATTCCGTATGCGCAGGCCGCTCGCCGAGCGCGAATCCAGGACGCGCTTCTTTACGCAGGGCTCCTCGCCGTCGCCTTGATTATCGCGGTCTTGGCGCTACGCCTCGTTTGACTTCTTGGCGATTAGAACATCGCAGCCTAAACTCGCACCTGTGAGCACGAATCTGGCGCAGCTTGGCGCCGACCGTTATGAAATTGGAGATGCTTTGCATCGTTTTGCGTTCGGTTTAGACCACGGCGATGCCGATTCGCTGTCATCGGCGCTGACCGAAGATTGCGTTCTCGATTTTCGCCCGGTCGGCAGGAAGCTCGGTCTCGATTTCCCCAAATTGACTGGTCGCCAGGCGATCGTCGATACGCTGATCCCCTTGGTCGGTCCGCTCGATACGAGTCACACAGTGAGCAATCTTCAAATCGAGATCAGCGAGGATTCGGCCACAATCTACGGTTATGTGATGTCTCAACATTTCATGCCTCGCGAAGGTCCACGCTCGGGGACCGAGAACGCGCTTCTGATGAATCGCTACAATTGCCAACTGGCGCGCGACGGCCAGAAATGGCGTTTTCGGCAAATCATCATCGACAACGCCTGGGCGCAGGGCAATCCGGAGATTCTTAATGCTTTGGCGATGAATCGACTCCTGACCGAGAGATCGAAACCGGCGAAATAGTCGCGCCGGGTCGATCTCCTGTTGACAGTCTAGGGAAAAGATTGAACAACCTCTCACCAAGACTGTCTAGGCTTCAAAGAGATATGGCAAAAGAGAAACCCGACCTGGTTTACGGCACGCTCGATATGTTGATTCTGAAAGCGCTTCAGTACGATCCGCGGCACGGGCTGGCGATCGCGGATCGGATTCAGCAGATGTCGAAAGACATTTTGCGCGTTGAACAAGGCTCGCTTTACCCGGCGCTCTATCGTTTAGAAGCGCAGGGGTGGATAAAAGCGGAATGGGGGGTGTCGGACAACAATCGTAAAGCACGCTATTACCAACTAACCGCCGCCGGGCGCAGACAGCTTACTGCGGAAAAAGAGCATTGGCTCCGCATTACTAAAGGAATCGATTTGGTTTTATCCGGAGCGTAACGGTATGCCGCGACTTCGCGCCTGGTTCTCCCGGTTTTTCGGATTGTTTCGCAAGAACTGCCGCGATGCCGAGATGGCGGAAGAAATGCAGGCGCATATCGATCTTTTGACCGAACGGAACATTTCCGCTGGAATGTCGCCGACCGACGCGCGCAACGCCGCGCTGCGACAGTTCGGCGGAGTCGAACAAGCCAAGGAGATCGCGCGCGAACAACGCATTTGGCGATGGGCAGACGAACTTCTGCAGGATGTTCGCTTCGGCGCGCGCATGCTTCTGCGCACTCCTGGCTTCACAGTGTTAGCTATTCTATGTCTGACGCTTGGCATTGGCACAAACGCCGCCGTACTCAGTTGGATCGAAGGAATTTTGATCCGGCCGTATCCGCTGGTTGCGCACCAGGACCGGATGTTCGCGATTAGCGGCACTATTCGCGGTGCAGCGGGGGACAACGGATTGTCCTATCCGGATTTTCTCGACTTCGAAAAGAATTCCACACTCTTCGAATCATTTATTGTCGACAAAATTACGGGCACCTCACTTAGCATCGGAGACCGCGCTGAATGGGCGTCGGGTGGAATTGCTACCGCGAATTATTTCGATGCGCTCGGAGTCAAACCATTTCTGGGACGCGGCTTTCGACCAGAGGAAGGAACCGGCCGCAACGCACATCCGGTTGCGGTGATCAGTTACCGAGCCTGGAAAGATCGTTACAAAAGCGATCCGGACATCATCGGCAAAACACAATATTTCAACGGCGTGCAGCACATCATCATTGGCGTCGCGCCGGAAAAATTCCACGGCACTTTCATCGGCTACTCGTTCACCTTTTGGGCGCCAACATCGATGCAGGAGACGTTTGACCCCACCGGTTATAAACTGGAAGATCGCGGTGCGCGCTGGATTGAAGGCTATGCGTTCTTAAAACCCGGCGTTACACGCCAACAGGCGCAAGCGGAGTTGTCCGCAATCGCGCAACGTTTGGAAAACGATTACCCGGAAACCAATCGCGGTCATGGGATCGAACTTCTGCCTTTGTGGAAAACGCCATTCAACGGCGCCGGCGGGATGTCCTCCACACTTGCAATCTGTCTCGCGGTCGTGTTTTTCGTGCTCCTCATCGCATGCGCAAATGTGAGCAATCTCCTGCTCGCGCGTTCGTTGCTGCGCCGCCATGAAATGACAATGCGCCTCGCCCTCGGCGCCGGTCGTCGCCGTTTAATCAAACAATTGTTCACGGAAGCACTCATTCTTTCGTCGATCGCAACGGTCGGCGGAATCGCGGTCGCTTATTGGTGTCGGAATGCTCTCGTCCTCGCGTTTCCAACGCCCGCGCCGGGAATCATCATCGATTATCCCGGACAAATTGACTGGCGCGTGCTCGTGCTGAGCGTGGCGATTTGCGTTGGATCGACACTGGTCTTTGCGCTCATGCCCGCGATCCAAGCCAGCCATGTCGATCTTTCCGGTGCGCTTAAGAGTGAAGGCGGCGGCGTGCTCGGCGGAACTGGCCGATCGCGGCTGCGCTCCGCTTTGGTTCTCGTTCAGGTTGCGCTCAGTTTTGTTCTTCTGGTTGGGACCGGATTGCTTTTGCAAAGTCTTAACAGAATGCAAAGCACGACTCCCGGTTTTTCGACCGATGTTATCGCGACGAATATCAGTTTGTTTTCGGCAGGATACAAACTTGATCGCGCGAAGATTTTTTACAACGAGTTACTCGACCGCGTGCGCGCGTTACCCGGCGTCGAATCCGCCACACTCACGCGCGTCATTCCATTCAGCTACAACGTTCCTTCGTCCGGCCCGATCGAGATCGATGGTTATCAGCCTGCACCTAACGAGCAACCCACCGCCGACTACGTGGAAGTGGCTGAGGACTACTTCAGCACGCTCGGCATTTCAATTGTTTCCGGACGCGCATTCGCTCGGACCGACGATGAAAACGCGCCGCCGATCGCGATCATCAACGAAACCATGGCCGGGAAATATTGGCCCGGGAAAAACGCGCTCGGCCAGCGACTTAAAGTAAAGGATCGTTGGCTGGAAATCGTTGGCGTAGCCAGGAACGCAAATTACGAGACCAAACTCGAACTTCCACGGTCGTTTTTTTATGTTCCGCTGCGGCAAAACTTCGGCGTGCAAAATACTTTCCTGATCCGGACGCGCGAAACGCCAGGCGCGGTCATGAACGCGCTCGCCCGAGAAGTTCACGCTCTCGACGCGAATTTGGCGCCAGGATTCGCCGATCGGTTGCAAGAGCAAGTGGAGCGACGCGGTTACGGCCAGCGTTTAGCGGCGACATTGGTCGCTATTTTCGGGGGCATGGCGCTGTTCCTATCGGCGATCGGACTTTACTCAGTCATGTCATATTCGGTTTCGCAAAGCACGCGTGAGCTCGGCGTTCGAATGGCGCTCGGCGCCGCGACGAACGACGTTTTGCGGTTGGTCATTTCGCGCGGCCTGCGACTCACTGTCGTTGGCATCGCAATCGGAGCAACGGCAGCGCTTCTCCTGACTCGGCTGATGGCAAATCTGCTCTACAAAGTGAGTCCGCGCGACCCGATCGCGTTCGGCACAGCGTTGATCATTCTGATCGCGGTCGCATTGATCGCCTGCCTAGTCCCAGCCAGACGCGCGACACGAATTGATCCCGTCCGCGCACTGCGCATTTGAATTAACCGGCAGCTTGAGAGTTGTGGGGTCATTGTTGAACGTTAGAATCGTTCTGGTCAAGAATGCATAAGCAGGCACCACGCACATTTCGGAAAACCACCAAGACTTTGGCGAAGGGCGCAAAGCCGCTGCCGCAAAAATATTTTGGTTCGCCAAAGATTTTTGCCGCAGAACAGAAGAAGATTTTTTCGAGGAATTGGCTGCTGGTTGGACACCAAAGCCGGATTGCGAAGAAGGGCGATTATTTTCTCGCGCAGATTGGGGGGGAGAGCTTGATCGTAATTCGGGATTCGAAATTCGAGATCCGAGCTTTCTTCAATGTATGTCGCCATCGCGGAACGCGCTTGAAGGAGGACGCGTGTGGTCACGCCTCCGCAATTCAATGTCCGTATCACGCCTGGACCTACGGACTCGATGGACGGTTGACTGGTGCGCCCCACATGGATGAAGTGCCGGGCTTCGACAAGGCGAATTACTCGCTCCACCCTGTAAACCTGGCTCTTTGGGAAGGATTTATTTTTGTGAACCTGGAAAAGAGGCCAACACCCTTGGAGAATTGGTTCGCACCGCTGAACTGCAAATTTTCGCACTGGAACATGTCAATCCTGCGTCCGGCCAAACGGATCGAGTACGACGTGCACGCGAACTGGAAATTGATGTTCGAGAATTATTCGGAGTGTTATCACTGCCCTGGCGTGCATCCGCAGTTGCAGAAACTCTCGCCATACGATTCGGCGGAGAACGATCTGCGGGAAGGGCCGTTCCTCGGCGGCTTCATGAAGATCAATCCCGGCAAGAGTCTGACCATGAGCGGAAATGCCTGCGCATCTTTCGTGGGCAAGATCGAGAATCTGCAACAGATTTTTTATTATTCGATCTTTCCGAACATGCTGCTCAGCCTGCATCCGGAATACGTGATGGTGCACCAGATCTGGCCGCAATCGTCGAACCGAACTTTGATCCTGTGCGATTGGTTCTTTCATCCCGACGCGTTCGAGCGAAAAGACTTCAATCCGCGGGACGCGATCGAATTCTGGGACGTGACCAACAAGCAGGACTGGCATGTCTGCGAGCTCAGCCAGCAAGGGATCGCGTCGCGTGCCTACCAGCCAGGGCCGTATTCTTCGCGGGAATCGATCTCAACGGCGTGGGATGAATATTACCTGCGCGTTCTCAAACGCGCAGGAGTAACGAGGAACCTGTGACAAGTGATAAGATTAAAGATTGGTTTTTGGGGGGCCTGGGCGGTAAATTTTTCTGAACTCCTCAATCCTCAACTATTCTTATGGCTAACACTTATGTTCCAATGATCAGTTCCGGCACCGCCGGTCCACTCGGAGTGCTCCATCTGCCGCGGATGTGGCAAAAAGTTTCGCTCGAAGCGCAAGGCAAACTTGCCGCTGGTTATCCCGGCATCGGCAAAGGCTTCGATGCGATGACTTGCGCCGCGCTCGGGCTCCAAGAACAAGCGGTGAAGAATTTCATCAAGGAAAACAAACCGACTTACCCTGAGTTTGAAGCGTGGGTGAAGAAAAACGCGAAAGCGCTGGATCGGCAATCGATCGAAAAACACAACGCCGCGGTGCGCGGTTATAATCATGATGACACAACCCGAAAAGGCATTCTCCAATCGTGTGGCGTCGCCGACGATGCTTCGGCGTTCAAAGACGCGGTCAACCTTAACAATCTCGACGATTGGTACGAATTTCATCAGGCGGTGCTGAAATAGGAAGTCCCATTTCCCGCAGATTTTTTGGAAGCCCGAATCCCTCGCAGATTTTCAGAGCTCTAATTCGCTGTCTTTTGGCGGCGCTTTGTTTAATCTGCGTAAATCTGTGAAATCTGCGGATCGCCCTCCGTTTATGCCGCCATTGACCTACGCGAGCTATCTCGATCTGGAGAAGTTGCTCACGCTCCAGAAGCCGCGCTCAACACCGGCCGAGCACGATGAAATGCTGTTCATCATCATTCATCAGACCTACGAGCTGTGGTTCAAACAGTTGCTCCACGAATTCGAAAAAATAAAACATGATTTTTCGGGCGGTGATCTCTTCGGGGCGATTCATTCATTCAAACGCGTGCGCACGATCATGAAGGTGCTCGTCGCGCAGGTCGACATTCTCGAAACGATGACGCCAACGTCGTTTTCGAGTTTTCGCGACCGGCTCGAGGCGGCATCCGGATTTCAATCCATCCAGTTCCGCGAAGTTGAGTTCGTTCTTGGTTACAAACGGGAATCGACCCTGAAATACGTGAGGCCGGATTTCCCCGGCGCGGATCGATTGCAGAAACGGCTCCGCGAACGGACGGTCATCGATCATTTCTACGATTTTCTCGAGAAGCGCGGTGCGAAGATTCCGCCGGAATTGAAGAAACGTGACCTAACGCAGGCGAACGGACCGAACGATCAAGTACAGAAAGAAATTTTGAAGCTCTACAAATCTTCGCCCGAAGTTTCGATCCTGTTCGAATTGATGACCGACTTTGACGAAGGACTTCAGGAATGGCGCTACCGCCACATCAAGCTGGTTGAGCGCACCATCGGCGCAAAAAAAGGCACGGGCGGTTCGCCGGGCGTACCGTTTTTAAAAGAATCGCTCTTCAAACCAGTTTTCCACGATCTCTGGGCGATCCGCCACGAAATGTAGCCGCCGATCAGGCGGAGATTCGAAACAATTTAAAGAATCTTAGAGATTCCTTTGTCGTTCACAATCCGTCGGTACGACAAAGGTCTTAGTCGTATGAAGTTAGATCTCCCTTACAATTCGATTATCCGAACACCGCACGCGATTTCCGACGAACCTAAAATCGGTTTTCGCAACGCGAACACTCAATCCTCAACCCAGTAGAAAATAAAATTATGGGATTACTCGACTCGATTCTCGGCGCTGTGAGCGGCAAGACGAATGCGCAAGGAGGTGGCGCGACCGCGCTCATCGGCGTTCTCGGCACGTTGCTTGAACAAAACGGCGGACTGCAAGGACTAGCCAACCGCTTCTCGCAAAGTGGGGTTTCCAACGTATTCTCCTCGTGGGTAGGCACGGGAGAAAACCTGCCCATCTCCGGCAACCAGATTGAACAAGCGCTCGGCTCCAATCAGATCCAATCGCTCGCCGCCAAAATGGGAATCGATCCGGCGCAAGCTAACTCCCTCCTTGCGCAATATCTCCCGAAGGTGGTCGACAAATTGACGCCGCAAGGCACGATCGATCCAAACGCAAATCATCAGGCGAATCTAGCCAGTCTGATCCCCGCTCTCCTGCAGAGCTTTGGTCGAACCGGCGGCGGCGCCTCAGCTTAAGCGACTATTCGTCAGGTCAGCCTGAGAAATTCGCGGGCGGTTTCGGAGAGAAGCTGCGATTTTTCTTTAGCGGAAAGATCGACAATTGACTCGATGAGTTTACCGGATTCAGCTTCGCCGAGCGGAAATGGATAATCGGTGCCGAGCGCGACACGTTGTGCGCCGAAAAGTCTAAGCAACAGCTTCAGTGCGTCGGCATCATGAACGAGGGAATCAACGTAAAATCGCGACGGTGCTTCACCGCTCGCCAAGTATTTCCGAGGGTTCGTCTTGTTATCGATCGCGACCAAATCAGGCCGGACATGAAATCCATGCTCAATACGGCCAATAGTTCCTGGAAACGCGCCGCCGCCATGGGAAAAGCCGACACGCAACTTCGGAAATCGTTCGAAGACGCCGCCAAACATCATCGAACAAACCGCGAGCGATGTTTCGGCCGGCATGCCGACCAGCCATGGCAGCCAATATTTCGGCATACGATCTGTGCCCATCATGTCCCACGGGTGAACGAAAATCGCGGCGTTCAGGTCCTGCGCCGTTTTCCAAACGACGTCGAGCGAGGGATGATCGAGATTACGGCAATCGGGGCCGTGACAATGATCGTTCGGATCGACATGGGTACCGATCTCAACGCCCCGCAACCCAAGTTCGCGGACGCTACGGGTCAATTCCTGCGCGGCAAGATCGACATCTTGTAGCGGGATGGTGCCGAACCCGGCAAATCGTTTCGGATTCGCGCGCACAACTTCGGCGATGTGATCGTTCAACATTCGCGAGAGATCGAGCGCGTCTTTTGGTTTCGCCCAGTAGCTGAACATGACCGGCACGGTGGAAAGCGCCTGCATCGAAACGCCGGCGCGATCCATCTCTTCAATGCGGCGTTCCGGACTCCAAACATTGTCGGAGACATCGCGAAACACGCGATCACCGATCATCATTCGAGCGCTGCATTCATCGCAGTGCTCAAGCCTGACGAATCCCGAATAACCGAACTTCTTGTCCAGATCCGGCCACTTGCGCGGCAGAATGTGCGTGTGAAGGTCGATCTTCACAAAGAATCGATGAGTGACCAATGAGCAGTGACCAGAAACTGGGGACTACATGACGATCGTGTGCTCAAACTTGTTACTCGTCACTTGTCACTGGTCATTTCTTGAATGGCTTGACCGGCTGCGGTTGCGGAACTTTGTGACCGCACTTTTTGCAAGTTCGTCGCGCGTCGTCGTTCCAGAAATCAAGCATTGCTTTACTGAAGTGGTCGACGATATCGGCACAATCAAAGTCGATGTCTTCGACCAGCGCTCCGCAGTTCTCGCAATAAAAAATTACATGTTCGTGCTCACCCGGTGGGCGGCGTCGCTCGACCACAACGCCGATCGTGTCCGGCGGCCGCACCGGCGCATGCGGAACGTTCGCCGGAATGAAAAACGTTTCGCCCTCGCGCACGAGATGATCGACGATCCGGTCGCGCTCGCGGATGCGGACTTTAATGTCGCCCTTCAGCTGATAAAAATATTCCTCCGAGTCGACTTTATGGAAATCGTTCCGCGCATTCGGCCCTTTGATCACCATCACAAAAAAGTCTCGCCCATCGTAAAGATAACGGTTGCTGACCGGCGGCTTGAATTTTTCCCGGTTCTCTTCGATCCAATTCTCCAAATTTATTGGCGACTGAACAGCGACGGTGGCGCGTTCTTTGGATGATGACGAGGCATTTTTTGTAAGAGTGACCATGGAACGAGGTTATTTCCGCTGATGCATACCGTCAACCAACTCCAAACCCGAACCGCCGCCAACAAACGTCGATGTTTGGAATTGAATGCCTAAGAAAAGGCGCTCTAGAATCCACCGCTTTATGAGGCGGGCTTCTTTTGTCCAGTTTGCGCTCGCAGGAGCGGTCACTGTTTTATTTTGCAGCTGCGAAGACATGCAGCAACAAACTCAGCGGACGCTGGCGACAGCACTGCCAATGCCGACACCGATGCCAGGTTGGTGGGATGACAACGGTGCGCACGGCGAAGCGCGTATCGTCGTTCATCTCAGCGAGCAGAAAGCTTATTTTTACAAAGGAAAACGCCTAGTTGGCGAATCAACCGTTTCCACCGGCAAGAAGGGGTTCTCTACTCCGCCCGGGCATTACTCGATCGTCTCGAAAGACAAGAACCATTTCTCGAGCGAGTTCGGTGATTACGTTGACCGGGCAGGGAACGTAGTCGTATCGAACATAGATGTTCGGAAGGATCGCCAGCCGAAAGGAACGCATTTCGATCCAGCAAGGATGCCGTACTGCATGCATTTCAACGGCGGGTACGCGATGCACCAGGGATATGTTCCACCCTATGCCGCATCACACGGTTGTATTCGATTACCCGAGGGTATGGCGGAGAAATTTTACAACAGCGCCCCGGTTGGCACCCCGATGGCGGTGCAAGAATGACTGAGTCCGACGCGGGGGAAGCAAGACAAAGTCCGGTTCGGCTCCGCTACAAAATTATTGCTTACGTCGCGATCTGGATGACCGCGCTCTTGCTAACCGCTCCAGGCATGTGGCCGCTGGCCTACATGTTCCCGCTCGGCCTTGTCGCAGTGATCGATCGCCACCTCGCCAATGACGGCGGCTGGGGTGTTTTAATTAGCTGCTACGTCGTTTACATCGTTCACGGATTTTTCTATTTCCATTCAAAGACGACACTACGGACAGCGATTCTTTATGCTGTCCTAGTGATCTTACTCATCGGCAACGTCGCCGGTTGCCGCGGGATGATTCATTCGCACTGACCTGATCCCGCGATCAGTTCAAAAAATTTCTTCATGTCGATATTCCCGCCCGACACGATGGCGACAATCGGACCCGGGCCCGCTTTCCCGGTTAACGCCGCCGCCAGCGGCAATGCTCCCGCGCCTTCCGAAATAACGCGTGCCTTCTCCGCCATCAAACGCATCGCTTTCTTGGTTTCTTCCAACGTGACGACGATGTAACCGTCGACGACCGGTTTCATTCGTTCCCACATGCGCGGGAACATACTCTGGCCACCGGCGCCATCGACGAATGACGCCTTCCAGCTCTTGAAAACTTGCGGCGAGCCTTTCTCGAAAGACAACGCCGCCGGCGCGGCAGTTTCAGGCTCAGCGCCGTATATTTTGATCTCAGGCTTAAGCGCTTTGATTGCGCTGCCGACCCCGGTAATCAATCCGCCGCCGCCAATCGCGGCGATGATCGCGTTCGTGTCCGGCGCGTCTTCGAAAATCTCAAGCGCCATCGTGCCGTGACCGGCAATGAAATTGTTATCGTCGAACGGGTGGACAAAAGTTCCTGCCGCGCCCGGATATTGCCGATCTTCGAGCGTTTTCCACGCGACATCGTAGGATACGAGAATCAATTTCGCGCCGAGCGCACGCATTCGCTCGAGCTTCGCTTTGGGCGCGGTCTCGATTGCGACCACCGTGCACGGAACGCCTGCTTCTCGCGCGGCGTAAGCAACTCCCTGTCCGGCATTGCCGGCGCTGATTGTCCAGACGCCGCGTTTCCGCTCCGAATCGGGCAACATCGCCACCGCGTTCGCTGCGCCCCGCAATTTGTAAGCGTTGATCGGCTGCAGATTTTCCAGCTTCAATCGAACATCCGGAAATTCCGGCCCGAGCTCGAGTCGAACCAGCGGTGTTCTGATTACTGTTTTCCCGATGCGCTGCCGCGCGTCTTTGATTTCGTCCAACTTGATTGGCCGAATCGGGTCAAGAACAGTTTTCATTCCGATTGCCCAAGCGCCACTCCGGCTCGGAGTTTAGCCCGGTGGCCAGGCTAGGGCGCGTTTGCCTAACAAATGAACGTGAAGATGCGGCACACTTTCGCCGGCGTCGGGACCACTGTTGATCACAAGACGGTAGCCGGATTGTTCGATCCCGAGTTTCTTCGCCAGCTCGCCAGCAACAAGCAATAATTTCCCAAGGACGGCACGGTCGCCTTCCTTCGCGGCAGTAAGACGTGGAATAGCTTTTTTGGGCACGATCAACACGTGCACCGGCGCTTGCGGATTGACGTCGTGAAAAGCAATCGCGTCGTCGTCTTCCCAAATAATTTTCGCCGGAATCTCGCGCGCGATAATTTTTTCGAAAATAGTCATGAGTTTTGTCCGGCCGACGGTCACTTCAGCGAGCATTTTAACCGCTCGCTGGTAGTCGCAGTCAGCCGTTCACGAATGAAGCAGACAATTTCTTCCCGTAAAGAATCGCATGCGCGGGTCCAAACCCTTGTGCAGCGGAGCTGTTTTACGCAAGTGTGCAGAGAGCAGAGTTGCAGATTATCGACGCCAGTCTCGATCAGCGCGTTGAGTCGTTTTTCCAACAAATCAAAGAAGGCGAGCTCGTAACCGGTGCCCGCTTCGTGCGCAATGTCGATCAGCGAAACCGAGATTGGCGGCGGAGCCGGCCTGAAGTAGGGAATGATTTCCTTGTAACCGATCGCTTTCAAAACGTACTGCACCGTTTCCTGAAGTTGCTTGAACGCGACCACGTTCTCGTCGTTCCGGAGATGCAGATAGAACGCGATGCTCTCCGTCACGTGATCGGTTAGCCACCAGCTCGGGTAACCGGCCTGATCGGCTGCGCGATTAATTGCGGCGTGCAACCAGTCGCGGTCGAACTCGAAGAGTTGACCGGAGTCGCAGCGCAAATACGGAAATTCTTCTTTAAACGCGACCATGATTCACTTGATCTGCTGGGAATAGCTCGCGCTGGTTGGTGTCCGGTTTAGAAGTTTTGCCAAGCGCGTGAATGGCATCGACAAATTGGTCGACATCTTCGAATCGGCGATGGACTGACGCGTAACGGAGATAGGCAACCTCATCAATAGCGCGCAATTTTTCGAGAACCTTCGCTCCAATAGCACTCGATTGGACTTCGCGGCCGCCAGTTTCAAGATCGTGCACAATTTCATCGACCAGCTGTTCCAAGGTGAGCAGACTCGTCGAGCGTTTCTCGAAAGCTTTGGCGATGCTGGCGGCGAGCTTACGGCGATCGAACGGCTCGTGTGTGCGGTCCCGTTTGATTACGCGCAAATCGGAGCGCTCGATTTCTTCGTAAGTTGTGAAGCGAAATCCACAATTGAGGCATTGGCGGCGCCGGCGAATGCTGGAGCTATCGCGAGACTGTCGGGAATCGATTACCTTGTCATCACGCGAGCCGCACTTGGGGCAACGCATAGTGTTGAGGTGTAATTACCACACCACACGTTGTGGCGTCAACGATCTTTAACGCTTGGAATTGTTGTCGCGCTTTAAGCCGCGACCGCTTTGCGTGGCGCGGCCTTCTTAGGTTTTCGTTCTACGAATTCGAATCCGACTTTTCCGTTGTCCAATTTCAGGTGCGCCGAAAATGGCCGGCCTTTTTTGGAAAGGAACTTCGGAAGAAGGTCAGTTTTGCCGGTCATAATCAATTTTTGCACCTGCTCTTTCGGAATTTCGCGATGCAAAATGGTTTTACTAACGCGGAACCCGCAGGTCTTTTCCTTGGCGACTGCGTTTTCGCACGCGTAAGCGCGATCTAAAACGTAAACCTGGCCTTTGTGGCAAACCGGACAGAGTCCGAGCCCTTCGTGCTGCCGGGTGTCAATCTTGACCGGATGGTCGTGCCCGTTCTCGCCGAAATCGAACGCTGGTTTGAAATCGTCTCCCAGTTTCACGACTGCGTTGAACTTGCGGCCGACTTTGCTGCGAAACCCTTCGAGCGGCCCGACGCGCCGCTCGGTCAAGAGTTGTTCCAGTTCCCAACGTTCAAATGCGCGACCGGCCATTGTTTTCCACAAAATCAGTCCACAGGATCGACATTTGAATGTTCGGTAACTCTCGTCGAGCGGGCCGCCACCGCATTTCGGACATTTCACCTCAAGCGGCTCAAAATTTCCGCTCACGCTGTCGCCTTCGAAATTCTTCGCCTTCTCCACGATCTCTCGGGTGAACTTTCGAATGTGCGCCATGAAATCGTTGCGCTTCATTGCGCCCTTTTCCATGCGCTTGAGTTTCGATTCCCATTCGCCGGTCATTTCGGGCGAGCACAGCTCAGTCACGCCGATGCCGCGCAGAAGTGTGATCAGTGCCAAGCCTTTCGCAGTGGCAATCAAGTCGCGACCCTGGCGATGGACATAACCATCGTGAATTAAGCCCTCGATGATCGCCGAGCGCGTCGCCGGCGTGCCTAGACCTTTTTCGCGCATTGCTTCGCGCAGTTCTTCGTCCTCTACCAATTTGCCCGCGCTTTCCATCGCCGAGAGCAACGTCGCTTCGGTAAAACGCGCAGGCGGCTTCGTTTCATTGTGCGCGATTTCAATATCAAAAACCTTGGCGGACTCGTTCGGCGAAATCGCAACCAGCGATTCTCCACCTTCCCGCTCGGAGGCCGCTTCCGGCCTGTAAACTGCAAGCCATCCCGCGTCCTTGATGATTTTGCCGTCCGTCCGAAACGCATCCTTGTCGACGCGCGTGATTCGGGTTGTCACTTCAAACTGCGCCGCCGGGAAAAAGCCGCTGATAAAGCGGCGTACGATCATGTCGTAGATCTTCCGCTGTACGTCATCGAGACCGTGCGGCACTGTGCCGGTCGGGATGATCGCAAAGTGGTCCGAAATTTTCGCGTTATTGAAAATCCGCTTCGACTGTTTGACCCAATGATTGTCGAGCACCTTCCGCGCGTGTGGATTGTCGATCTTGCTCAAAGTGGCTTTGACCGTCGGGATATAATCCTCGGGCAGGTAGCGCGAGTCCGTGCGCGGATAAGTGATGACCTTGAAACGCTCGTAAAGTTGCTGCGCAATCTGTAACGTGCGTTTGGCGCTGAAGCCGCGACCGTTCGCGTCGCGCTGCAAACTCGTCAGATCGTAAAGTAAGGGCGGCGCCTGCGTGGTCGGCTTCTTTTGTTCAGTCGCGACTCCAGTTTTGCCGAGACAACGGCTTTTGATTTCGTCGGCTTGCGCTTTGTCCCAAATCCGTTCCGCGCGCGCATCTTCGTCGCCGTCTTTGGCGAAATCTTCCTTAAACCAGCGTCCGCGATAGTTGCCCGCTTTGACTTCGAAATCGCCGAACACTTCGCAATAAGCGCGCGGCTTGAAATCATGAATTTTATCTTCGCGCTCCGCCAGAATCGCGAGGGTCGGAGTTTGTACGCGGCCAACCGGCGTCAGTTGGAAACCGCCCGCGCGGTTGTTGAATGCGGTCATTGCGCGCGTGCCATTAATCCCTACGAGCCAGTCACTTTCGCTTCGGCACACCGCTGCTTTTGAAAGCGGGACCATTTCTTCTTCGGTCCGCAAATGATTGAACGCATCGCGAATTGAATCCGGCGTCATCGATTGCAACCAAAGCCGGCGCACCGGCTTTTTCACGTCGCTGAGTTTAACCAGATAACGGAAAATCAGTTCGCCTTCGCGGCCGGCATCGCAGGCGTTGATCAGAAGATCGACGTCGTCGCGCTTCATCAACTTCTTCAGCATGTTGAAACGCACTTTTGTCTTTTCGATCGGCTTTAAGTGAAATTCCTCGGGGATAATTGGCAGATTGGCGAAGCTCCATTTGCCGCGTTTCACATCGAGCTCGCTCGGCAACGCCAATTCCACCAAGTGCCCGAGGGCGGACGAGATGACGTATTTATTGCTCTCGAAATGATCGCCTTCCTTATGGAAACCGCCGAGCGCGCGAGAGAGATCGCTCGCAACGCTCGGTTTCTCGGCGATGATCAGTGATTTAGACATTAATATTGAAAACCTTGCAAACGGGGGAGAGCAGATCGCAGACGAGGTTAAGCGAGTCTCACGAAATATTTTCCGGGCAACTGCTTCACCAGTCGCTTCAACTCAAGGGCGAGCAGAGTAGAAGAGACTGTCGCGCTTGGCAAATTGCATTTCGTGGCAATTTCGTCAATTGGCGTCTCGGTTGCCTCGATCGCGTCGTAGACGCGGCGCTCTTCATCCGACAACAGAGGCAACGGTCGCGCAGCGGCCTGCGATGACGGTTTTGTTTCGGGAAGCAGGATCTGGAGATCATCGAGAATATCACTCGCATCCATGACAAGCTTCGCGCCTTGTTGGATTAGCCGGTTCGACCCGATAGCGCTCGGCGCATTGATATGCCCGGGCACGGCGTAAACCGCGCGACCCTGTTCGAGTGCCTGCGAGGCGGTGATCAGCGCGCCGCTGTTTGCGCCGGCTTCGACCACGAGAATCCCATGGCTCCAACCGGAAATGATTCGGTTGCGGATCGGAAAGGTTTGACGGTCTGGTTCTATCTCCATTGAGAATTCAGACACGACCGCGCCGTTTCCGTTACAAATTTTTTCGGCCAGTGCCTTGTTCTCTGGCGGATACAACTTCGATAACCCCGATCCGATTACGGCGATCGTGCGTCCCTTGGCCGCAATCGCGCCCTGGTGCGCGACGGTCTCGATTCCGCGCGCCAGACCACTGATCACAGTTAATCCCGCATAAGCGAGCTGATACGCCAGCTTCTTCGCGGACTCATTTCCGTAATGCGTCGTGCGCCGCGCGCCGATGATTCCGATCGCGTGATGATCGCGCTCCTGAATTTCGCCCCAAACGTAAAGGACAATCGGCGGCGCGTGAATTTCCCGCACCAGTTTCGGGTACTGCGACGAAGCTTGAGTGATCACGGTCGCGCCGAAATCTTTGATCCGCTTCAGCTCGGCAGGAAGATCGACAATCGATTCCCAATTAAAGATTTGATCGACAACTTCCTTACCGATTCCCTCAACTTTTCGGAGTCGATCGCCCTTGGCGCCAAGAATTCGCTCTGGCTGCTCAAAAACCTGCAGCAACTTTCGCAGGCGCACCGGCCCCACAGTCGGCAGCATGTTCAGCACAATGTAGGCTTCGGTGGTATTCATGTTTTAGGGGGACTCGCTGCAGCGACTACCTGTCTAATTAGATCGGTGCTTCGAGAACGAGCACCGGCTACAACCAGCGAGATTATGCGTACCGGCTAAAACGGAATTTCGTCGTCGTCCGGTTCGGCAACCCCAGGTTTCGGCGCTGGACCTACTTTGCTGGAACGCGGTTCGCCACCTTCGGCGGCGCCACCAGCACCCGGGGGGCGACCACCAAGAAGTTGCATCGTCTCGCCGATCACCCGCAGCTTACTCCGCTTTTGCCCGGTTTGCTTGTCGTCCCACGTATCCATTTGCAGGCGGCCCTCGATAAAGATCGGCCGGCCTTTCTTCAAATATTCGCCGGCGATTTCAGCGAGTCTCGACCAGAGGACAACATCGACATACGTGACTTCTTCGCGTTTTTCGCCGCTGTCGAGCGTGTATTGACGATTGACGGCAATGCCGAGATCGCACACGGCGCTGCCTTTGGGGGTATAACGCACTTCGGGATCGCGCGTCAGATTTCCGAGAAGAATAACTTTGTTGAAACTGGCCATGCGCCAGGTCTATCCGATTTATTTGGAACGCGCCAACTTTTTCGGCTTTTCCTTGCGCTCCTTTCTTTCCGCTTCCTCGCGCAAGCGCTGGTAATGCTGGCGATAAACTTCCGGGTCGAGTTTGAATTTCGAACGCAGTTTCGAGATCAAATCGGGCGCTGCGTGAAAGACAAAGTTCACGTAAAAGCCGCCATCGATCGGACCCGCAGCATAGGAAAACTGCCGTTTGTCCATCTTTTGCACGTGTTCGATCTCAGCACCTTCCTTTTTAAACTCGGACTCCAGACGGTCGACAATGTCGTGAACGCTGTCTTCTTTGCCCTGCGCGTTGAGGATGAGCAACGCTTCGTAACGATTCTTCATGGTTCTTTTTCTTCGATTTTGTTGAAAGTGTTCATCGCGGAAACGACGCCTTTGTCAATCGCGCATTTCACCGCCTCGGCAGCGCGGTTGATTGTTGATCTTACCAGCTCCTTTTCCTCTTCGAAGAAATTGCTCAGGACGTAATCGCTCGCGGTTTCGGCCGGGGCATTGCCAATTCCGATCCGTAACCGCGGAATCTCCTCCGTCCCGAATTGCACAACGATCGACTCCAGTCCGTTGTGGCCGCCCGGTCCCCCGCTCTGTCGAATCCGTACTCGCCCAAGCGGCAACGAGAGATCATCCAGCGCGACCAGAATTTCCTGCGGCATTATTTTGAAAAACTGCGCGATCGCAAAAAGTGGATGACCGCTGCGGTTCATGTAGCTCGCGGGTTTAGCTAGCAATGCGTTTCCAAGGTTCGCCGTGGCTGCATCCCACTTGTTCGATTTTTCCCAAGCGAGCCCCGCCTCGCGGGCGAGAAGATCGACAGTCATGAAACCGATGTTGTGACGTGTGCGGGCGTATTCCGCGCCGGGATTGCCGAGACCCGCAACAAGACGAATGCGTCCTTCGTTCACAACGCTTCAATCGAAAATCCAAGTTCAGTGCCAGTCCGGCTCAGACAAATGGAAAATCGATTACTTTTTCTGCTCTTTTTCTTTCAGAGCAGCGGTGGCCGGAGCGCCTTTGGCCGTGGGTGCAGGCGCGCCCTTTACGCCAGGAGCCTGGGCAGCCGCTTCGCCCTCTTCCTTCTTGGCGGTGATAACTTCTGGTCCCGCGACAGCCGCAGCTTCCGCTTCCGGCGTGACCGGTTCTTCTTCGGCGGTCGGCGCCATCACTGAAAATGCGGTCAGATCGGACGGAACCTTCACCACCACACCCGTCGGGAATTTGATATCGCGCACGTGAATCGAATCGCCAATGTTCAACGAGGAAACGTCCACCGTGATCTTGTCCGGCAAATCTTTCGGGAAACACTCGATCGTGAGCGAGCGGATGTTTTGATCGAGCAAGCCGCCGAAATTTTTTACACCAGTCGCAACGCCAAGCGGTTCCAGAGGCACGTCGGCCGTGATTTTCTCGTCCATCGAGATCGCGTGAAAATCGACATGGAGAATATCTCCGCCCACCGGCGAATGCTGCACTTCCTGTAGAAGGGCGGCCTTGGTTCCCTCGTGCCCCGCGATTTCAAGTTCCACCAAAATGTTCTCGCCTGATGCGTGACTGAGCATTGCGTTGATATCGCGCGCGGCAACCTGAAGCGACTGCGATTTTTCTTTCCCGCCGTAAACAACGGCCGGAACGATACCGAGCGCCTTCAAGCGCCGCGCGGCCGAACGGCCCGTAGCGCTCCGCGGTTCTGCTTTAAGTTTAACCTGTTTCGCCATGTTGGTTTACTGATCGATCCTAAACAGCGACGACACGGACTCGTCATTGTGGATTCGTTTCATCCCCTCCCCGAGAAGCTCGGAGACGCAGAGCACGGTGGTTTTAAATCCTTCCACCGGGCGCACCGGCGTGCTGTTGGTCGTTATTAATTCCTCAATTTTAGACTTTTGCAACCGCGGGATGGCCACGTCCACCAGCACCGCGTGAGAGACCCCGGCGTAGATTTCTTTCACACCATTCTTTTTCAAGATCTCGGCTGCCGAAGTGAGCGTTCCCGCCGTTTCGGTCAGGTCGTCGACCAGGAGGACATCGCGATCTTTGACTTCGCCAATCAGGTAGAGCGCTTCCGTTTCGGTGGCGCTTTTCCGCTCCTTGGCCACGATTGCCAGGTTCGTCCCAAGTGCCTCGGCATAGGCCGAGGCCATCTTCAATCCACCGATATCGGGCGAAACGACCACCGTCTTCCCGGTCAATTTCTTTCGCAGGTACTTAATTAGCACAGGCAGCGAATAGAGGTGGTCGACCGGAATGTCGAAGAAGCCCTGCACCTGCTGGGCGTGCAGATCCATGGTCAGAACGCGGTCAACACCCGCTGCGTGCAACAGATTAGCGATCAGCTTGGCCGTGATCGGCACCCGCGGTTTGTCTTTACGGTCCTGCCTAGCGTAACCAAAAAATGGAATCACGGCCGTGATTCTGTCAGCGCTGGCCCTACGCGCTGCGTCGACCATGATAAGTAACTCCATCAAGTGCTCATTGGTAGGCGGACAGGTCGGTTGAATCAGAAAAACGTCGCGACCGCGCACGTTCTCCTCGATTTTCACGTAGGTCTCGCCATCGGGAAACGAGCTGATCGTCGCCTGGCCGAGGGAAATACCGATGTATTTGCAGATTCGCTCGGCCAACTCGCGATTCGCGGTGCCACTAAAGACCTTCATTTCTGGCTGAAGTTGGAACATAGGAGCCGGGAGAATTAAGGACGCGCGAACAACATCGGCAATCTTCAACACTTGCCAAGAAGCGATTCTTCTACGATTAACTTTCTGCTGTTGCCATGACCTCCCCTGACGCCATCCGTGTCGATCGGCTGACCACCGACTCGAAGGTTTTCGCCCATACTCGCTGGGATGTCCTACCTGCGTTCGCGGGCCTTTTTCACTTCGCTTATCTGCTGGGGCTTTACTTTCTGTTCCCGTACGCACCGCTCTGGGTGATGCTCATCCTCGGGTTTCTCTATTCCCTAATGATCAACGCCAACGTGAACGGCGTGTCACACAATTTCATTCACAATCCGTTTTTCCGATCGAACCTGCTCAACCGTTTCTATTCCATAATCGAATCGATCGCGTGCTGCTTCTCGCAAACGTATTACGACGTGGTTCACATGCAGCACCACAAGGGCAACGCCGATCGGCCGGATGAAGATGGTCAGACTGTTGATTGGATCTCAATTTACAAACACGGCCACGACGGCGAGGCGGAAAGCGCGTGGACCTACACGTTCATGAGTTTTCTGCGCGACGACATGGGCGCAATCCGTCGCGAATTGCGGAAACGTGGTCCTCGTGAAGGGCTTTGGGGAAACATTGAGCTTGCCTGCGTTGGCCTCATATTGTTCACGATGGCGATCGTCGTGCCAACGAATCCGATCCACTTCATCAACTGGAAGTTCATGCTCTATTTCCTGCCGTTCTTTTATCTCGGCCACTGTTTCAGTTATTTGAACGGCTACTACCGACACTACGGGGCGAACCCCGACAAACCGATTGCCTGGGGTGTGAGTAGTTACGGTAAACTTTACAACTGGCTCTTTTTCTATAACGGCTACCACGCTGAACATCATTTCCGCCCGAAAGTGCATTGGACCAAAATGGAAGCGTTCCGACACAGTATCGAGGATGTGCAAAAGGCGGAAGGCGTCCGCACAATCAGCCACGCGCACATGCTCGGGTTCTTGGATCCGAATCTGCCCAAGCGGGGCCAGCGCAAGGTTGAATCGGAGCCTGCGGAAGTCGTTCCCTAAGATGGACAATTAGGCATTTGGCTTGGCCGCGAACTCGGCTCGGAGTTGTTCTTTTTTAGCTTCGCAATCTTCCTGCAACCGGCGGATTTCGGACCTCAGCTGTTTTTCAAACGACTCGACTTCATCAAACTTACCGAGCGTTTGCGCCTTCTGAATTTCGCCTCTGAGAAATAATTCCTTCTCCGCGATCCGCGCTTTGAACACAGAATCCACTTCGGCGAGCTGCTTTTTCTGATCGTCGGTCAATGTCATAATCGGCTGGTTCTTTGCGAGCCGTTCCATCGCCAATTCGTAAGCCGATTTCATTTCAAACTCTTCCTCTTATTCTGAATCTTACTCTTGCTCCCACGCTCAAATCAATCAATCGTAAGATCGACCCGCCTCCGCCAAAGGCTTCGGCGTGGCAGGCAATGAAAATCCAGCTCCTAAGCATCGATTTTGATGGAACAATGGTTTCGCGCGTCAGTGAACCGGTTTTGGATCGCGAATGCATGGAGCTGATTCGCGAATTGCAAAGCGCCGGCGCTATTTGGGCGATCAACACCGGCCGTTCGGTTGATTTGCTCGAATCAGGGCTCGCCGATTTCGAATTTCCGATCCGTCCGGATTTCATTCTCACCAGCGAGCGCGACGTGTTTCGGCCGGGCACAAACGGCACCAAATGGGAACCCTTCGGCGATTGGAACCAACAGTGCGCGCGCGCTCACGCCGAGTTATTTTCCTCCACCGAATCGGTCTTGGCCGAAGTCGCCGATTTCGTGACCCAGAAAACGAAGGCGCAGCTGATTTATCACTCGGAGGGACTGGAAGGTTTGCGGGCAGACAGTGACGAAGAGATGGAGCGGATCGTCGACTTCATCGAGCGCGCACGCGGTAATGACACAAAGTTCAATTATCAGCGCAACATGGTTTATCTCCGATTTTGTCATGCCGACTATCACAAGGGCGCGGTCTTGGCCGAGCTCGCGCGTTTGATCAATATTCCCCGCAAAAACATTTTCGCCGCGGGCGATCATCACAACGACATCTCGATGTTGAATGGTGACGTGGCGGGGATGCCGGCTTGCCCCGCCAATGCAATCGCCGAAGTAAAAGCAGCAGTCCGAGGCGCGGGCGGCTATATCGCCGGGCGTCAACACGGCGCCGGCGTCCACGAAGCGTTGCAATTTTTTCTCGACTAAGAGTCCGAGTAACCAATCACGGTTCCACCGTTGCCAGCGCAATCGGCGCATCGGCCTCAACTTTGCCGGCGAAGCGATTCGTTATGTAAGTGAGCAGCAGGACCCAAAACGAAAGCGCCAGACCAAAGAGCGGAAATTGGAGCGCAAGTGGCAACCAATAGATAATCGCCATCAACGGAATCCAAACCGCCCAGGTCGCGACCAAGGTTGGAATTATTTTGTCGCGGTAGTGTCGCCAGGTGAAAAGATCGCGCACTGGTTGCAATGAAATTCCGCTGTTTTTCCATTCATAAGCAAGCACGCCAAACGGCGCTGCAAAAAAAACATTGTAGCCGAATTGGTCGATGCAGATTTTCCCCAGAACTACCGGAAGTGTCGCGACATCGCCGAGCCAATGCGCTTCCGCGCGATAAAGAAGATCGACAAGCGATCCGTCAAAACCCCAAACCGGAATCGTGAATGCGAGGTTGCGAAGGTTTCCCAGGTGGGCGCGGCCACGCTGAAAGAACAGAATCAAAAAGATCTCCGGCAGAATTGCTCCGGCAAGAACGGATGCGACAATTACGAACACCAATCCATGCGCGCGCTTGAATTCAGCGAGATTGCGCAACGCACCGGCGACCGACGGATTCGTATAAAACGCGATCGCCAGCGCGAGCATGATCGCCTGGATAATGAACGCCGGTTTCGCGTTTGCCCGCGCCGCTTCCCATCCGATCGTGAGCGGCGTTTGCGATTTCGGCGTCGCCGCGATTTGGCAATGATCAGCCAAAACGACGAATCACCATTTCACGCTCGCGTTTGGACCCGAACCAGCCCCCGGCTGGAGACGGCTTTCGTCGCCGGTTTTTTCTCCTGGAACAGGATCGCCCTTGGCAGTGGCGCTATCGCTTGAGGCGCAACCGCTGAAGCAGATCGCGGCCGCCAGAACGGTCAACATCAAAAGATATTTCATTCGGGTCAAAACGTAACCAGCGCAGCGCTTTTCTCCACAAAAAATCACGGCTGCAATCTGATTGCTGGGAGCCATCAACGCCGTAAATTTCGGAGTGACGACAACAGTGACGATCGACATCAAGTCGCTCCAGCTTAACGAACTGGAAGACAAAGTGCGCGAACTGGGCGAGCCGCTCTATCGGGCACGCCAAATTGTCGACTGGCTCTACCAAGAGCGCGCGCAGTCGTTCGATGAAATGACCGATTTGCCGCGGCAATTTCGAAGCCGACTCGGTCACGAGTTCGCTTTCAGCAAAATCGACATCGTTCGCGTGCTCGGCTCTCGCGACACAACACGTAAATTTCTGTTTCGCCTAGCCGACGGGGATCTAATCGAGTGCGTCTTAATTCCGGCGTCGCCCGCGCTTTATGGTTCGCGCTCCGACCGACGGACGATTTGCGTTTCAACCCAGGTCGGTTGCGCTTACGGCTGCAAATTTTGCGCGAGCGGTCTAGAAGGACTCAGTCGTAACCTGAAGCCAAACGAGATTGTGGATCAAGTGATCGCCGTCGAGCGCGAGAGCGCTGAGGCGATCGACAACATCGTGTTCATGGGAATGGGTGAGCCGCTCGCCAATTTCGACAATCTCATGCGCGCGGTTCAAGTCATTAACGCGCCATGGGGACTGGGAATTGGTGCCCGACACATCACGCTTTCAACCAGCGGACTCGCGCCGCAGATTAGAAAGCTGGCGGACGAACCCCTGCAAATCCGGCTCGCGATTTCTTTGCACGGCGCAACCGACGACGTGCGCGATCAGATCATGCCGATTAACCGACGTTATAACTTGGAGAAGTTGCTCGCCGCCTGCGCTTATTTCGCCAAGCGAAAAAAACAGCGGCTCACCTTTGAATACATTTTGATCGCGAGCGTCAATGATTCGCCGGATCAGGCGCGACATTTGGCCCAGATCGCCCGCCGGCTCGGAGCAAAAGTTAACCTGATTCCCTATAATACCGTCCAAGGCTTGCCATGGTCCCGACCCTCGCCGGAACAACAAGCTCAGTTCCTTTCGGTCCTGCGCCGGAGGGGAGTTCCCGCCACACTCCGCCGTGAAAAGGGGCACGACATCGAAGCGGCCTGCGGCCAGTTGCGTTTGCAAACCAAACGCGAACTGGAAACTGCAACTTCGTAAAAACCCGGAAATTCTTTGCGCCCAACGCCAAGCTGGCCTTTAGTCCGATCATGTCCAGCTTCGGGGACGAGCGAGAAGGAATCTGGGACGAATATGACTGGGAACGATTTCTTCAGCAGCAGGACCAGCGCACGGAAAAATACATGGAGCTGCTGGAGAAATACATCAATGACCCCGAGCGAGATGAAATCATTGCGTGCGAAATGGGCTGGACACAAACTTCAGAAGACGGCGATTGGAGCGCAGAAGTCGGCGCGCTCTTGGATGAAGATTGGCGCTTCCAAAACGACGAGAGCTCGAGCGAAGCAGAACAGAAACCATCCGAGAGTTTTGAGGACAACATTTTGTATCGGGCGGCCTTTGCCCTGACGGTTTGGATCGACAAGCTGTTCGATCAGAACACTGCGCTCCAGAACGAACCGACCGCGATCAAGCTGGCAACGCACGCCGCGTTGGCGAGCGCGAAATTGGCAGCGGCATTGAGCGACGACGACGTGGACGAACTGGGAATGACCATCGCCTATTTGAAGCGCGCGCTGAAAGCGATCACTGTTTCGCTCGATTCGGCGGCCAAATTGCTTTCCGAAAAGCTGATCACAGCCCGTCAGTATTCCGTTCTCCAGCAACGACTCTTCCAGGTGCGCGACGGGATTATCACGCTAACAGGAGAATATCGCTGCGAATGGCGTCGCCGGTTCGGTTCCGAAGGCTTTCGCAGTTGAATGAAATAGCCCCAGTTCCGTCCAAACATGCAAACGGAATCGACTCCGGCTCAAGCCGATGTGTCAGAACTGGAACTGGTGAGACGATGTCAAGCCGGCGAGACTGATGCTTTCGACCAGCTGGTGACCCGCTACCGGACAAGAGTTTTCGCCATGATTTACAACATGGTTCATAACGACCAGGATGCCTGGGACTTGGCGCAGGATGCCTTTGTTAAAGCGTGGAAGTCAATCGGACGCTTTAGGGGAAAATCGTCGTTTTACACGTGGATCTATCGCATCGTGATGAACGTGACGATCGATTGGTTACGCAAACGCCAGGTCAAAGCCGGCGGGGCCGAGTTCAATGATGCGATCCAATCGAAAGAGATTGACCCGGCCTCGAAGACCGTGCCAAAAGCAGATCCTCTTCCCCACCAGCGACTGGAACAGCACGAGATCCGGGCGAGGATCGATCATGCCGTCTCGCAGCTGTCTCCCGAACATCGCGCGGTAATTTTGATGAAAGAAATCGAGGAAATGCAGTATCACGAAATCGCCGAAACACTGGGTTGTTCCATCGGGACGGTGATGTCGCGATTGTTCTATGCCCGCAAGAAGTTACAAAATTCCCTGAGGGACGTTTATGAAGATGTTTGAAGAAAAATGGACGGCCTGGCTCGATGACCAATTGAGCGGCAATGAATTGACCCAATTCGAGGCCTCACTTCCGGATCTGGAAGCAGCCCGTGCCGAAAAACGTGAGGCGCGAAAGCTCGGCAGTTTTTTGAAAGAACAACTCCGCTCGCGGAAGATGAGTAACGAAGAATTTTTTAGCCACCAAGTGCACGAACGAATCGCGGGCGAGAGGAAAGATCGATCCCGGACAGGATCGACTTGGTGGACGATTCCGCGCCTGGTTTGGTGCGGCGCAACCGCCCTGGCGCTGTTCGTTCTGACGACGTTTCTGTTCTTAAGCCGGGAGCAAGCTGGCGAGCAGTCAGAGTATCTCACGCAAATTTTGAATTCGCGCGTGGATCCGGTGGCCAATCCGAACGCTGCTGTCTATATCTTCGAAACCAAGACTGATAACAGGGTGACGGTGCTGTGGACCGAAGGCTTGCAATCGCTCCCCGCCGACTACGCAGCAAAGTAAATCCATGCCGTTCAAGGCCGTGCTGTTCGCCGTTTGCTTCGTGCTAGCGACGGGCACGACATTTCTTCAGGCGGCGCATATGGTTTGGAGCGGGCTAGTTATCGCGGAAAATGTTCCACAGCCGGCGCCGATACCGCCTGAGCTAAACAAGCTCGAACAAACGTTAAAGGGTCTGTTCGGCTACAATCAGTTCGAGGTGATCGGCCAATCGAACAAAATGCTCAAGACCGGTCAGGAAGATTGGCTTGCCAACAGCAAATATTTCGGGCTGCATGTTGACGCGCGTGGCGAGAACGCGTCCGGTTACACGTTGAACCTCAAACTCTACAAGGAGAAAGACGTGTTGCTTGAGACCGATGCGAATTTAAGTAGAAGCAGTCCACTGGTCATCAAAGGCCCACAAGTCGGGAGCGGACAACTTCTGCTCGTCTTGGTAGTAAAGGACGAGGAACAAACGTCGGCACATCATCGGCGGCACGCTGAACCACCCAACCCAATCAAGGCCGGTTGGTATCGTTTACGCCGTGCGATTCAAAACGCATTTCATTAACTTAGAGTCAGGATTGCTGCTCGGGAAAAGGCGGTGGAGAAATAGCGGTTTCACGTCGCGCGGCCTGCTCCGATTCGATCGCAAGATGTTGGGCGGCGCGCCAACCGACGTGCGCCTGACTAAAAACGAAAAATGCGAGTATGCCGAGCCAGATGGAGCGCGCTGAAATTGCCCACAGCGCAAACAGGCCAGCACCAACAAAACCGATCACGCTGGCAATCTTCAAACTCCGAACCGGTCCCATTCTCAGCCAAAGCAATCCGCGCACGATCTGTCCGCCGTCGAGCGGATAAACCGGCAACAGATTAAAAAACAGAAGAAAGCCATTGATGAACGCGATGCTGGTGACGAACTGAAACAGATCCGGAGCAGTGATCCGCCACTCCAATTGAAACGCGACGAAAACAATGATCACAAAAACCGGCATCAAAGCGACGTTCACCAGCGGACCGGCGGCGATACTCCAAAGATAAGCGCCCGGACGCGGTGGAGGTCTCACAAAGGCGATACCACCGAGCGGCCATAAAATAATCTGGTCGGCCTGACCACCAGTCTGGCGACAGGCCAACGCGTGGCCAAATTCATGCAGCAGCACAATTAAAAACAACGTGACATACTCGGCCGTGCCCCAGATCGGATTGCGATAACGATAACCGAATCGCGTGATCTGGAGCGCAGCGATCAGAAACCAGGTGAAATGCAGATAGACTCGAATCCCTGCGACTCGGAATAGCGGAAGTGAGCCTTTCAACTGCTTTACAGGTTCGACTGCGATTGATCGGGTTCGGGCGTGATTAGGAGCCGCATCGGGATCATCGATGATTCATGAAATCCGTGGTGCCGGAAAAATTCCTGGGCCACATTCTCTGGCCGATCAGTCAGGAGCGTGATGCGGAGGAAATTTTTCTGACGCGCGAACTCGATTGCGTGCTTAAGCAACATCGCGCCGTAGCCGTGGCTCTGAAACTGTTTATGTATCACAAGGTCTTCGAGCAGAATCACGAATCCGCCCTCGGCCGTGCTGATGGTGAAGAGCAGATTGATCATTCCGACGATCACGCCATCACGTCGGAGCACGAACACGCGACCCCGGCTCGGTTGTTCGAAAATCAAACGCAATCCGCGAAGTTGTTTCTCTTTGTCCGGACGAAAATCGCCCTCCTGGGCGAAAAGTTCACCGAGCATCTCGGACAGCTCGTCCAAATCCGCTTCGGTAGCCGGCTCAATGACGACTCTTTCGCTCACTCTTTGGTATCTTGCATTGCTTATTCGCAGAAATCGAGGGCGCTGGCAACCCGCGAATCGACGATCGACATCCCGCGCCTCAGTAAATTGACAATCCCCCGCTCCATCCTAAGGTAACCGCTCTCAATTTCCGCCGAGCGGATTTTTCGGCCTTATGAAACGCACTTATCAGCCATCCAAAAGAACTCGTAAGCGCCAGCACGGTTTCCGCGCGCGCATGCGAACCAAGGGCGGACGCGCCACGCTCGCCCGCCGGCGCCAGCGCGGGCGCAAGCGCCTTCTGCCTAAAGGTGTCGACCGGCATTACGCGCGCCACACCCAGGCGTAAAGGGGTGCGAGCCGCGCGGGCGCTTCGAATTTCGAACTGCGCGGCGTAAGTCCAGGCCGATCAGGTTGCTAGCTTGGCCGCTGTGTGATTTTATCGAGTCGAATGATCTCGCAACGAATTCTCAGATTGTTTGCGCTCTTCTTGTCGATCCAGACTGTCACTGTGATTAAGGCGCAGACCGAAAACAACGCAGCGCCAGCGATGATGAAAGCAGTTCGCATCCACGCATTCGGCGGTCTGAATGCTCTGAAATATGAAGACGTTCCAATTCCCCAGTCGCAAGAAGATGAGATCCTTATTCGCGTCATCGCCGCCGGCGTGAATCCGTTCGATGCCGATCTTCGCGAAGGTTACGATAAACGGCTGCCGCTTCCAATCACCCTCGGGCTAGACGTCTCCGGGGTCGTCGAAAAGACCGGCACAAAGATTACACGCTTCAAAAACGGCGACGCGGTTTATGCGTTCCTGAATTACAAAGAAGAGGGCGGCTACGCGCAGTTTGCGATTGCGAAAGAAAACTGGGCGGCTCCTAAACCGAAAACGCTTACGCACCAGGAGGCCGCCGCCATCCCACTTGCCGCTTCCACGGCATGGCTCGCGCTCGTCGAGACAGCGAAACTTGGCTCCGGTCAAACCGTTCTAATTCACGGCGGCTCGGGCGGCGTTGGAAGTTTGGCCATCCAGATCGCGAAAGCACGCGGCGCAAAAGTGATCGCGACCGCGTCGACATCCAATCAAGAACTGCTTCGCCCAATTTGGCGCCGATCAGACAATCGATTACACGAAAACGAAGTTTGAAGACGTCGTCAAAAACGTGGACGTCGTGATCGATTCAGTCGGCGGCGAGACGCTTGCGCGCTCGTACGGAGTAGTGAAGAAAGGCGGCATTGTCGTTTCGCTTGTTGCTGAGGTGGACAAGGCCGCGCTCGAGGCGCACGGCATTCGCGGCGAATTCATAGGGGTTCGTCCCGATGGGCAGAGATTGGAAGAAATTACAAAACTGATCGATGCCGGCGCACTCAAGCCGCTAGTCTCTCAAGTCTTTCCGCTCTCCGGAGCGACCAAGGCGCAACAAGCGGCCGCCACCCATCACACCCGCGGAAAAATCGTTCTTAAAGTTGCGGACGAACCAACAAGCAATTGAGAACAGCGCGACGGCAGTGGCGCGACGACGGTTTTGATTTTTGGTTGCGGTTCTGTCGGTTGTTTGTCGAAACTCAAGATCCGAAATTCGAAATTAGTTAGCGCATTGTCAGCTCAATTCATAAATAAAGTCACTCTTATCAACTCATTTTGGAGGTAATATTTCGTTATGAAAATCGGCATTCTTGGAACTGGCATGGTTGGCAACGCTCTTGGAACAAAACTCGTCCAGGATGGACACGAAGTCACAATGGGCTCCCGGACGGCGAACAATGAAAGCGCGCAGAAATGGGCTTTTTCGGCGGGCGAACGCGCACACACTGGAACGTTTCGCGACGCCGCGTCGTTTGGCGAAGTTGTAATCAGCTGTACCGGGAGCCGCTGCGCAACAAGATCCTCATCGACGTCTCGACCCTCCAACAAAACAAGGATGGATCGATGATCATGGCTTTCTGCAACACCGATTCGCTCGGCGAGCAAATTCAAAAGGCGGACCCATGGACGCGTGTCGTTAAGGCGCTCAACACCGTGAACTACGATATCATGGTCAAACCGTCTCGTGTCCCGGGCGACCATAACCTGTTCATCTGCGGCAACCACACCGCCGCCAAGAAAGAGGTCACCAAATACCTTAGCGAATGGTTTGGCTGGAAGGCGGAGAATATTATCGACGTCGGCGACATCACCGCCGCGCGCGGCACCGAAATGATGATGCCATTATGGATGCGGTTGTTCCAGGGAGTGATTGGTCATCCGCATTTCAATTACCACATCGTGCGAGGCAGCTGACTACTCGCAGTCACGACGAAAGTCAGAATTGAATTGTGATCGCAATGGGCGATCCATTTAAGCCTCCCTTATGAGCGGCTTCTTCCGGGAGTTAAAGCGACGCAAGGTCTATCGCGTAGGGTTCGGAACCCTAAAGCGAGTGGGCGCCCTGCCGACATTGCAGTCTTTTGTACTTCCGCAAATAAATCAGATGTGACCATGACGCTTTCTTCAAAACCCGGGCTGATCGATGTGCTGAGTAATCACCCGGTGGATGAAACGGTCGGAAAGGCAAAAAGACTTCTCGAGGAAAAGGGAATTACTCTCTTCGCGCTGATCGATCATAGCGGCGAAGCGACTAAAGTCGGAATGCAAATGCGTCCGACCAAATTGTTGATCTTTGGAAATCCGAAAGCAGGCACTTCCTTGATGTTGGCATCTCCCAGTAGCGCTATCGATCTTCCCCTCAAGCTCTTAGTTTGGGAGGATGAGCACGGAAGAGTCTGGATTACTTACAATAGTCCGGCCTATTTGCGCGAGCGGCACAACTTGCCGGCGGAGCTGCTTCCTAACATCGCCGCAATTGAAGCCATCGCGAAAAAGGCTGCGGAACGATGAATATTTTCTTAGATCGCATCCTCTCTCTGAACCTTGTCGCTACGACCGTGATTTATTACGTCGCCGCGCGAATTTATCTGCTGCCAAACCTAAATCGATTTCGTCCGCGCGCGGTTTTAATTCCAATTTTGTTGCTGCACTCCTTGCGTCACCTCGGGCTAATGTTTCTGACGCGCGGCGCAACGTATCCAGGATTGCCATCGCAGTTTGCCTATCCGGCAGCGCTCGGTGACGTGGTGACGGCCGCGTTAGCTCTTATCGCTCTCTTTTTGGTCACGGGTGACTCAAGAGCTGCGCGACCTTTCGTTTGGCTCTTCAACATTTTCGGTACTGTGGATCTAGCCGTTGCGATCACACTCGCGACGGTTCACAACGCGTCCCCGTTCATGGGACCGGCCTATTGGATTCCCGCGTTTTGGGTGCCTTCTCTTCTGGTCACTCATTACGTAACATTCATTATCCTGATCAAGCACTGGAAGGATCCATCATGAGTCTTTCCATGCGGCACCGACAACAGACGGCTGAAACCACGAAAGCGATTGTTGCGCTCGCGGCGACCGCACTTGCCATTGGCGCTCTCGCGGCCGGCGCTGTCGCGATCGGCGCGTTGGCGATCGGTCGCGCTCGAATCCGACGACTAGAAATTGACGAACTGGTCATTCGAAAAAAGTCCGAGCAACACAGCTTCGATTAACAGCGGACGTTAGATCGGTTCGTTCTGCCGCCTGCCCACGCCGATAGTTGGGTTACCGGTGTCCGAGCGCCCGCAATTATCATCTCACCATTTGCGCGCTAGGGATTTATCGACCACCATAAATACGAAACGCTGTCGACCCTGAAACTGATCGAGTTGCGTTTCAATTTCCCGACGCTCCCTCAGCGCAGCGCAGATCCTGCCGCGAATGAACTGGTCCATGCAATCAAGTAAATTTAATAGTAAAATTAGTCCGAAAAAAATTAAGGGGAGAGGGCAAAATGAGGCCTGCTCGCCAGAACAGGTCCATTCCATCCTGTAACTCGACTGTCACGCAAAGTTCACGCGTTCTTAACAGGAGCTCTGTCTCCTGCTGTGGTATGGGTATCTTATCCTTAACCACTCAGTGGCGCTGACAAGCGAGTTTCTACCTTTGGACTTCGCCCAATCGCAGAACGAAGGCTCGTCGTTCGATTTTGCCCACCGCTCGGTAAAAAAAGTGCGAAGCGCGTGGATTTCCGACGTTCATTTAGGTACGCGCGGAGCCAACAGCGCCGCGCTGCTGGATTTCTTACGCGATTACGACTTTGAGACGCTCTTTGTCGTCGGCGATCTGATTGACATTTGGCAATTGCGCCGAAATCGCTATTGGCCGCAGGAGCACAACGACGTGATCCAGAAAATTCTGCGCAAGGCACGAAAAGGCGTCCGCGTCATTTACATTCCCGGCAACCACGACGAGATGCTAAGCGATTTTCTGGGTATTTACGGCAATATCCGCGTGCAGAAACATGCTTTTCATCGCCTCGCGGACGGGCGTCGCATTTTGGTGATTCACGGCCACGAACTCGACACTGTGGTACAAAATGTGAAATGGTTGGCGTTCGCGGGCGACATGGGCTATCAATTTTTGCTCTCGCTCAATCCGGCAATCAACTTCGTCCGACGCCGCTTTGGACTTGGTTATTGGTCGCTCAGCGCTTACGCAAAAAAACGCGTGAAAGATGCGGTCAATTTTATTGGCAGATTCGAAGAGGCCGTCGTGCATTACGGACAACAATTCAAAGTCGATGCTGTCCTGTGTGGTCACATCCACAGCGTATCAATTCGTCCAATCGGTAATATCACTTACTACAATTGTGGCGATTGGGTAGAAACATGTTCGGCGCTGGTCGAAAATTATGACGGCAAGATTAGCCTCGTCAGTTACCTTCCCCAACCGAAAAGCGTGCGAACAGAATCACTTCCGCTCGCTGCCGCCGCGATATGAACACGGTAAACTTAAGGATGAGATCCATAAAAAATCCCCGACTCAGCTGCTTCTGTCGCAGTTAGCCGTTTTTACGGCGCGAATTGCGCGAAACGGTGCACGGGTACGAAGCCCGCCTTGAGAGTGCACTAGCCGAACTTATGAATGGCGTCGCTGCATGAAAGGCAGCGAAACGATTACCATTCAGCAGTTAAAAATTGATTCAGTCTGGGATCCGATTCGCAACAACCCCGGGGTTCCCACAACTTCTCGCGGGCAAAGAACAAATCGGCCCGATCAAATAAGTCAGTCCAATCGCCTCTTAGCTTTGGTATTTGAAAGAGACATCGACACGGGCGCGATACGCCCGCACCTTGCTGTTCTCGACCGTCATGTCGAGTTTCACAATCTCCGCCACGCGCAGGTCGCGCAGCGACCCAGCGGCGGTTTCAACCGCATTTTTAGCAGCGTCCTCCCAAGACTTCGTGCTCGTGCCAACCAACTCCACTACCTTATAAACTGAATGCGCGCCTTTTCCGGCCATAATTTTTCCTTTCTATTGATTCTTGATTTCACGCTTTGTGCACCAATACCACGCCGGCTTGATTTTGTCCCCGCGCTGGTTCTGGTGGCAATCGAAAATCGGTAATTTAAAATCTAAAATCGCAAGGACGCACCGTTACCTCAATTGGCAGGGCAAGTGACTCTTAATCGTCAATTTTCCAAGGTAAAACTCGGCCCCCACCGAATATGCTACCACTGGCTGCGACAGGGGAATCGGCCGTGCCAAGTTCACGCATAACTAGGTTGGTAGGTCGTCTCGTGCGCAAAGATGGTGGAGCAGTTATACTCATGTTGCGCTCATGTGATCTGCTCTGATCTACAGAGGGAAAATCGGTGTTACGTGTGTGACCCCATGTTTTCCCAAGCGGGTTCAAAAAGCACCGCGAGCGTACAAAATCGGCGTACAAAGGCGGAGCTGATTGTAGACTTATTGAGCTGCGAGAAAATCAGTCCCTCCCCCCCTATTTCAGACGCTTCAAAAATCCAGCTGGGGGCACGGCGCAACCGCGCAGGTTGCCGACCGTCGCAGACCGCTGAAGATCAAACTCTGAAATAAGAAGCTGAACCGTTGAGATGTTGAGATTGCCCGCACAGCGTTGCAGGCAGGAGTTGAGAAGTTGTTGGAATACTGAAACTGACAGGTTGAGGCGAAATGGACAGCGGCTTAATTTTCGATCATGACACGGCGGAAATTTTTGAGCGCGACTGCCACTGGTGGTGCCATCGTTCTCGCAGGAGGTTTACCGAAACTTGTGATGGCAGCGGTGAGCGCAACAGAGAAAAGTTTTCAACTGGGTGGCGATCTCGAAGTCAACCGACTCGGCTTCGGCGCAATGCGGATCACCGGCGCGGGAATTTGGGGGTGGCCACCGGATCGCGAGACTGCGAAGAAAGTTTTACGGCGCGCGATCGAGCTCGGGGTGAATCTGATTGATACTGCCGATGCCTACGGCCCCGAGACGAGTGAGCTGCTGATTGCGGAAGCGTTGCATCCATACCCAAAAGGTTTGGTGATTGCGACCAAGGGCGGTCTCACTCGACCGGGTCCGGGCGATTGGGTCCCGAATTGTCGACCGGAATATTTGTCGCAATGCGTGGACAAGAGTCTGAAGCGGTTGAAGCTCGAAAGGATCGACCTCTATCAATTGCACACTGTCGATCGCAAGGTACCGATCCAAGAATCTGTCGGTGCGTTGAAGAAGGCGCAGGACGCCGGGAAAATCCGGCATGTTGGATTATCGAACGTCACGGTGAAAGACATCGAGTTGGCAAAAAAAGTTGTACCGATAGTCAGCGTGCAAAACCGCTACAATCTGAACGACCGCGAGTCCCAAGACGTGCTCGATTATTGCGAGAAGGAAAAGATGGGATTTTTGCCATGGGCGCCGATTGGCGGAAGCGGGCGAGGGTCGTTGGCTAAATCGGGCAATTTCTTGGAGGGGGAAGCAAAGCGGCACAACTGCAACCCAGTGCAACTCGCGCTTGCCTGGTTGTTGCAGAAATCGCCGGTGATGTTGCCTATTCCGGGAACAGCAAATATCGCGCATCTGGAGCAAAATATGGCGGCGGCGAAGATCCAGCTCTCGCCGGAGGAGTGGAAGAAGATCGAAGCAGCTGCTTAACAACCGAATCGTTGAGCGCATCGCTCGTACACTGCCAGTCGTTGAGCTGGGTCGGACTTTGGATCAAATGAATCTGTGGCGCGCTTGATTTCAGACGCTCGATCCGGTCTTATACCGAGCAGTCGCGCGAGCTTTTGAGATTCACCATGAGAAAGGAAACAAGACGGGACATTGTCCTCATGGTTATCTTTTTTTTGGTTTCAGCCACTGGCATGGCGTCCGTTTTTCTACATTATCGGTTGCTCGCTTGGATCGTGATAACGATTTCGGACTTATATCTGTTCATTGTATTGCTGCTGGCGGCACTTCGGGCAGAGGACGATGAGTTTCTGCACAGGCACCCATGGATAACGTACTTTTTCCCTAGAAAGACGGCTGGCATTTCAGTGATTGCCCTGCTTTTTCTGGCAATTGTTTCTGGTTTTGCCGGTCTATATGTTGGAACGGAAGTCTTTCCGTCAGGCAAAACACCCCTGGATGCTTTTTACATCAGCTTCTTCGTCATGGGATTCACCGACTACTCGCCGAGACCTGGCTATGGGCAGCTGGTAGTGATCGCTCAGCTTGTCAGTGGGGTTCTTTTGTTGGCTGCACTTTTTCCCATTCATATCACACGTATTGCCACTTTCAGAAGCCGATGAATGATTAGGCTGAAAGTTTATGCGATCGAGCGACAACACATGGCGGAAAAGCGCCGTGCCTGCCTTTACGTGGTTGCGCAGTTATCATCACGATTGGTTTCGCCTGGATCTGATCGCTGGAATTACGCTGGCGGCGTATCTCCTTCCCGCGGCCTTAGGCGACGCGTCGCTGGCCAATTTGCCTCCCGAAACCGGGCTCTACGCTTGCTTGTTCGGTGGGCTGGTTTTCTGGATCTTTTGCGGTTCACGCTACACCGTCGTTTCAGTTACATCCGCGATCGCGCTCGTCATCGGATCGTCGCTTGGTGAGATCACCGGCGGGAATACAGCGCGTTTCGGCGCGCTCGCGGCCGGCACGGCATTGCTGGTCGCAATTATCGCATTCATTGCTTGGTTGGTTAAAGCAGGGGTGTTGGTGCACTTCATCTCCGAAAGCGTAATGACCGGATTCAAATGTGGAGTAGCTCTTTTTCTCGCCAGCACACAATTACCAAAACTGTTCGGTTTCCATGGCACTCACGGCAGCTTTTGGGAGAACGCAGGTTTCTTCTTTAAGCACATCGGTGAGACCAACTCTATGTCAATTCTGATTGGAGGAATCGCCCTGGCGCTCCTGATAGTTGGCAAAATTTTCCTCGACCACAAACCCGTGGCACTTTTCATTGTCATCGGCGGTATAGTCGCCGCGTCGGCAGTTTCACTTGAGACTCATGGCGTGAAACTGATCGGCGCCGTGCTGCAAGGAGTTCCACCGCTCAAACTGCCGGCCGTTTATTGGCACGACATGAATGAGCTGCTTCCGCTCGCGCTTGCCTGTTTTCTCCTCGGCGCTGTAGAAACAGCCGCAATCGGTAGAATGTTCGTCGCGAAGCATGGTGGACGGTTCGACGCGAATCAGGAAAACCTGGCGCTCGCGGTCTCGAACCTGGTCGCCGGAGTGGGCGGGGGCTTTCCAGTCAGCGGCGGCACATCACAATCACTTGTCAATGACGACGGCGGTGCGCGTACCCCACTCTCTACTGCGATAGCGGCAGTGTTCATTCTCGTGGTCGTCCTCTTTTTCTCCCATCTGTTGAGCGCGTTGCCACAGCCGGTCCTCGCTGCGGTGGTGTTGGTGGCGGTAGCAAGTTTGTTCAAGCTTTCAACCTTGAAGCAACTCTGGCGGAGCGATCGTCCGGAGTTTGTCGTTGCGGTCGCGGCTTTCGTCGGCGTGCTCACGTTCGGCCTTCTGCGCGGCGTGATGATTGGCGCGGTGATCTCCCTTGTTCAGCTCATTCACGCGTCTTCTCATCCGCATGTGGGTTTGCTCGGACGAATTCCGGGTACCCGTCGGTTCTCGGATCGCCAACGTCATCCGGACAACGAACTGATTTCCCACGTGCGGATCTTTCGGCCGGAATCGAGCCTCATTTACTTCAATGTCGACAACGTGTGCGAGATAATCTTGAACCTCGTCTATGCCGAGTCGCCGCTGCCTCAGCTCGTTATTGTCGATCTTTCTGCTTCGCCACGTGTGGATTTGCAGAGCGCTTACGCACTTGCCGGCATGGCCGAGGAACTGGCTGCGAAAGGAATCCGATTTCAGGCGGTCGAACCGCGCTCATCAGTCCGCGATCGGCTCCGCCACGAAGGCTTGGACACCAAACTGGGCGGCATAGACCGCTTCACGACGATCGCCGATGTGATCGACCACTTTCAAAGCGACAGCAACGCTGCCTCTTTACAGCCTAACGAACCACATACAAAGGAGTAAATTCCATGCCATTCGATAAATTCGCGGACATCGACAGTATCAACGAGGAGCGACGCAAGGCGGTTAAAAAGTCGATTCGAGTAATCAACATTGAAGAGCTCAAGAAGCTCGCCGAAGAGATTTTCCATTCTCCCGATGAGCCATGGAAGGAGGCGCTCCTTCAATTAATCGCGGAAAATCCGGGTGCGACGTTTTACCATGCGGACGCTGGCGAAGGCGTCGTCTTTCTTTACCTCCCTGACCGAGACAAAGGGTTATGGTGGTTGTCCGGCAGCGGCATGGGAACTTTGTCGGCACGAGCGCGGCAGATGATGAAAGAAGCGACCGGAAAAATCGGTTGATCTGGATAGGACGACCGGCTGAAACCCCGCGTGAAATTTCCCGGCTCAAAAGCTTGAGAAAGACATGAGCCAGGACCTGGTGTATGGGGGACGGCAATCTCACCCCTCTATATAATATATAACTATAGATGCTCTGGAAGGACTGGCGCACCCAAGGCGGTGCCGATCGTCTAGCCGCGCCGACGGCTTAATCAACGCTTGGGTGCGATACGAGTTTGCCAGAGGACCATATCCTCTTCTAAAAATAAGCTAGGAGGATAAACCATGGCCCTGCGCGTTTTAAATTTGGCGTTGTTTCTAGCACTCGCGGTCGCCAATGCGCGGAACGACCCTCCGCCATCTTCTGAGAGGCCTTGGTCGCCGCCCGATCTTTCAAAATATGAAAGCGAACTCGCCGGACAACGCTTTCGTACTTCAGAGGCCGGCGCCAACGTTTCGATTAATCCTCGAAAAGTCTACGGTCTGGCCGACCTGATTGACATCGCCGAGCGAACCAATCCCGAGACACGAGTCGCCTGGGAGCGCGCGCGGCAAGCGGCGGCGACCGTTGGCTTGAGCGAAAGCGCTTACTATCCGTTTCTCATCGGATCCGCGGTCGCCGGATACGACCGAGCATTCATTCCGTTTCCAACATTGGCCTTCAATCCGAAACATCCCAGCTTGAATAATGTAACAATCACCGGGGGCGGTTCCCTTGTAACAGAAGCTAAGCTTTATCGAGCGGAGCTGAGCGCAAAGTGGTTGCTGCTCGATTTTGGTGAGCGCGGTGCCGTGGTGGCAGGAGCGAAAGAACGCCTGATGATGGCAAACGTCGGCTTCAACGCGACCCATCAAAAGATTGTTTTCGACGTAACAGACCGTTTTTATCAATTTGGCACCGCCCGGCAAAAAGTGTTGGTAGGTCAAAGTGCGCTGGAGTCAGCGCGAACTGTGGAGCAAGCCGTCCAAGCGCGCGTCGACAACGGCCTCGCGACCAAGCCAGAGCTCCTCCAGGCGCAACAGCAAACGGCACAAGCTGTGTTCGATGTTGACGCTGCGCTCGGCTTGGAAAGCGATGCCCGGGTCTCTCTGGTTGAGAGTATTGGGATCCTGCCTACGGTGCCGCTGAAGGTAGCAGATCTGAGCCAACCAACTTCGTTAGGCCAAATCAGTGGCTCTGTTGACGAATTAATCGCCAAGGCATTATCCCAGAGACCGGACTTGGTGGCAAAACTGGCCAATGTGCGCGCCAAGGAGCACGAAATCCGACAAGTCCGATCCGAGTACTTCCCCAAAGTCACTCTCGATGGTCATGCTTCCGACTCCCACCTCGATGTGAGCATCGCCGGCTCGCCATTTTTCGGCGACACTCATTCGACCTATGGAGTTCTTCTAACGGCTGAAGTGCCCATCTTTGACGGCTTTGCTCGGCAACACAAGATGGAGGCGGCCGAGGCCGAACTGCGCGGGGCCGAGAGCGAGCTGGCTGGAGCTCGCGATGGCGCTGTGCGCGAAGTTTGGAAGGCTTACACCGATTTCAAGACTGCCTTGCGCAAACAGGAGTCAGCGACCAAACTGGTTACTGCATCCCAAAACGCATTCGACGCGGTTCTGGAATCTTATAAGAATGGACTGAGCACATATGTCGAGGTTGTTACGGCGGAGCGGAATCTAACTTCGGCCCGAAGCGTCAGCCATGACACCCAGTCCGCAATCTTTACTGCGGCGGCGGCATTAGCGTTGAGCACCGGGGAACTAGCCCGACCTTCAACGCGCGCAGCGAGGCCGCTACAGAGTTCGACACATGCAGTCAGGCCGCCACAGCGATGAAAACCCGGCGAACAGTTTTGAACTTTGTCGGTGTCGGCGCCGCGATCATCGTTTTCGTATTTTTCGCGATCCGCATCTTCAGTCACCATTCGCCGACGGTCGATGTTCTCGGCTCATACTTTCCGGCCTGGATGATTTGTATCATTAGCGGTCTGGCGCTTACGTTCATCGCTCATTGGATCGTCCAGGTCTGCAACCTGAAACCGTATATCGGTCCGGCTCCGCTGATCTACTCGTGCCTCATGATCATCTTCACGTTCGCGACCTGGATCCTGTTTTACCAGAACTGAACAGTTATGCGCCCCAAACACCTGATTCAGATCTTGTGAAGTCGACGAGTCCAGTGACGCAGAGAGACGACACCGATCGGGACAAGTTTGTCCGCAAGATCGTCCGTCTGATCGTCGTGGCCAGTGCGCTAGTCATAACACTCTACGTCTGGGGAATCATCGAACGGCATCCGCGCACCGATGACGCGGCGGCGCGCGCCAATGTGGTGGGGATTGCGCCGCGTGTGAGTGGTCAAATCCTCACGCTGAACGTGCAGGACAACCAGGCGGTAAAGGAAGGGGACGTGCTATTCGAAATCGACCCGGAGGACTACAGACTCGTCCTGGAAAAAGCTAAAGCGGATTTGGCCACTATCGATCAACAGCTCGCGCAAGCCCACAGCACCTTGCAGCGCCTGGAACCACTACTGCCAAACGGTTTCACGACCGCGGAAAACGTCGATGAAGCCCGAACTAAAGAGACAACCCTACAAGCTCAGCGCGAAGGCGCGCTCGCGACCATCAATTTGGACGGGCTCCATCTCTCCTACTGCAAGGTCATCGCACCTTTTTCCGGACGCGTTATCAATCTCAACATTTCGGCTGGTGCTCATGTTAGCGTCGGGGTTCCGGTCTTCTCGTTGCTCGACACGAGCAAATGGTACGTCATCGCAAATTTTCGCGAAGCGGAAGTTCGCCATATGGCTCCGGGAAGCAATGCCACCGTTTATCTCTCATCCGCGCCTAACCAACGCTTCCGTGGAAGAGTGCAGGGAATCGGATGGGCAGTTAAGCCCGAAGGTGAGATCGATTTGCCATTTGGCGGTGTGCCTTACGTAAAGCGCGAACTAAACTGGGTCCGCGTCGCGCAACGGTTTCCGGTGCGGATCGAAGTAGAAAATCCCGATCAGAACCTGTTTCGGATGGGAGCATCAGCCGTCGCGATTATCGACGGTCCACCAGGCAAATGAGCTCGATCACCGCAGGCGCGACAGCACCAGTAATACTGCCGTTCGGTTCTCCTGAATGGCTCAAACGCGAATTGGCGCCGACTCGCTTACGCGAAATCAGAACAGCCATCGTGGTCGCTGGCGTGGTTTTGTGCGTGATCATTTCGATGGCGCTGCAAGTGCCGCAGCTGGCTCTCACCGCCTACATGGTTTTCTTCATCTCGAAGGAGAGCAAGGTTCTCACGACGATCACCGGAGTTGTCGGGCTTATCGGCGTAACCATCGCTATCGGCGGCACTCTCCTGCTTTATGAATTCACTTACGGTCATCCCGAACTGCGCGTCCCTGGAATGGCAATCGCGCTCTTTCTCGGAATGTATCTGTCTCGTGTCTTTGTGATCGGCCCACTCGGATTGCTCACCGGCTTTGCGCTCGCTTACTCGCAGTCCATCGGAGAAGCGGTTCCCTCACCTGAACTCTTAGTTCGAGAAGTTCTTTGGCTTTGGGTGGCTATCGCTTATGGCGTCGCGGTGACCGTCGTCTTGCACAGATTGTTTCTGCCAGGCGCTGCGGGTCCACCTGCAGAGATGCCGAAACCAAAAAGCTTTTTTGTGTCCGATGCGTTCACCAACCCCGCACACGTGCACTTCGCGCTCAAAGTTACCTTCGCCGCGATGTTTTGTTACATTCTTTATTCAGCGATTGACTGGTCGGGGATCCATACCGCGTTCATCACCTGCACGTTTATCGCGTTGGAAAGCACCGGTGCGACCTTGCACAAAGCCACGCTCAGGATAAGCGGCTGTCTGATCGGCGGATTACTCGCGCTCTTTTCCATCGTCTTCCTTATGCCGCATATGGAAACCATCGCCTCGCTCGTTGTGCTCGTCGCCTGTGTCGCTGCCATCGCCGGCTGGGTCGCCGCCGGAACAGAGCGCATCGCTTACGCGGGTTTACAGATAGCATTCGCTTTCTTCTACAGCGTCTTCCAGGGTTATGCGCCCGATACCGACCTGGACAACGTCCGCAATCGCGTCGTCGGAATTCTTTTCGGCCTTATCGTCACCGGACTGGTCTTCCATTACATCTGGCCGGAGCGCGCGATCGACCGATTGCGAGACACCTTGCGACAGGCGCTGCAACAACTTGCGCGGCTGGTCGAAATTCCTCGGCAGCAAACCCCTATGGCCACGGGAAAACCGGAAACCCACGGTCTCATAGTGGAAACCTCAAAGAGTTTTGACCAGGCACGCCGTCACGCTGAGCTAACGAGTTTCGAACTGGAAGAAACGCCGACTGCCGACCGAGAGGAATTAGGCAATTTGGAGAGGAAACTTTTACATGCTGAGGACGTGTTCGCTGTTGCAACTTCGCTCGTGAGCGACCAAGCCTGGAACGAATGGGAGCAGCTACCGCCAGGTGCAAAGAGTGCGGAGAGCCATTTACGAAACGTCGCGGCGAAGCGAATTGAGCGTGCCGCAACCAGCAATAGCGCCTCACACACCGATGACGCGGATCTCTCGACCGCTTTCAGCACATGGAACGAAACACTACTTCGATTCTCGCTCGAAAACAGCCGGACTGCGCTTGTATCCAGAATCGCCGCCGAAGTTCAACACCTTGAATGAAGTCTCTGAGCTTATCATTCAACGGAAAATTGCAATGCCCGACGAGGCTCGCTTTCGCACTACTTCTTCCCGCATTATGCGGATGCGTTCACTTGGCGACCGTGCAAACAAAGCCGGCACCGATTCCGGTTAAGCCAGCCAGTGACGTTCAACTGGATCGCGCGAGAAAATATCTGACCACGGCAGAGCATGGGCAACCTTTGTTCTCATTAGGCCAGGATTTAGTCGCCGCCAAAATAGCGTACGAAGTGCTGGAACGACGTCCTAAGGACGATTCAGCCAGGAGTATTTATAATTTCGCCGTAGCGCGAACTGTCGAAAACGCCGAACAGGCAAAACTTCAGCCGTGGCGGCACCCAACGACCATCGTCACCGATCAAGGGAATTACATCCTGAGCTCTCCAGAGCCTGTCGATCCAGAACACGATCCGAGTCGGTACGACTTATTTCCGGCCGACACGTTGAAAATCGGCGGAACGTTTTTCAAGACCTACTCAATTGTGAACGGCATTGGCGCGCCGATAGTAGCAGTTGGACACACCGAAACTCCGCACTTTCGTCAGCAATACAAATATCACCGCGTTTACGCACCCATCACCGCCGTATTACATTTCTCCGGACGGCAAGCGAACCTCGAGTTCGTCGATCCCCTAAAAACCGCAAGAATCGCACTGAACAAACAAGTCTTTCCACTAGCCGCCGATTTCAACGCGCCCACGGCACTTTTAATTGTTCGTGAACACCCGGAACGGCTTGGATTCTCGCGGGTCGTCAATCCAGGAGCCTATGCGAACACAGCGATGCTTTGTCGACTGCAGCAATTCGATTCTGCGCGGACGCCGGTGATTTTCATTCACGGCTTGCAAGAAACAGGAGCGAGCTGGGCCCCGATGATCGATTCCCTGCGCAATGACCCCTGGATCCGAGAGCATTATCAGTTCTGGTTTTTCAGTTACCCCAGTGGTTATCCCTATCCCTACTCCGCTGCGCTCCTTCGCCGAAATCTCGATGGGATTGAGCGCGTATTCCCCAATCACAAGCGTGTCATTCTTATTGGTCACAGCATGGGCGGGATGATTTGTCGACTAATGATTACGGACGCCGGAGACAAAATCTGGCGCGATTATTTCGCGACTGCCCCAGCCAAAACAGCCATCGCGCCCGGGACCCGCAAACTTCTTGAGGAAGCGCTTGTCTTCAATCATCGACCCGACGTTGAGCGCGTCATATTTATTTCGACGCCGCATCGCGGCAGCAAACTCGCGTCGGGCTGGATTGGCCGCATCGGTGCCGGTCTGGTCAGGGCGCCGCAGCTGTTCACTTCGACTTACGCATCAGCTAAACCGCTTGTAATTGCCGATCCTGCAGCCAGACCGCTCAACCGTATGCCTAATAGTGTCGATACGCTGGAGCCGAACGATCGATTTGTGGAGGCGGTCAATAAGATTCCTATCACGCCCGCTATTCCGTATCACTCGATCATCGGAGATCGTGGCCGCGGCGATACGCCGAACAGCTCCGACGGTGTAGTGCCGTATTGGAGCTCTCATCTCCAAGGCGCGCGGTCGGAGCTAGTGGTGCCTTCAGATCATGGCGCCCAATACAATCCGCAGGCAATTGCCGAGGTAAGCCGAATTCTGAAATTGCAGCGTTAAATGAGCAAGTTTTTGGGGCGTCTTTTAACTTTGCTAGCGACGGTTCTCGTTGTGCCGGCCGGTCTCTGGGCGGCCAGCATCACTGCGCCTCAGAGCAGAGCACTATGAAGGTCGATCTACCGATTCAACTCCCGAAAAAGTATGTGAAATGGTCGCTGATCGCGAGTTTTCTCATCTTTGTCTGTGGAATTCTGGCCATAATCCTCCCGCTAACGTTCTCTTTTGCAATCGCGGTCTTCCTTGGCTTGGTGGTTTTGGTCGGGGGAATGGCGCACGCAGTTTTTGCATTTCAGACGCGAAGCATCGGTGGCTTTCTTGGGCACATGCTCCTGTTTGCGCTTTACGAATTGGCGGCAATTTGTCTGTTGGCGAATCCGCTTCTGAGCATTTTTTCCCTAGCCCTTATGCTGGCGGTTTTTCTCCTCCTGGAAGGCATCCTGGAACTCGCGCTCTATATTCGGATCAGACGATTCGGCCACTCCTTTTGGGTGCTCATTGATGGCGTCGGCACTTTGATTCTTGGAATCTTGATTGTCAGCCAATGGCCACCGACTTCTGTGGAGATAATCGGAACGCTGATCGGTATTAGCCTGATCTTAACTGCCCTCTCCCGAGTTTTTCTTTCGTTGGCGGCTCGTGCGCTAATTCCCGCTCGCACATCCGGGGACACGTGACACGAAATCAGGTCTCGCTTCCCAGCTAACAACGCTAACGCTCACCAATTTGGCTACCGATTTCGATGCCAAGCGTCCGCAATCCAGAACACAATGTCCGGCAGCCCGTCTCCCTTGTTTCGACTTTTCCTGCAAGCTGGAAAGCTTTCCTGCGCGTAGGTCCCGCCGAATGCCTAACGAATCGCTGTATCGATGCGCAGTCTACGCGAACGACGATTGAAAATCAGATGAGTACGGCCTTCGTCCCAGATTGACTAGCGCCAACCTAGACGCTTATCTTAATGTCGACGCCGGTCCGGCGGAGGAACAATCTGTCCGTCCTTACGCCGTCGGGCTGAAAAGCGGACAAAGTAAACAAAAATTCAGACCTTACAACGCCATATGAGGATTAATTTGATCATCCGTAGCAGCCTTTGGCGATGCGTTACGTCGTGATGCCAGGCTCATGTGGATCCCAGCGACGGCCATTCCGCCTTCGCCGACAGCCGCGGCGCAGCGTTTCACTGATCCGGAACGGACGTCGCCAGCTGCAAAAATTCCCGGAAGACTGGTTTCGAGCGGAGCGGGTCGCCGTTTGTTTTCGCGCCACGCTGGCGCATCAGCCACGTCCGCGCCGGTTTTGATGAATCCTTTCTCGTCCCGCTCGATTTCTGGCGGCAACCACTCTGTGCACGGTCGAGCGCCGATCATCGAAAATACCGCCGGCGTTTTAATGGTGCGTCGCTCGCCTGTTTTTGTGTTTTCCAACTCGACTTGCTCGAGCTTTTGGTCGCCAAACATTTTTCGAATCTCTGTTCGATAAAGAATTTCGATGTTCGGCTGCGCTTGCACCCGGCGCGACAAGTAGTCGGACATTTTTTTGGTAATGTCATCCCCACGAATCACGAGCAACACTTTGGCCGCACCATCAGAAAGAAACATCGCCGCTTGTCCGGCCGAGTTGCCGCTTCCGACCACAATCACTGTTTCGCTGCGGCAAATCTGACCTTCGAGCGCGGTTGCTGCATAATAAACGCCTACGCCTTCGAACTTTTCGCGGTTCTCCGCATCAAGCCGGCGATAGTTTGCGCCAGTCGCAATGAGAACAGTTTTTGCGCGCAAAATTGCCGCAGAACCTTCGATCTCGATGCAGGCACGATATTCCTCGTCTGAATCATACTTGAGCGACAACGCCTCGGACGGCGTGGAGAATTTTGCGCCGAAGCGATAAGCCTGAAGCTGAGCGAGCCATGTTAAATCGCCGCCGCTGATTCCGGTGGGGTAACCAAAAAAATTCTCGATCAACGAAGACGAGCCGGCCTGTCCACCGGGCGCGTAACTTTCCAGAACAACGGTCTTCAAGCCTTCCGACGCGGCGTAGACCGCCGCACCGAGCCCAGCCGGTCCAGCGCCGACAATCGTCACGTCCGACAAAATTTTGGTTTCGTCCTGAAGCGCAAGCGGCCGAAGCAAACCGGCAACCTGAGCGACTTCGCGCAAGGACGGCTGGCGCAAGGGAGTGCCCGCATGCGTGATCAGCACCGGCAAATCGCGAGTGGTAAGGTGAAGGCGGTTGCTCAACGACTGGCCTTGTTCGCTCTCGAAGTCGATCAGACGATGCGGGATGTGGTTCTTATCCAGAAAATCATCGAGCCGATGTCCGTCACGTGCGCCGCGCGCAGCCAGCACACGCAATCCTGCAAACTCCCGATCGCGACGCAGCCTCCGTCGTCGCATGATCAACGCGTCCACGATTGGTTTGCTAACCCTTGGCACCTCGGCTAGGACACGCCGAAGGTCCGCTGCTGGCACGTACAGAATCTCAGCCTCGTCCGTTGTGACTCGCGCAGTCGCGAGCGTCGACGTCCCTTGCAACATTGCAACGTCGCCGATGAAATCGCGCTCGTGCGCAACCGCGAGTTCCTGTTCGATCTCGTCCCGTCGCTCGAAGACCTGTATTTCGCCCCGCAAAACAACAGTCAACCCGACGTCCCGCTGCCCGGCTTTGTACACCACCTCGCCACGCTTCACGAAACGGCGTTCTCCGAGTGGTTCAAGCAGCGAGAGCTGATGATCGTCTAACTTGGCAAACGCAACACTTTGAGTGTCACGATAAAACTGCTCGTCATTGTCTGGCTCGTTGGTCACGTGCAAACAATACGTGCAACTCAGCACGATCCAAATCTACGCTGCCCTTGACGCCGTGGTGCCCACCACTGTGTCCAGGAGGGAATGTCACGCTGTCACGCTTGTGGCAACGGGGAAGGTCGACTCGCGCGGGAGTCTGAATCTTTAATGCACCGTATTCGATCCGGGCCCGATCCATATATAGTACGCCCTCGCCAATCGCGCGACGGCTGGAAATCTTGAAGGCGACCGCTTGTCACACGACCAATTTTTATCCGCGCCTAAATGGACTGCCTCAGAAAATGTCGAATCAAGCGCTTCTCCCGATCGCTTCTCTCATCATCCGCCGCGCCCGGGCCGACAAAGTTCCCATTCCGCTGCCGCGCAACCACCACAACCCTTTATCTCGGTCCGGGAGGTAAAGAAAGATGACGCCTTCGCCAGCGTCTGCGTGGTGAAAGCTCGCGCTCGGATTTTCCGCAATTAATTGAGGGAGCCTCTCCTTCCAGGGATCGTCAGGTGAATCAAAAATCTTTTCGGCGAGCTTCTTGAGCTCTTCAACGTTGATGATTCGAATCGACTTGGTAACGGCCTTGAGTCGTTCAGCGTTGATGCTGTCGATGTCGACGAATTTATCGAATGGCATGGAATTTACTCCATCAAACGGGCCACACATTGTTCCCGCACTTTACGAGTCGCCGCAGCATTCATTAGGACGATGCTGGTGATGTTCATTGCGCGAACTCGCGGTAGCGAGCCAACAATTCGCCGGGGAACTCGAGCCGCCGCTGGAAATTGAATGCGGCGAGGCTGTTGATGAGCAGTGGATTGTGCCGGTAGTTGGACTCCCTAACAACTGATCGTAAAGTTCGACGCAACTTCTGAACAACAGCTTTCATGTTAGTGCGCGGCGTGGGCTAACGACGCCGGTTCAGCTGCGTTCGATGTGCGCTCGTGTGCGAAAGCGTGACTAAGAAAAACCTGGACTTTGCGCGCCGCGCGTCCGAATCGCCGCATCCAGTAACTGAACGCGCCCAGTGACAGATCACCCAGGTGTTCCTCGCGCACGGCTTCCGGCGCGAGATGCAGCAATTGGCAAACGTTCAGAAACGAAAACGGCCAGGAACAATCGTCGGACGTAAGCCAACGATAAGCATCGAGGTAAAGTTCGCGCTCGACCGCGCTTGTAGCACCATGGAACCGTCGTAAATCCTGCGCGGCCTGATTCAGGACACCGGTCGCCAAATCTGTTCGGCTCGTCTCAGTTATATAATCTTTGGCAGTGTTCATGTTGTTGATTTGTTTGTTCATTGGTTTCTTAAGCTTTCGAAGATCGGCATTTCA
>Ga0310910_10000003_pt1 | contig 94644 bp, 88 predicted proteins | sample GREbulkMGHF172_FD_203448 | JGI IMG/M metagenome (GOLD analysis project Ga0310910, IMG submission 203448) | Lab enrichment of tropical soil microbial communities from Luquillo Experimental Forest, Puerto Rico - GRE.bulkMG.HF172 | ecosystem: Environmental > Terrestrial > Soil > Tropical forest >... | reverse complement strand
AGCGGAATCGCCCACAGCGGCGAAATGCCGAACAGAATCGCCAGCGCGAACAGGCTATAGGCGCCAAGTCCGACATAGGCCTGCTGGCCGACCGAGACCAGGCCAGCGTAGCCGGCAAGCAAATTCCACAGACTCGCCAGCGCCACATAGGCGTAGATTTCCGACAACAGTTGCAGATCGTCGCGGCCACCCCACCACGGCGCGGCGACGAGCGCCGCAAAAACAATCGCGCCTGCGGCCGCGCCGAACCAATTGCCGCGTGCGCCGAAGGCGACCCGCACCGTCATCTGCGCACCTTCGGAAACAAGCCTTGCGGCCGCGCCGCGAGTACGATCAGAAACGCAATGTGCCCGGCAAGAATTTGCCAGCCGGGATCGAGATGAGCGCCGATGGCCTGGGCGACGCCGAGGATCAGTCCGCCAGCGAGCGTGCCCCACAGGCTGCCGAGCCCGCCGATGATTACGGCTTCAAAGCCGAAGATGAGCCGCGCCGGGCCCTGCGACGGATCGAAATTGGCGCGCACCGCAAGGAACACGCCAGCAATCGCGACGACCGCGAGCGAGGCCGCCATCGCCAGCGCGAAAATATGGCGATTGTCGAGACCCATCAGCTGCGCGACCGCGGGATCATCAGCCGTGGCGCGGAAGGCGCGACCGATCGCGGTGCGGTAGAAAATAAGCTGCAAGGCGGCAATGACCGCGACCGCGACGGCGAATTGCAGGAGCGGCAGCACGCCGACATAGACACCTTCAGCCACGCGAATGGTCGCGACTTCAATGGCGCCGGCCTGCAATTTGACGCTGTCTGCGGTAAACGCGGTCAGCAGTCCGTTCTGGATGATGACCGAAAGTCCGAACGTGACCAGAAGCGGCGGCAGCAGATCCTCGCCCAGCGTGCGGTTAAGCACGAACCATTGCAGTACATAGCCGAGCGCGGCCATGACCGGCACGACGACGATCAGCGCCGTGAGCGGCCCGATGCCGAGCGTCTGCGTGACAACAAGCGCGATATAGGCGGCGAGCACGATGAGGTCGCCATGCGCGATATTGACCAGCCGCATGACGCCGAAAATCAGCGACAGTCCCGCGGCGAACATCGCATAGAGGCCGCCGACCAACACGCCCTGCAGGATGACATTGATCCATTGCATTAGCGTTGCCTCAATACTCAGTCGTCATGCCCGGCCTTGTGCCGGGCATCCAAGACTTAAGCCGGAAAGTAAGACGTGGATGGCCGGGACAAGCCCGGCCATGACAGACGAGGAAAACGCTTCTCACTTTCACCTCACACTCCGAAATAGGCCGCCGCGATCGCCTCGCGCGTTAAATCTTTCGCCGCGCCGGAAAGCGCCACGCGTCCTTCCTGCAGACAATAGACGCGCGCCGCCGCGGCGAGCGCCTGCACCACGTCTTGTTCGACCAGTACGATCGCGGTGCCTTCGGCGAGCACCGCCGGCAACCGCGCGTAGATGTCGCGCACCACGATCGGCGCCAGCCCGAGGCTGATCTCATCGCACAACAACAATTGCGGATTGGCCAACAGCGCGCGGCCGAGCGCGGCCATTTGCTGCTGGCCGCCGGAGAGCGCCGTGCTCGGCAATTTGCGCCGCTCGCCGAGCGCGGGAAAAAGTTCGTAGACACGCCGCAGCGTCCAGGCGCCCGGACGACGGAGCTGACCGCCGATCAAGAGATTTTCCTCGACCGTCAGCGAAGGAAATAACGCCCTGCCCTCGGGCACCAGCGCGATGCCGCGCGCGGCCAGCGCATAGGCCGGCATGCCGCCGATCGGCTCGCCGGCAAAAGTAATTGCATCGGTCCGTGCGCGCAGGAGCCCGGCGATGCTTTTGAGCAGCGTGCTCTTGCCGGCGCCGTTGGCGCCGATCACCGCGACCGCTTCGCCGCGCGCGACCTCCATCGACACGCCGAACAGCGCCTGAAAATCGCCGTAGAAGGCTTCGAGGCCGCGAACCGCGAGCAGCGTTTCAGACATCGGCCGTTCCCACGCGGTTTTGGCCCATGTCGATTCCCACGTCGATTTGCCCAATATAGATTTCGGCAACCTGCGGGCTCCTAATCACCGTTTGCGGATCGCCATCCGCAATGAACGCGCCATTATGCAGAACGAGCAATCGGTCGATGCTGGCGAGCAAAGCATGCACGATATGCTCGATCCAGACGATCGACACGCCGCTCGCTTTGATCTCGCCAATGAGCGCGATCAGCGCCTGACATTCGTGCTCGGTCAGACCGCCGGCGACTTCGTCAAGCAAAAGCACGTTGGGTTCGGACGCCAAGGCGCGCGCAAGTTCGAGACGCTTGCGGTCAAGGAGCGTGAGACTGCCAGCCGGCCGGTTGGCTTTTCCTGCGAGGCCGCAGCGTTGCAGGATCGCCATGCAGCTTTCGTAAGCATCGCGCTCGCGCCGGCCGCCGCCGAATGCCGCCGCGACAACCAGATTTTCGAAAACGCTCATGCCGCCGAATGGCTGCGGAATTTGAAACGAGCGGCCAATGCCGAGCGCGCAGCGCTCCGCCGGCGGCATTGCGGTGATGTCGCGCCCCGCATAGACGACGCGACCGGAATCCGGCGCGATCGTGCCGCTGATAATGCCGAACAGTGTCGTCTTGCCGGCGCCGTTCGGCCCGATAATGCCGAGCGCTTCGCCGGGTGCCAGCCGCAGATCCAGGCGCTCGGCAACGACGACTGCACCGAAGCGTTTGGAGATTTGTTCAAGCGCGAGAAGCGGTGCGGGCATCTTAAAATTTACTCATCCCCCCGCTGCGCGGGGGAGGACGCCTTCGCCTTCGCAATCGCCGACCAGATCGCATAGGGCGTCGCCGGCATTGCGATTTCGCGCACGCCGAGCGGGCGCAGCGCGTCGAGAGCGCCGCTGACGACGGCGGCGGGCGCGGCGGTGGTGCCGCCCTCGCCGCCCGCTTTGATGCCGAGCGGATTGGTCGGGGAGAGCACTTCGGCGATCTCGACGGCGAAGGCTGGCAGCGTATCGGCCCGCGGCATGGCGTAGTCCATCAGCGAGCCGGTCAGCGGCTGGCCGGAATCCGGATCGAGATAAACCTGCTCCGACATCGCCTGGCCGACGCCTTGTGCGATCGCGCCGTGGGTCTGGCCGTGAACGATCAACGGATTGATGCAGCGCCCGACATCGTCGATCGAGGCATAGCGGACGATTTTCATTTCGCCGGTATCCGGATCGATCTCGACTTCGCAGATCGCGGTGCCGTTGGGAAAGACCGGATCGTGCATCTCGTTGTCGGTCACGACCGCGATGCCATCCTTCAGCCCTGCCGGAACTTCAAGCTGTGCCGACTCGCGCGCAAATTCACGAGCAAGCTCGAAAAAGTCGAAGGTCCGGTTGGTGTCGCGCGACGCGAACCGGCCATCGTTGAAGGACACATTCTCCGCTGCGGTATCCATCACCAGCGCGGCAATCTCTTTGCCTTTGGCGATCAGCTCGACCGCCGCTTTGGAGAAGACCGTCGCGGCGTGGCGCATCGAACGGCCGGAATGCGAACCGCCGCCGACCTCCACCACGTCGGTGTCGCCGAGAATGATGCGCACGGCATCGCTCGGGACAGAGAGTAAGTCGGAAATGACTTGGGCAAAGCTTGTCTCATGGCCCTGCCCCGACGGCTGTGTGCCGATGATCACGTCGACGCGGCCTTCCGGCTGCACTTTGATCCGCGCCTGTTCGCGCGGTGCGCCGATCGAAGACTCCACGTAATTGGCAAGTCCCAGTCCAAGTAATTTGCCGCGGCGGCGGGCTTCGCGGCGGCGCGCCGGAAAACCCTTCCAGTCGGCGATATCCATCGCCCACTTCATGTTCTCCTGGTAGCGGCCGCTGTCATAGACCATGCCGACGGCGTTGCGATAAGGCATAGCCGAAGCCCTAATCAGATTCTTGCGCCGCAACGCGACGCGATCCAGGCCGAGTTGATCGCCGAGCTCGTCGGCGGCGACGTCAATGAGGCGCTCGATTGCATAAGTCACCTCCGGCCGGCCGGAGCTGCGATAGGCCTGGGTCGGCATGGTGTTGGTGAACACGGCCATTGCGCGTAAGCTCGCCGCCGGAATGGCGTAGGAGCCGGGAATGAGACCCGCGCCTTTGCTCAAGGGCGACAGCGACACGCAATGCGCGCCGACATTGCTGATATTGGTCGCGCGCAGCGCCAGGAAGCAGCCGTCCTGGTCAAGCGCGAGTTCGACCGTGGTGACAAGATCGCGGCCCTGATAATCGCTTAGGAAAGCTTCCGCACGCGTCGCCGTGAACTTCACCGGGCGGCCGAGCTTTTTCGCTGCCCACAACACCAGCCCGAATTCGACAAAGATCCGGTTGCGCGTGCCGAAATTGCCGCCGACATCGTATGACAATACCCGCAAGCTTTCTGGCGCGATGCCGAGCACGCTTGCAAGCTCGCGCTTTTGCCGGACCGCGCCACCAGAGCCGGCATGGAGCGTGTAGCGGCCGGTCGCGGCATCGTAGGCAGCGAGCGCGGCGCGCGGCTCGAGCGGCACGCCGGTGACGCGGCCGACATGAAATTTCCGGCTGACGACATGCGCAGCGCGGGCAAAGGCCTGCTCGGTCGCTTCGGCGTCGCCAAATTGTGTATCGACGCAGATATTGTTGGGCGCTTTGTCCCAGAGCGCGGGCGCGCCGGGCGCCATCGCGTCTTCGGAATGCAGCACGAACGGGAGCTCTTCGTAATGCACCACGACGGCTTCGGCGGCATCCATCGCCTGCGCTTTCGTCGCGGCGACGACCATTGCCACCGCTTCGCCGACATGGCGCACCCGATCCGCCGGCAACAGCACATGCGGCCCGGCAAAGACGGCGTTGCCTCTGGGGCCGGTCAGCTTCATGTCGTACTTGGTCTTGGGCACCGGATCGTGCGGAATCGCTCCGAGCCCGTCGGCGGCGCAGTCCGCGCCGGTGAATATGCCGAGCACGCCAGACATGTTTTTCGCCGCCGTGGCATCGATTGCGGTGATGCGCGCATGCGGATGCGGAGAGCGAACCATCGCCGCATAGGCTTGGCCGTCGAGATTGAAATCGTCGGTGAAGCGGCCCTTGCCGGTGATCAGCCGCTCGTCCTCTTTGCGTGGCAGCGGCTTGCCAATGAAGCGATACGGGCGCTCCGAAGCTGCAGCATCGTTCATCGCATCTCGCTATGCGCTTGGTTGAGAGAGCGCGCTCTATATTGAATCACAATCGTCGATGGCATTTTGTCAGGCGACGCGCCTGAATTCCTGCTGGCGCCGGCGCAGCCGATGCTCGTCGACATCGATGCCGAGCCCCGGCCGCTCCAGCACCTCGACATGGCCGTTTTCGATGGCGAGCGGCGTGGCCGTGATGTCCTCGGCAAGCCCGCTACTGGTGACGGTGAGCCCCCAGGCGATATCGGGCGCCACCGCGGCGAGATGCACGGCGGCGGCCGAAGCAAGACTCGTCTCTCCGGTCTTGCAGGAAATATTGACCGCCATGCCAAGCCGCGCGCACAGCTTGCTTGCCTCGAATAGCCCGGAGAGGCCGCCGAGCTTGATCGCCTTGAGGCTTACCCCGCGCGCGGCTTTGCGTTCATAGTTGCGGATTATGTCGTCGAGCGCGTGAATGCCCTCATCGGCGCCAATCGCGATTACGCTCGCCGCAGCAATGCGGCTCATGCCGTCGAGGTCATGCGCATTGACCGGCTGCTCGAAGAAATCGAGCCCGCAATCACCGATGCCGCGCACATAGGCGAGCGCACCGTCGACAGTGAAGCCTTGATTGGCATCGGCGGAAACCAGGCACGGTTCGCCATTTTGGGCTTTGCGCTTGAGCTCCTCACATAGAATTCTGGTGCGGGCGGCGTCGGCGTCGGGCGAGCCCAATCCGACTTTAATCTTGAAGGCGCGGTAGCCGGCATTCCAGCGCGCTTTCGCCTCGCGCAAATCGGCTGCGGGGTCTTCAGATCCGATCACCGCGAGCACGGCCATCCGGCTGCGCTGTTTGGCGCCAAAAAGAGCATGGACCGGCCGCCCGGTCGCGCGCCCAACCAGATCGTGCAGCGCCATGTCGATCGCAGCTTTGGCGCCGCTATTGCCATAGAGTTGCGCGTCCATGGCCGCCGAGGCGCCGACGAAATTGTCAGCCGCGCGGCCGAGCAATTTGGGCTTCATGTGCTCGATCGCCGCCATCATGCCGGGAACGGTTTCGCCGGTCATGGTCGGCGCCGATGCCGCTTCGCCCCAGCCGGTCACGCCGCCATCGGATTCGATGCGAACGAAAACATTCTCGGCGTTGGCCACCGTTTCGCCGGCCATTTGCACCGGCTTCTTCATCGGTAGCCGCACCGCGATGGCCTCGATTGTCTTGATCTTCACGTTGCTCTTGCTCAGCTATTACTCGCACAGACTGGGCGCTTTTGTTTGCGCATGATCTTGGCCGGATACCAGTACCTGCATTTCGGGATCATGCGCCAAAACGCGGCGGAAACAACGAATTGTAATGGCAGTTGCGGCGCGCCGACAAGCGAGAGCCGCGCCCAATCGGTGGCCAACGAGCCGGCGTCGAATCAAGCCGGTTGCGCGAGCCAGCGTCCAAGCCGGCGTGCGAGCCAGCGCTACAATCCGCGTCGTTCACTCCGCCGCAATGCGGTGCGCGGCATGGACGGCAGTTTCAGCGAACCAAGCGTCGCTATCCGCGGCCGCGGCCTCGACAACAGGCTTGACCGCGCGGCAAATGTAATAGGCGCCGAATAAATATTCCGTCATGTCGGGATTCTCACAAAACGTGGCGAGCTCCCGCCAAGGTTGGATCAGCGGATTGCCCAGCATCGTGTGCTTCATCAGCCACAGGCCAAACGGCAACAACCACTTGGCGAAAGGTCCGGACGGCAGCCGCGCATCCATGATGACAAGGTGGCCACCCGGCCGCAGCGCATTCCAGGCACGGCGCAATACCGAACGATGATGCGGCATGGTGTTGTATGAGAGGCAGAACAGCACGCCATCAAGCGGCGCCGGCGCGACGAAATCGGCGGCATCGCCTTCGTAGAGTTCGATATTGCGCCGGCTTTCGCGCTCGCACCGTGCCTGCGCACGTTGCAACATGCCGTGCGAAAGATCGACGCCATAGACGCGCCCGCGCGGCCCAACGGCATCGGACAAATATGAAAGGCCGATCCCGGTGCCGCAGCCTAGTTCGAGCACCCGCTCGCCGGTGCGCAAGCGCAAGGAAGCAACGGCCTCGCGGCGCAATCCGGCTGGCAAAAACAGCAGGCGATCGAATAACGGAATGAATTTGGCCAAGCGATCATAGCGGCGTTTGACCGTCGCGCGGTCGCAATCCACCCAGATTTTGTTCACGGCGCCCCCGCCCCGTCAGTGTACTTCGACGCCCCAACATCGAAGCGATATAGAAACGCTGCCGCTTTGCGGCTTGGTTGTTATTTGGCCAATCTTTTGTCGCACTATTTCCAGGTCATCAAACAAAGACGCGGTGTCATATGGCCGCACGCCGCACGGCAACGCTTGCACGCCGTGAGGCCATTGCATGAGTGCGGGGACGGCGATATCTGAGCTTAAGGCAGTCGCTTGAAAAAGATTCACTCGCTAGAGCGCGATTGCTTCAGTTCGAACCGACTGTCGCTCTAGGTTTCCGTTGAAGCGTGAGCGTTCCGCAACGGCGTTTGGGAGTTCGGATGATGCGAATGAGATTGGTGATCGCCGTCGCGGCGTTGTTGCCGTTCGTTTCCGCCGCTGCCGCGCAGAGCCTTCCCACGCAGAGCGATTCCCCACAGAGCGCTGGCCAGTCATCGCCGGCCGGTTTGTGGCAAGGGGTCGACAAGGACACCAAACAGCCGAACGGTTGGTTCCTGATCGCCGATCACAACCGCGTCTTCGACGGCATTATTGCCCGGATGTTTCTTAAGCCGGGCGAGGATCCGAATGCCATTTGCGACCAATGCAAGGACGATCGCAAAGATCACACCTGGCTTGGTCTCGAAATCATCCGCGGCATGAAGCCGGAAGGCGAAAGCAAATATGGCGGCGGGACGATCCTCGATCCCCGTGATGGCAAAGTCTACAAGGCGACGATGAAGGTTTCGCCTGATGGCCAGACATTGATCGTACGCGGCTATATCGGCTTCGAATTGCTCGGACAGAATCAATATTGGACGCGCCTGCCGGATTCCGCCTACAGCATGCTCGATCCGTCGGCGAATCCCCAATACATCCAGAAAGTCACGCCGGCACCAGCGCCCGCGCGCACCCCGCATAAATCCGAAGTGCCGCCACCGCCCCAATTGCGCAGCACCGTGCGGCAGTAAGGCGCTAACGGATCGCAAGCGATGCTGCTTTTTGTTCCTCTCCCCACCACGCGCTACGCGCGTGGGCGGGAGGGGAAATAATCAGTTGCTCGACTCAAGCTGGCGCGGCTTGCCCATCAGCACCGGCTGGAACAAGGCCGCCGCGGCCATCGTCGTCAACAGCGAGATCGCGAGCAGCTTGCCCATGCTCGACGTTCCCGGATGGCTGGAAAACCACAGGCTGCCGAACGCGGTCGCGGTCGTACAGGCGGAAAACGTCACTGCGCGTGTGAGCACCGATTGCAACAGGTTGGTCTGCCCTTCGCGCCAGGCCATGATGTAATAAATCTTGAACGCCACGCCGACGCCCAGCAAAAGCGGCAGCGCGATAATGTTGGCGAAGTTCAGCGGCAGGTCGATCAGCACGCAGATTTCCAGCGTCACCACGCAGGCCAACAGCAGCGGGACGAGCGTTAGCAGCACGTCGCCGAAGCGGCGTAATGTAATCCAGAGCAGAATGCCGATCGACAATAACGCCCAGGCACCGGCCTCAATGAAAGCGATGACAACTTCGCGCCTTGCCTCGAGGATCGAAATCGGGCCTTCGGTCGCCTCTGGCGCAACCGCCTGGACGGCGCGCGCGAATTTCTGCAGCACCTCGTTATTGCTAGAATCGCCGCTCGGCGCCACGTCGATACGCGCGCGGCCGTCCGGCGTGACCCATTCCCTGACCAGGTCAGGCGGCAGATTGGCGCGCGTGACCTCGCGCGCGGTCAACAAAGTGCGCAAGTCGCCGAGCGCAATGCGCAGCGGCTGGACGAAAATGTCTTGTACGCGCTCGCGCACCGACGAATCGGCTTTCGCCAAGGCTGTCATTGCCGCCGCCAGCCGGCGCGCCGCAACGGCGCCCGTGCCGCTGCCATTGCCGGCCAGACGCTTGAGCGCGTCGACCGTGGAGCCCATCATGCTGACATTTTGCGCGTCCGTCGGTGGCGGACTCGGCGCGGCGGGATTGAGCAAAGGCAGCAGGATCTTCGCGGCGTTTTGAATGAGGGGCAGCTTTTGCTGCTGATCAGCGGGAATGAAGCTCGACAACGTCACCGCGCGCGCGACTTCCGGCAAGGTGCGCAGTTTCGCCGCGAGCCGATCGGCAGCCTCGAGCGACGGTTCGAGCACCTGGATGTCATTGAAGCCGTTATCCGGATCGTTTTTAAGCGACAGAAAAGTCGACACCGCCTCGGTCGTCGGACTACGCAAATTGATCGGGTTGAAATCGAATCGCAGCCAATAGAGGAGCGGCAAGCCGGCGACGACGACGACCGCGGTCACAATGAGGATCGCCATGCGGTGGCGTTCGAGGAAGCGGTCGACCGGCGCCAGCGCCGCGTAACCGAGTTGCTCCGGCTCGCTCGGCGGTTTGAGCACGCTCATCAGTGCCGGAAGGAGCGTGATGCTGGTGGCAAAGGCGATCAGCATGCCGATGCCGGCAATCAGGCCGAGTTCAGAGACGCCTTTGTAGACGGTGGGCAGGAACGACAGGAAGCCCGCTGCGGTCGCCAACGCGGCCAGCGTCAGCGGCGCTCCGGCGCGGCGGCCGGCCTGCAATAGCGCTTCGTCCAGATTGTCGATGTCGTGACGTTCGGCGCGGTAGCGCACACTAAATTGGATGCCGAAATCGACGCCAAGGCCGACGAACAAGACGGCAAAATAAACCGAGATGAGATTGAGCGTGCCGACCAACAGCATGCCGACCGCCGCCGTAATGGAAAGTCCGACGGCGACACAGACAAACACGGAGAAGATGATCCGGATCCAACGCAGCGCCAGCCAGAGGATCACCAAGACGATGGCGATCGTCACGGTGGCATTGAGCGCGGCGTTCTCCTTGATCGTGGCAAACTCCTCGTCCGCCATCGGCACCGGCCCCGTGAGCCGCAGCCGCGCCTGGTATTTGGACGCGATATCGAGGTCTGCTGCAGCCTTACGGATGGCGTCAGTCGCGCGCTTGCCCGGTTCAAGTTCCGAATAGTCGAGTGTGGCGCGGATTTCGAGAAAGCGGAGAAGATCGCCGGCCGCCGGTGCGTGGCCTTGCACCAGGGCGTACCAGGAAAAATTCGCCGGCTGTCCGGCACTGGCCTTTTCGATCGTGTCGGCGGCAAGCGTCATCGGCCAGGTCATGTTGTCGAGCGTGATCTGGCCTCCTTGAACGCCGAGCAAACCGAATTGCAGGGCTTGGATGACGCCGCGCAGCGATGGATCGCCCGCCAGCACCTGCACCAGGCGCTGCGCCTGGGAAAGCATGCTCATTTGCTGGGTAAGATCAGCCGTCGATTGAAACAACAGACCTTGCTGCGCGAAGAATGGCCCGCCTTTGGGCTGCTCGATCGACTGAAACAGATCCTTCTGCTGCGACAAGCGCTGCGACAGCGCATTGGTGGCGCCCTCGACCAGTTCGGGCGTCGGCGCATCGATCACAGCAACAATCAATTCAAAATGCGGAAACGCTTTCTCCATTTCCGCTTCGCGTTGCCGCCAAGCGATATTGGGCGAAATGAGCTGATTAACGTCGGTCGTCATGGCGAAATGCGTCACCGCGTACCAGGACGACAGAATGGCGAGCAGGATCGAGACGATGATCACCGCGGCAGCGTATTGCACGCAAAAACTGATCGCGCGGACAACAAAGGCGGTGATCATTTTCATGGTTGTACGCGGATTACGATGACCGGGATGGGAGGTTGGCTTTGCCTGGAAGGCGCCGGGACGGCGCGGTTTCAGGCGTTACGAGAACGGCAAAATCGAGGCAAATGGATTCGTTTGGGCCGCCTCTCAATGCCCGAACCGCCGCAAAAGTGAAATCGTGGTTATATTCCTAGACGCGATTTCACCTCTGCGCCAGTTGTCCAGAAGCTATGCGCAATCCTGCTGGGATTCTGCTTACCAGCCGACCGAGATCGGCCCTAAACACCAATGACGGAGCGGTTGAACCGGTTGCACGACAACGCGTTATGGGCAAGGCCCTCGTCCCGCGAATAGCGTCTGCGGCTGGACAAAGGAGGGCATTTTCGCTCAAAGGTGGGTTTATACATGGTTTTAGGGTACCGGTTTGAGGTTTGTTGGCATTCGCCGCGCTTAACGGTTGACCAATCCCTTGCCCATCAAGGAACCAACTGAGATAGAGACTTGATAAGAGCGGGTTAAGAAGAGAGCTACCGCACCGGCCCGCTGCAACATAGATAACCCCAAATATCCCTCATGACCGGCCCGCCTTGCGGCAGCTGGCCGCAGGTGAAACGCAAAGCCAAACGCAACCGGTGCCGAACCGGGAGGTCTTGATGAAAGTGATACTTGCCCAGCCTCGCGGTTTCTGTGCCGGCGTCGTGCGCGCCATCGAGATCGTCGAGCGCGCGCTGCAGAAGTTCGGTCCGCCGGTCTATGTGCGTCACGAAATCGTGCACAACAAGCATGTTGTGGAGAGTCTGAAGGCCAAAGGCGCGCGCTTTGTCGAAGACCTTTCCGAAGTGCCGCCCAACGCGGTGACGATCTTCAGCGCCCACGGGGTAGCCAAGAGCGTTGAGGAAGAGGCCGCCTCGCGCAATCTGCCGGTTCTAAATGCCACCTGCCCCTTGGTCACCAAAGTGCACAATCAGGGCAAGCGCTATGTCGCGCAGGGCCGCCGCCTCATTCTCATCGGCCATGCCGGCCATCCCGAAGTCGAAGGCACGATGGGTCAGATCGCCGAGCCGGTGACGCTGGTGCAGACCGAAGGCGACGTCGACAGGCTCGACATTCCCGCCGATACGCCGGTCGCCTATGTGACACAGACCACGTTGAGCGTCGACGACACGCGCGGCATCATCGCCGCGCTGCATAATCGTTTCACCAATATCGTCGGCCCGGAAACGCGCGACATCTGCTATGCGACGCAGAATCGCCAAACCGCGGTGCGCGAATTGAGCAAGCTCGTCGACGTTATCCTCGTGGTCGGCGCCAAGAACAGCTCCAACTCCAACCGGCTGCGCGAAATCGGCGAGGAAGCAGGCACGCCGAGTTATTTGATCGCCGACGGCAGCGAGCTCGATCCGAGCTGGTTCCGCAATGCCAAAATCGTCGGCATCACCGCCGGCGCCTCGGCGCCGGAAGTGCTGGTCGAAGACGTCATCGAAGCGCTGCGGCGGCTCAACCCGGTCGATGTCAGCCAGCTCACCGGCCGGCACGAGACAATCGAATTCCGCTTGCCGCCGGAACTTGTCGAAGGCGCCGCAGCTGCGCCAAGCCGCGCCGCCGCGGAAACCATCTAACATCCGAAAAACATAAACGACGAGGATAAGAACCTTGGGCGTATCATTACGACAGAAAATGAAAGTCGGCGCTTACGTACTCCGCCAGCGTCTCGCTGGGCGCAAGCGCTATCCCCTCGTGCTCATGCTCGAGCCGCTTTTCCGCTGCAACTTGTCATGCTTCGGCTGCGGCAAGATCGATTATCCCGATGCCATTCTCAACAAACGGCTTTCGGTCCAGGAATGCCTCGACGCCGTGGACGAATGCGGCGCGCCAATGGTCGCGATCCCCGGCGGCGAGCCGTTGATCCACAAGGAGATCGGTGAAATCGTCGAAGGCATCGTTGCGCGCAAGAAATTCGTCTCGCTGTGCACGAATGCGCTGCTTCTGGAAAAGAAGCTGCATCTGTTCGAGCCGTCGCCTTATCTGTTCTTCTCCGTGCATCTCGACGGCATCAAGGAACATCACGACAAGTCCGTGTGCATGGAAGGCGGCTACGAGAAAACCGTCGACGCGATCAAAGCGGCCAAGGCCAAGGGCTTCACCGTCAATGTCAACTGCACGATCTTCGACGGCCATCCGGCGGAAGACATCGCCAAGTTCCTCGACCTCACCACCGAGCTTGGCGTCGGCGTCTCAATCTCGCCCGGCTACGCTTACGAACGCGCGCCCGACCAGCAGCACTTCCTCAACCGACGCAAGACCAAGGAACTCTTCCGCAGTGTGTTCGCGCTAGGCAAAGGCAAGAACTGGAATCTGACGCATTCCGGCATGTTCCTCGACTTCCTGGCCGGCAATCAGGACTTCCATTGCACGCCGTGGGGCATGCCAACGCGCAACATCTTCGGCTGGCAGAAGCCGTGCTACCTGCTCGGCGAAGGCTATGCCAAGACGTTCACGGAATTGATGGAAGCGACCGACTGGGACGCCTACGGTACCGGCCGCTATGAAAAATGCGCAAACTGCATGGCGCATTGCGGCTACGAGGCGACCGCCGCCGAAGCGATGATGGCGCATCCGCTTGAAACGTTCGGGATTGCGGTGCGCGGCGTGCGCACCGAAGGACCGATGGCGCCGGAAATCGATCTCTCCAAGCAGCGGCCGGCGCAATACGTGTTCGACAATCAGGTCCAGTTGCGACTGTCGGAAATTCGCGCCAACGAGGCGCGCGAGAAAGCGGCGAAGGACGCCGCGCGGACATCAGCCAGCGCCGCGTAACGTCATGCCCGCGCTTGTCGCGGGCATCCACATCTTAAATGCGAAGCCAAAAATAAAGACGTGGATTGACGGATCAAGTCCGGCCATGACGACAATGAAATTGCTCGACCCGTGCTGCGATCAACGGCTCGCGGCGACCGGGCCACCCCAATTAAAGTGGTAATTGATGCCCGCCTTGATGACGTGGATGTCCTCGCGGATAATTTCGGTGAATGTTGGTGGCCCGAGTACCGCTGCCGCAGGGATCGTCTCTGTAAGCACCAGAGCTCGCCGGCCGAAGCCGATGTAGTTGTACTGCACAAAAACCGACCAATTACCGGCAAGGATCGTTTCAAGTCCGGCGCCCACTGTCGCCCCGGCTCTCGTTCCTGAAAACTCCGGGTTGAACGGCACCCCCGCAAACATTCCGGGATTGTTGAGACGCTCGTGCTCCCAGGCAAAACCACCGAGGATGTAATAATGTGTCTTATCGAATGCGGCGCCGAAGCGCGCCGTCACCGTTCCCAGTGTATCGATTTTTATGCTGCAAGATTGCGGCGTATTGGCCACTTGCGGGAAACAACTCACACTGCCGCGAATGCCCGCCGCATCGGCGTCGGCCTGGATGCCGAATACCGCCCAACCGCTCTGCCAATCAAAACCGATTTGGCCGCCGCCCAATACACTTGACGCACTGACCGACGCATCCTGAAAGCCAGGCGGGCCGCCCCCCCGCCGCTGCCGCTCACATCTTCGAACCAATCGGTTTTGGCCCAACCGCCGCCGAGATTCGCGCCGACATAGAACCCGGTCCAGCTCCAAGCCGGAGCGCGCGGCGGAGGTGGCGCCTTCTTCACCAGCATGTCAGCGGCCAAACCAGGCGTCGCGGCGAGTGCCGCGAGCGCGGCCATAAACAATTTCTTCTTCATGACCCCGACCCAACTAGGTCATCAGAAATGAGTGACCACGCGCCAGACAATAGAAAAATGCGCCATTCAACTGGTGGTCATAAATCCACAGTGGGCGAGAAATCCCCGCCAACGAAGCGCGAAAGCGGCGAAGGACGCCGCGCGGACCTCAGCCAGCGCCACGTAACGTCATGCGCGTGCTTGTCGCGGGCATCCACGTCTTAAATGCGAAGTCAAAAATAAAGGCGTGGATGGGCGGAGCAAGTCCGGCCATGACGAAAGCCGTGCGCAGGGTGGGTTAAGCGCAGCGAAACCCACCAATCACACGCACTGAATGATGGATTTCGCTTCCGCTCAACCCATCCTACGTGTTGCTCCTGTTGTGCGCGTCAGCGAGAATCAATTGAGGCTGTGAGCGCCCTGCGCGGCGCCAGGTTTCAATGGAATCGATAATTGATGCCAGCTTTGATCACATTAATGTGGTCGCGAACGTCTTGGTTAACGAGGCCGATCGACGCCGGATTTCCCACGAAAACCAGATCACGCGTGCCGAAACCCATATAGTTATACTGCAAGAAAGCCGACCAATTGCTGGCAAAGGCATATTCCAGGCCGGCGCCGATCGTCCACCCATCCCTCGTGGTCGCGGAGTTGAACGGGTCGCTCGAGCCGATGGCGGTACAGCCAGTGCATGTCAAATTGAGTTGCTCATGCGCCCAGGCGAATCCGCCGAGGACGTAGAGTAGTGTGCGATCGACCGCGGCGCCGACTCGGCCGGTCACCGTGCCCACGGAGTGAAGATGCGCCGTGCAGGATACGGGAAGATTGGTCGCCGCGACGAAGGGGAGAAAGCAGACACCTTGCGTGGCTTTAATATCGGCAAGGTCGGCGTCGGCTTGAACGCCGAATACCGCCCAACCGTTCTGATAGTCAAATCCGACTTGGCCGCCGCCGATGAACCCCGCAGAGCTGATTGAAGCGTTCTGGAAGCCTACAGGCGCGAGAGCGTTATCGCCATTTTGGTTTGGATCCTCGAACCAATCGGACTTGGCCCAAGCGCCGCCGATGTGGCCTCCGATATAGAATCCCGTCCAGCTCCAAACCGGAAGCGGCGCGCGCGGCGGCGCCTTCTTTACCAACATATCGGCGGCCGAGGCTGGCACTGCCATCGTCGCCAGTGCGGCGCAAATCAACAGGAGTTTTCTCACGGCGGATCCCCAGCGAATCAGTTTTCACATTATTTGTGGATAAGCCGTTCAGTTGGTGGTCATATTGCAACAACGACCAAATAAACCCGATGACTTACAGATGCGCGGACTTGACGTGACAAGACCGGCTCATAAGGTGAGCGTTTCTCAATATTAAAAATTAGTTGGATCTGCTGCCTGACCGCGCAAACGACCTCATCAATCGCAATATTTGTTACGTCAATGTGACCACACTGAATTCCGAGTTGCCGGCATCTCGCGCGAAGACGCCTTTATGAGTTGAATTTTGTTGCGCAACTCGTCAGATGCCAACTACATCCCCCACGCACCGCACCGCGCATTGCCACGCGTCAGATTGCGGTAGCGCGCCAGCGCCCACAGCGGAAAATATTTCGCATAACCGTGGTAGCGCAGATAGAACACGCGCGGAAAACCGGTCGCGGTGTAGCGCGGCTCGTTCCAGAAACCATCGGCGCCTTGGGAGTCGGCGAGATATTTGATGCCGCGTGTGACCGCCGGATGATCGAGCGCACCCGCCGCCATAAGCCCAAGCACCGCCCAGGCGGTTTGCGAGGCAGTCGACGGCGCCGCTTCGTAGCCGTGGTAGTTGAGCTTGTAGCTTGAACCATCCTCGCCCCAGCCGCCGTCCGCATTCTGAATGGCGGCGAGCCATTCGACGGCTTTGCGCATTTCCGGCGCCTCCGGCTTGACGTCCGCAGCATTGAGCGCGCAAAGCACCGACCAGGTGCCATAGATGTAATTCATGCCCCAGCGGCCATACCATGAGCCATCGGGGCGCTGCGTGCGGCGGAGATAAGCGAGAGCGCGTTCGGCCGCCGCGCTCTTTAAGTCGCCGAGTTGCGCAAGCATCGACAGGCAGCGTGCGCTGACATCCTCGGTCGGCGGATCGAGCAGCGCGCCATGGTCGGCGAACGGAATATTGTTGAGATAATAAAATTCATTGTCAGCATCAAACGCGCCCCAGCCGCCATTGACGCTCTGCATGCCGACGATCCATTCGCGGGCGCGATCGATCGCGCCGGCATAATCCCCCTGCCCCGCCTCCTGCATACGGTCGAACGCCATCGCCACCACCGCGGTATCATCGACGTCCGGATAATGCGGATTGGCATATTGGAAGGCCCAGCCACCCGGCCGCACATCCGGCCGCTGCGCGATCCAATCGCCGCGCACATCCAGGATTTGCTTCGGCACGAGCCAATCGAGCCCGCGCTTTGCTTCAGCCACGGCGCGGTCGCCGCCGACCTCGAGGAGCGCATGGCAGGCAAGCCCAGTATCCCAGATCGGCGAGACGCAGGGCTGGCAGTAAGCCTCGCCGTCATGCACCACCAGCAACTTATCGACCGATTTGCGCGCGATAGAGCGGCGCGGATCGTCGGCGGGGACGCCGAGTGCGTCGAACATCATCACGTTGTTCGCCATGGCCGGGAAAATTGCCCCAAGCCCGTCTTCGCCATTGAGCCGCTCCTCGCCCCAGGCGACGGCTCGGTCGATCGCGCGTTGACGCATCGCTTGTGGGAACCATGGCTCGATGGCGCGCAGCACATCGTCGACGACGCGGAAGAACCAGAACCATGACGCCTTCTGCTGCGGCGCCTTGGGCGTCGGGCCGAGCTGCCGCGGCGGCTCCAAGAACAATTCGGCGACGCTCACGCCTTTCGGATTGCGGGCGCGCGGCTTCTTCGCCATCAGCACCAAAAGCGGCACGATCACCGTGCGGCTCCAGTACGAGATCTTGTCGAGATGGAACGGGAACCATTTCGGCAACAGCATGATCTCGACCGGCATCACCGGCACCGCGCTCCAGGGCACGATGCCGTAGAGCGCCAAGAGGCAGCGGGTGAACACATTGCTGCGCTCGGCGCCGCCGCGTAGCCGCACCGCTTCGCGCGCGCGGCGCATGTGCTCGACTTGCGGCGAATCGCCAATCATTTTGAGCGCAAAATAGGCCTTCACCGTCGCGCTCATGTCGAAGGCACCATCGGCAAATAGCGGCCAGCCGCCGTGCGCGCCTTGGATGCGGCGCAGATAGGCGGCAATGCCGGCTTCAAGCGCGGCATCGACCGGCTCACCGAGATAATGGCGAAGGAGGACATATTCGGCCGGGATCGTGGCGTCGGCTTCCAGTTCGAACAGAAAATGGCCGTCGGCGTACTGGCGCGTGAGCAGCGCCTGTGTGGCGGAATCGATATGGGAATCAAGATCGATTTCACTCATACGGTGTCACCGCGCGTCCTTACTGGCCGACGAGTTCAGCGGCACGATTGCCGGATCGAATCGCACCTTCGATGGTTGCGGGCAAGCCGGTATTTGTCCAATCGCCAGCGAGCAACAAATTGCGCCATGTGGTGCGTGCGCCGGGGCGTTTCTCATCTTGTGCCGGCGTCGCGGCGAAAGTGGCACGCCGCTCGCGAACGACCTGCCAAGGCGGCAAAGGCTGTGCCGGGAGCGCGCTCGCCTCCGCCACCTCGGCCCAGATGGTGCGCGCCAGTTCTTCGCGCGGGGTGTCGAGCAAGCGGTCGCCGGCGCTGATCGTGACCGACAACCGGCCCGGAAAAGCAAAGATCCATTGCGTCGTGGCATTGATAACTCCGAGAATCGGCGGCTGGTCCGCGGGTGGCTCGATGCGAAAATGCGCATTGACGATGGCACGAAATTCGTTCGGCACCGTGAGGCCCCGGACCAACGCCGCCGCGGCATAAGGCGGCACGGCAAGGATGACCGCGTCGGTACCGGAAAGCGCAATCGTCTCATCGCCGAAATCGAGCGCCTCGACGCGTTGCGCGGCAAAGCGCATGGCGCGCAACTGATGCTCGAGCCTAATTTGCGCGCCGCGGCTGCGCAGATAATCAAGCGCCGGTTCGATCAGCGTCGGCGCCAACCCATCGCGGGCGATCAGCGGCCGGCAAGCTCGGCCACCGGCGGCGAGTGTTTCGCGGATCACCGCGGCGGCAAGCTTCGCCGATCCCCCCGGCGGGTCGATATTGAGCGCGGCGAGCACAAGCGGCTCGATCAGTCCGGAATAGAGGATACCTTTGGCGGCGATGGTTTCGCCAACGGTCTTGTCTGCCATTGGCCACAACAGCCGCGCCAACGAAAGATAATCGAGCGCGCGCGTACCCGGCACGCGTCGCGCGGAGTCAAAAATCCACAGGGGCAGCCGGCCTTCATTGAAACGCAGCGTCCAGCGCGCGCGGCTTTTGCGATCGACGAACGGGAATTCGGCCGCAGGCGGGCCGATCAAGCGGTGCTGCGAACCGATCGCCTCCAAAAACTCAAGCGCCGCGTGATTGCCCGAGAGCAAAAGATGATTGCCGTTGTCGATGGTCATGCCGACCGACGCATCATGATAGGAGCGGCAGCGGCCACCGGCGAAAGCAGTGGCTTCGTGGACGACAACGCGCTCACCGCGGGCGGCGAGTCTGGCGGCAGCGGACAGTCCAGCGAGACCGGCGCCGATGATATGAACGGAGCGCGGCATCACAAAAAATTACGCAATACAATGAGAAGGATTTTGGCCCGCGGCAGGCGCACTGCCGCGCGCGGCGGCGCAAAGCCGCGCGTGATCAGCCGATCGAGAATGAGCCGATAGGCCTGCCCCATGAGGCGCGGCGCGCGCACGGTGCGGCGGGGGTTCTGCGCCATGATCGCGTTTGCCGCCGCAAATTCGGTCTTTGCCAACGCAACGATCTCGCCGCAGGCCTGCCCCAAGAGCGGATGCGCGAGCACCGTGCGCGGATCAGTACTGATGATGCCAACGTCACGCAATGCCTCGCGCGGCAAATAGAGCCGTCCGATCGCGGCGTCCTCGTCGAGATCGCGCAAGATATTGGTCAATTGCAAAGCTCGGCCGAGATGATGCGCAAGCGCCAGTCCCGCCTCGCGTGGCATGCCGAAGACCCGCACCGAAAGCCGGCCGACCGCGCAGGCGACGCGGTCACAGTAAAGATCGAGCGTGGCACGATCGGGCGCGCGGATGTCGGCGAGCACATCCATTTCCATGCCGTCGATGATGGCGAGAAAATCCTCGCGTTGCAGATCGAAGCCGTGCACCGCGCGTGCGAGGCCTGTGAGCCGCGCCGGCGCGGCGCCGGCATAGAGCGCGTCGATATCGCTGCGCCAAGCCTGCAGCGCCGCAAGGCGCCCCTCGCGCGGACCGGGATCGTCGGCAATATCGTCGACGGCGCGGCAGAACGCGTAGATTTCGAACATCGCCTCGCGCTGGGCGCGCGGCAGAATGCGCATGCCGATGTAGAACGAGCTGCGAGAGGCGCGTTCAGCGGCGCGCTCGGCTGTCTGTGTGGATTTTTGCACTCACGCACCCCGCGGCTTGTGCGACACGGCTGAGAACCGCCGCCCGATGCGCTGCGAGGCGCCGGTTAAAATTCCAAACAACGTGCAGCCGGCAACCGCCGCCATGCCAAGATGCACCTTCTCGCTCAACGGATCGCGCCGGCGCAAAATGTGCGTGAGCCGGTGCGCGAGCGTGTTGATGACCGCGACTTCGAGGGATAGCCGCATGTCGGCGATGGCCGCGGCAAAACCATCGCTCTCGGTCAGGAGCGTCTCGGTCCGCGCCGCGAGCGTGTGCAGGCAATCGAGCAGCGCCGGCGAAGCGCGCTCCGCGCCGAGTGCCTGGACAGTGCTGCCGCTCGCGCTCAGCACGTCCTGCGGGATATAGACGCGATCGAGATTGAGGTAATCCTGCTTGCAGTCTTGCAGATGATTGATGACCTGCAAGGCGGCGCACAACGCATCATTGGCCGGCCACACCGCGCGGCTCTCGCCGTGAACGTCGCAAACGAAACGGCCGACCGGCATCGCCGAGAACGCGCAATAGGACATCAGATCGTCCCAGTCGCGATAACGCAGCTTGGTGACGTCGAGGCGGAACGCGGCAAGGAGGTCCTGCGCGTGCTTGGGCGGTAGCCCTCGCGCGGCAAGGGCTTGGCGCAGCCGAACCGCAACCGCGTCGTCGTCGTTTGCTCCCGTCAGGCCAGCTTCCAATCGATCAAGCAAAGCAAGCTTCTCGGCAGCCGGCAGTGTCGCGTGATCGGCAATATCGTCGGCGGTGCGAACAAAATTATAGAACGCCAAAATCGGCTCGCGATGGCGCGGGTGAATGACGAAGGAGGCGACCGGGAAATTTTCGTCCCGATGTCCCTTGCCCGAACGTAAGGTGGTGGCGTCGATCATCTCAACTTCAAGAAATATTGGCTTTAAATATTGGCTTGAGCGCGGCCTTTCCACATGCCGCCGCGGCCGCGGGCATGCTGATAAGCGGAATCCAGGGTGAAAGCCATATACATCGCCGCAATCGCCGGGAGCGCCGCCGCCCACAGCCAGGAGCCGAAGGAGGACATGCCGTAGAACCGCAAGATTGGCCGGAACGCGATAGCCATCGAGGCCCAAGCGAAAAGGCCGGCAAATTGCGCGAAGCCAGCGGCAAACAGCGCGAGCGCAACCGGCGCAAGATAAGAGAGCGCCAGGCCCAAAACGGCCCCGGCGAGCAATAGCGGCGAATAACGGAGCTGCGCATAGGCGGTGCGCGCGACCATGCGGCGAACGTCGCCAATGGCTGGATAGGTACGCACGCTGTGCGCATGCTCGGTGAGTGCGATCGCGATTCTGCCGCGCGCCTTGAGCAGTTTCGCCAATGCGCAATCATCAATGAGCGCGCCGCGGATCGCGGCAAGCCCGCCGGCCGCCTGGAGAGCCTCGCGGCGCACCAGCATGCAGCCGCCCGCCGCCGCTGCGGTGGCGCGCCGCGGATCATTGACGAAGGCAAACGGGTAAAGCATCTGAAAGAAGAAGATGAATGCCGGCACGAACATGCGCTCGGCGAAACTCTTGCAGCGCAATTTCACCATCAGCGAATTGAGCACGAGGCCGTGTTGTTCGGCCCGCGCGACCAACGACAGCAGTGCGCCGGGCGCAAAGACGATATCGGCATCGGTCAGCAGCAGATAATCCGGGGACGTCGGCGTCGTGACCGCGTGTTCGACACCCTGGCTCTGCGCCCAGAGCTTGCCGGTCCAGCCAGCTGGCAGCGGCCGCCCAGAAATAATGTCTAGCCGATCACCGCCGCCGAGCGCCACCGCAGCGTCACGCGCGATGCGCGCGGTGCTGTCACGGCTTTGATCGTCCACCAGCACCACATTGAAAGCGCGCGGATAATCCTGGCGCAGCAGCGAGGCGACGGTCTCGCCGACGGTTTCGGCTTCGTCGCGCGCCGGGACCACGGCGCTGACCGCCGGCCATTGTGTCATCGGCCGCTCCGGCAAGGCGGCGACATCATCACGTTCGGCCGCGCGCCAAAAACCCCCGCGCGCCGCGATGAGATAGAGCCAGGTCGCCAGCACGATTGCCGCTATAATGTCTTGTATAATTTCTTGCGACACAGATGGCCTCTTTTCGCCCATCGGGCTTTAAGCTCTAGGACCTGATATAAGAACTTAGATAGGAACCCAGGTAACACGCTGGGTATTAAGCTTCGACAAGGCTGAGCGGGCGATTCCTAAAATGAGCGGCAAAACCAGCCCTTTTTTGGCGCGGCTAGACGCGGTGGCGGCCGAAACCGAGGCCCTTTTAGACCGGCTTCTTGCCCCAGCGCCCGCCGCGGGCGAGATGAGCCGCCCGGGGCGGCTCATCGAGGCTATGCGCTATACGAGCCTTGGCGGTGGCAAGAGGTTCCGCCCGTTTCTTGTGGTCGAATCCGCAAACCTGTTCAGCGTGTCGCACGGCAATGCCTTGATGGCCGGCGCCGCTCTGGAATGCGTTCATTGCTATTCGCTGGTCCATGACGATTTGCCGGCGATGGACAATGACGAATTGCGGCGCGGGCAGCCCACCGCACATCGCAAATTCGACGAGGCAACGGCGATCCTCGCCGGCGATGGGCTTTTGACCTTCGCCTTCGATATTTTATCGCGCCAGGAGACACATCCCGACGCCGCGGTACGTGTCGAACTCGTCAACGCCTTGGCGCGCGCTGCCGGCGCCGGCGGCATGGCCGGCGGCCAAATGCTCGATCTCGCCGCCGAAGGGCGCTTCGGTCCGATCAGTCACGGCGCGGGCGACGTGCGGCTCCTACAGTCGATGAAGACCGGCGCGCTCCTTCGTTTCGCTTGCGAGGCCGGCGGCATTCTCGGGCGCGCCAGCGCCACGCAGCGTCAAGCGCTTACACGCTATGGCGCCGCGGTCGGCGAAGCGTTTCAGATCGCCGACGATTTACTGGACATTGAAGGCGATCCGGCCTTGGTGGGCAAATCGACCGGTAAGGATAGCGCCGCCGGCAAAGCGACTTTTGCGAGCGTGCTCGGCATTGCCGGCGCCAAACGTCGGCTGGGAGAGCTCGTCGCCGAAGCGGAAGCGGCGCTGGCGCCGTTCGGTCCCGCGGCGGCCATGCTGGTCGAGGGCGCGCACTTTGTCGCCGACCGGCGCGCGTAATACCGGAGCGATCAATCCCGAAATAGAGAATCACGCCAGCGTGATGAGATAGGCCCAATTCGCAACAAAGTCGCAACAAAAACAGGTCGCAACAAAAGCTGAAAGATCAGTATGACGCTGACAAGGCCTGGTGCACGATGAAACGTCTTTTTCGGAAACGTTCTTCTCTGACACGTTCTTTTCGCCCGACGATTTGCGCCGGCGCCGCAGCCGTCATTCTGTTCGCGGCGTTCGGCAGGCAATATGGCAATGTTGCAGCACAGGATCGGGGCCAGTCGCATAAATCGCGCACGACGGACAAAAACGTTCCGTCGCCGCCCGCGCCGCCTGCCTCCGCCGCGACCGGGCAGACACAAAAATTACCTCCCCGCGCGCCCTTCACTGCTGACGACGATGCGGTTGCCGGCATTCCCGGCATGCCCGATGCGCGATTCTGGGCGGATTCGGAAGGCGATTTCGCCAAAGCGCTGCCGCCGCAGCGTGGGCCTTGGCTCATCCTCTCGACCGGCGGCGCCGATGGCGCATTCGGCGCCGGACTGCTCAATGGCTTGAGCGCCGCCGGCAAGCGCCCGAATTACGCCGTCGTCACCGGGGTGAGCACCGGAGCTTTGATGGCGCCATTTGTCTTTGCCGGCGCGCGCTACGACGCGGCGCTCCAAGAGGTATATACGCATACCTCGGCCGCCGACATTTTCGAAGTTGGCGGCACCGGCGAGAGCTTTCTCGATACTTGGCCGCTGAAGGATTTGATCGCCAAGCAAATCACGCCGGCGCTCCTTGCCGACATTGCCGCCGCGCATCAAGCCGGCCGGCGGCTTTTCATCGTCACCACCGATCTCGATGCCGGACGTTCGGTTGTCTGGAACATGGGCGCTATCGCCGTCCATGGTGGTGACGCCGCGCTCAAGCTTTTCCGCAATATATTGCTCGCCTCCGGCAGCGTTCCGGGCGCGTTCCCGCCAGTGCTGATCGAGGTCGAAGGCAACGGCAAGCGCTTTGCCGAGATGCACGTCGATGGCGGGGTCGGCGGCCAATTCTTCATCGCGCCGCCAGCGCTGTTGGAAAGCACCAGCGGCTATAAAATTCCCGCCGACGCGCTTTACATCGTCGTGAACAGCGGGTTGCGGCCGGAGTTCCAAGTGGTCGAGCGCAGTACGCCGACCATTCTCGCGCAGACTGTGTCCACCGCGATCAAAGCCGATTTGCGGGCTTTGCTCGATCGCGCCCATGTCGCCGCCAAAAACAGCGGCATCGGCTTCAACGTCGCCACGATTCCACCAAGCTTCAACGCGCCAAGCCGCGGCGCCTTCGACCAGGACTACATGAAAGCGTTATTCAATTTCGGCTATGATCAGGGCAAAGGCGCCATTCCCTTCGCCGCCGAACCACCGGCCTTTCCGGGTCCGCCGGCAAGCGGAGCGAGCGATCCACAATCGGGAGCGAACCGATGAATAGGCTTGGCATCGTGACGGCGATCGCGGTCGGGGGATTGGTTACGGCACTGGCAGCGGCGCCGGCGCAAGCGGCGCACAAGCACGCCGCTTCCGCCGCGTCACGCGCCTATGACGGGCTCTGGAGCGTATCCGTTCACACGAGTTACGGCCCCTGCGACGCGACCTACCGCTATCCGGCGCGGATTATCGGCGGCCGCGTGATGCAGGCGGAGAGCGATTTCAGTTATCAGCTTTCCGGCGCGGTAGCGGCAAGCGGCGCCATTGCCGTGACGGTGTTTCGCAGCGGCCAAAGCGCAACCGGCTATGGGCGGTTGCGCGGCTCAAGCGGCGCCGGCCGTTGGAGCGCCAGCGGCAACACTTGCTACGGCACCTGGAGCGCCATCCGCCGCGCCGCGAATTGAGCGAAGAAAATGCTGGGTCCCCGCCTACACGGGGACGAGCGGGTACCGTCAATCTTTTGATACTTTCTTTTTTCCGCCGGCTTCCGGAAAAATCCACATCGCAACGATCATGAAAGCTGCCGTCACGAGAACGAAATGTCCAAATTCCGGCCGGACAGGCGAGCCGCGCCAATACGCGAGAATGATCGCAACAATAGCGACCATGGCGGAAACATAGCCTTTGACGTCATTCGGCATGCGATTCCCGCTGCTGCAAAAACGCCATAAGCGCCACGCCGCCGGTTTTCATCAATAATTTCCGACGGGGATTGAGGCAGCTTGGTCCGGCTGTTTCGGCGCCCCCCGCAAGTTTTTCTTCAGATGCCGCGTGTCATAGCCGTTGAACAGGTGCCCGATAACGCCGCGATTGAGGTCAGATGTCCCGAACAACCAATCGGCGATTGGAATGTCAGGTTCATGTTGACTTCCATCATTAGCCGCGCGTTGTGGTGAGCGGTGTGATGCCGGCGCAGCGTGTTGACGAACGGGCAATGACGCACGAAGGCGTTTTCATCGACATGACAACAGAAATGCATGAACTCGTAGATGAGATACATGCCGGTGGTCACGCACATGAACAACCACCCGACATTTGGGGTCAACAGGAGGCCCAACACCACAGCCATAGGAATCGACATCAGGATGAAAACAACGAGCGCATAGGGTGGGAAAACGGTCACGCGCCAATCTTTAGGATCACGAAATCGCATTTCCTCGTCGGTGAAAAACTGATGATGATTGAGCGTATGCCGTTCATAGATCGCGCGCAGCCCTTTGATATTCACCGGACGATGCATGATGAAGCGATGCACCGCCCATTCGAAAATATTGGTGAACAGGAAGGTCAGCGGCAGGGTCAGCAATTCGAGCCAAGTCACGTTATGGATGTGCGCAACATAAATATAAAATGCCGCGGCGCCCATCGCGTAGATGATCAGGATATGCAAATAGCCGTCATACCAGCCGATGATTCTCAAGCGATATTCTTGACGGAAGGCTTTTTGCCGTTCGGTTATCATGTCGTTCTCCTGTAACCGTCACGTCGCTTGCGGCGCAGCAAGGGTCAGCGCAAATCTTCAACCCATGTTCGTGATGGCGCGCTCAATTTCCTCTTCGGTCAGCGTCCAGTCATTATCGAGATCGGCGATCACTTTCCTCATGAACGGCTCGGAGAGTTTGATCGCGCGGTCCTTATCGCCGAGGTGATCGTAGAGAATTGCCAGCGCCAATTGCTGCGGGCTCGCGCCTTCATAAGTCCATTCGAATCCCCACTTGGTGAATTGCTTGATGTCGTAATGCTCGCTGAGCTGATGGCCATCGACGGTGACCTTAAGACCGTCGATATCTCGTGTTCCTTGATAGGTCTTCATGGCACATGATGATGACTGCAAACCTTAAAGCATGATCCCGGAAAGTGGATACCGGTTCTCGGAAAAGATCATGCTCAAATAACAAGCTAAAGCGAAACACCGAATCAACCCAAAATCGTGTTCGCTTTAGCCCGTCTTTCTCGCCTGGACGTTCGCGTTCCACCACGGACAGACATCGGCCGCGCGCGCGTAATTGCCGTTCATCACATTGACTGGTTCGCGGCCGCCGGCTTCCGCGGTGCGGATGCGCAAGTTTCGCGCCTCGTCACGGCCTTCCGGTGTGAGCCACAGGCGATCGTGGCCCCAAAGACTCGGACCTTCGACGCGCTCATGCGGCGTCCAATTCGTGGTATCGATGGTGCGTCCGCCCCAGCCGTATTCGACCAAAAACTCCGACGGCGAATACGAATAGAACGAAGTGACGTGATCGTTGACGTGACGCCCGAGCGTGGTGCCGATCATCTGCGGCTTTTGCAGCGCCAGATCGTAGGCCTGCCCGACGTCGTCGAGATAGTAAAGCTCCACCATCATGTGATGGATGCCGTTCTTGCCGGTGTCGATGAAGGCCAGGCTGTGATGTCGCGGATTGATGTGGAAGAAATAAGCCTTGAACGGTTTGAGGATGTAATCGGTCGGCTTGAAATTGAGCACTTCGGTATAGAACGGCAGCACCTCGTCGAGCCGTTCGGCGGTGAGCACGGCGTGACCCAGGCCGAGCGGGCCGGTGCGGAAACCGGAAATCGACCGGCCCGGCTTGAACGGATCGCTGGCGACCTCGGCGCCGTGAAATGCTTCGAGCCGATTGCCGATCGGATCGGCAAAGACGATCAAGTCCTTGACGCGGCGCTCGTCGGTGAGCGCGCGCGAGCCGCGCGCCACGGTGACGCCGGATTTTTCCAGATGCGCGGCAAGCGCGTCCAGCGCCGCAGCGTCGGCCACTTCCCAGCCGTAGAAGGACGGACCTTCATTCTCGTCGGTGTGGACGATAACGCGCTGCTTGCGGTCATCCATGCGCAGCGCCAGCGTGCCGCGGCTGTGGTCGACGCGCTGCATGCCAAGAAAACGCGTGCCATAGGCCGCCCAGTCCTCCAGATTGCGGGTGCGGATACCGACATAACCAAGCGTACTGAGATTCATGGTGAGATCCTTGGCGAGATCTTGCCGAAAATCCTAGGCTCTGCCCTCCGCTCAATCCTCGGCGGATCAGGCGGGCAGCGCATCGTTCGTTAACGCCGCGCAGCGTTCACGCTGCATCACAGATCGTATGACGATATCATATGGGGCGCGTCGCGTGAAACCACGAGGCGCCAATCACCGCCCGGGAGGTGGCGTGTTTGGCAATAGCCCGTTGGACCTTTGCACGATCGTGCCGCCCTCCTCGTCGGCGGCCGGATCGGCGGGCGGAGCCGCCCGCGGTGGTGACGATCCGGGCTTGATGTCGGGCGGCAGCGTCGCCGGGTTCACCGGCGTGAACGCCGCGCCTTGGGCCGATCGGCCGGTAAAGGCCAATAGTCCCTCATGGGTGGAAACAATATCGCCCGGTCGCAAGGTCGGATCACGCTTCACATCGAAAGAGGTGAGGCCAAACGCGTCTTTGCCGTTGCAGGTGCAATTGGCCACCAATTGCTTGCGGTACAGAAACGCCGTGTCGAGCGCGGTGTAACGCTGGCCGTCTTGAGCGACAGCCGCGCCGATTTCACTGCCAAAGAAAACCTTGGTTTTGCTGTAAGGGCAAATCGCGCGACAGGTTTCTGCCGGCGTTCCATTGACAATTTGCTCCACCGGAAAATGCTGGCCGTCACACAGTCGTACACAGAACCCGACAGCGTGACCGGTACTGCCGCCGCTCTCGTTCACGCTTTCTTGCCCCAAAGGGGCCGGCGCAACGCGGCCGACGCCCGGCGCCGGCGGCGCCGGATGGGACTCTTGCTGCGGCGGCCGTTGTTGAAAGCCGCCGAACAGGAAATCAAAGAACCCTTGAGCGCATGCCGCGCCCGGCATCGCTAAGCTCACAGCGGCGCAGAGCGCCGTGCCGAGAACTGTCACCCGCCACGCCCGGCGGCCGCCGCGTTTCCGAATGGCCATGACGCCGTCTAACCCCCGGCGATAGGTGCTGCTCTATGATCCACAACATTATCTCGAATTGGGGCGCCATGCGGGCAATGCCACTGCTTTTCCCGGGCGCGGCACAGCGCGTAACGCAGTAGAGTGGTGCGCTGCAGACCAGGGATCGTCGCAAACTCCGAGTCTGACGCTTGATTATGTTGTCACCGATCCATTGACTTTTTGTCACTAGTTACGTTACACTGATGTCGAATTCCGTCTGTCGGCGTTTCGCCTCTGAATCTTTTCTTTTTCTTCGTAGCCCGGGTGGAGCGCAGCGAAACTCTGGGAGCGAACCGGAACGGGAAATTTCTCCCGGATTTCGTGGAGCTTGTCATCGGGGCCGCCACTTCGGGCGGGACCCGTTGGCTTCATCCGGGCTACATTTGCAAAGCGGACTTGGGCGAAGAACCAAGCAGGCACCACCACCTGTCGCACTTCGCTCTCCGTCTTCGCGCTTACGTGACCGCGGCGTGGCATAGCTCGGGCGCAAAGATGCGCCGCGAGAACGAGATTTTATCGCGTCATTGCGAGCGGAACGAAGTGGAGCGAAGCAATCCAGTCTGAAGCGCACATCTGGATTGCTTCGTCGCTTACGCTCCTCGCAATGACGACCGACAAAAGGCTATTCGCACAATGTCCCATTCAATCGAAACCGAAGAAGCGGCAGAATTCCTGCGGCGCGGCGCGCGGCGAACGGAAACTGTTCGCCGGATGGCTGCGATCGCCGTAGCCGATGGCGAGCGCACAAAACAGCATCTGCTCCGGCGGCATTTTGACGAACGCGCCGACGATGCGGTGCATGCGCGCCCAGGATTCCTGCGGACAAGTATCGAGGCCGTGGCCGCGCGCCAGATACATCAGCGCATGAACATAGCCGCCGAGATCGGCCCACTGGCCGGGACCGAGCCGGCGATCGATAGCGATAAACAGTGCCACCGGCGCATTGAAGAAGTCGAAGTTGCGCTTGTATTGGGCAAGCCGCGCCGAGGCGTCGTCGCGATCGATGTTGAGCGCGCCATAAAGCTGCACGCCATGATGTTCGCGACGCGAACGATACGGCTCCCACATCGTTTTTGGATAAATCGGATACTCCGCTTCCTCGTGGCGCGGATCGCGATCGGTGATCGAAGCCGCCACTCGCCGCTTGAGCTCCGCGAGGGCCGCGCCGGTGAGCGCGTAAACGTGCCACGGCTGCAGATTGCCGCCCGATGCCGCCCGAGCCGCGCCCGCGATCAGCTTGCGCACCAGTGCGGGATCGACCGGCCGGTCAAGAAAGCAGCGGCAGGAAATGCGGGAATCGACGGCTTCGAACACGTCCATGGCGTTACCATTGCTTGGGGCTGACTCGCTGACAAGCTCGTATACTATCGGCGCGAGGAGAGCGCGAACGCGCTTGCCGCGATTGCTGGAAAATCGGCTGGGGAAAATTACATGGCAACTGATGCTGCGGTCACAATAGCCGCGCGGCTCGATCGGCTGCCGCCGTCGCGCCACACGCGGCGGCTGGTGACGCTGTTGTCGCTCGGCGGCTGGTTTGAATTCTACGATCTGTTCTTCACCGCCTATATCGCGATCGGCCTGTTCAAGGCCGGCATCTTCACGCCGACGACGCAGGGCCTGTTCGATCTGAAAGGTTTTGCCAGTTTCGTCGCAGCGCTTTTCCTCGGCCTGTTCACCGGCACGCTCGCCTTCAGCTGGCTGTCCGACCGGTTCGGCCGGCGCTCGATTTTCACTTTTGCGCTGCTTTGGTACTCGATCGGTGCCTTCGTCATGGCGTTTCAAAACACGTCCGAGAGCGTCAATCTGTGGCGGCTGATCGCCAGCATCGGGCTTGGCGTCGAACTGGTGAATGTTGATGCCTATGTGTCCGAGCTTGTCCCGAAAACGCAGCGCGGCCCAGCCTTCGCCTATAATCAGTTCGTCATGTTCACCGCGGTGCCGGTGGTGGCGTTCCTCGCCTGGCAGCTCGTGCCGCGGACTTTTCTGGGCCTCGACGGCTGGCGCTGGGTCGTGATCGTCGGCTCGATCGGCGCCTTCATTATTTGGTGGATCCGCAGGAATTTGCCGGAATCGCCGCGCTGGCTCGAACAGCACGGCCGCACGGCAGAGGCTGAAAAAATTGTCGCCGATTTAGAACAGCGCATCCGCGCTGACGGCGTGGAGCTTGCAGCGCCCGAACCTCTCGCCGGCGAGACCGAGCGCAAGAGCGGCGCTTGGGCCGAGATGTGGAACGCCACCTATCGCGGCCGCACCATCATGCTGGTAATCTACAACCTGTTCCAGACCATCGGCTATTACGGATTTTCCAGCTGGATACCGACGCTGTTGATCTCGCAGGGCGTGGAGGTGACGAAGTCGCTGACCTACACCTTCATCATCGCCATCGCCGCGCCGGTCGGACCGCTGATCGGCATGTTTTTCGCCGATCGCTTCGAGCGCAAATGGCAGATCGCCTGGGCCGCCGCCGGCATCGCGGTGTTCGGGCTTTTATTCGCGCAGCAGCAAAGCGCGGCCGGCGTGATCGTGTTCGGATTGCTGATCACTCTGTGCAACAATTGGATGTCGTTCTCGTTCCACGCCTATCAGGCGGAACTCTATCCGACGCGCATCCGCGCCCAGGCGGTCGGCTTCGTCTATTCGTGGAGCCGTTTCTCGGCGATTTTTTCCGGTTTCATCATCGCGTTCTTTCTTGGCCGCTACGGCACGACCGGCGTGTTCAGCTTCATCGCCGGCGCCATGGTCATTGTCTTCGTCGTCATCGCGGCGTTCGGGCCGCTGGTGACCAATCGCCGGCTCGAAGCGATCGCAGCGTAAACGCAGAACCCCTCTCCTCCCCCTGAAAGGGGGAGGTCGGCGGCTGCAAGCCGCCGGGTGGGGGTCAAGGTCGCGTGGCTGAAAGTGACCCTTCCCTAGATCGCCGTTGGCGATCCATCCCTCCCCTTTTCAGGGGAGGGTCAAGATGGGGTAGCGGTCGGCCTTACTTCGCTTCCAGTGTGTTGACGCCGTCCCAATCGGCGGCGGGCGGATGCAGCAGGGATTTTTTGGCGCGCTGTAGAAGGATGGCCGACGGCGGATCGGCGGCGGCAACCGGCGCGAGCACCTCGGCGCACCCGACAAAGTCGCGACTGCGCCAGCACGCGAGCCCGTGCTGGTAGGCCGCCACCATAACTTTCTGCTCAGGGGTCTCTTCACCATGGCGCGCAAGCGGTTCGTAAATTCCCACTGGCTCGTCGCGTCCCACGACGCGCACAATGTCGAGCTCGCGCCAGGCAAAGTTTGCCGCTGTGCGTTCGAACGTGCTCTTCGCGGCCATGATCTCGGTGCCGAAATATTTGTTGGCACCCTCGAGTCGCGAGGCGATGTTCACAGTGTCGCCCGTCGCGGTGTAATTGAAGCGCTGGCGCGAACCGACATTGCCTACTAGAGCGTCGCCGGTATTAATCCCGATGCGCTGCCGCAGAGTGAATCGCTGCCATTCCGCCGGTTCGATATTGAGTCTGTGAAGACGCTCCCGGCAGCGCAAAGCGGCGCTGACCGCGCTGCCGGCGTGATCGGGATCGTCAAACGGCGCGCCGAATACCGCGAAAATGGCGTCCCCGATATATTTTTCTACCAAGCCGCCGTGTTCCTGGATGATGTCGGTCATCGCCGAAAAATATTCGTTCATGAATTTCACCAGCTCGGGGGGCGTGAGCACCTCGGAAATCGAGGAAAACCCGGCGAGGTCGGAAAAGAATACGGTGACGTTGCGGGTCTCGCCGCCGAGCGCCGGCAGCTTATTGGCGGCGACCATTTTTTCGATCACGCTCGGCGCCAGATAAAGCGCGAAACTCTTGCGCAAGAAGCGCCGATCCTTGTCAGCCACCAAAAACCGGAAGCCGGTCGCAGTGCCGAGGCTGACGACACCCGCAAGCAACGGTTCGATTAATGGCAGCGCCAATTGGGAATAGGTAAAGGCAAACAGCGCACCGGCGATCCACAATGCCGCTGCGGCGATAGCAACGAAAAGCGCCGGCAACAGCGGCAATGTCAGGATTGCCGCCGCCGCTAGCCCGGCGAGCGCGACCGAAATCAGACCGCGGCCGGGAGCGCCAAGCTCGATGAGCGCCTCGCGCCGGATAAGGTTGTTGACGGCGGTGGCATGGGTATAAACGCCCGGGATCGAGTCGCGGGCGAAAGCGGTGCTCGGCGGCGGTGTAGCCAGTGCGCAGCGTGGGCCAACCGGATTTTCCGGCGCGGTAGCAAAACGCTTCGAGGTGACCTGGCGGTCCTCGACATCGAGCACGGTCGCGATCAGCACGACCTTGCCGTCGAAATAGCGCCGGAAGAATTGACTATCGTCTTTGTCGTTACAGGCACGAAGGTCGGCGAGCGAAAAGGTCGGAATCTGATCGGCACCACCGTCGAAATTGAGCGTCATCGTGTTCGGTATGTGAGCCGGAATCCGATAGCCGGACAGGATCATGCTGCCGTCCGCGGCAGTCGCCGGCGTGGTGCCGAGCGCGCGGGACGCAAGCTCCACAGCCATCGAGGTTTCCGCTTTGCCATCGACGATGACGGTAAGCGGCACGCGGCGCACCACGTCGTCGATATCGCTGTAGACGTTCAAGGAGCGAATATTGGCATTTTGACCGACGGCGATGCGCTGACCGGGCGACGGCATGATCGGGAAATCGCGATGTTGCGCCTCGCCAAGCACCACTTTACCGTCACGCGCGCCGAGCGCGAGCGCGCGGAGAAAATCGCGGTCAAAGCCGCGCAGCCGCCCGCCGAGCGTGCCGTCGCCAAACGGGATTTCCGATTGCTCGATCGAGGTCGGAAACACGATATCGAAGCCGACCACTTTGGCGCCGCCGGCAATGACGGCGGTGAGGACCTGTCCGATCTCCGGTGTCCAGGTTATCGCCGGCGTGCCGACGAACGGCGGCGTGCGATAGGTTTCTTCATCCAGCGCGACCACAACGGTCGGGGAGGTTTGCGGTTCGTGCATGGCGCCGAAGACGCGCCAGCGCAACGCGGTGAGGATATCGATCGACAAGCCGCGCAGCCGATCGATCGGTGGCGCCAGCGTCAGCAAGCCAGTAAAGAGCGCGATTACGAGAACAGCGCCCGCATCTCGAAACCGTGCCGAGGACGTGATCATGCGCGAACTTCGTCGCTTTGTTGTTTAAGCATGATCTTTTCCGACCTAGCTTCGCCCACCCAAGCACTAACCCGAACCACGAACTGTGACCGAGGCTCCGCGCCGGCGGGAAACCGGTGTCCACTTTTCGGGATCATGCTAGTGCCGCGCTTGCAGGCGGACCAAGCGGCCAATGAGCGGCGCATCGCTCGCTTTGGCGTCGGGATCGATCTTGAACACGATCTCCTGTTCGCCGAATTTGGCCCGGTAGATCCCGCCCGGAGCGAGCGCCATGCCGGCTTTGGCGCAATCGACGAATGCGCCGCGCACAAGCTGTTGCTCGGTGACGGCCATCGCGTGCCGCTCGCCCGGTCGATCGAGGCGTTCGACCACAAGCGTGCCTGGCGGCCGCACTTCAAACAGCGGCGAAAGACCATACAAAGTGAATTGCGGATGCGGCAGGGCGGCGGCCTGAGGCTTCGGCGCCTGGCGAAAAACCATCGCGCCGCTTTTGCCGGCGAGTTCGGCCGACAGCATCATCTTGCCGCCCTCGCACGCGACTTTGGTGCGCGCCACGTCGCCGCCAGCCACCTCGCTCTGTGCGGTGCCGACCGTGACCGTTCCGCCAGTAATGGTTTCGCGCCAGCACGATTGCAAATAACCGAGCACGATCCGGTCATTGGCGCCGAGATGGATGACTTGGCCCGGTTCGACATAGTCCATGAATTGAACGCCGCCTACACCGCCGCCGACTTCCTCAACCACTGCCGCCGGCGTTTGCGCCGAGGCGGGCGAGACCACGGCGCCAGCCTGCAGGACCATGACGGAGATACTGGCGAAGCGCTTGGCGAAGCTACCGTTCATCGGACTTGCCCCTCGACTTGCCCCTCGACTTCGACTTGCCTCTTGACTTGTCTCTCGATCCCGGCTGCCGCTCGGCGACATTCAATACGGAGTCTTGTTGATCTCTCCCGAACCGGTGACGTACCAGCGCTCGCTAACGAACGGCTTGCCCGCCAAACGATCGGCAAGCCAATCGGCGAGCAGAATTGGCGGAAACGGCCCAAGATTGGCCGCCGGCACATTGCCGACAGAATGGCGCGATTCCTGATAAACCACCATCTGCTTCGGGCCCTTGAGCGCGGCCATCAAACGCTCAGAATGTTCGAGCGGACTGAGTTCTTCCGCTTCACCTGCCAGGCAAAGATACGGCACGTGGATTTTTTCGGCGTGACCTTCCCAAGTGATGCTTTTGCGGAATTCGTCGAATTCATCCTCGTCGGTGATGCCACACATATACATGAAGCGCTTTTTGAAGGTCGGCGAGGCTTCCTGGAAGATCGTCTGGCCGCCAGGCTCATGACACACCGACATTACCGCGCAGGCCTTGATGCGGGGCTCGTTCCCGGTGAGCACGGTGCCGAACAGCGAGCCGAAACTGGTGCCGGCCACGACGATGCGCGCGGCATCGAGTTCCGGCCGCGCGGTGACCCAATCAACCAGCGCCGCTCCGGTAGCGATCCAGTTCTCCATGCTAAAATGAAGGCCGATCATCGGCGCCTCGTATTGGCCCGGACCGTCAATCGCCAGCACTGCCATGCCGCGATTGAGATATTTGTCGCCGTAGAGCGCGACCTGAATCTCCTTATAACTGTCCATGCCGGGAATAGCGATCACCACCGGCAAACGCCCGCTGCCGTGGTTCGGCGGCAGATGCAGCCATGCCGGAATCGCCTTGTCCTTGAACGGCACCCATACCGCCTCGACGTGATGATCCGCCAGCGCGGCATATTTGGCATAACATTCCCGTTTTTTGTTGTTGTAGGCGATATTGGTCTCGTCGTTTTCATCGTAAGGCCATTGCGCCGCCCCCCAGTGCACCGCGGCCATGAAGAAATTGTCACGCGCGGTGACTTTGCGATCGGCTTGCGCCGCCGCATTGGCCTTGGCCTCGCGGCGGCGCGCGACCGCGGCAAAGGCCGGACCGATATCGGCCATTTTCTTTACCCGCTCGCGAATGCCGGCAAAATCGGCATTGGCCTCGATGCCGCAAGGCAGATGGATGTAGAGGGAGCGCGGCTGGTCCCAATCGATGCCGTTGGCGCGGATGATATTGTCGATCAACCAGCGCTGCTCATCGAAGCGGCGCACCCGCGGCGGGCCGCGTGTGTCGAGAATGGGCGGAAAGCCTTGCTGCGGACGGTTCATGCGCTTCCTCCGATTGCGGGCGGCCGCCGATCGTGGCGATCGGGCCGCCGCTTGCGCCCGCATTATCGGCGCGGCGGATACCTTGTTGTCAACGATGATGCGGCTATCATCGCTCGGCACACCCTACCCACGCGCGCCGCTACACGCTGGCTCCGCAATTTTCTACACGCCTCGCCTCTGAGCATTCCCACTTTCCCGCAAAGTGAAGATATTCCAAGAGAGTCGCCAAGAAGGTCACCATGAAGCTCGCCGTGCCGGACATGATCTCCAACTCTTATTTCCCAGCGGAGGCCGCGGTCGAACTCGGCTTCTTCAAGGCTGAGGGGCTCGATGTCTCGCTCGAACTGATCTTCCCGGTCGACAAGGCCTATGCGGCCTTGCGCGATAGCGCGGTCGATTTCGTCGGCGGTTCGGCGCATTCGGCACTCGCCGCCTTTCCGGATTTCCGCGGCGTCAAGCTGATCTGCGCGCAAGCGCAGGGCATGTACTGGTTCCTGGTCATGCACGCCGATTTGAAAGCGCGGCGCGGCGACATTTCCATCGTCAAAGGCCGCAGCATCGGCGCAGCGCCGTGGGTGGATAAGGGTTTGCGCGGCCTGCTCGTAGAAGCGGACATCGACATTGGGCGCGATCAAGTGACGATCGTGCCAGTGCCTGGCGCCGCCGGCACCGGCATCAATTTCGGGCTGACCGCTGCCAAAGCGCTCGAAGAGCGCAAGATCGATGGCTTCTGGGCGAATGGCATGGGCGCCGAAGTGGCGGTGCGCCGCGGCGTCGGCACGATCGTGCTCGACGTGCGCCGCGGCGACGGTCCGAAGCGCTCCTTCAACTTCACCGCGGCGACGATCGCAACCAGTGATGCGCTGATCGCGCGCTCGCCGCAGCAAGTTGCCGCCGCGGTGCGCGCGATCGTCAAAACGCAAGCGGCATTGAAAGCGAATGTGGAGCGCGCCGCCGAGGTCGGCGAAAAACTATTTCCGCCCTCAGAGGCAGCACTGATTACCGGGCTTATTCGCCGCGACCTGCCTTATTACGATGCGGCGCTGTCGCCGGATTTCGTAGCCGGCATGACGGAATTCGCGCGCAGCCAGGGGCTGCTTACAGCGCAAGTGCCTTATCACGACGTTGTCGCGACGCAATTCGCGCCGCTATGGAAAGGATGAGGGGTTATTTTTTCTCGAACACCGCGCCGCTTACTTCACGCACTCGGCCGCTCAGTGCCTTTCACGAACATCCGGTAACCGCAGCGGACGTTCGGCCAATAATCCCAGATCGCATAATGCTGGGTGCAGCGATTGTCCCAAAACGCGATCGAGTGCGGCGTCCAGCGGAAACGCATGTTCCAATGCGGCCGCGCGATGTGGTCGTAGAGGAATTCCAGCACGCCGCGGCTCTCGGCCGGCGAAACTTCATTAATGTGGCTCGTGAATTCGCGGTTGACGAAAAGCGCCTTACGGCCGCTTTGCGGATGGCAGATGACGACCGGGTGAACGGCGACCGGATACACGTCCGCGTTCTTGTCGAAGCCGCGCGCGCCGTCATGCGTTGCGGTCTTGTCCTCGAGATAGGCCTTCATCGATGGGCTCAATTCCTCGTAAGCCTTGTAGGCGGAGGCGAACATAGTGTCGCCGCCGCCATTCGGCGGAATGATCTCCTGGTACAGCACGCTGTACATCGGCGGGATTTCGGCGCAGCTCTGGTCCGAATGCCACTCCTCGCCGGAAACGCGTTTTGAATTGGCATCGAAATATTGTTTTCGGATCGCCGGATAGCCTGGGATGGTTGTCGACGCGGTGCCCTTGCCGCCGACATGAATATGCGGTTCGCCAAAATAGCGAACGAGACGCTCGTGCGATGCAAAATCGATTTTTTGATCGCGGAAGAAAATGACGCCATGCGCGATAATCGCATCGTGTACCTCTTCCACCTGGCGATTGGAAAGCGGCCGCGTCAAATCGATATTGCCGATCTCGGCTCCGATATGTGGCGTACAACGCGTAACGGTAATGGTGTCATATCCGCGAATTTGGCTCATAGCGACGTCTCATTGGCGCGATTATCGCGCGATTGTCGGGCAAGCGGCCTTTAAAGGGATTTAGATCGTAGTAGAGGCGCAGCGAGAACGCCAGTGTAAGCAGAGAGTGATCTGCCTAGAACGCGCCGGCATGGAACTGGAAGCGCTGAGTGACGTCGTAACTTTGTTTCGCGATCGGATAGGCGTAATCGATGCGGATCGGGCCGAACATCGAATCCCAGATCAGGCTCGCTCCAACCGAGGCGCGTAGTGCCTGCGAATTGGCGATCTGCTGCGCCGGCGACAGCGAAGTCGCCAGCCCTGGCACGGTGGAAGCATTGGTTGCCCATAAGCTTCCGGTGTCGGAGAACAGGGCGATCTTGAGCTGCGCATCCGGCGGCACGAACGGCATCGGCGCCTGCAATTCGGCCGAGGTGGTCCAATAGATGTTGCCGCCGAGATTATCCATGGTCGTGCCCGGCGTGATATCGCGCGGCCCGAAGCCGTTCGGGGCAAAGCCGCGAATGAGCTGGGGCCCGCCAAAAAACCCGCTCAACAGCGGCAATTGCTGACCACCCCATGGCGCCACGTAGCCGCCTTGGGCTCGAACGACACCGACGAGATCGCCGGCGATCGGCTGATACACGCGGACATCCTCGGTGGTTCGCCCGAATTTGGCCGCGCCGCCGAGACCGGCCAGTTCGTTGTTGGTCCGCGCCCAAACGCCGCTCGTCGGATCTTTCGGATTATCGAGCGCGCTGTAAGTTACGCCGTTGCCAATCGACGACACCCAATAAGCGCCCGCTTGCGCCGCCTGCTGGATGGGCAGCGAAACGATGCCGGCCGCCGGATCGAGCGAAATGCCTTGATTGTAAATTGAGTAATTCCACGTCACGCCGAGATTATCGGTGATCGGAGTACCGACGGAAAGTTTGGCGCCATAGAGACTGGTGTTGAACGCCTGGTTGGAATTGGCGAAAGTTTGCCGCCCAAACAGTTCGCCGCCGACCGCAAGCTGCTGACCCAGAAACCAGGGGTCGGTGAAAGCGAGATCGAATCCCCTGGCATACTGGCCGTATGTCGCAGTGACTTTGGCGATGTCGCCGGTGCCGAGGAAATTGGTGTCGCTAATGGTCACCTGCGCCAAAAAGCCGTCGCTGGTCGAATAGCCGCCCGAGACCCAGAAATTTCCAGTCTGTTGCTCCTCGACGGCGACATCGAGCACGACGCGATCCGGGGCCGAACCGGGCGTGGCGGCGATCTTCACCGTTTTAAAATAGCCGAGTGCTTTGAGGTGGCGCTCGGCGCGATCGATGAGCGCACGGTTGTACGCGTCGCCTTCGCCGACGTCGAATTCACGGCGGATCACCTCGTCGCGCGTTTTGGCGTTGCCGTGGATCTGGATACGCTCGATATAAACCCGCCTGCCTTGCTCGATCCGGTACGACACATCGACGATCCGGCGATCGGCGCGGCGTTCCGATCGTGGAACGACGCTGGCGAAAGGCTCGCCGCCCTTCGCGAGCGCAATTGCCAAATCCTCAACTGATTTGTCGACCGCGCTGGCGTCGTAAATCGCGCCGCCTTGCGTATGGAGGTTGCCGCGCAGCGCATCGCCGTCGACAGTTTTCAGATATGACTGGATGTCGATCTTGCCGAAGCGATATTGCGGGCCTTCATCGACCTTGAAGGTAACAACGACGCCTTTCTTCTCGGCGTCGAACCGCGCCGCGGAGGACACGCGCACTTCGGCATAACCATGGGCAAGGTAGAAACGGCGGACCAAGTCCTTGTCGTTTTCGATCCGGTCGGCATCGTAAATATCGTTATCGAGAATAAAGCTCAGTGGATTGCTGATTCCGCTCTTCACCACGCCTCTGAGCTTTGTTTGTGTAAAAGCGCTGTTGCCGGCGAAGACGATGTCCTTCACCGCAAGCTTTTCGCCTTCCTTGATCTCGAAGACGAGATTTACCCTTCCGTTGTCGCTCCGTTTTCCCTCGATCGTCTTCGGCACCGCCTGGGCGTTGAAATAGCCGTGCAGCCGATAAAGATCGAGAATGCGCACGACATCGCTTTGCACGACTTCGCGCGATAACGGCCCGTTGGCTTTGGATCGAACCTGCTGTTTTAGATCGGCATCTTTTATTTTCCGGTTGCCCTCGAAAGCGACGGTGCCGACGGTCGGATTTTCCACCACCACGACCAGGATGCGATTTCCGTCGTGCGAGATTTTCACGTCGGCGAACAAGCCGCTGGCGTAAAGTCCCTTGAGCGCGGCATCGCGCGCCGCGGCATCGTATTGACCGTTGGGAGCGGCATGAAAAAACGAGCGGACCATGTCAGCGCCGACGTGCCGATTGCCGATCACGGTGATCGCTTGATCGGCTTCGGCGCTGCCGGCCACAGCCGCGCCGAGGCCAGCCGCGCAGGCAAGCCATCCCGCAATAATGGCGGCGATCCCCCGGCAACGCATCCCGCACAACTCCCCGATTCGACAGGTGAATTCATCGGAGACCGAGGGCGGGAGCATGTCCGATTGTGTCGAAATGTGAGGTATTGTTGGGGCGCCTGCCACAAAGGTTTACGCCAGCAAGCGCAATCCCGAACCCAATATTCGAGCAGCGCCGTCAGGTTTTAAGGCGTAAGCGCGGTGGGACGGGAGGTTCGCGTGATCCCACAGCCTCCCTTGACTGGCGCTAGCCACGGACCGGCATTTACCACGTGCGCTGAAGGCTAATACCTCGCGCGCGGGACTGCGACATCGCAGCATGTCGCTTTGCTGGAGTTTTCTCTGGGTTCGGAATTTAATGAGCCAGGGGCGGCCATGGAGGAAGGCATGCCTGTGAGTGCGGTGCTTTGGCTCATATTCGCGGCGATGATTGGCTTGGTCGTGCTCGGTTGCTTCCTCACCGCGCGTCACCGTCAGCCTGGAGCCCGGCAATCGTCGCGGCACTAAAAATGACTTTGGGTTGATTTCGGTATTTTGCTTTAGCTTATTGCTTGAGCATTATCTTTTCCGAAAACCGGCACCAACTTTTCGGGATCATGCTTTAAGCGAATCGGCCCAGCCGAATTTGACGTATCGTCAAGCAAACGGCGCGAGGCCTGTGCCGCAAATGACACGGCCGCAAGCCTCGCGCCGATCAGTCTGCCTGTTGACTTGACGCTTACCGCCGCGATTTTAAACGTTCAGCGACAAGGTCGCCTTCTCATACTCGCCGCTTCCCATGCCGCTATCGGCAAAAATGCCGTGCGCGGCGATCCACTCGAACGACTGCTCGTAGACTTCCTTGGTATACGGCTCGAACACCAGGCGTTCGCCCGGACCCCAGCGCCGCGTATCCATCAGCTTGTGGAAGCGGTCGGGGAATTCGTTCTTGTAATAGTGGGTATAAAGCTCTGGCCGAAGGTCGATGTCGCGTTGCGCCCGTCGCAGCGCGTGGAAGAATTTTCGTAAATCCTCCGGATCGGGGTTGCCGTGAATCATCGTCGCGATCATGAAGGTCGTGTCGATGACTTTGCGGAAGCCAAGCTGCTCGGCGAAATAATAAGGACCGCTGAACAAACTCACCGCCGGCGCCTGGCCTTCGATCAGCTGCTCCATGCGTTTGAACAGCATGCCGTCGGCAAAATTCAGCTTGATCTGGTCGGGCTTCAGATAAGGTTCGAGCGCCTGCACTGTGGCATAGTGGCTGCCCGATTGATATCCGACCGAAATCGGCACGCCGGCAAGATCGGCCGGCGACTTCACCTCGGAGTCAAACGGCACGAAAATGCCCGCGGGCGATACCGAATAGGCGTCGGTGTACATGCGGCCGATGCCCTTGGACGCGGCAACATTCACGGTCCAATGGCAGGCGCAGCTGACGTTCGACTTGCGACCTTCTTCGAACGACTGGAACGCTCCGACCTTGTCGCCCTTGTCGTGAATCTTGCCGCCGGTCGTGCGCACCAGTTCACGGAATTCATAATCAAGCCCTTCCTCGCGGAAGTAGCCTTTTTCTTCCGCTACCCATTCGTGCAAGCGGAAATGCGGTTCGATGATGAAGTTCGCCATTGCTTTCTCTCCCTTGTTTCAGCAGGCGTTGAGGTGACCGTTGCGGCGCGTCTGTGCACCCGCTTGGCCGCGCTCAGCAACGCGACGCGCCCGGATCATCTTGACGTGATCGTCCATCAGGGCGCGCGCGCCGCTCGGATCGCGAAGCTCGATCAAGTCGGCAAGCTTGGTGTGAACTTCAAGGATATGCCGGGCCAGTTTCGGCGTCGCAGTGACATTGCGGCGCGGCCACGACACGTGCTGGAGCGAAACCAGCTGCACTAAAATGACTCGATTGTGCGAAGCCTCGGCAACGGCGAGGTGAAAGTCGCGCGAGAGGCGGGTGAACTCGTCGAGATCGCCGATCGCCGCTTCGGCCTCGCCCAATAGCCGGCGCAGTTTTTCGATGTCCGCCGGCGTAGCATTCTCGGCGGCCAGTTCGGCGCCGAGCGTCTCGATGGCGCGCTGGGCGTCCATAATCTCGGCCGCGCTCACGCCGGTGAGGTCAAGCTGCACCGCGAGCGACTCAGCAAAAAGCCGCGGATTGCCGTGCGCGATGCGCGCGCCACCACCCTTGCCCATGCGGATCTCGACGATGCCGAGCGCTTCCAGCGTGCGCAGCGCGTCGCGCGCGACAATGCGGCTTGCGTCAAAGCGCGCCGCCAAATCCTTTTCGGTGCCGAGGAAATCGCCGGGCCGCAGCCGTTTAGCGAACAGCGCTTCGCGCACTTCCGCAACGATCTGCGCTGACAGCGACGATGAGCGGCCCGCGAGAACAATCCGCGCCGTCGAATTCCTGTGCGGGTCGAGCGACATCACATATAAATAGTAAAGATAGTATCTTTATGTCAATCGCCGCGTCGAGTTCATAACGTATTGAAATAAAAAGAAAAACGGCAGGCGATCGTTTCCGCATCCAGGCCTTCATGCGCCTGCAAGCGAACGGGCGTAGCAGGCGCTACAGCGCCCGCGTCGTGTCGTCGAACAATTCCTCGACCGCAAAGCGGCGCGGAATGATCTTCATTTCCAGCGCGTAGCTCGACATCAATTCAAGCGCCGGTTTCACCGCCGCGAAGCCGAAAGGAATCGTATCGATGGTGCCAGGCTTCGGCAGATCGGCGGCTTTTTTGCTTGCCGCTAGCATGCGGAAGATTTCCCGCACCGCGCCGGAATCGGACTTGGCCAATGCACTCTTGACCACGACCATGTGATTGACCGGCACGGTCGCGTGCTTGTTGTACCATTCCTGCGCCGCCGCGTCCGGGACGGCGATCACACTCTTGAGCCGCGGGTCTTTCGGGATATTGCCGCCAAAAATCGCCGCATCGAGCTCGCCTTCGAGCAGCATCTTGGTCATGTCCTTGCCGGCAGCCGCGCGCTCGACGCCGGGCGGGTCGCGATATTCGGGCACATGGGCATCCTCGAAGGTCACCCATTTCACTTTACCCAGATCGACGCCGTAATCCTTCCAAAGAATGCCGCGCAACCACACACCGGTCGTCTGCGAAAACGCGCGCACGCCGACGCGCCGGCCAGGCAAGCTTCCCGGGGTCACCGTGCCGTGCTCGGAATTGTAAAACATGGTGCCGTGCTGAAAACGTCCCATCATGGTCGCAGGCAGGAGCGTCAACGGCTTGCCATAGGCCTTGGCTTGCAAATAAGTGGCGATCGCCATTTCGCTGACGTCGAACTTCGCCTGGCGCACCATCATGAGGAAGGCTTTGTTGATCGGCTCGACTTCATTGAAGCGGAACGCGATGCGATCCGATGTTATGGCGCCACTCTTGAGCGGCGTGGTATGCGGATATGTGCCCAAACAGGCGTCAAGCGTCGCGACTTTCTCGGCGGTCAATGTGGCCATGGTGCTTACCTCATTGCATGAACTGATCTTATGATCTGGCGTGCGGCTGTACCAGTCATTTGCCTCTTATGAGCTTCAACAGGGATTGGAAATGGATCAGAACGCAACAATAAAGGAAATGGCGGCTCCAGAAGGGCGGGTTTCCCCCGCACAGCTCGTCGATTTTGTAGCGCGCGCATTCGTTGCCGCTGGCCTGCCGCAGCCTGACGCGCAGACCGTCGCTGGCTTGATGGTGCAAGCCGATTTGCGCGGCAGTGATACTCACGGCGTGATCCGGCTGCCGCTCTACGTCCGCCGGCTGCGTGCCGGCGGCATCAATGTCAAGCCGAACATCTGTGTCCTCAACGATCGCGCCTCGGCAGCGCTTATCGACGGCGACAATGGCATGGGCCATCTGGTCATGCGCCGCGCTACCGAACTCGCCATCGAAAAAGCGAAGGTCACTGGTGTAGGCTGGGTCGGCGTCCGCATGAGCAATCATGCCGGACCGGCGGCGCTCTATGTAACGATGCCGCTCGCGCATGACATGGTCGGTCTCTATTTCGCGGTCGGCAGCAACAATCATCTGCCGCCATGGGGAGGCAGCGAGAGCCTGCTCGGCACCAATCCGATGGCAGTTGCCGTTCCGGCGCTCGAGGAGCCGCCGATTGTGCTCGACATGGCGCCGACCGTGGCGGCTTACGGCAAGGTGCGGCTGAAAGCACAGCGTGGCGAGGCGATGCCGGTCGGCTGGATGATCGATCGCGAAGGCAAGCCGCTGACCGATGCCAAACGCGCTGACGAGGGCCATCTGCTTCCGATCGGCGATTACAAAGGCTACGGCCTCAGTCTTATCATCGCGCTGCTTGCCGGCGCACTCAATCGCGCCGCGGTGGGGCGCGAGGTGATCGATTTCGTCAAAGAGACCGGCAAGGCGACCAATACCGGCCAGGCGATCATGGCGGTGTCGATCGAGGCGTTTGTGCCTCCAGCGGAGTTCAAAAAGACCGTGGATGGTTTCGTCCGCGATATCCGCCAGTCGAAACGACTGCCCGGTGTCGAGCGCATCTGGCTTCCCGGCGAGCAAAGCCACGCCAAGCAGCTCGATCGCAACGCCCATGGCATTCCGACGCCGAAAGCGCTGCGCGAAAGTCTCGACGCGGTGGCGCGCGAGCTTAAGATTGCGCCGCTGAACTAGCTTGCGCTACGGCCGGAGTGGGGTGCCGAGCGGGCGCTGCAAATCGGTTTCGTTAGCTGAAATGAGGAACACATCAGATGCCCCCGCAAACACCTGTCGGATTGATCGGCGTCGGCCTGATGGGAGAAGTCTATGCGCGGCGGCTGATCGCCGCCGGATTTGGCGTCATAGGCTTTGACCTCGATGCGGGGCGAAATGAACGGCTTACGCAAATCGGCGCACGCGCCGGCCCGCTCGCCGAGATCGCGCGCCAATGCGATCCGATCGTGACCGCGGTATTCTCGACCGATCAGGTGGAGGTGGTAATCGAACGCGGCCTTTTGCCATTAGCCGCCGGCAAGATCGTGATCTGCACCAGCACCTGCGATCCGGACCGCATTGCCGCGCTCGGCGCGCGCGTTGGCCGCGATATCCGCTTTCTCGAAGCGCCGGTCTCCGGCACCAGCGCGCAGATGCGTAACGGCGACGGCCTCGGGCTCATTGGCGGCGATCCGGAGCTCGCGCAGATCGCGGCGCCGGTGCTGGATGCGTTATTTCCGAAGCGCCTTCACATCGGCAAGATCGGCGATGGTGGGCGCGCCAAGCTCGCGATCAATCTCATTCTCGGCCTTAATCGCCTCGCTTTGGCTGAAGGCCTGGTCTTTGCTTCGCGGCTTGGTCTCGATCCGACGGTATTTCTGGAAGTGGCGCGCGCCTCGGCGGCCGCCTCGCAGGTGATGGACACCAAGGGGCCGAAAATGGTGGCGGGTGATTTTTCTCCCGAAGGCCGGGTACGGCAGACGCTCAAAGATGCGCATCTGATGCTCGATCAGGCGCGCCCAGCTACCCTATTCATTGGGCGTCGCCGATGTGCACTGGCTCTCGCTTCATCCTGGGCTTGAGGGCCTTATCGTTCCGAGCAAATTCTACGCTATTTCGGCCGCCGGCAAACCAATCGTAATGATCGGCAATGGTGAAGGGGAAGTTGGTCGGCTGGTGCGGGAGCATCGCTGCGGCATAACGATTGCGCCTGGTGATGCCGGGAGATTGGCCGATACGTTGCGGCGTTGGTCAGAACAGTCGCGGGGCATCGCCGAAATGGCGCGCATGCGCGGCAGATGCTGGACGCACGCTTCACGCGGCGCCGTGCGCTCGATCACTGGCGCCGATTAATCGAACAATTGTGTTCCTAGCAGCCGGCCTGCGCCGCCAACTCGGCTGTCAGTTCCGCGGTTTGATCTGAACATAAATGTGTGTCGGCGCTTCGGAAAAATATCGAAATAGCGCCGGGCACAACCAGCCTTCGATATCGAGCGCCGACGAGTAATACCAATTGCCGCCGTCCTCGCCGCGTCGCCAATCCAGGCGATATTGATGTCCAGGAAAGACCGAACCGGAAAAAATCAATATAAAGCCTCTGTCGGCATCGGGAATAACAGCAACAACGCGGTCGATCCACGTATCGGCGCCGGCTACGAACGGCTCTTGCAGCAAATCGACCCGAGGATCATCGAACACCCACATGCCATTGTGCTTGTAGGGGGAGATGACATTGATCTCGTTCATGGTGGCCTGACTAAGATTCCATGTGCGGCAATATCAACACGCGATCGGCGCGTTCATTACAGTCAATTTGCAGTCCACCTCGCTTCCCGTCCGGGGCGGAGCGTAAGCGGTTGACGGCGTGGCCCCCAATCGCCGGCGGTCGGCTCAAACATCCCGTGGCACGGCGTGCCACAAGCGGTACACCGGCCATCCGCCGACAAATGCCAGCTAGTGATGTCGTACCAATCGCGGCCGATCAGGACCGCGCCGCAGCCGCGGCATAGCGTCGATTGTCCGGTGGGATCATGAACATTGCCGGTGTAGACATAATGTAGGCCGCAATTCAACGCGACTTGGCGCGCCATGCGCAGGGTTGCCGGCGGAGTCGGCGGTCGATCCGTCATTTTCCAGTCTGGATGAAAGGCGGTGAAGTGTAGCGGAACGTCGGGGCCTAGATGGGCCAACAGCCATTCACTTTCGGCTTCGATTTCAGATCGCGAGTCATTTTCGCCCGGAATAAGTAGAGTCGTGATCTCAAACCAAACCGTTGTTTCGTTCTTAAGGTAGTCCAGCGTCTCAAGTACGGCCCCGAGTTTTCCAGAGCAGAGATCCTTGTAGAACCGCTCGGTAAAACCTTTGAGATCGATATTGGCGGCATCCATGTGCCGGAAGAACTCGACGCGCGGTTCTGGCGCGATGTAGCCCGCACTGACTGCCACAGTTTTGATGCCGCGTTCGCGGCAGGCCTGCGCCACATCTACCGCATATTCAAGGAAAATGACCGGGTCATTGTAAGTAAAGGCGACCGAGCGGCAACCGCTCTGCACCGCCGCATCAGCAATCATTTCCGGCGACGCCAGATCTTGAATCCGATCAAGATCGCGAGCTTTCGAAATGTCCCAGTTCTGGCAGAACTTGCAGGTGAGATTGCACCCCGCCGTGCCAAATGACAGGACCGGCGTGCCGGGCAAGAAATGATTGAGCGGCTTCTTTTCAATTGGATCGATGCAGAACCCCGAGGAGCGTCCATAAGTTGTAAGCACGATCTGGCCGCCTTGCCGCGCCCGCACAAAGCACAAACCCCGCTGGCCTTCATGCAGCTTGCAGTATCGCGGGCAAACGTCGCACTGGACGCGGCCGTCGTCCAAAAGGTGCCAATAGCGGCCTGGCTTGCCGGCAAGAGGTTGATTCATGCGGCGTGCAGTCTAAGTCTTTTAAAGCTGGACATGGTCATCAAGTGGAGGCCGAGCAAGATGCAAGCCGGTCTAAACACATGATTATCCGGCGCGCGGCCGTCGCCGGCAGCTTCTACCCAGCCGATCCCGATCGGCTGCGGCGGCAGATTCTTGACCTGCTTGCTGGTAGTGACGCCCGCGCAACGACCGCGCCCAAAGCCGTGATCGCTCCCCACGCCGGTTACATCCATTCCGGGCCGGTCGCTGCGGCGGCTTTTGCAAAACTTCGCGGTTGTGACGCGGCATTTGCGCGAGTCGTGGTCATCGGTCCGGCCCATTACGTTCCTATCCGCGGTATCGCAGTGCCGCAGGTCGACGCCTTCGAGACTCCGCTCGGGCGCGTGCCTGTTGATCGCAAGATCTTCGACGATGTTGCGGACCTGCCGTTTGTTTTACAAAGCGAAGCTGCACATGCGCCCGAACACGCGCTCGAAGTTGAAATACCGTTTCTCCAGATTATTCTGCCGTCGTTCTCTTTGGTTCCGCTTGTGGTCGGGGATACCACCGCGAAGAACGTAGCGCAGGTGCTGGCGCGGCTTTGGGGCGGGCCGGAAACATTGCTCGTCGTTAGCTCGGATTTATCGCACTATCACAGCTATGAGACTGCGCGCCGGCTGGATGCCGCGACGGCTGCGGCGATAGAAAAAGGCGAACCGGCCGTACTAGGCCCGGGGCAAGCGTGCGGCTACTTGCCAATCGCCGGCCTTCTTATTGAAACCAATCGTCGCGGCTTGAAAGCGCAACGGCTCGCAATGTGCAATTCCGGCGACACGGCCGGCCCGCGGGACCAGGTCGTTGGTTATGGGGCTTGGATGTTCAGTTGAGATTTGATCGCGACTTAGGCCAGATCGACCGCAAATCGTTTGAGATCGCGCAGCGAGCAATACGTCAGCGCCGTCTCATGGGTGGCGCGCAAAACCACGCGCGGCGCCTGCTCGGCCTCAAACGCTTCCTGCCAGCGTTGAGCGCAAAGGCACCAGCGATCGCCGGGCTTTAATCCGGCAAAACCGATTTCCGGCACTGGCGTCGATAGATCGTTGCCGCGCGATTTGGAAAAAGTAAGAAAGGCGTCGGTCATGACGGCGCAGACGGTGTGGCTGCCAACATCCTCCCGTCCGGTGTTGCAACAGCCGTCCCGGTAGAAACCCGTCATCGGCTTGATCGAGCACAGTTCAAGCGGCTCGCCGAGGACATTGCGCGCCGACATTCGCGCGCCCCATTGCTCGTCCCTGTCGTCTCGCAGCATGGCGGCTCAGGACATCAACTCGTTCGCGCCGTTGCAATGGTGGTAGCTCGAAAGAAATAGTGAATGGATTCCGAGAATGGCGAGGCCAAAACGCACGCGGGGAGCGACCAAGGTGGGGCCTTGCCTGACTGATGTGGCCCCGAAAGATCGCTCCCAGCGCACCGCTCGCATCTTGACCGCTATGGCGCCGCCCGAACGGATGCGACGTCAATCATCGCGGCTTTGCTGGCCCGGTGGAAGCATATGACCCTCCATGACCGCGAAAGCATACGAATCGAATTGTCGCCCAATGCAATCGTCTGTCAAGGGAGGCAACAGTCGCGGGTTCCATGCCGCGCCGACGCAGCAGCTAAGATTGTCCGAAGGTCAAGACGGTCAAGCGAGGTCTCATTCAATTTGTAGCTTGAGCGATTCGATTAGCGTCGCCCAGCGGCTGCGCTCTTGTTGCGTGAACACGGCAAATTCATTCGGACGCATGCGCTTCACTTCAATGCCGACCTGTTTCATTCGTTCGCCAAACGCGCTGCTCGCCAATAGCCAATCGAGTTGGAAACGCAATTGCTCGAATATCTCCACCGGAGTCGCCGCCGGTGCGTAGAGCGCGATCCACGCCGATGCGACGAGATCGGGATAACCGAGCTGCGGCATGCGCGCTACGTCCGGCAGAATCTCGGACGCGGAATTTGAGGCGAGCGCTAAGGCGCGCACTTGATCGGCCCGTATCGCGGCAAGAACATCCGGCACGATCGGAAACATCGCGGCAATTCGTCCGCCGATCAAATCGTCAAGCGCGGGACCTTGTCCGCGATACGGCACGTGAACCATATCGACGCCGGTGCGCGCTTTAAACATCTCGCCGAAAAGGTGCGTAGACGAACCGATCCCGGAGGAGCCGTAGCTGAGTTCACCGGGATGCGCGCGCGCGTAAGCGATGAACGCCTCCAGCGATCGAGCCGGTATCGCCGGATGCACCACCAACAAATGCGGTGCCGACCACATCATGCCGATCGCAACGAAATCGGTTGCCGGATCAAAAGTAAGATGTCGGTACAGGGTCTGATTGATCGTCTGGGTTCCATTGGTGCCGACGAACAGCGTGTGACCATCGGCTTGAGCGTGCGCCGCTTCTGCGGCGGCGAGATTGCCGCCAGCGCCGGGCTTGTTCTCGACCACCACCGGGTGGCCAAGCCCCGCTTTAAGATGCTCGGCCAAGAGCCGTGCCGACAGATCGGCGCTTCCCCCCGCCGGAAACGGTACGATGATGGCAATTGTCTTGCTGGGCCAATTATCGGTCAACAGCTGCGCCGAGACTGGAATCGCCGCAATTTCATTGGCCGTAGCGACCAAACCCAAGATCAAGTGGCGGCGATCTAACGGCATCAGGTTCTTTTATAGTTCCCGAGCCGCATTGCTGTGGCCCTGATGTAACACCTCACCGAAATCGAACGGCATTTCAAGGTGTCGCGTGGCCCGGCCAGTGCATGTCTGATTGAATGCCGCTCGCCGCGGGGGCGCGGACCGGCGTGTTCTAACGCGTTCGATGCGACATTTGAGGGGTGATGACCCAGACTTCTGCCTATCCGGACGCCGCTGACCGGATCGTCGTCAGCTCTCGCTCGGGCGCTTTCTTCCGTTCCGCTGCCGCACGGCTCTGGCCGTGGAGACTGGATCGTTTTGATCGTCACGGCCGCGGCTCTTTATCCGATGTTCGGGCGCAGTTCGGACATGGGGCCGTTTTACGGCGCGGCCGCCCGCTGCGTCCTCCGCGGTGAAGCACTTCTGACCTGCCTGCCGCAATATCCGTATCAACCTGCTTTAGCTTTGTTCTTTATTCCGCTCGCATTTCTGCCGGCGATTCTCCAAAGGCTGATTTGGTACGTAGTCTGCATCGGTTGTTTGGTAATCGCGGTTCGATTGACCGAAGCTATCGCCGAACGGCTGTATCCCCGCCGTCATTCTCGCCACCGCCGCAACCCTTGCCGATCCGCGCATGCGCACGCTCGGCACTTACGTGCTTACCGCGAGCTTTCTCCTGCGTGCCGGCACGTCAAACGATCTTGCCGGTCAGCGCATCACCGATTTCGCCTATACCTACGGCTTCATGCCGCTCGGGGCGATCCTGCTTTATGTAGTTTTCGCGGCGATGTTGTGCGTTTGGCGGCCTCCCGGAATCGGCGCAGAGGATAGCAAGGCCAAAAGTAGGCCCGTCCGCCAATCCTTGATGCGCTGGCGAACAGCGCCGGACTAAAACAAAGCGTAATTTGTTCAGCGTCTTTCAGGTGTTGAAGCACCCGCAGCCGGCGAAGCTTGCAGAGGGACATGCTGTAGCGGAGTGGGATGCCCCGCCTTGGCCGCAGGCGGAGAAAGAACCTGCTGTCTGACGTCCTGCTCGACCTGCTGCAGCATCGAAATATTTTGGCTCATTTGATCTTGCTTGGCGGCAAGCTGGTCTTGATTGGCGGCGAGTTGTCCGACACTGCGCCGCACGATCGCAAGATCAACCGCCATTAACTTCATCTGCTGTATCAAGTCGGACGACGCTACAGCTTCACCGGACTTTTGTGCGGCAGGCGCGGGAAATAGCCAGGCCAGCGACGGGGCCCAGGTCGGAGCCCAGGCGCCGACGATCTCCATTGCTTCGTCACCGTGCGTTTGCCACGCCAGCGTCAATCCGACGCCAATGAGAACAGCGGCGAAAAACCGCGCAAGCGAGCGTAATACTCGTTTGCCGAGCGAAGTCCGTTTCATCGTGCCTTGATGATGCGTCCTGCTGATATGTCGATTGTTCAAATCCCGCACCTCATCCAGATCGCGCAGGGTGAAATCGCGTTCACGATAGTGATCGTCCGGGACTAACGGCGTCGAAGAAGTGGGCATGTTTGGGGCTCCGGATTGGAGGAGTGCTCAGGTGAGAACGCCGTTGAGCTCAGAGGGGCGCCCACGTCAGGCCGCTAAAGGACCGCGATTTGAGACGATAAAACGCGGAATGTACGCGACCATAGTTCACGGCCTCATAGCTTGCACGCTCGTGGCTTGCGCGGTCATGGCTTGCACGCTCATGGTTTGCGCGCCGATGGCTTGCATGGTGATGATGCATCGAGCCGGATGGCGCGAATGACCGAGGCGGTCTTAGTTCTGCACCGGCGCGCCGCAGGATGCGCGTGAGTTCGCTCACGCCTGCCTCGGTTTTGACAGTCGAATCTTCGGTTTTGACGGTCGAATCTATTGCAGTGGCTAGGTCCCACGCGCTTGCCGCCGAACCGGAGGCATCGGTGATGTCAGCGTTGCGGCAATTCGCGCGGAGATATCGGCGCTGCAGACGCCAGGCGGAGGCGCGCGCTACTCTAATCAAGCCCTCAAAGAGTAGGAGCAGCATCAGCACCGCCGCACCGGCAAGACTAATCGACCCGAAGTTTGTCCCACCCACGGTGCTCCCCTGGCCTTCGCCATCCGCGGCTGAAACCCCGGGCCAGGACGATGGCAACCGCTCGTCCGTATTTGTGGCCGCCCGCTCGGCGGAAAAAGCGTTACTCGTCACAACGGGCTCGCGCGTATTCAAATCCACGGACTTAGGCAAATCGACCCAGCGTGCCGCAAAGCCTAGATCGGGCTCCTCACGCGTAGACAAAGCAGATTGAGGCCCTTCCGGAATCGTTCGCAGTAGCGTCAAGCTTTGCTGCGGTATTGGCTCCACCGTGCCAGTTTGCGCCGGCAGTGCCGAGACCGGCTCTTCCGCATTTTCGTTCTGCGTGTCTTGTTTCTGAGACGTCGCCCGAGAGCGAACTGGCATGCCTTGCGCGTGCAAATACCAGCAATGGCGATCGTTCACGCGGTCGACCCGATAGTACCAATGCAAGCCCGCTGGCGCAGCATCACCGGGTTTAAGTTTGCACTCGTCGCCGTTCGGTTCGCCAAAGCTTGATTGGCTCGTCAACAGAATCGTTGCCGGCATGAGCACAAGGGCCGCCGACAAAATCTTTGACTTCAACATTGGTCCCCCAATCCGCAGTGCGGTTCAAAGCCCAACATCGAATCGCACTTCCCGGACAATAATCCTCACGGGCATTTGGGCGTGAGTGCGTTGGCAATGTGAAATTCACGACGTTACGCAAGCCATTATTTCGCCCAAGGTGCGGCCTGGTCGGCAGTAGAGTTGGATAAAAGCGCCGCAACGAGACCCACGGCAAAGAAAAAGGTCGCCATCTCGTTCAAATGCAGCCCAGTTCACATTGTTATAGACCGCCCCGCGTTTGACAGTTGGTTAAACGGCGGCGATCGCGGCCGATCGCTCAATGCGCAGCTCAAAAATCAGCTGCGATCCGGGCGCTCAGGCTATCGGCCGAAGATGCGCCCGCTTACTGACATACAAATTGTTCACCCGAGCGGCCAAAACAGAATTTCTTGCCGACATTGATGAGCTGAACGCGCCGGTTAACGCCGGACGTCGGATGCGCCGGATCGCGCAGCTGCTCCTCACCCATACCGACCGCTTCAAGCACACCCGGATTGACGTTGAATGGATCGATCAAGGCATCGCGGATCGCTTCTGCACGCCGCTGACTCAAGCCGACATTGTATTGACGGCCGCCGACCGAATCGGTGTGGCCGATAACAAGGAAGCCATAGCCAAGCAGGATGGGATTGTGCAGCGCATCGGCGATGGCGCCGATCGTCCGATACGACGACGGTTTGATGACTGCTGAATTGAAGTCAAAATCCACCTCGACAATAAACTGCGCGAGATTTTCCAGCTGTGGGAAGGTCAGCGGACGGGGTGGCAATGCGCCCGGGTAGTTACGGATATTGTCGAGGACGGCTTGGCGCATCTGAGCGCCGGTCAGCGAAAGTCGCGTGTCGCTGACGCCGGCGAGGCTAGTCGCCATCTGCCCTGAATTGATCGCCTGTTGTGCGGTAGCACCTGTCACTGCCGCGGCGAGGATGAGAGCGCCGACGCGGCAAATATGCTGGAGCTTCATTGCCGCGCCCTTTCCGTACGCCAGCCGGTATCGGTGAAGGTCTGATTGCATTGCGGACTTATCACCGCGGGCGAAGCGCTAAGCAGGCATTCCACGAGGTGCGCATCGGCATGCGAGGTGCCGCACAGTCTCGCAATATCTGCACTGCAGACGTCGCCGATATTGCGCTGAGCGGCTGCCCGTTGGGAAATGGATGTGTAAACGACCCCGCGAGCCTGCTGGCATTGCGGGGACATCCTTGCCTCATTGGTGTCAAAACAGCTCTTCAGCCGCGGGCCGAGCGGCACTGCCTTGCACAACCTGGCAATGTCGTTCTTGCACGCCGCGGCGAGCTGGGAGATGGCGTCGGCATAACTCATCGTCTGCGCGCTTGCAGGCGTAACCGCTGCGGCAACAAACAGCGCACACACAACTATTTGCCTGATCACGTCACCCTCCTGGCGGCGGCGTGGCGGCTAAAAGCTTGCCGCCTCCTGCTCCTTGATGACCGCAAGCCCTTGCCCAAGCCTAATATGAACCGGTCAGAGAGGCGAGCGGAAATCGTCTCAGAGATGAGTGCGCCGAGTAAAAAAGCCGCAGGTTCTTATCACTTCGCATCCGGCAAACCTCATGTGTAAACTGCCCCGTATGCCGCAGCACCCAGCCCTGGCGCGCGCCGCCGCGTTTTGCGAACAATTCAATCTCCGCGTGCCGATCCTGATGGCGCCGATGGCAAGCGCCTGTCCCGCCTCGCTGGCCATCGTCATTGCCAATGCCGGCGGCTTAGGCGGCTGCGGGGCGCTGAATATGCAGCCGGAGGCAATCAGAAAATGGGCAGCCGACGTGCGGGCCGGTACCAATGGTGGTTTTCAGTTCAATCTGTGGATTCCCGATCCGCCGCCCAAGCGCAATGCTGCCGCAGAAGCCGCGGTGCGGGATTTTCTCGCCAAATGGGGTCCGCCCGTTCCGTCTGAAGCCGGCAACGTTGTGCTGCCCGATTTCGAAGCGCAATGCGATGCATTGCTGGAAGCGAGCCCCGCGATCGTCTCGTCGATCATGGGCCTCCACGCGGACCGTTTCGTCGCGCGGATGAAAGCCAAAGGCATCAAATGGTTCGCAACTGTCACGACGGTCAGCGAAGCGAAAGCGGCGGAAAGCGCGGGTGCCGACGCCGTCATCGCACAAGGGATGGAAGCCGGCGGGCATCGTGGCACGTCAGATTTGGCGCAAGCTGAGACCCGCCTGGTCGGTCTATTCAGCCTCGTTCCGGGCGTGGCCGACGCGGTGAAAATCCCGGTGGTGGCGACTGGAGGAATTGCCGATGGGCGCGGGATGGCGGCGGCGCTGCTGTTGGGCGCCTCCGCAGTGCAGATCGGCACTGCCTTCCTGCGCTGTCCGGAAGCCAAGATCCCGAGTGCCTGGGCGGACGCGATCGGAAAAGCCGCGCCGGAAGATACGGTCATTACCCGCACCATGACGGGACGCCCGGCCCGCAGCATTGCCACCAACTATGTGCGCGCGGCGATGGGCCCCACCGCGCCGCCGCCGGCCCCCTATCCCGTGCAACGCGGCCTCACCCAGCCCATGCGCGAAACGGCCGCAAAAGCAAATGACATCGCCGGTATGCAGGCCTGGGCTGGTCAGTCGGCCCGATTGGCGAGGGCAGAGCCCGCCGGCGAAGTCGTTCAACGCTTGTGGCAGGAGACGCAAGCATTACTGAATTAACCGTTTCGCCGCCTTGCAACCGGTCTTCGCGTTCGGCTGCGTGTCGCAATCAGGCCTGCGTCGAAGAGCCGAAGCGGCGTTCGTAGGCGCGAATGTAGGCGTGCGGCGAGGGTTTCAAGTGGCTGCGTGTCAGCGCGATCAGATCATCGCGGCGGGCCGCGCGTAAAGCCTTGATCATTTCGAGATGATCGCGGCGCGCTTGGTCGAGTGCCTCGGGGAAAGCGTTGGCATAGAAGCGGATACCGTAAACCTTCTGCTCGAGCTGCCTGATCGTCTCGATCAAACAAGGGTTTCCGCACAAGCCGAATACGGTCTGATGAAAATACAGGTTGGTGTAAAAGACGGTGAGCATGTCTTCGTTGTCGATTGCTGCGCTGTGCTGCCGCTGTAGGCGGTCAAGCTTAGCAAGCTCGGTCTCGGCCACCGGAAACGGCAGAGTCCGCGCGGCCATGACTTCGAGCTCTTCGCGGACCGCGTAAATCTCCATGACTTCCGTCGGTGTGAGATCGCGCACCATTGCACCGCGATTGGGAATGCGCTGGACGATGCCTTTCTTTTCGAGCTCAAAAAGCGCCAGGCGAACGTCGGCGCGATGGGTTTTGAACTGATCACACAAATCCTGTTCGACCAGGCGTTCTCGCGGGTGTCGCCGGCCGAGGACAATGTCTTCCTCCAGTCGCGTGGCGATTTTACTCGCGGTGGCGCGCTCCTGCCGATCAGGCTCGCCAGGCGATCTGGCCCTCAGGGTCGCCGAACGGTGCCGCTTCTCCAGAGCTGGCATCTGTCGCTTAGGGGTCCGCAAAGTCATCGAAATTCGACAGCCTCTCGATCCGCGCGCGCTGTTGGGCGGCTTACAAAAATTATCGTTTACAATATTGTATACAATGTTATACCCGTCGACAAGCTGCCATACTGGCTCGTTCGCGGCCTGCACAAAATGCTAAAACGGCAGCGCGCCAACAACGCTGGTGTCATAATCAAACGGTGCTGATTTCGGGAGGATCAGATGAAAAACTCCAATAGCAAGCTCGGCGCGACGCGGCTTGGCCGCAGGGATTTCCTCGTCAAATCGTCCGGCGCGTTCGCCGCGGGCGCAATCACCCGCTTCAACATTCGTACCGCGGCGGCGGCGGACACGGTCAATATCGGCGGACTTTATCCGGTCACCGGCAGCTTCGCGCAAATCGGCCAAGCCTGCGTCAATGCCGCGAAATTGGCCGTGCAAATGGTCAATGATGCAGGCGGCATCAAATCCTTGGCCGGCGCTAAGCTCAATCTGATCGTTTCCGATGTGCAAAGCGACCCGACGGTGACGCGCACGGAGACTGACCGTCTGATCTCGAGCTACAAACCCGCCGCGATTCACGGCGCCTTCGCCAGCGCGCTGACGCTGATTGCGAGCGAAGTGGCCGAACGAGCCAAGGTGCCACTGTTGACCGGTTCAAGTTCGGATCTACTCAACAAAGACCGTCACTACACGTTCACGCCGTTCTCGCGCGCTTCGCAATTCGCGCTGGCGCAGCTGCAGATGTCGAAGCTGGTGAGCGATCAGCCGAAGGTCGCCGTGATATTCGAAAACACGGCCTTTGGCACCGCGACCTCGAACGGGCTGCGCGAGCAGGCACCCGGCCAAGGCGTGGAAATCGTCCTGTTTGAGCCCTATTCGGCAGGCTTGAGCGATGCCAGTCCGCTGATCAACAAGGTCAAGGCATCGGGCGCCAACATGCTATTCCCGGTGTCTTATTTGAATGACCTCATTCTGATCATCCGCGCGATCAAACAGGTCGATCTCAAGATCGCCATTAACGGCGGCTCCGGCGGATTCGTCATTCCGGATTTCTACCGCAACGTCGGCGCCACCGCCGAGGGCTTGCTCGGCGTTGCGCATTGGAATCACGACATCAATGACAATGCGCAAAAGGTCAATGCCGCCTACCAGAAGCAGTTTGGCGAATTTCTGTTCGAATATGCCGGCGGCCTTGTGGCGCAGACTTTCATGATCGCCGACGCGCTTGAACGCGCGGCGTCGACCGATCCGCAAAAAGTGCGCGAGGCGCTCGCCGCACTCGATGTGTCGGAAGGTTACGCCGCTATGGCCCCAGGTGGCCGGGTGAAATTCGGCCCTGATGGCAAGAACATTTACGCCCATCCGGTTGGCGTGCAGTGGCAGCACGCCGACCTGGCGACCGTCTTTCCCAAGGAAGACGCCCGCGCTCCGCTGATGGTGAAAGCTTAAAAGCCAACCGCGACGCCGATGCTGGCGACACTTGCACAGGCGGTGGTCAACGGCCTGCTCATTGGCGGCATCTATGCGCTCGTGAGCATCGGCGTCACGCTGATTTTCGGCGTGGTGAAGATCGTCAATTTCGCCCAAGGCGAATTCGTGATGATCGGGATGTATATCAGCTTCTTTCTCGCCAGCAGCTTCGGCATCGACCCGCTGCTGTCGCTGCTGATCTCAATGCCGATATTGTTTTTCATCGGCGTGCTGGTGCAGCACTTTTTGATCCGCCGCGTTCTCGGGCTCGGTGACATGCCGCAGATCTTTCTCACCTTTGCGCTGTCGCTGTTGTTGATGAACGTGGCGTTGTTGCTGTTCACCGCTAACTACCGGACTGTACAGACCCCCTATAGCGAACTGACGTTTCACATCGGTCCGGTTTATTTCGCCGTGGCGAAATTGATCGCATTCGTTATTGCGATGCTGCTCAGCGGCCTTCTCTATCTGTTTCTGCATGGCACCGATCTCGGCAAAGCCATGCGGGCGGCAGCGCAAAACCGCGAAGTGGCGATGCTCATGGGGATCAATCCCGATCGGGTCTTTTCCGTTGCTGTCGGCGTAGCACTGGCGCTGGCCGGCGCGGCCGGCTCATTGTTGATGCCGTTCTATCCAGCCTATCCGCTGGTCGGCCAGGTGTTCGTGCTGATGGCCTTTGTCGCCGTGGTTTTAGGCACGTTGGGCAATATCACCGGCGCGCTGATAGCGAGCCTGATGATGGGCGTTGCCGAATCTCTGGGCGTGCAATTCGTCGGCGCGGATTCGGGTTTGATCGTGGTCTTTGTCATGCTTCTGCTGACGCTGGCGCTGCGTCCCAACGGCTTGTTCGGAGGTTGGGCGCGGTGACCTCCAACTTTAAGACACGACCTTGGTTTTGGATCGCCGTGCTTGCGGCCACAGCACTTGTGCTTCCGCTTGCGGTTTCGGACCCATTCGCCCTCGACATTTTCATTCGAGTCTTGCTGTTCGCCTTCATCGGCGTGGCCTGGAACCTGATGGGCGGCTATGCCAAGCAGCTATCGTTGGGCCATGCCGCCTATTTCGGCTTGGGCGCCTATACCTCGACTATTTTGCTCATCCGCTTCGGCATTTCGCCTTGGATCGGCATCCTTGCCGGCGGCGTCGTGGCGATGCTGGCAAGCCTGCCGATCGGCGCCTTATGCTTCCGCCTGCGCGGCCCCTATTTCGCGATCGCCACCATCGCGACCGCGCAAGTTCTGATGCTGCTGTTCCTCAAATTTCGCGATTTTGCCTGGGGCGCCGAAGGCACCACGCTGCCGAATCTCGGCGACGCGCCATTGATGATGCAGTTCGAGTCCCGAGCCGCCTATTACTACATCGCGCTCGGCTTACTCACGCTCGGACTTGCCATCACTTACCTGATCGAGCGCTCGTGGATGGGCTTCTATCTGGTTGCGGTCGGCGAAGACGAGGATGCCGCCGAGGCGGTCGGAGTCGATACCGCGAAGATCAAACGCAACATCTATCTGATCAGCGCCTTTCTTACCGCGCTCGCCGGCACATTCTACGTCGAGTACATCTATTTCATCGATCCAAACACCGCTTTCAGTTTCAACGTCTCGGTTGAGGCCGCCTTGGTGTCGATCGTGGGCGGCATCGGCACGTTATGGGGCCCGGTCGTCGGAACGATATTGCTGGAGGCGACTTCGGCGCTGTTGCAAAGCTGGTTCGGCAGCGGACATGGCGGCGTGCAATTGACTGTTTACAGCCTGATCCTGATCACCGTGATCCTGTGGCGGCCCAGCGGACTGATTGGGCTGTTTAGCGATTTGTACCAGCGCTTTGCCCATGCGGGCAGTGCGCGCGCGAAAGAAGTGCCGCTCGATGGCTGAGGCGCTTGTCATTCGCAATCTCAGCAAGCGCTTCGGCGGGCTGCGCGCGGTCCAGGATCTCAGCTTTTCCGTGAACGACGGCGAGACCGTCGCGCTCATCGGACCCAATGGGGCCGGCAAAACGACGAGCTTCAATCTCATCACCGGCTATTACCGTCCAGACGCCGGTTCGGTATTTGCATTCGGCCGCGAACTGGTGGGGCTTCGGCCACATGAAATCTGCGGCCACGGCCTTGCCCGCACTTTTCAAGTCGCGAGGCCGTTCGGAAAAATGACGGTGCTTGCCAATGTGATGACCGGAGCCTTCCTGCGCGACAAGAGCATGGACGTGGCGCGCTCACGCGCGCGCGCAGCAATCGAGTTCGTCGGGCTTTCCGCCAAGGAGCACACACCGGCGCGCGAGCTCACGACCATAGATCAGCGGCGGCTGGAAATGGCGCGCGCGCTCGCGACCGAACCACGGCTCTTGCTGCTTGACGAGGTGATGGCTGGACTAAACCACGCGGAGATCGATCAAGCGGTGGCGCTGATCGGAAATCTGTCCAAGAGAGGCCTGACGATCGTCATCGTCGAGCACGTGATGCGCGCAATCATGGCCGTAGCCCGACACATTATCGTACTCGACCACGGCCAGAAGATCGCCGAAGGCACACCGAAGGACGTCGTCGCCAATCCGGAAGTCATTCGCGCCTATCTCGGCACCGGCTATCGGCACGAAGCGCCCGCCGCAGGCATCGCGGGAGGCGTTGCATGCTGACCTTATCCGCAGTGAGCGCGCGTTACGGTTCGGTCCCGGCGATCAGCGATGTCAGCATTAACGTCGGCGAAGGCGAGGCGGTCGGCCTCTTGGGCGCCAATGGCGCCGGCAAGAGTACGACGCTGCGCGCGATTTCGGGCCTGATTCGGCTGACCTCGGGCACCATCAGATTTTTTGGGACCGATCTTGCCGCGCTGCCGCCACACAAGATCGCCGAACTTGGCATCGCCCATGTACCGGAAGGCCGTCAGGTGTTTCCCGAGCTTACGGTGAAGGAAAATCTCGAGGTCGGTTCCTATATTCCGAGCGCCAAGGCCGAGCGCAGCCGTACGCTCGAACTCGTATTCGCCATTTTTCCCGCGCTGGCGGAACGGCGCAATCAACTCGCAGGAACCATGAGTGGCGGCGAGCAGCAGATGCTTGCAGTCGGCCGCGGCCTGATGCTCAAACCCAGATTGCTGATGCTCGATGAGCCCTCGCTCGGTTTAGCCCCCGTCGTTACCGACGCCACGTTTGCCAAAATCCAAGAAGTTCACGCGATGGGCACCGCCATCTTGCTTGTCGAGCAAAACGTCAGTCGTGCTCTGACCATGGTGCAGCGCGCCTATGTCCTGGAAAGCGGAAAAGTGATCATCCACGGTTCGAGCGCGGATCTCGTCAATAACAAACAAGTGCAAGTGGCCTATCTCGGCATGTAGTCCGCCGCGCGGAAATGCCAGCTTTTGATCCAGGAGGCAGGCTCATGACCAAGCGCATGATCATAACTGGTCGCCGCGGTTTCCTGACAGTCGCCACTGCTGCCGCAGCGGCGGCCGCCACGCTGCCTGGCAATGGCCTTGGCGCTGCATGGCCGAAAGAAAAGATCATTCGCGCGATCGTCCCGTTTGCTGCCGGCAGCACGATCGACATCATCGGTCGCATCGTGCTCGATCCGCTGTCGAGCGCGCTCGGCCAAACCATCGTGGTGGAGAACCGCGGCGGCGCCGGCGGCACCATCGGCTCGGCCGCGGCTGCAAAATCGGACCCCGACGGTTATACGCTTTTGATCAACGCTTCGGCTCACTCGGCCGCGCCGGCAGTCTATCCGAATCTCGCATACGACCCCGCCAGGGATTTTGCCGGGATCGCGGTGTTCGGCGTGGTGCCCAATGTGCTGTTAGTGGCGCCGGCAAAAGGCATCACGACGGTCGAAGCCCTCGTCGCCCGTGCCAAGGCCGGCGAGCTAACCTTTGCCTCCGCTGGGGTCGGCAGCGCCACGCACTGGGCGGCGGAGCGCTTTCTGCTTTCGGCCGGCGTCAAAGCGACTCACATTCCGTTCAGCGGCGGACCAGCGGCGCTCACGGAAGTGATGACGGGACGGGTCGATTTTTGTTTCATCGGCATCTCGTCGGCAATGCCATTCATCAATGACGGTCGCTTGCTTCCACTCGCCGTCAGTCTTCGCAAGCGATCGCCGACATTGCCGAATGTCCCGACCACGGTCGAGCTTGGGTTTGCCGATTCCGACTACATGTTCTGGAATGGCATGCTTGCGCCAGCAACGACACTGGCGCCGGTAATCGAGCGCCTGCACGCTGAGGTGCAAAAGGCCCTGGCGCTTCCGTCCGTACAGGAAAAGCTCGCGACCCAGGGCGTCGAGCCGATGCCGCTGAGTCCGAAAGAATTCGACGCCATGATCGCCAGCGAGATAGTATCGAACATCACGCTTGCGAGAGCGGCCGGCCTGAAATTCAACTGATGGATCTATCGAAGGATTGCCCCGGCGGCGCGAGTGCAATAGGCCGAGGGTGAAAATAAACCGAGGCCAAAAAAGATTGACGAGGCGCCGGGAGCTGGCGCCTCGTCGACCGCTCACAACAGTTCGACAGCGCGTTTTGAAAAGCAGCAGATCAAAAACTGCTTTTTTGGCTTTAAGCCCTGACCCCAGTCGGACAACTATCCAGACCGAAGCAAAAAGAGAGCGTTACTGCGCCTGCTTTCTCCCATACCGAACCGGCGGCGTTCTCCAGAGCCTCGTCGGGCAGATCCAACGTCAGCATCGCCTCGTCGCCATGCACGGCTTCCCTAAATTCGTTCATGAAACCTTATTTCCCTTTTTTGATTCACCCGCACGCCTTGATTGTCCAGATTGTTATTTATTCCCGCGATCAGTTGACCTCGGGCTTGCTGCCGCAGCCCTCGATCAAACCGCGCGCTTTTTGATCACCAGCCGTCCGCGTGCAGCGGACGGGCGAACGCGGACCTCCAAACGGATTCACAAATGCAGCGCGTACTGCAGCACCGACCGCGCTCGCAAGCAGCAACAAGCGTAGAATCGTCTTTGTAACGCTCACTGCCTTGTCTTCCCTTCGGGATCCGATGATCGTTAGCTTGCTAGCTCTTGCTCGCTCTCTGGCGCACTAATTTCCTTGCGCAAGACTCGGTTACTCGCATGGCCCCGACTTGGCGATTGAGCGGTTTATTCCCCGGTGAAGGGGTATCCTTGGTTGAGAAAAATTCGTTGGAAATGAATTGCTTCGGCGCGGCCTTGATCGCAGTTGCAACACATCCGATACCGATCAAAATGATACGCGATCACAAAGGCGTCTCTTCACTTTGCGCAGTGAACCCCAACAATTCTCCGTAAAGTGCTGCAGGAAGAAGGTGGAAGCCGCGTTTGGCAATGCCTTCAAGTGCGACTTTGAGGATTTTGTCGCGGGCTGAAGTGCCGTTCACGCTTACCGTGATCGCTTGCTCAAAGCGCCAATGGAGCCGCGGGTATATCTGTGATGGCAGCATGCGACCTTCGCGATCAGTCGTGAACGCGTATAGGCCGCTCTCGTCGCAACGAAAAATGTAAATCGTTTCTTTATCCGCTTTCTTGCCGCTTTTGACCCCGATTGTTTCTGAAGTCGCATCGTCTCTTTGAAAGCGTGGCATCTCTCCTCCTCAAATTCTTCTTCTAAGACTTCTCACGGAACTGGAGGGGCGACTGGAACCTCGCCGGCTTTATTCCCGGGCGGGCCGGTTCAATTTTTGTTCATCAAGCCAAAATCGTCCGCCGCGATGCTGGGAATAATCATCGCGCTTCGCAGTCTCCTCTTGGTCGGCGCCTGAGCTAGGCCTCGGGCGCCGTCGATCGATATTGAGCGATCTCCAAGACCAGACTCCCGACCACACCGCGAACAGGAGAGGCGCACATAATGGCCAGTCTCAGTACTCACGGCGGCCCCGCGGATTCTTCTCGTCCCCTGAACGCGCGCATCTCGGGGATCGACGGTAACCGCACGTCTTTTGACGGCGTCACCATTGCGTTCCACTGGGTCACGGTGATCCTCGTGCTCGGGTTGCTCACAACCGCAATATGGAGCTTGCAGTCACACGATGACGTACTCAAAGTGCTTCTGCTGCGGATTCACAGATCGTTGGGAGTAACGGTCTGGACGGTGACGGTTTTGCGGCTTGTGTGGCGAAAGACCAACGCGAAATTGCCGCCGTTTCCGGACGATATGACTGCGATCCATCGCACCATCGTGCAAGCAAGCGAATATTGTCTGTACGCTCTGCTTGCTATTCAACCGATCACCGGTTTTGGCGCGATGCTCACGCGGGGGCGTTCGTTTACTTTGTTCTGGGGGCACGTGCCTCCACTGATAAAACATTATCCCACAGTTGAAGCAGTCCTGTTTTCATTGCATCGAATCGGCGCATGGACGCTTGGAATCCTGATCACCGGCCACGCGGTGAATGCCCTCGTTCATTATTTCGTGCTTCGCGATAATACACTGCAGCGAATGGCGCCTGTCCTCGGAATTGCGGCCAAAATCGATGAGCTTTCGCTGGAAAGCGGCGATTCGCCGACATCGCTCGGTACCCGCGGCCGCTTGCCGCGTTAAATAAAGGAAGGTCAGATATGGCCGAAACACTGAACAGGTTTCCGGCGCGCCCCGCAACTTATGACAAAAAGGTTGGCTTGGTTTTGCAAGGCGGCGGCGCGCTTGGCAGCTACCAGGCTGGAGTTTACGAGGCATTGGCCTCCTCGGAATATCTGCCTGACTGGGTCGCTGGGATCTCGATTGGTGCCATCAACGCGGCAATCATCGTTGGCAATCAACCCGATGACCGTCTGGAACACTTGCGCGCTTTCTGGAACGAGATCACCGGACATACCAGTTCTTGGCCGGATGGCCTCGGTTGGCCGTTTGCCGCCTGGCAGCGGCAAGCAAGTGCATTCATGGCGGTGATGTATGGCCAACCCGGATTTTTTGCTCCGCGGCAAGTGTACGACTGGTTTTCGCCGGAGAAACGTATCAGCTACTACGACACGTCAGCTCTCAAAGGCACGCTGGAGCGCTTGGTCGATTTCGAACGGATCAATAAAGCCAAAGATATTCGTTTGAGCGTCGGCGCGGTGAATGTTCGGACCGGCCAGTTTACTTATTTTGATAGCGTGAAAATGCCGATCCGCCCCGAACACATTATGGCGAGCGGCGCGCTGCCGCCAGGATTCCCACCTGTTGAAATCGATGGCGAGCACTATTGGGACGGCGGCCTGTATTCGAATACCCCGCTTGAATACGTCATCGATTATTCACCGCGGCGCAGCCGCCTGGCATTTCAAGTCGACGTCTTTCAACCTGCGGGATGGTTGCCGACCAATCTTGACGAAACATCGGAACGCGAAAAGGACATCCGCTATGCGAGCCGAACGCAAAGCTGCACCAATGTAGCGCGCGACAAGCATCACGTTCGGCATGCGATTAACGAGTTACACAAATTGTTGCCGCCGGAAATCGCGAACACTGAAGAAGCCGAGAGGCTCTATGAGCTTGGCTGCGTGACCGAGATGGACATCGTCCAGCTTCTCTATCGTCCGAGCGAACCAGAGGGTCACTCGAAAGACTATGAGTTCAGTCGCTCTTCGATGGAGAGACGATGGCGGCAGGGAATGGCCGATGCGCAAGCCGCTTTGCGTGCTTCGCCGTGGCTGGCGCCGATGCCAAAGGAGCTAGGCGTACGCGTGTTCGATATGGATGAAGCCTTTACGGCCGATAACGCCTCCGACCGCTGTAATTTTCCGCGCAAGGAGGGTGCTGGATCGACCGCCGGCACAACAAAGGCACCGTCAACCCTAGCCGAGGCTTAAAGCGAAATGATTTTAACTTGATTTGGTATTTTCGCTTTAGCTTGTTCTTTGAGCATGATCTTTTCCGAAAATCGGCATCCACTTTCGGGATCATGCTTGACCGAAAATCGCCTCTGGCGAACTCGCCTTTGCCGTGACATGGCGCCGGTTCGATTGCAAAGACGACGGCGGGGAATCAAACGCCGCACGCGCGACATCTCGCATTTCACAACACAATAAAAGGCTGACGAGGCGCCGGAGCATCCGGCACCTCGTCGGGAAGATCAGCTCGACAGCCTGGGCGAAAGAGACGAAGCCGAGACCCGTCTAGTGACGAGCCCTTACGCCTAGGCGCTGGGGCAAGTGTCGAGGCCCGAACAGAAAGCGAGCGTGAAAGCTCCAGCCTTCTCCTGGACCGAACCCGCCGCGGCTTCCAGCACTTCGTCGGAAACCTCGAAGCTGAAAATCTCTTCTTCCCTCTGGATGTACTTGTCAGTCATTGGCCTTCTTCCTCTTTTTCGCCAGCGGCGCCGGCATCACCAGGCAGGTCGAGAAACTTGCGCGAACCCCCCGCCAACAAATCCATTAAATCATCGGCTGCGGACAGTGTAAAGTCTGTCCGCCGACTGTGATACATGACTGAAAGACGAAGACAAAACCGCCTTGCCCGCGGGCGATTTTGGTCGTTTACCAAGACCGAAAAAAAGCCCGCGAATCGCCTGTGTCGCTGTCGCAGAAAGCCCGTGGCAAGCGGCTGATATCGCCCGATAGAGGGATTTGGTGGACGCATTTTACCAGCGCTTGCGCATACGCGCTGCAACCATCGACGAGCTTCTTTCCGACGCCTTTGAAGCTTCGCCGGTTGCAATGGCGAATACCGATTTGGCCGCCAAGCGTGTCGCCGCTTGGCGACGCTCTTGCGCTGCCGGCGACCAAGCGCTGTTTGGCCGCAGGCTCGCGCGCGATGGTTTGTCGCCGATTGGAATCGAGCGGGTGTTTGCCGGTGCCGAGCGCAGCGCCTGCGCGCCCGACCCGCGCTGGATAGAAGACGCGGTTTGGCTCGAAGCGGCGCTTCGAGCCGGCGCCCGCACCCAGGCGTCCCCCGTTTATCCGTTCGAAGACGCGTTCGTGGCGCAGATCGAACGCGCCGAGGCGCTGGTTTGGTCCGGCCTCGATGCCGGCACGCGCGCTCTTTTTGACGAAAGCGCGCGCGCCTCGCTGCGGACGACATTGCTATCGGCTTTATCGGAGCTTTGCGCACCTGCTTTGTACGAACGCTTCGCCAAAATGCGCGGCGCGAGCGCGGCGTCCAGCGGCGCTGGGATGGCGGGACAAGCACCAGGCGACTCGCGGTATCGCGAATTTGTCGCCGATCTGGCCGGCAGCGGATTTCGTAAATTATTCGACGACAAGCCGGTGCTGCTGCGATTAATTGCCGGGCTGACCCGACAATGGATCGATGCGACGGAAGAATTCGTGCTGCGCCTGGCTGCGGACTTGCCGGCGATCCGCGGCGATCTCATTCAAACGTCCGTCGCGGCCAAGATCGTCGAAATCACGAGCGGCGTTTCCGATCCGCACAACGAAGGCCGCTCGGTGTTGATCGTGCGTTTCACCGATAATGCGAGGGTGGTTTACAAGCCCAAGGATTTGCGCGTCGACCTCGCCTGGCGCGATCTGGTCGAAGGACTTAACGGCGCGGAGGCGCCGATTGCACTCAAGACCGCACGGACCTTATCGCGCGACGGCTACGGCTGGACCGAGTTCATCGAACACACCGGCTGCAATGACATGCAGGGCTGCGGCACGTTCTTCTGGCGCGCCGGCGCTTGGCTCGCACTGTTGCACTGTTTTGCGGCGACAGACATTCATCAGGAAAACATGATCGCAGCTGGCGATCATCCGGTGCTGATCGATCTTGAGACCATCCTCCAGCCCTCGCCCGAGGAACACAAGATAGGAGAACCGGAAGCGGCGGCCTTCGATGCCGCGATGGAGATCATTGGCAATTCGGTAATGACGGTCGGCCTGTTGCCGGCCTATGGACGATCGGTCGATAACAATGTGTTTGCGATGGGCGGAATGACAGCCGATTGGGGGGCGCGGACCGTCATCGCCTGGAACGATCTCAACACCGACGCCATGCGCCCCGCCAAAATGGAAGAGGCCGGCGCCGGCACGCCGAATTTGCCGCACGTGAATGGCCGCTATGCCAAGCTCGGCGACCACATCGATAGCTTCGTTGCGGGCTTTGCCGACTATGCCGATTTCCTAATGCGTCAAGCGCGAGACGGCAACACGTCAGCGATGCTCAATGACTTCGGCGGTCTCGCCGTCCGCAAAGTCGTGCGACCAACCCGATTCTATTACATGTTGCTACGACGCCTGAAGGATCATCGCAGCATGACCGACGGCGTCATCTGGTCGGCACAATCTGATTTCATGGCCCGGCTTGCCGATTGGGACAAGGCAACCGACCCGCTATGGCCGCTGCAGCGGGCGGAACGCGCGGCGCTGGTTTCACTGAACGTGCCTTATTTCATCACGCCGAGCGATGGCACGGTGATCTACGACCAAGTGGGCCATTCGGCCGAAACGGCGGCAACGCCAGGGCTTGATCGCGCGCGCGCGCGGCTGCAAGCGCTCGACGAGAATGAAATCGCCTGGCAGGTCGAGGTCATCCGAGAAAACGTCAACCAGCAATTACGTGCCTCGAACAATCGCGAACGCAACGCCAGCGTTGAAACCGCTCTCGCCGGCGCGCCCGATAGAGCGCTATTCGAGGCGGAAGCTGAAAGGATCGCCGCAGAACTGGCGCGGCATGCCATTCGCCGTGGGCCCGGCGCGGCCTGGATCGGCCTTGACTGGCTCGGCGATTCCGAGGTGTTCCAGCTCGTCTGTCTTGGGCCCGACCTCTATAACGGCGCGACCGGCATCGCGCTGTTTCTTGCCGCCCACGCTGCCGTCAGCGGGCATGCGGCATCGGCCGAACTGGCGCTGGCCGGCCTCGCCCATGTCCGCAGAAACTTGAAAAGCCGCAGCGCTGCACGTTTTGCGCGTTCGCTTGGCATCGGCGCCGCCACCGGTCTGGGCTCGATCGTCTATGGCTTTGCCGTGATCGCCAAATCGATCGGCGATGCAACCTTGCTGCAAGATGCCCAAGCCGCGGTGCGATTATTCACCGATGAATTGATCACGGCAGACAAGCAATTGGACGTGATGGGCGGAGCCGCCGGCGCCGTCCTCGCGCTCTTGCGGCTGCATCGCGATACGCAATTGGATGATGCGCTCACGCGCGCGATCCGTTGCGGCGAACACCTTTTGGCGAGCGATCGGGTCGGCGATGGCCGGCAGCGCAGTTGGATCGGCCAGGGATTTGGCGGCGCCGGACTGAACGGCATGTCGCATGGTGCCGCCGGTTTCGCTTATGCGTTGGCGGCGCTGGCGGCGGCGAGCGGCCGCGCGGATTTTGCCGACGCCGCGGCGGAATGCATCGCCTTCGAAGACGCGAGCTACGATTCAGCGCGACGCAACTGGCCCGATTTGCGCGTGCCGGGACAACCAGCATGGCCGTGCCAGTGGTGCCACGGCGCGCCCGGCATTGGACTGGCGCGGCTCGCCACAATGCGCCGCATTGGTGCCAACGCGGCGCTCAACGCCAAGCTCGGGGCCAAGCTCGGCGCCAAGCGTCTGGATGAGGATATCGGCGGCGCCATCGAGGCCGTAAAACAGGCCTGGCCCGGTCAGCTCGACACGCTGTGCTGCGGCACCCTTGGCGGAATCGAGTTTCTTTGCGAGGTGGCTGAGCGGACCGGCGGGCGCGAGATCGGTGAACTTGCAGCGCGACGATTGACGGCTGTCCTTAACAGTGCAGCCGCCGCCGGCGACTACCGCTGGAATAGCGGCAAGCGGCAATTCAATTTGGGTTTGTTTCGCGGCCTTGCCGGGGTCGGCTACACGCTGCTGCGGCGGCTCGATCACTCGCTGCCGAATGTATTGATTTGGGAATAGGACGCGATTCGCGGCACTTCTTAATTTCGCTTCCTTCGCGCAAAATCACTCGCCGGCGTCGATACTTTTGAGTACGCCTTCGACCCGGATGGCACGGCCGCATTGTTTACATTCAAAGGCCTGCGCATCGGACAACCGCATGAAGCCGCCGCAAGTGGGGCACGGCACGAGCTGGTCGGTGCTGATCGCGGTGACACGCACGGCCTTGGCTTTACGACCGGAACGCAGACGCGGGCGTAACTGTCGCAGCCCCGGCATGAGCGAATGCTCCCTAATCAGGGGCCCAAAAATCGGCTTGTAAGGAAGACGCGGGAGGCCCCGGTCCCATGAGATAATAGGTGCCCCGCCGCGGCCATACCGAATGTGATATTCAACACAAAATTGCGGTTTTTCCCGGGGTTCCGGAAACCCGGCTTTCACTCGGCTATAAGCGTCCCGCGCGTCTCCTGGTGGAAGTCGTCGAAAAATTCGTACCTGCCGGGTGGAAGCGGCCGGACATTAACGACGCCTTGGCTACCGGGCGCGATCACCTTTTCGACCCGAAGCGACACGCTTTCGAATTCGATAGCCGCGGCGTCGAGATTCTTCACGGTGATGGCAAGCGGCCGATTTGCCGGTGCATGGAGTTCCGCGGGCGCAAAGTGATGGTCCCTCACGCTGATCGCAACCGCAGCGTTTTGCTGGGCGTGGAGGTTTTTGGTCGAAAAGAATAGCATTGATCCAATCACCAACAGCGCGAACACCAGGAGCGCCCGACTGGCAAAATATTTCTTCATTGATTTCTCACTGCGGACAGTCTCGATTTGAGTTGAGGCTGTTCAGAACTCAAATTCGAACAGCAATCTGGCGCGGTGGCGGGAAAAATCGGTCAAATCCAACGCGCCGGTCACGCCGGACTCGCTACCGGCGATCTGCGTTTCCCAAGCTGCGCTCATCAGGATCTTGGAACTTATCTTCCAGTACAATGTCGGTCCGAGGTAAACGGCGTCGCCTGTAAAGGTATTGAACGTTGTCCCGTCGTAGTGACGCAGATACCAGAGGTCGGCGCCGATGACGAGGTTAGGAATGACTTGATAGGCGAGTGCCGAAGAGATTCCAAAGGTCGACTCCCGGTTCCACATGCCGAGATCGGCGCGCGTGGTCTCGGGCTCGTAAAGCAGGTTGAAACCCAGGAACAAGCGATTCTTGACGAGCTCAGTATCGGCTTCGAGTCGAGTCTCGAGGCCGTAGTTCACCACCTTGGCGCCGCTCGTTTCGTCGCGGCTGTGAAATTCTGGTTCGAGCGAGAGCGTCACCGCCACCGGTGATGGACCGCGGTCGATGATGACTGACCGCAAATTAGCTTCAAAACCATTCACGGTTCCGAGATTTATATCGTCAAGACCGGGCACATTACGGATGTTGTAATAGGAAAAGCTTGGGCCAAGCTCGATCTGCATGAACTGAGTAGGCGTGTATTCGAATTCGAGAACGGTTTGAGCGGCAGCATACTGTCCACCGCGCTTGCCAAAGTCGGCCTGACTTTCAGATTCGAGTGCTTTTTCGCCCTCCAGCCCGGTCGATGAGCCGATCGTGAAATTACCGAATATGTATTTCGTCTCAACTTCGTGGAACGCGTCGCTGTCCTGTGCGCGTGCAGAAATTGTACCGCCAAGCATGATCATGGTTGCTGCCAAACCGGCGAGCAAGCGCGGCGCACAATGCCGTGCGCGACCGTTCCTCATCGTTTGCTTGTTGCGTAACATCGTGAAAGCGCTGCGTGCGGATTTCAATTCAGCACAACGCCTGAACCGTTTCAGATTGTCAACAAAAAGAGGCCGCTGTACGTGAAAATTGGAGCGGTTCTAGTCCGTAGCTTTTCATTATTCCAAAGTAAGTGTGCTTGCGTATGCAAGCAAACAAAAATTGCGCTTCGATTGCTCCCTTCGATCCACAAAGGAGCGGCCACTCATCCCATGAAATCGACGATCGTCACGCGCCCGCGCACAGGGTGGTGCAAACCAACAGCCCCGATATGCGTATGTTCATGCGGCATTCAATACAAAGAATCGTTGAGGCCGTAATCACCAGCTGAGCTTTTCCAGCGTTTCATCCTGGCTCTTCACCCTCTCCTGCTCGGCCAGCCGGGCCCAGGTTTGCGCCATTTCGATCAACAACGCTTTGTTCGTCTTGTCGGCGGCGTCGTGAGCCAAGCGCAGACATTCGGCTGCGCGCCTTTGATGATCCTCGAATCTGGCCACGGGACCCTCCCGGTGCGCAACGCCGGACCCGGCTGTTCGGTTCCTCTCAAACGCGAATCCCGGGTGTGGACAAGTCGCACTCTTGCGCGTCGCCTCACCTGTTCACAATCGCAAGGAGTGCGTATCGTTGCCGGGCGTCCGCGAGCTTTGAGGCAGTCAAAATGCTGTCCGGCATGCATCGCTGCGTTGTCTTGCGCTTCGTCGCGGTGATCGCGATTGCCGCTATGACGACGTCATGGGCCGCAACGACCATGGCCGCCGTGCCCGCCGTCGAGCGAATAGGCGATGACAGCGGCGGCCGTATCGGAACTTATTTAAGCAAGTTCGAGGCGTTGCGGAAATCCGGCCAACGTGTCGTGATCGATGGCACCTGCGCATCCGCGTGCACGCTCGTCGTCAGCATGATTCCGCGCAATCGTATTTGCGTGACGCCGCGGGCCGTGCTCGCCTTCCACGCCGCCTGGGACCCTAGCCTCCTCGGTGCGCAGACCGACAAACCGGGCACCAAATATTTGTGGGCACATTATCCCGATAGCGTGCGACGGTGGATCGCACGTCACGGCGGATTGCGCTCGGAGACCATTTATCTCGGGGGACGCGAGCTGGCGGCCATGTTTGCGACGTGTCGCTAGGTTTATGCCGAAACTCGTTCGGAACGGCCGCCGCACGTTTTACCTCGAGAGTGCGCAACTTCCGTTGTGCCGACTTCTATTGCGCTTTGGCCGCATCGCATGAGGCGACCAGAACCGCTTTGAACACATCGAAGGATTGTAAATTGAGCTGGCACTTCGTTGCCGGATCCGGAGCAAGGCTGACGGTCTGTCCGACCGCCAAAGTTTGTGCCTTGCCGTTGATATTCAACAGCACGCTGTCATTGCCGGGAGGACCGACCATCCCGACCACCAAATGTCCGTCGCCGAGGATGAGCGTCTGATTAGGGTTGATAATGTAGGTGTTCGCCGAAGGCATTATCGCGTTCAGCGCCGCTTGCGTCTTGGCGAGCTGAGCTTGCAAGTTGGTGAGCTGCTGGCTCTTACCGTCGATGTCTCTTTTCTGCTTTTGGCTTTCCGCGCGCAATTGCTCGAGCTGGGCTTCGCGTTCTGCCGAGTCGATCGAGGTCAGATATCGGCCGTATAAATGCCCGCCGATCAGGATGCCGATGACAATGATGATGAAAGCCACGATGGCCGTCGGCCGATACTCGGGGGCAAACAGCCGCCAGCGCGAACGTCGCGGGATCGGCCGGTTGGATTGCGTCCTGTCGATCACCGCGTCCCCCGTCTATTGCTTTGACTTCGGCTCAGGCGTCGTCAGATCTGCGCCGGCGCGCAGGACGCCGGAAATTCCCGAAAGTATTGAGCGGACGCCGGGAATATCGAGCGCGGTCGCGGACGTTATCGTTTTTTCAGGCTGGGCCATGATTACCGGACCGGCATTTGCGGTCTCATCCGGCGCCGTTGGCGTAGCGGCCCCCGAGGTACCGCGCGGCGGCTTATTCGCCGGCGAGCCGGGACTGCCAGCGGGACTGCCGCCGGGACTGCCAGGAGTGGCGCCAGGCTCGCTCGATGCATTGGGCGGCGCATTGGTCGCCGGTGCCGGCGGCGGCGTATTGGCGGAGGCGCCCGGCGAAGTTTCCGAGGACGAGCTTCCTGACGATGACGTCCCGCTCGACGCGCTGCCGCCGCCCGGAGACTGCGGTGGCGCGCCCGGCGCATTGGGTTCGGCATTGAGAATGATCGGTAGCCCATCCTTGCCGGAGCCTATGACAACGATCTTGGCGTTGGGCGATTGCGCCAGCATCAGTGTCGCTTCGATGCCGCGCCAGCGCAGATAAGACTCCGAAATGCCTTGGCTCACCGTCTTCTGAAAAGCGGCAATGCCATCGGCCTCGATCTGCTTGCGTTTAGATTCTTCGGCTTCGCGCTCGACGCGGAATTTGTACTCCTGAATCATATAAAATTGCTCGGTCTGGCGATTGATCGCCGCGACGATGTCCGGCGGCAGTTCGATCGACAATACGAGCGTATCGAGTATCTGGATCGCGTCCTGGAGAAAATCGTTGTAGTGCTTCGGGTCAGGCTGCTCCATCGCTTCCGGCTGCACCAGCTTGTTCAGGTTCGCGGCCAGGCTCTTTTGCGTGGCGTCGCGAATTTGTTTCTGGATTTGCTCGCGCGACGTGTAGACCGCTTCTGCGGTAAATTGCGAGATGACCTGCCGCGCCTGACTGCCGATTTCCGGATTGACGACCGAAGTGAGAAAATCCGGTCCGATGAATTTGTGTAGCACCGCGACCGAGTTGTGCAGCAATTGATAGCGCACGCTGATCTGCGCCTTGACGTTCACACCGTCCTTGGAAATGGCATTGAACGTTTGGGTCGTGGATTGCAGCCGCAAATTATAAAGATAGAGCTTATCCCACGGCCAAATGATGTGGAGGCCTTCTTCCCGCAATTCGCGAGGATCGAGCACGGTGCCGCGACCGACCCAGCACCAGCAGTAAAGATCAAGTCCATTGAACCGCTTCCACAATACGCCGACATAGCCGCTCGGCACCGTGATGACGACGTAGGGCCAGAGCACGACGACGATCAGCAATCCGAGCAAGGCGAGAAATGACAGGCCAGGTAGATGCCGTACGAGAGAACGCCGCCACCCCCGTTTTGGCGGGGGCGCCAAGTCGTCGATGGATTGCGGATAACTAGCCATCACCCTCTACTCCACTCGGAGCCTATCATCCACCCATTGAACGCTGCTCGACAATACGGCCGTAATCCATCTTGATGCGGCGCGCCGGCAAGTACAGCTCGTCGAGATATCGGTCGTCATGCGTGATCACCACGATCGTCGCACCGGCTTTCATCATATCCGGCAGCAGGTCATCGTAGAATTTGAGCCGGAATTCGGGATCTTGTTCGGCGGTCCACTCGTCGAGAAGCATGATCGGCCGCTTCTCCAGCAAGCTGACGATCAGCGCGAGCCGCCGGCGCTGGCCGCCGGAAAGGTCGAGCGTGCGAAACTCACCGTTGGTGAGCGCGGTCTTGTCGGACAAGCGGAATTGCGTCAGCAGCCGGTCAACATCGGATGGATCGGCGTCCGGTATGCCATACAGCCGCTGAAACAAATGATAGTCAAAGAAAATCGCCGACATTAATCCGCGGTATTCGTCGCGGTTGGTATCGGTCACCGGCCGGCCGTCGAGCAGGACCTCGCCGGAATCGGGCGGATAAAGACCCGACAGCACGCGGAGGAAGGTGGATTTGCCAGAACCGTTGCCCCCGGTAATGAAAACGAGCTCGCCGCGCTGCAGGGTGAAATCAATCGGTCCGATCTTAAAGACGGTGTCGGAGTGTCTGTCGAGATAGCGGAATTCGATGCCGTGCATCTCGATCCGCTCGAACCGCGCTGGCGCGGTAATGGCGCGCCGTTCCGCCGCGACAAGAGTCGCCTCCAGAGCCTGTTCGAGTCGATCGATCCGACCGGCCGCAGCATTGGCGTTGAGCAATATCGGAATGGATTGCACTAGTCCGAAACAGGCGCCGACCACGAACAACAGCGCCGTGGTCGTTTTTGCAATCGACGCGCCGCCGAGCGTATCGCTCAAATTGGGGGCAACAAACACCACCGCGCCGAGCAGGATGTACATCGAGATTTGCGACGTCACGATCATCTTGAAGGTTTCGGCCTGGGTGCGAATCTTGATGTTGGCCGCGGTCTTCGACACCTCCAATGCATCGCCGAACAGATCGTCGCTGCGCGCGTCGTTCAGCCTGACCTCCTTGAAACCGTCGAGAAAGTCCGTCAACCGGTCGAACAACCGGCGTTCCCAGGCAGCCGATTCGCCCTTCTGCTCGGCAAGCCGCTTGTTCTTATAATGGAAGATCGTCGCCGCGCCGGACACGATGACGACGGTCAGCAGAAATGCGGTGATCGACAAAAAGGCGACGTAGAGTCCGACGAATAGGATCAATACCGCTCCCTGCACGGTGAAGCACAGCATGTTGCTTGCCTGCGTCAACACCGCGGTGTCGCTGGTAACGGAAGCCACGATTCGCGCGCGGCCGATTTTCTCGATCTCGAGGAGCTCCGAACGTCTGATCAGATCCATAAGGCGCACGCGCACCTTATGAATGATGGCTTCTATTTCGGCGGTGGCGGTAATGGTGACGTATTGCTGCGTCCGCATAAACAGAAACAGTGCGACCAAAAACAACGATGCCGCCCAAAGGCCCGGCTTTGCCCCGCTGCTGGTGTCCTGCACGCCAGAATTGATTGCCGCAAGAATGCTGGCATTGCTTATGCCGCCGATGCTGGACATAAATAACAGCTTCGGCATCGAGCCGTGCATTTCGCGCCGAACGAGCTGAAAGAAGGACATGGTCGTACGCTCGTCGGTCTACATTGCTGCGAATAGTGTCAGCTTAAATGGAGTTAACGGCGCATCAGGCCGCCAATCTCGGCGACCCAGCCGATCTATTCGCGCGGGTGCCATTCAAACCGACGGCTTGGGCCGGTTAAGAAAAGCACCGGCAACACCAACAAAGGAGTCGTAAAGAGCGCGAGAAAGAACGTTCCCCAAAAGCCCATCCGACGATGCGTACCGCAAAATCCCGTAATCAGGCACGCGACGATATAGGCGAGGATGGCTGCTGCCATGATTTGACTGCCGCGAATTGACTATCACGCGTTCACTTACCGAGTTTACTCGACCAACACTCCGAACATCCGCCTACCGATGCGCCGGCCGCGCGTCCGATGCCAGCGATGAGCGCTACGAGGCAGCACGACCGCCGGCATAGACGGGCGCCGCGGTTTGCACGCACAGCATTTGGCGGCGTACCTTGCTTGCCCTCAACGACCCCTCATCACTTCGCTACCAAACAAAGATCAGGGAGACGACGTCGCGGTGGTCGAAGTCGAACTGGTGTTCCGCCCACGTGAACGCGACTCCCACATTTCTTTTTGCGCTTTGACGAATTCGCGATAGTCCGGAGGATTGAAATCAAGCAGCGTGCCGCCCGATTCAAAATGCTGAATGAAGGCCTTGCCGATGGCATAGGTGGCGCCGGCGGAGAGCACCGGCATGACGAATCCCGCAGCCAGAATATTAACCACCGGTATCGCTTTGAGCGCACTCGCCGCGCCCATGCCACTGGTCGCTGGAATCATGCAACCGGCCAGCGCGGCGATCAGCGCCTTGCCGCGATTCTCCGAGAACTCCACATCGTAGATTTGCGACAGTCGGCGCAGCATCTGCAATTGCAAGCCGCCGACGGCAAGAACGTCAACGACCGGCAAGGGCACGAGGCCGGCGACGCCCGACCAGATGGCAAATCTGTCGACCAGCTTAGAGGCGGCTTGATCCCGCGGTTCGGGCACGTCGGATGATGTCGAGGCCATGGCTTCAGTATCAGAACTCATGGAAGAACCCGGTTTCTGCGCCATAACGTATCCTCTCTCCCCAGGCTTGCCGTCCCTTCAGGACATTGTCGCCGGAACTGGGCCGGCGCATCACCCTTCGCCGCGCTGCCAGCGGCTAGAACTCTCGTTGGCTCAAGCTATTGAGCGATAAAAAAGGCTATCATGGCAGTTTGCCGGTGCCAAGCGGCGCGCCCTACGCTCGATAGGTGCAATGCCTTACCAGCATTTTCCGTGTGCACGCCGTTGTTGCGTCGCAAACTGGATGTCGTGCGCGAAACCTCGGAATTGGTAAATAAAACTGGTCCGTCCGACATGCGATAGCCGTGGATGCGCTTCGATCGCCAAATCTGCGACTGCCAACGATCTCACGCTTCGCTTCGTCGCACTTCAGGCGGCGAGATTTTTTCGCAAAGCCAATCCATTTTTCGTCGCTTCTCGCTCGGCGCTCCTTGCTAGTTTCGGCCGCGGTTGGCAACGAGCGCTGCAAGCCGCGCGGCAGCCGGCACGATCAGCTGCCGCGGGAATCCGGAAAAGCCGAGCATCAGGCCAGGCCGCGGGCGCGCCGCCCGATAGAAGCGGCTGATCGCGCGGACGACGATGCCGGCGCGCCGAGCCGCCGCCTCGATGGCGAGATCGGACGAACCGTCGCGCAAATACGCAACGAGGTGCATGCCCTGATCGGGCAGCTCCACATCGAGCCTGCCTGCCGCGCGGCGAGTCAGCGTCTCCGCCAGCGCGTCGCGCTGCTCGCGATAAAGTAGACGCATGCGGCGGATATGTGCGGCAAAGTGGCCTTGCTGCATGAACTCCGAGACGACGACCTGCTGCAGCGTCGCGGGCTGACGGTCGATCAGATAGCGCGCGCCGATGAAAGCGGGCAGCAAAGCCCGCGGCACGACGGCGTAGCCGATACGCAGGCCCGGGAACAGCGCCTTGTTGAGCGTGCCGACGTAAATCACCTGTTCGGAATGATCGAGGCCTTGCAGCGATGCCAGCGCCGGACCTGAATAGCGGAATTCGCTGGTGTAATCATCCTCGACGATGAAGGCCCCGCTCTGTCTTGCCCAGGCCAACAGCTCCAGGCGGCGCGCCATCGACATCGCAACGCCGATCGGAAACTGGTGCGAAGGCGTGACGAAGACCGCGCGCGCCCGCGACGCCGTGCGCCGGCCGACATCGACCATCAGACCCTCGACGTCGACGGGAATCGCGCGCGGCTGCACCTGGGCGAGCAACAGTTGCGCATGGGTCAGGGGATAGCCCGGGTCCTCGACCCAGACCTCGTCGCCCGGCGCAAGCAATACCCGAATCGCAATGTCGATCGCCTGCTGAGTGCCGGCCGTAATAACGATTTGATCCGGCTCGCAGCGGACTGCGCGCGCCACTCTGAGATAGTCGCAGATATTGGCACGCAGCTCGGCCAGTCCAGCAGGATCCGCATAACCGAGATCGTTCGGTCCGAGCCGGCGCACGGCCCGATGGGTCAAGCTGCGCCAGGTCTCCGCGGTGCGCGCGTCGATCAGCGTGCGGCCGGTGTTGAATGGGCGAGCCTCACCCTGCACCGCCGACCGCTCGAAGTCGGGAAAGGCCCGCGCCGATGTCGGCACCGCCGCGCGCTTGATCACGCGCGGCGCACGCCGCCGCCTCGCGAGGCCGGCTACCTCGCCCGAGATGAACGTGCCCGAGCCGTGGCGGCTATCGACATAGCCTTCGGCCAGCAACTGCTCATAGGCCGAAACCACAGACGCCCGCGCCACACCGAGTCGCAACGCCATGGCGCGCGACGATGGCACGCGCGCGCCGGCGCGCAGCGCGCCCGAGAGCACAGCGGAGCGCACCTGCATGTAAATCTGCCGTGAAAGCGACGTTCGGCTGGCCCGGTCGAGCTGCCAGGCGTAGAAATCCGCCCATCCCTGCGATGTCGACGCCATCGGAAAAAGTGGTCTGCTACAGTGAGCAAAACTGGACCATCTTACCGGTCCAGTAAAGCGCTAGCCTTCGAGCCCAGCTAGGTTTGCGCCTAGCAAGGGATCGAAAAATGACCGCGTCCGCACCGCTCGATGAGGCCTGGAACTACCCACTGTTTGAGGCGCTCTACGGCCGGCGCTCCCGGCGCTTCGGTCTCGGTTTCGAGATGCAAGAGGGCCCTTTCCGCTACAAGTCCGCGCACGCGCCCGTGCCGCTGACCGAACTCGAGGAAGCGTTGCTGGTCGGCGCCGGCGCTGGATTCACCGGGCTCGCGTTCTGGGATCTACCAACGCCGGCACCTTATCCTCACCGCAGCGGCCGCACCTTCCCGACGACACGGGGAGCGTCCGGCAACACCGCGCTGTTCTTCACCAACGACGATGGGTTTTATGTCCTCGACGACAAGGTCGCGGCCGAGAAGCTGCGCGAGGTCGAAACCACAAAGGAGCGCGGCAAGCTCCTCGATGTCTACCGCACCCAGCGTCGAACGCTTAAGCCCGGTCGGCTCGACATTCCCCGCCGCGTGCCGCCGATGAGCGGACACGACCTCTGGGACTCGAACCGGCCGGGCTCCACCCTGTTTCTGCCCGTTTGCGATGTCAGCGCATCGCTGATCACTTTGATCGCGCAATTTGTCGATCCGGCGTTGCGCCGCTATGCACCCGCGAGCGGCGGCATGAACATCGTCGACGACCGCCGCGGCTTTCGCCCCGCCGGCACCGAGCACTGGGTCAAGGGCGGATTTCTCAACGCCGAAAAAGTCCTGCCCGTGTCGATCATCGAGCGTCAGGCCTGCTACTACGTCTTTAGCGAGCCCGCGGCGATCTGCCAGAACATGTTCCTCGCGACCGAGGCGCTCGGGCTCGGCGGATGGAAGCATTGCGGATTCCTGTCACTCGAGATTTTCCAGCGCATGGGTTTTCGCATCGTGGCGACCGAGGGGGGGTCGGGATTCGGCAATCCGATCGGGCTTGACGGTGTGTTCGAGGCAAGTTGCCCGCCCTATTATCCGACCATGGATGCGGCGGTTGATGCGTTTTTTGCGCGAACCCCGCGCGAGGCGACGGCACCCGTGCCGCATCGCATGTCAGACGAGGACCATCGCGCCGGCACCGTCCGTATTAGCGCCGAAGGGCTCGCCTGCACCAAAGCGGTCTGTAACTACATCTACGACACCTACGGGCGCTTTCCTGGCTCCATCGATGCGATGCATCTGATGTGGGTGATGCAGGTGCATCATATCGACACCGATTACTACGACCGCTTTTTCGGAGCCGGCGCCTATGGCCCGACGCACGCGGCGCATATGGCGACTTGGCATCGGTAAGACCGGGTATGGGTAATGACTGGCACCCCTCTACGCGACCCTTGCCGCGCGTACTCTATGTTGAAACGCCGTTCTTAGCGTTACGCAGATTACCGTATCGGCATCTCTCGCGTATCAAGAGCAAAGGTGACAAAGAGGGCACGCGTCGTCGCGCAATTTGGAGTGAGGAATGCCCGATTTCAGTTTACGTTTAGGACCCATCACGCGCCGCATCTTTCTCGGCAGCGTTGCCCTCCTTGCGCTCGGCCGCGCAGGCGCGAGAGCAGCGCGATCAGAGACGCTTTTGGTCACGGCGACGATAGCGCTCGTGACAGCGGGCGATTTCTTGTCGCTCGATCCACCACAAATGCTGCAACGCCTGGCCTTTCGCGGTGGCAAGCCGGTCAAAACCGAGCAACCGACCGGCGCAGCAGTCTATGACATCCGCGACGGCGTCCTGACTTACGGTCATGTCGAACTAGCGAAGCGCGGAGATGCTTGGCGGCTGGGTACACTTTCGGTGCTCTTTTCGCCGGATGAAAAAGTCCCGTTGGCGGCCTTTCGCGACGCACTGACGCCCAAATTCGGCAAGCCGGCCGACCGCACAACAGGTAATACGGTCCTCGTGTGGACCGCCGCCGACCGAGTGATCCGTGTCACCGCCGACCCGCCCGGTGATCCCGCAATGCTCGTCTATGCCGTGACGGTCGCCCCTCGTTGAGCTCTATCGGACGGACACGAGTCGCATCGCGAGCGCGCAATCCGTGCTGCTAGACCTAAAGGCCTCCGGCGATGAAGCTAGCGGCCCGATATTACTCTACGACAGACCGCGGGCTCGCCCGTCTATCCTACTCAACTACATCATCGTGCTTCGCTGTTGCATTCGCAAAGCGCTCGAACTCTTCTAGTGTCCGGCAGAGTTTGAGCGAAACCAATTGGCTGCATTCCTGATAACGAACCGATCCAGCGAAGTGGAGCGAAAGATTTGGTCTGTTTTGGAGAGCTTGCAGATAAAGCTTGTATTCTCGTGCACTGGCGAAATGCTCGCCACGTACAGCTTCGCTCTTCGCCCTCTGGTGAAAATCGCTGAGGAACTTGAAATGGAGTAGCGCGCCGGTTACACCGCTTGGACGCACTGGTGCAGGGTGCATGTAGTGCGTTGAACTCACATACCGATAGCCGCGCTGCCATTTGACCAGGGGCACCTTGCTCACGGTGGGTGGGAAGAATGGCGTTGTCGGGGTCCAAAACGCCCGCGCTCGTGGCCCGCCGCGGAGCTCGAAGGTAGGAAAGAGCGGCCCGCGCACGATGGTGTAGGGTCCAGGATCGAAGAACGGGCAGGCGTCGAGCAGCGGTTCGCCCTGACGATAGACGGTCGCCGCAATATTAGACTGCGAATACATGTCGAGAAGGATTGTGAAGACCGAGTCGCTCGTGTTTAGGTATTGCCTTGATCAAGATCACGTCTGTATCGAGCCAAACTCCCAAACCTTTCTTCATAATGAGATATCTAAATCTGTCCGAGCCAGGAGCTGGACTGCCACTCGCGTGGTGTAAAACCAACTGGTGATGCGGCATAATTTCCCTTGCATCACACATTTCGATCCCGGTTGGCACATTGCTAATTGCATCGTAAGAAAACAACCGGACTTTATAACCTTGGCGCAACATCGACAGCAAACAAATCCGTTCGAGGTCACCAAGGTATGGGCCATTCCAAAAACAATTTACATATTGCATTTGTAAACCCAGCTACAGGTTTAATGACTAGATCGGCAGTGCGTTAAACAGGCGTGCGTTCTCGCTGGTGCTGCTTGCTCGGAAGCGCCGTCGCGACGTCCAAGGATAAGGATCACGCCAATTCTCAAAGTGGGATTACAGCAGGGAATTGCGACTGGCGAAACGGGGTTTACGGCTCTGACCAGCAGCAATTTTGACCTGGCGATGTTCGCTTTGGGTCAGAAGAGGACATTCTCGGACATTTGCGCGATGCCTGCCTTGCCCCAAGACCGGACATTCAACCCGCACGATTTAAGGCCGATTGGGTGCTCCCTCTAATCGCCAATCCGTTTCTTTGTAGCCAACACCTCGGCTGGCAATGGCAAAATGCGCTTAGATTGGTGAGCACGAATCGGCTGTTGTCCATCGGAAGCAGCAGCGGGATTTTTTGGCGCGCCCGAAGAGATTCGAACTCCTGGCCCCCAGATTCGTAGTCTTATTGTGTCCACGGCCCTGACATTCCTGGGCTTTCCCTGAGCGATAAAGACCCCATTGTTACGGGATTTTCTGCGTCTACCTTGCTAGTCGGAAATTCCGGGGAATGCCGTTGCCGTGTTGCCCCGGTGTTGCCCCGGACCGAATAGCAGCGCTAGCCTGCGCGTCGAATGCCCTGCGTCAGCCGCTTAGCGCTGCGCGTCTTGGCATCCAAATCGGCGCGTAGATTCATCCGAGCGGGCGAAAACAAGCGCTTGTCCATCAGCTTTAAATCGGCGGCAATACGCGGCCGAAACGCCATATGCCGGATGACGTCTTTTTCGAGATCAATACCGGGTGCAATTTCAACGAGCTCAAGCGCACCGCCGACTACCTTGAGAACGGCCCGTTCAGTGACGAAGATCGCGGTGCGTCCCTCCTTGACTGCGAACGGTGCGCTGTAGCTGACGCAATCGATGCGATCGACGAATTTCTTGTGCTGGCCTTCTTTAATAACCTTTAGGCCGCCGTCGACACACGCAAGTTCGAGACCACCCGCGGTAAAGGTGCCGCTAAAGATCACGTGTTTTGCGTTCTGACTGATATTAATGAAGCCGCCCACCCCAACGATCTTGTTGCCGAAGCGGGTGATGTTGACGCTCCCTTCCCGATCCACTTCAACAAACGACAAGAATGCCAGATCGAGGCCACCGCCGTCGTAGAAATCAAATTGGTAGGGTTGATCAACGACCGCATCATAGTTCTGCGCAGCTCCGGAATCCGGACCGGTGAGCGGAGCGCCGCCGATAAATCCCTGCTCGTTCGTCAGGACGATCGTATCGAGAATGTCTTCTTCGGCAGCGACGGCTGCGATACCGGTTGAAATACCGGCACCGAGATTGCAAATGGCGCCCGGGGCAAATTCCATTGCAGCTCGTCGAGCGACAATCTTGCGATGCCCGAACGGTAGCGGTTTTACCGACGCAAGCGGTACCCTGAGCTCGCCGGCATAGCTCGGATTATAATCGGTCGCATAAGTCTGACGCTGAGCGAGGTCCACAACGACGTAATCGACAATGATTCCCGGTATCTTGATCGTGTGAGGTGATAGAGTCCCTCGCTTGGCCGTACGTTTAACCTGCACGATGACGATTCCACCTTGACGGCGAGTTGCTTGAGCCATCGAGAGCATCTCACCCGGAATCGCTTCCTGTTCCAGGCTCACATTGCCATCTTCGTCGGCAGTCGTACCGCGCAGGATCGCAACATCGAATTTTAGCGGCTTGAACCGGAGCCACTCTTCCCCGCCGATGTTGATGACTTCGATCAACTCGTCCTTGGATGATTCGTTTTGGCGACCACCGCCGTGCCTGGGATCGATGAAGGTATGAAGGCCTGTCTTCGTGATTAGTCCAGGCCGCGCGCCCGCGATTTCGCGCATGACTTGGGACATAACGCCCTGCGGCAGGATGTACGACTCGATTTTGTTCGCAAGCGCCATCTCCATAAGGATTGGAGAGTCGATCAACGCGCTCGTGATGCTACGCTTGAGCAGCCCTTCATGACCAAACCTTGCCGCGCCCTTCAGCTGACGATCACCGATTCCGACCACGTGGATAAGCGTGAGATCACGAGGCGATCCCTCCGTGAGGAACTGCGCTTCAATTGCCTCCAAGATCGCCTCAGGTACGCCGTGACCGCCGCCGGATCCGCTGACCAGGACACTCGCACTTGCGGGGACGAGTCGGGCGGCTTCGGAGGGGGCGATGAACTTCATGCTATCCTTCGTGGGGGGCTATACGGCGCCGGCAGCCGGCCATTCACAGTGAGGCCATTGACAGAAAACAGCTCAAACTGTAACCGGTTACATATGCAATCTGAGCGTACTGTCTGTCAATATCAAGTTTTTCATTCAGACAAACGGCGTTTTCCGGTTTCAAGAGCCGGCAGGGACTGAAATGGGAAAATCTGGATTAGATAGCGTCAAAGTTGGCGACACCTACCGCTTCGCTAAGACCGTTGGCGAAACCGACATTGTGATGTTCGCCGGCATCACCGGAGATTTCAGCGACACGCATATCAATGACCAATATATGAAAGAGCGATCCAACCTTGGCGGCCGCATCGCGCATGGAGCCCTGCTCGTCGGTTATATGTCCACCGCTTCGACGATCAGCATCGCCCATATCATTCACCAGGAGGGGCTGACAGATTTTCCGGTCTCCGCTGGCTATGACAAGATTCGCTTTCTCAAGCCGGTTCTACTCGGTGACACCGTTACCGTCACCTATACCGTCGCGAGCGTTGATAAGGAAAAAGGCCGCAGCGTCGCCAAGGTTGAAGTGGTCAACCAAAATGGCGAGCTTAAGGCCGTGGGCGAGCACATTATGCGCTGGGCAAAAAAACTTTCGTCCAGTACCGCAGCGGCATAGGTCGCTCACCCATGGCGCTTTTGGGAAAAGGCGTGCTCGCAATTTGGAACGGCATAACGGAAAAGGGTGAAGCCGACTTCATCTGCTGGCACATTCAGGAACATATCCCGGAACGGGTCGGCCTCAGGGGATTCTTGCGTGGCCGCCGCTACGTCGCTGAGCAGGGACATCCGAAATACTTTAATTTCTACGAAACTGAGACCGCTCAAGTTCTCGAGTCTGAAGAATACCGTGGCCGTCTGAACGCGCCTACTCCATGGACTCGAGCTGTCGTCAAGGAATTTCGCGACACATCGCGCACGATATGCGAGGTGGTCATTTCGCAAGGACTTGGCGAGGGTGCATGGATTGAAACAATCCAAATCAGCAGCGTGAAAGATGGCGAATCATTTTTTCGTGGCGTAGCCGCCGGACTGGCGCAGGACATCGCCCATCGCGACGGGATTGTCGGTGTGCACCTTGTCAAAGGCGTTGATGTACGAGCCAACACGTCAACGGTCGAAAGCAAGTTGCGAAATCAACCCGACGCAAAGTGCGAGTGGATTCTTTTGATCGAGGCAGCTGAACTCACCTTTCTGCAAGCGCTAAGGACTGGAGCTTGTTCGGACGCAGTTTTGCGCAAGCTGTCCCCAGGCGTGACCGTCGAGCGCGGCATCTATCGGCTGCAGTATGGATTGACTCACTCTGAAATGGGACAGGCCGGTTGACCGCGACGCGCAGAAAGAAAAAACCCAAAGCCTCCGGGGGCTCCTCAGCCCGAAATGTAGGCCTTCGCGATGTGGCCCGAGTTGCGGGTGTATCGACCGCCACTGTTTCCCGGGTCATGAACAGCCCGCATACGGTTTCGGAAGAGCTTCGTGCCCGAGTTGCTTCGGTGGTCAGGCATCTGGGATGGGTACCGCATGGCGCCGCCAGAGCCCTGGCGACCAAGCGTACCGGCACAATCGGCGCTGTATTCCCGACGCTCACCCACGGCGACTTCGCGCGCGCCATTCAAGGCTTACAAAGTGAGCTCTCCAAGACCGGGCGCACTCTAGTGCTGGCCTGCTCCGAATATGACTTGGAACAGGAATATAGCCAAATCCGGAAGTTGATCGAACGTGGCGTCGACGCTCTTCTCCTCGTCGGCGAAGCGCATCATCGCGATCTTTCCGAACTGCTGCAGAGAACTCGCATCCCTTACGTCAACACGTTCGTCTATAACTCTGCAACACACGGCACATGCGTTGGACCGGACAATCGAAAGGCGCTGTACGAATTGACCAGTTATCTGATCAAGCTCGGTCACAGACAATTTGGCGTCGTGGCGCAAAGCACACAGAACAACGATCGTGCAGAGGCGCGCCTCCACGGCATTCGGGATGCACTGGCGGAAAAGTCTATCGCCATCCAGCCGCGGCACTTTGTTCAAGGCTTCTGGACCATTAAGGAGGGCCGTCAACTCTTCAGGCGGCTGGTCGAACAGAAGCCATGGCCGACGGCAGTGATCTGCGGCAATGCATATCTCACGGTAGGCGCACTGCTCGAGAGCCAAGCCGCGGGTATTTCTGTGCCTACCGACATGTCCATCGTTGGCTATGATGACATCGAAATCATGTCTGAGCTGCCAATTCCCCTGACAACCGTGCGCGTGCTCAGCGATGAGGTCGGTCGGCGCGCGGCCCGACTTTTGATGGCCAAGCTCGAAGGTCAGGATTTCAAAGAGAATCTTGAATGCGACGCCGAGATCATTGTACGTCAATCCTCAGGCCCACCGCCACGATCCTAAAACCTGCTAAGCCAATTGCGCTGACGACGCAGAAGCTTCGTTCTAGAGCAAACCAAAGAACCGCAAGATGGCGTCGGCCTGCCCCGTCACCATCGCGTGGCCATTCATCGTCCTGCAGCCCGAGCGTGTGGCAAGCTCTATGAGCGGCGTGATCTCCGGCCGGGGAACGATATCGGCGACGAACAGCGTGTCGTCGAGGGGACCAACCTCGGCAGGCAACCCGTCTCCAGGCGACATGCCCGTCGGTGTTGCATTGACGAGCACGTCTCTGCCCGCCAATGCCGGCGGCCCCGGCCGTGCACTGCAGTTCGGATGCGATCGTGCGACTCGGTCCGCCAACCTCTGGGATCTATCTTCATCACGATCGAAGATCGTAATTTCCGCAGCGCCCGCTTCGGCGAGCGCATCTGCAATGGCACTTCCCGCACCGCCGGCGCCGATCAACATAATTGCCAAGCCCTTCGGGTCGAGCCCGCTTGCGCGCATGCCGCCGAGAAAACCCTTTCCATCAAACATGTCACCCGACCACTCCCCGTTTGCGTCACGCCGGATCGCGTTGATTGCACCAATGCGTTTTGCAGCGGGTAGTACGTTATCGACATGCGCGATGACGCTGTTCTTGTACGGCAAGGTCACGAGAATTCCGTCCAAGTTTGTAAGCGACTTGAGGCCTCGCATGCATTGGTCAAAATTGTCCGGCTTGGCGTGCAGTGGAATCATCACGGCATTTTTGCCCATCGCGCGAAACTTCTCATTGAACACCGTCGGTGATTTCACCTGCGCGATCGGATCCCCAATGATCCCGTAAATACGCGTGGCGCCATCAATCAATCGTGGCCGCATGTCGCTCACTGGATCAAACCTTCCGGATGGGATCCGCGCCATCCCATAAAAGCGCGTCGGCATACATCTTTGAATAGCGGAGCTCTGAGGCAGTGTTGATTTCGATGAGCTTTATGAACCCAGGCCAGCCCCGTTTGGGGTCTAAATATGCAACGCGGGTTGAAACGGGCGTCTCGTCGGTGAAGACGAGCTCGAAGCCGCGCTCGACGTAGCTGCTCAAATCATTGTCAAAGCGGTCTGATGCGATTCCCCAATGATGAAATCCGTAGCCTTGCTTATCGATGACCTCTCGATATACGGACGGCTGCTCGTCATGCTGCTGAATGAGCTCGATCATCACATGCCCCGAATAGGCGATCGCGATGCTCAATTCGAGCTTCTGGGGATTCCCGCGATACACAGGCTTTCGTGCTTGGAGCGGCCCGCGCAGGAACCAGGGTCCTAACTTCAAATCTTGAGCGTAAGACCGAACTGCTTTCTCGATATCGGGCACCGTATAGGCAATCTGGATGATGCCCCCGATCGGTTGGCCCACATTCAGCAGTGTCATGTCGGCACCTGGACAAGGTTACAGTCAGTAAAACGTGCTACGAAGCGCCTGTTTTGATCGGCTCACGATGAATTACGCCAAGGCGGGCGAAGTGGTCGTAGATCCTCTTGGAGTAATCGGCCAGGGCAGGAATCTCCCCGAGGGCCAAAGGCCGTGGTCGCGGAATAGCGATATGCAGCTCTTCGATGACTTCCCCTGGCGATGGCGACAGCACCAAGACTCGGTCCGACAAGCCCACTGCCTCCTCTACGCTGTGGGTAATGAACAACACTGTGGGGCGATCGGTCATCCACAATTGCTCCAGATCGGAGCGCACTTGCAGTCGCGTCAATGCGTCAAGCGCACCGAACGGCTCGTCCATAAGTAATACGGACGGGCGGAGTACCAGCGCACGCGCTAGCGAGACCCGCTGACGCATTCCGCCGGACAATTGATGCGGATACCGCTTAGCGGCGCTTGGGCTCAGGCCCAGGCGGTCAAAAAGCTCCCGAGTGCGCTCGCGAACAGGAGCCATCGGAAGCTTTCTGATGATGCCTTGCAGGAGGACATTGTCCTGCGCCGTCCGGAAATCCATCAACAAATGATCCTGGAAGACGATTCCAACGTCAGTCATCGCTCCATTGAGAGGTTTTCCGCCGACCCGCACAACGCCCGTTGTCGGCTCAAGCAGGCCGGCGACCATCAACAGCAACGTGCTCTTGCCGCAGCCGCTGGGACCGACAACCGAGACAAATTCGCCGGGCTGAATATCAATGCTGAGCGGGCGAAGCGCCTCGAACGGAGCAGCAGTCCCTACCCCGAATACCTTGCCGACCTGATCGATTTCCAGGCGCACACCGCGCGTTCCAGTGGCCTGTTTGCTGGTGTCGATCAAAGCTGACAACGATCGGTCGCCGCTATTTCGTCGGACAAGGGCGAAGCTCAGCGTCCGGCGGCAAATAATCGTATGTGTAGTATTTGGTCGCCGGAACGTCAGCGGGAAGGACGCCAATCGTGACGAAGCTCTTGACCGTATCGTCCCATTGCTGCGGTTGCGCCTTGCCGATGAACTTCGCATGATTGACGCACATCAAGAAACGGGTTGCCTCGATCTGCGCGGGCGCGAGTTTCTCATTGGCGTCCGGAAACATCTCTTTCATCGCCGTCACCGCCTCGGCGGGGTTGTCGAGCGTCGCGTACCAACCCTTGAGGCTCGCGGCCACGAATTTCTTGGCAGCCTCTGGATTCTTGGCGAGGAAGTCTTCTGAGGCGATGATCGATGTCGACACGGTCGGCGCGCCCGAGTCGATGAACAGATAGCTATCAAACTCCTGGCTTTGATTCTTCAGTTGGATATCGAACTGGTCAACCGATCCGAGAATGACTTCGACCGTCCCTTGGATCAACGCGCTGACCATCGCTTCCGGCGGCATATTGATCAGCTTAATGTCGCTTTCCTTGAGATGGTTTGCAGCGAGGACCAATGGAAATAGCGCAACCTGCGATCCCGCAGTCGGCATCGCGACCGAGCGGCCTTTTATGTCCGCCACCGACTTCAGACCGGTCTTCTTGAGTGCGGTCACCGCGTCGGGGTTGCCCTGAAGAATCGTGGTGAGAACCTTCAACTTCGCACCTTGCGAGATGAGCTTCATCACCGGAGCCGAGTCAGCAAATCCAATGTCATATTTGCCAACCGACAAAAGTTGCGCAGTGGTCTGCGAACCGTTGCCGGGCTCGATCGTCACATCGAGACCGCCTTCCTTGTAAAGCCCCTTCTTGACTGCGAGCTCGAAGCCGGCGTTGTACCCAGCCGGCGGCACATTCAGCAGAAAGGTCAGTTTGGTCTGCGCCATTGCCGGCGCGAGCCCAGCAGCGAAGACAACCGAAGCAGCGCATAATGCAACGGCAGCTGTCCGAGCAAGCGAAGCCAGCAGGTATCTTATTTGGATGGTATTTTTCATTTTGCTTCCTCCCAGTGAGTTATTTGCGCGAGTGCTCTCGAATTCGACTACGTCTTGCTTTGGCTGCGCATCCATGGCGCCAGGAAATATTCGGATACCTCGACTATCGAGTTGAGGCCCAAACCAATGATCGTGAGAAGAAAGAGAACCGCGAACACGCGAGTCGTGTCGAGATTCGCGGTGCCCTGTAGAAGGATATAGCCGAGCCCCTTGTTGGAGCCGACGAACTCCGCAACAATCGCCGCCGTCGCCGCGATGGTGGCGGACGTCTTAAGCCCGCCAAAGATTACCGGCAGCGCCGCCGGGAAGCGCAAAAATCGGAACGTCTGCCAAGTTGTCGCTCCCATCGATCGTGTCAGATAGAGCAGCCGCTGATCGAGAATCACAAATCCCGCCATGCTTGCCAACAGCAGCGGAAAGAATGTCAGCAGCAGCGTCAACATCACCTTCGAGGTCAGCCCGAAGCCGAGCCACACGACGAAAAGTGGGGCGATGGCGATCTTCGGCACCAGTTGGATGAATACCAAAAGAGGATACAGCATCCGCTTCGCCAGCGGCGAGAGCGCGATTAGCAAACCGAGCGGGATCGCCGTGATGACCGACAACGCAAAACCAAGCAGAATCTCTTGAATCGTGATCCAACTGTGCGTGATGAAGCTGTCACGGTCCGAGACGATCCGCGGCAACACGTCCTGGGGTGGCGGCAGAAGATAAGAGGGCACTTTGCCGATTGCGACCGCCGCCCACCACGCTGCGATAAGGACAATAAACACGATGGCGGGCAGCAACGCGTTGAGAAAGCGAAACAGAAATCGCTGGCCACGTGATGGACCCATGGTTGCCGGCCCCACATCTTCACGCTGGTCAGCGAACTTTGAACTCATGGTGAAGTCGGCTCAGGCTTGATTCCGCCCAACCCGGCTATGTAACCGATTACATTTTTGAACGCAAGAACCGGGTCACCGAGCGCAAGTCGCCAGTTTTCGGCGGAAAATCAGTGGTATTAGACCCCACGCTCCGTTTGGTCTCAGGTGCGGATTTAAGTCCCGATTTCGTACCGCGGCAGCGTGCAAATTGGGAGGTCTGTTTTCAAGAAAATCCGGCACTGGTTGGCGTGTCGCCGCCGGGCTCATTCAATTCGCAAACGCTTTTCTGCATTAAGCAGCGTGGGCCACACGTGCACAGATGCGGGAAAGGGATTCTCAATCCGAGCCGACACTATGCCCAGAAAGGGGATACCGACATCGTGCGCTGCCATATATTCAGTGATGGAATCCCCCACGACTAACATTTCCTTGCGCGCGTAACCTTCTCCCATGGCGATGCGATGGAAAGCGTCGCGCTTCGTAGCCGGCGCGCCCTGAATGCTCCGGAAGAACTGCGTCAATCCTCGCTCCTGAATGACCTGATGCAATTCGCCGACCGGCGTGCCCGATACGACGTGCATTGCGACCTTGCCACTCGCCCGGCGTAGGAGTTGTTCGGCTCCTTCTATAAATGGGCAAGCCAATACCGCTAGTATCGGATCAGCGCCTGAACCGCCGCCTCGGGATCCTTCAATCCCTCGTCCCAAGATTTCTGGATGCCGGCGATCAGTTTGCGGCAGAGCTCGGGGCTTTCCTTGATCGTGTCTGGATGGGTGACCACCCCCGAGCCGAGCGTCGGAACGCCTAGCTCGGCGAACATCGTCGCGCGGGCCGGCACGCCGATGCTTCGGAGACTGACCGCCTGATCGGACGCGCCGCCCAGCATGAGATCGACCCGGCCCGCCCGCAGGGCGGCTGGCGCGGCGGTGCCATCCATGAACACCATTTCAACGTCGCTCGGCTTGAGATTGTTGGCCGCCAATACCGCCGGCCACATCTGCGTGTTGCCGTCGCCGGGAGTCGCTGAGATTTTCTTGCCAATCAGGTCCTTGCCAGATTTGACACTCGCCCGCCCCTCGATCCAGATCACGGCGAGATTGCTGTAGGCCATCACCATGATGGTCTTGATCGGGACGCCCTGGGCCCCCGCAACGAAGACCGCAGATTGGTCCGCCCAAACGAACTTGTCGTTCTTTGAGCCGGCTTGGCGCACCGTGGCGCCAGAGCCCTTGCCCTGATCCAGTTGCAGATCCAAGCCAAGGTCTTTGAAGTACCCACGCTGAACGCCCATTACGATCGGCGCATAGTTGCCAACCCATGTCCAGTTGAAGCGAAGATTCGTCTTCTCAATCGCCTGCGCGAGATCCGGGCGGATGCCCGCCAAAGTGCATCCGGCCATTGTCAGGCTGGCGGTCAGCAAATCACGTCTCGCGAGCATGTAATCCTCCCGTGGCTAGGATGAAGATGGCGGCTCTTGAGGCTTCTTCGCTCAGTATTGGATGACGCCCTGCTCCATAAATCGCTCGATGATGGATTCGCAGTAATCCGAGAAGGCCTCGCTGGCCATCACCGCCTTGTCTCGCGGGCGCGGAAGATCGACGTCGATGATGTGATCGATACGCCCCGGTCGCGGCGTCATCACAATGATCCGGTCGGACAGGGCGACCGCTTCCGAGATGCTGTGTGTGATAAACAGGACGGTGGGGCGGCGTTCGAGCCAGAGTTTCTCAAGATCGATGCGGATCTGTTCGCGCGTGAGGGCGTCGAGAGCGCCGAACGGCTCGTCGAAGAACAGAAACGGCGGCTCATGGACGAGCGCGCGACAGATTGCTGCGCGTTGCTTCATGCCGCCGGACAACTCGTGCGGATATTTGTTTTCGAACTGCGCGAGACCAGTTCGAGCGAGCAGTTTGTGCGCCTTTTCCCGGATCTCGTGCCTGGAAAGCTTCCTCACCTCGGCCTGCAGCATGATGTTGTCGAGAACCGTCCGCCAATCGTAAAGAGCGTGGTCCTGGAACACGATCCCGACGTCCGTGAACGGTCGGTCCACGATCTGGCCATTGATTTCGATGCGACCGGACGACGCGTGTTCGAGGCCGGAGACCAGAAGCATCAGGGTGCTTTTACCACAGCCGCTTGGCCCTAGGACCGAGAGGAACTCACCATGTCCCACGTCGATCGAGACATTGCGAAGGGCGACTATGTCGCCGTCATTCGCGGGATAGACCTTGGAAATGGCCTCGATCTTGATCTCGGGCTCCCGGACCTTTTCAGGCACAAGGGCGTTGCCGCCGGCCAACGCCAAGATGGGAGTCCTCGCCATCGTCTGGCCCCTACGTCGCTGCGCCAACGCGCCGGGAAACGTGCCACCCAGTTGCGAGCCGTTCGGCGGTCTCGACTAAGAAATAGAGCGCAACGCCGGTGAAGCAGAGCAAGAGCATCCCGGCGAAAGCGAGCGGTGTATTCATCTCGCCGTTCGCGACCAGGATGAGATAGCCCAAGCCCTGTTGCGACGCGATGAACTCGCCAACGATGGCGCCAATCGACGCCGATGCCATAGCCATCTTGAGCCCGGCAAAAATATTCGGCAGCGCGTGCGGGAGACGCACCTTGAAGAACAACGTCACCGGCCCGGCGCCCATCGAGAGGGCGACGCGGATCGGTTCGGGCCGAATGGACGTGAAGCCCACGATTGATTGGATCACGATCGGGAAGAAAGAGATCAGGAACGCGATAAGAAGTTTAGGCAGGAAGCCGAATCCAAACCAAATGACGAACAGCGGCGCAATCGCGACCTTCGGGATCAGCTGAGAGAAGACGATGATTGGATAAATGGTTCGGTTGAAAAAGGGCCAGAACGAGATCGCCAACGCCAGCGGAATCCCGATCAGGGCCGACAAAAAGAAGCCAGACACGATGACGGTCAGCGTGGCGCCCGCGTGGTTCGCCAGAATGCGGGCGTGATCGCCGATTTGCGCCAGTACCTCGCTTGGGGGCGGCAGAAGATAGCCGGGGATTTTGAACAGGCGCACGGCACCTTCCCAGACGAACATTAAAAGCACGATTGCAATGATGGGATTGGCGGCACTTCGCCAAGCCTTGGCACGTCGCGAACCTGCCATGACGTTTTTCCTTACCGTCGGCGGATTCATTCCGCCGGAACTTGCACACCCTCTTGCGCATTGCGGGCGTCCGCGAACGCGGCGTCAAATACGACTTTTCTCGCCAGCAGATCGTTGCTGCTGTCCGGTGTATATCCGTGTTCGGCAAGGATTTC
>Ga0310910_10000001_pt1 | contig 152967 bp, 162 predicted proteins | sample GREbulkMGHF172_FD_203448 | JGI IMG/M metagenome (GOLD analysis project Ga0310910, IMG submission 203448) | Lab enrichment of tropical soil microbial communities from Luquillo Experimental Forest, Puerto Rico - GRE.bulkMG.HF172 | ecosystem: Environmental > Terrestrial > Soil > Tropical forest... | reverse complement strand
TTGACGCGCTTGAGCTGGTCCGCAAGAAAAGCCATCGAAACTCTCCAATATGCTGCAGTGCTCCAGGTCAGCGCCTTGTCGTAATGCCGGCGCGCGAGTCCAGCAAGTGGCGATTTGGTCAAGAAATACGATCAATCCGATCGGTCAAGGCGATCAATCCGCCGTGGGCGGCGGAAACGCCCATGCCGCAGGGCCAAACCGAGGAGGAGATCGCGCTGTTGCGCGCGGAAGCCGCGAATGTCCTCAACCAGAACCACCAGGAAGTCTGGCGCGAGAAGACCGGGCACCGCGGACCGCGCTTGCCGCGCACACCTTCAGCTAGGTGTTCAATCTGCTGGCGCGGCATCCGCGCCTGGTCGAGCCGCTGCGCAGCGGTTCGGCGAAGTGGGCGCGTGACGACGGCATGCCCAAGCCGCGGGCAATGAATATCGCCGTGTTTCTCGATGCGGTGATGGCGATCAACGGGCCGCTGTTTCTCATTCGGAAGAGCCACAGGACGGATGTGCTCAACGCCGGTCACGACAAGTTGATCACGTCGTAGCTCTGGACTCTCGACAACGAGACGGTGACGCGCCTTGTGGATTAGGCCGCCGCCGACGACGTCGCCGACGGTGTCGACCGGACCGACCGAACCGACCGTGTCGGCATCGAAGCCCTCACCGGCCAACCCGGCTCGGTGCTGATGTTTCACCGCAATTTGGTTACCCGCGCAAAATTGTCTATCTGACGATGTGTGCGGTTTCCAACCACATTACAAATTCACACGTCCTGAATGGATCGCGCATCGCGACTTCACGCCGATCAAACAGGTTGGCGACGATGCACTCTACGAATACGCGCACGTCCACAGGGTTGCCGCGGAATAGAATTCCGTATTTTCGCACTGCGGAAGGCTAAGTATTGCTCGCTGCACTGCAGTGAGTGCATTTTAATTTTTTCGTTACGTCATTTTGAATTGCGGCCTTGTATTTGCCGGACTTTGTTCGTCCTAATCTATCGGCCCAGCGGCGTTCGGGGGCGAACATATTTCGACGGCCGTCACTCCCATGAGAGAACTCTCCATCCGATGTACACGCTCTATTCGATGCAACGCTCCGGTAACAGCTATAAGGTCCGCCTTGCGCTGGCGCGCCTGGGCATTCCTTACAAACTCGTGGAGATTGACATCCTCAAAGGCGAAAGCCGCACGCCGGAATTCCTTACCAAGAATCCGAATGGACAGGTGCCATTGCTTGAGGTCGCGCCTAATCGTCACCTCGCGGAGTCGAACGCAATTCTTTGGTATGTCGCCGGCGGCTCGACTCTGGCGCCGGAAGATCGAATTGCGCGAGCCGAGGCATTGCAGTGGATGTTCTTCGAACAGCACAGCCTGGAGCCGAACATCGGCGCAGCCTATTTCTGGCTCGCGCTAATCAAGGGCGGCCGCGAATTGCAAAGCCACGCGCTCGAAGACTGGATGGAAAACGGCTATCGCGCACTCGGTGTCATGGAAACCCACCTGACTCGGCATCGGTTTTTCGTGGCAGACCATTTCACGATCGCCGATATCGCGCTGTACGCGTATACTCACGTCGCCGATCAGGCGGATTTTGACCTCAGCCGGTTTCCAGCAATCCGCGCCTGGCTCGCGCGCGTCGCGGACGAGCCCGGCTATATCCCTATGGACTGGCAACCGGAGCTCGCCGCAGCGCAATAGCGTCGGAATGCCGAGGCTTTTGCACTTTCGCCACGAAAACGCCCCGCTTGGTAACCGGCTCCGCCCCAATCGGGTCGAACCCTTGCCGCCTTCCCGCGTTTACCTATGGCTTATTGTCGAATCGCGCTTTTCAGGTTTGCCATGCGCATTACGTCTGCAGGCTTCGCTCCCCCGGCCAACCGTCAACTCGGTACCGAGCATCGAAGCGTCGCGATAGCTGAGGTTGTCGCGAGCGTCGCCCTTATTTTATCCACGCTTATTGCCGTTACCGTAATCTCGGTCGGCGTCGCGCGGGCGGACGTGGTGAGCGGCGTGATTGACAATGAAGGCGGGGTGTTCGCCATTGCCCTGTTGCTGGGCCTGTTGTTCATCGGAATGGGCGGCGTCACGATCATCTCGCTGCCACACCAGTCACGTCACAGAAAAACTCACAGCTAGACCGCCCTATCGGAACTGCCGGCGATACCGCACAGTTGAAGGCGGCAGGAGACTAGCATGCGGCTTGTTGTGGCGTTGATCGTATTCCTGAATGTCAGCCACGCTCGCGCTGCCGATCCGGTGTTCCCCAGCTCCGCCGGCAACCTGAAAATCCAAACCGTCGCCAGCGGACTCGTGAATCCATGGTCGCTCGCATTTTTGCCTGACGGCCGAATGTTGGTGACCGAGCGGCCGGGGCGTATGCGCATTGTCGCGATGGACGGTCGGCTTTCGCCACCGATCGGGAACGTGCCGAAAGTCTACGCCGTGAGCCAAGCCGGACTGATGGACGTCCTCCTCGCTCGCGATTTTGCGCAGTCGCACACGATTTTTGTCTGTTACGCCGAAGCTGCCGAGGGCGGTGGACGTATCGCTCTTTTGCGCGGACGTTTGACCGACGATGAATTGCCGCGACTCGACGAGGCAAAAGTCATCTTTCGACAGGTAGGACCGGTCTCGCGCGGCCTCAATATCGGTTGCCGCATGGTGCAGGCGCCGGACGGCAATCTGTTCGTCACGCTCGGCGACCACTTCGGACCGAAAGAGCTTGCGCAAAGACTCGACAACCATATTGGCAAGATTGTGCGCATCACGGCGGACGGCGCGCCGCCCACCGACAATCCATTTGTCGGCACCGCGAGAGCGTTGCCGGAAATCTGGGCCTACGGTCTGCGCAACGCGCAAGGTCTTGCCTTCAATCCGACCGATGGAAAATTGTGGGAGCAGGAGCACGGGCCCATGGGCGGCGACGAGATCAACATCATTGCGAAAGGCAAGAACTACGGCTGGCCGCGCGTGAGTTTTGGCGTCAACTACGATGGCACTCCAGTGGGCACCGGCAAGTCTGAGATAGACGGCGTCACCAGCCCGATTTGGCATTGGACGCCTTCGATCGCTCCGTCTGGCATGGCTTTTTACACAGGCGACCTTATTCCCGGCTGGACAGGCAGCTTGCTGAATGGCGCGCTGAAGTTCGAACTGCTGTCGCGGCTCGAGCTGACGGGTGACAAGGTCGTGAAAGAGGAGCGTCTTCTGCAGAACCTGCGCGAGCGCATTCGCGACGTGCGGCAGGGGCCAGATGGTGCCGTCTATCTGCTCACCGACAGCGCATCCGGACGCATCCTGCGCGTCGCCCCGGCGAAATGATTCGGGGAAACTGTCATCACGTTTTGAAGACGAAGAATGCGCCGGCGACAATCAACGCGAAACCGAAGCCCTGGCTGAGAGTGATCGGTTGCTGCAAATACAAATAAGAGAACCCGGCGAACACCACGAACGTGATCACCTCCTGCATCGTTTTCAGTTGTGCTGGGTTATAGACCGCGCTGCCGTAGCGATTCGCCGGCACCGCGAGGCAATATTCGACGAAGGCCAAGCCCCAACTGATAAAGATCACATAAATGATCGGCACCTCTTTGTAGCGAAGATGCCAATACCAGGCGGCCGTCATGAATACGTTCGAACCTAGGAGCAATACAATCGGCCTCATATAAGGAGACAAAAATGGCATGGGTTTCCTTTGCTTGAGCCGAATCGGGCGGGGCCGTCAGTTATAACCGCCCCAAAGCACAGAAGTTCTTCGGCGTCACCGGGCCGTCATAGCCCTTCGGTAACATTACGCTGCTTCTGTCTTATGCTGTGTTCCCCTCCTCGCGATCCCGACGGCTTGCTCCTCGGGATCGCAAATTTTCTCCTGGCAAAAGACCTGTGTTAGGCTGGCCAAGTCGGGGGCTCGCGCGCGCAGCGGCGGGGAGTATTACAATGAGCACTTGACTCACTTCAGTGTTCATAACTTTGCTGTTTGCGTCTTTCGCGTATAGTCAAAACCGACCGCGTGGTCGGCAGCCGCCCGGGCCGGCAAGATCGGTTATGTGCTGGTGGACTCCGTCGCTCCGATCGGCAACGACCAGCCCTGCTATCGTCAAGGACTCGAGTGGGTGGAAGATCGGTGGTGATATCGGCGGTGGCGACACACAATAGTCACGAATTTTGAATTCAAGCGCCATAACGGCGGGTTGCCCGTCTGCGCCAATCGAGTATTCTGCTCTAGGCCCACAATTTGTTCCGGAAGGGGGCTCAATTGTTTACAGCACGCCTTGCCGCGGCCGTGACAGCACCGCTGCTGATCGCCGGTGCAGTCTTAGCCTCAGCCGTACCAACACAGGCCAAAAGTGCCTGCGAGGACGCCGACGTCGCGGTCCTGTCTTCGCCGGTTGCGCCGTGGAAAGGCGCACCTTTGCGAGTCGTCTTTGCCGCCGAGCATGCGATTCAAGGCGAACTCTCATTGATTGCGCCGGATGGAAGCGTTGCGGCGAAATCGCGCCAGCGCTATGGCGGGCCGCCATATTTCTGGTTTGTCGAGGTGCAGTCCCCCGCCGCTGGGACATGGCGCGCGACCCTCGCGGGCAGCGACTGTACGCGTGAGATAGCTGTGCGCGGCGACGAGCCGCCGCGGCCAGGCGCGACGGCGGGCACTATCTGGCCTCTTCGCAATACATGGAATCGTGCGACTGAAAATCTGTTTTCTGCGTGGGTGGAGAAGCTTTTCGATGCACCGCTCGACGCGGCGCCGTCGTGGGCCGCCTTGCATGAGGTGCTGCGCGATCGATCGAGAAACATGCTGTTCAATCATCTTGGTCTCGGTGAAGATGAGATGAAGATCGTTCTGCGTCCCGATTGCGCCGATCTCCCGTACTTTTTGCGCGCGTATTTCGCGTTCAAAATGGGATTGCCATTCGGCTACTCGAAGTGCTCGCGCGGCGGGGGCGGAAAGCCGCCAAAGTGCTTCGGCTGGGCGAGCATCCAGACCGCCGAGGGCGCAAAGCGGCCGGGACTTGCGGCGACGTTCGGGGACTATATGCGCGTCGTTGCCGACGGCGTTCACTCCGGAACCGGACGGACACCAGCCAGCGACGACAACACTGATTATTATCCGGTGCCGCTGAAGCAGGAAACGCTGCGCCCCGGAACTGTGTACGCGGATCCGTACGGCCACATCCTGATGCTGGTGCGTCGCGTGCCGCAGACTGCTGATGCAGCGGGCGTTTTCCTCGCGGTCGACGGGCAACCCGACGGGACAGTCGCACGAAAACGCTTTTGGCGCGGCAACTTCCTGTTTGCGCAAGATCCGGCGCTCGGAAGCCCTGGGTTCAAGCGCTTTCGGCCGATCGTGCTCGAGAACGGCGCATTGCGGCGGCTGACCAATGCCGAAATCGCAAAAAATCCTCAGTACGCCGACTATTCGCTCGACCAGACCCGGCTCGGCATTGAAGCCTTTTACGACCGGATGGACGACGTAATGTCCCCGGCCCCGCTTGATCCTCTGCGGGCGATGAAGGAGGCCATCACGGCGCTCGAAGAACAGGTGAAGGCGCGGGTGACATCTGTTGAGAACGGGCGAAAGTTCCAGAACAGCGGACGCGGCGATGCCGAGATGCCCGAAGGTGCGACCATCTTCGAGACGACTGGAGCATGGGAGGATTTCGCGACACCAGCGCGCGATCTGCGTCTGCTGATCGCGATTGACGTGGTGCGTGGATTCCCAGACCGCGTGGCGCGGCGACCGGAGCGATTCGCGATGCCTAAGGATAAAAGTGCGGCGGACGTGAAAGCCGAACTGGAAAGCGTTCTCGCCTCGGAGTTAGCGTCACGCAAGTTTTCCTATACACGGACCGACGGCTCCCAATGGACACTCGCACTGAAAGATGTCGTCACCCGCACGCGCGCCCTTGAGATGGCGTACAATGTGAATGACTGCGTCGAGCTACGGTGGGGGGCGCCGGAAAAGAGTGAGGAAGCTTCGACCTGCAGGCGACACGCACCTTCAGCACAACGCGCAAAAATGACGCAGTACCGCACGTGGTTCCAGGAGCGGCGGCGTCCCCCGAGGGCGTAGCAGGTTGGACCGAGCGCACGGCGAAAAGCAGTATCAGCCGTATCGCAATTTCATTGCGAGGATTGGTGCCATCAAGGCAAGCGTCGCAGCGTTCGATCCGATCAGCGGCCAATCGCCAATCGCGATTCCGTAAATCAGCCAGAGCAGGATACCGAGGGTGAAGGCGCTTGTTGCTGGCAGTGACAATGCGCGGGTCTCTTTCTCGCGCACGGTCTTAAGCACCTGCGGCAACCAGCACAAAGTGGTGAGCAGCGCGCCCGCAACACCCACAAAATCAATGATCCAGGAAAATGCCATGCGTCTGCCATAGGCATGATTCGGCTTCTGCCGTATGACATTCTTGCGTTTAACCCCATCCACGCGCAGGCTCGCCGCGTGACTTCGACCGAAGCTGCCCCCCGCCGCCTCTCCTGCGCCCGCTGCGGCACCGCATTCGACTGCGAACTTGGTGGAGACTGCTGGTGCGCAGCCGAACCTTTCCGGTTTAAGGCGGGCGTGAGCCCTGACGAGGACTGCCTTTGTCCCGCGTGCCTGCGCCAGGCCGCAGAGGCACTGGCCCGAAAGGCCCCTCCTCGTCTATAGAGAACGGCCGCACTCCGCGGCCCTTCAAACGAGACAATTCTTATGATCGACCTTTACGCGCTGACCAGTCCGAACGTGCAGAAGATATTCATCATGCTCGAGGAATGCGGGCTGCCGTACAACGTCAAGCCAGTGGACGTGTGGGCCGGCGAGCAATTCACGCCCGAGTTTGCCAAGATCAATCCGCTGCTGAAAGTGCCTGCAATCGTCGACAGTGACGGCCCGGGAGGAGCGCCCTACACTGTGATCGAATCGGGCGCGATCCTCCTCTATCTCGCTGAGAAAACCGGCAAGTTCATGCCGCACGATCCGGTCGCGCGGTATGACACGCTGCAGTGGCTGATCCTGCAGGTTGCCAATGTCGGCCCCATGGGCGGGCAGCACGTGCACTTCAGCAAATTTGCCGGGCCCGGCCACGATTACAGCGCGAGCCGTTATCGCACACAAATTCTCAAGCTATTCGATCTCTACGAAGCGCGGTTGTCGCGACAACCCTATGTGGCTGGCGCCGACTACACGATTGCCGACATCGCGGCTTGGCCTTGGTTACGCAATTTTGAATTGCTGACCATCGACCCGGCCAAGTTTCCCAAGATCAAATCATGGGTGGACAAGATCGCCGGACGCGACGCGGTCAAGCGTGCGCTGGCTCAGGTTGGAGCGCTCAAGTCTGTGCGCGACAAGGCTACTGATGATCAGAAAGACCGATTCTTCGGACGCGGAAAGTACGCGCGTGCGTAGGCTGGTTGCCCGCTCAGCATTGCCACGCTCCGGTCACGATGCGAACCTAGCTTGACTTCGAATCGAAGCCTGCAGAAACGGCACAGCGCGATGCCAACGGCATCGCGCGTGGCGTTTTGAGTGTTTCAATGTTCCGATTTTTTGAGAAAGCCCTGACGCCCACCGCGGCGCCGGATGGTGGTGAACCGCCGCCCGGCCTGGCCGCGTTCTATTGGCATTTCGCCCGCCAGGCAAAAATGCTGTTCATCGGGCTTTTTGCGATCGGCTTTGTTGTTGCGTTGCTGGATGTACTGATCCCGGTATTCATCGGCAAGGTCGTCACGCTGGTGACGGAAAGCAAGCCGGAAGAATTGCTCGCCACGGCCTGGCCGTGGCTGGTCGGCATGGCGTTGGTGCTGCTGGTGCTGCGTCCCGCTGCCTTTACAACCCAACATCTGCTGATGAACCAGGCGATCGCGGCAAATGTCTCGAACCGCATTCGCTGGCAGAACCATTGGCATGTATCTCGTCAGTCCTGGGCGTTTTTCCAGAACGATTTTGCGGGTCGCATCGCGACGCGCGTGATGCAGACTGGTCCCGCGATCCGCGAAAGCCTTGTTTCGCTCCTTACGGCTGTCTGGTTCATCCTGATCTACGGCACTTCGTCTCTAATCCTGCTCGCTTCTGCCGACCTCTGGCTGGCGCTACCGGTCCTCGTCTGGTTCGCAGGCTATATCGCGATGCTGCGCTATTTCGTGCCGCGGATGCAGAACAAGTCGAAGGTGATGTCGGAAGCGCGCTCGATGTTGACCGGGCGCATTGTCGACACCTACACGAATATCGTCACGGTGAAGCTGTTTGCGCGAGCGCGAGAAGAAGACGCCTACGTGCGCGAGGCAATCGACACCCACACCGGCCGCTTCCATGAATCGCTCCGGCTCAACACCCTGTTCGCGCTTACGCTTATCTTTCTCAACGCATTTCTGATCACGGGTACTGGCGCATTCGCCATTGTCCTCTGGCGCTACGGCCATGTCAGCGTTGGAACGGTCGCTATGGCGCTGCCCATGACGACGCAGATCATCAGCGCCTCTCATTGGGTGGCGTGGCAGGTAACCGACATTTTCGAGAATATCGGCGTCGTTCAGGAAGGCATGATGACGATCGCGCGGCCGATTGCGCTCAGCGATCCTCCGGAAGCGGGAACGCTTACGGTCACGCGTGGCCACATTCGTTTCGAGGACATTCGCTTCGGTTACGGCCGCGAAAGCGGCCTCATCGACGGGCTAACCCTCGATGTCATGCCCGGTGAGAAAATCGGGTTGGTGGGCCGCTCCGGCGCGGGCAAGTCGACACTCGTCAATCTGCTGTTGCGTTTCTTCGATCTAGAGGGCGGACGAATCCTCATCGACAATCAGAAGATCGCCACGGTCTCGCAGGAGAGTCTGCGTACACAGATCTCGATGGTCACGCAGGATACATCGCTGCTGCATCGTTCGATCCGTGACAATATTCGTTACGGGCGCGCCAATGCGAGCGAGGCCGACATCATTGCGGCCTCCAAAATGGCGCACGCGCACGAATTCATCGCGGAACTGGAAGACTGGAAAGGACGCCGCGGCTATGACGCACACGTCGGTGAACGTGGCGTGAAACTTTCGGGTGGTCAGCGCCAGCGGGTCGCGATCGCGCGCGTGATCCTGAAAGATGCGCCCATTCTCGTGCTGGATGAGGCGACCTCCGCGCTCGACAGCGAGGTCGAAGCCGCCATTCAATCCAGTCTCGGCACGCTGATGGAGCGGCGCACCGTGATTGCGATCGCGCATCGCCTATCTACCATTGCGCAGATGGACAGGCTTGTGGTGCTCGATCACGGCCGCATCGTGGAACAGGGTTCGCATGACGAATTGCTGCGCCGTGACGGGCACTACGCCGCGCTGTGGCGGCGTCAGTCCGGCGGCTTCATCAACGCCACGCAAGAGGCTGCGAAGTAGCGCTGTCATCGTATTGTCATGAGCACCGGTCCCACTCGCTTCGTGATTAGCGAGAGAGGACACCGCCATGGACACCCTCGATTTGGCCGATGCCACCCCAGCCATCGGCATTGTCTGGGCGTACCGTTTCAGAGCCGATGGCGCTGCCGAGCCGATTCCGCAAGACAAAATTGAAGCCATGCTCGCCGAGCACGGCACCGGCTGGATCTGGCTGCACCTCGGGCTGGCCGACACGCGTTGCCGTAACTGGATCGCGCGACGCGCCCCAATCTCGGATCTCGCACGCGAAGTCCTTGCGGGCCCTGACCGGCACCTGCGCCTCGATATCCTGGGCCACGAGATTGTCGGCGTGGTGCCGGATCTGCATCAGGAATTCGCACAACCCGGTGAAAACCTCGTGCGGCTGCGTTTCGTCATGACTGAACGCATGTTGATAACCGCCCGCCAGCGTCCAGCACATTCGATCGAAAGCAATCGGCGGGCGATCGAAAGCGGAAAGCGCTTTCCGACCGCAATATCGTTTCTCGATGCCGTTATCGATCAGTTCGCTGATGCTATTGCGCACATGGCTGAAACGCTTGGAGACGAACTTGATCGCGCCGAAGATCACGTTTTGCACGAGGAGCCGGACGACGAACGCCAACGGATCGGGCGCGTCCGCCTACAGTCGGTGCGCGTACACAGGCAGCTCGCCCAACTTCGCGGCATGTTTCATCGCCTTGAGCCGAGGCTTGCGGTTCACGATGCGCAGGTAGCCAGTGCTATCGGCGCCCTGGCACAAAAGCTCGATGCGATAGACCATGAGGTTGGCTCGTTGCATGAGCGCTCGCGCCTGTTGCTTGATGAACTCGACGCTAAGATGATGGCCGTAACGAACCGGCGGCTATTTACGCTTTCGATTCTGACGGCATGTCTACTGCCACCAACACTGGTCACGGGCTTCTTCGGCATGAACACCAAGGACATGCCATTCCAAAACACCGAGGGTGGCACATGGTTGGCGGCTTTGGTCGCACTCGCCGCCGGCCTCGGGTGCTATTGGGCCTTACGCCGGTTGCGTGCGTTCTGAGGTGCCCGCGTAACTGTCTGCCCTTTGCAGTAGGCGGCCGATCACCCATAATGACGCGGCCGAACAAACCGAAAGCTTCCGACCATGATTCTTGAGATTGCACAGATCGATGTAAAACCCGGCATGGAGGCCGAGTTCGAAGCCGGCGTGAAGAAAGCGACGCCGATTTTCAAGCGCGCCAAGGGCTGCAAATTTATGACGTTGCAACGATCGCACGAGATGCCACAGCGCTACCGGCTGTTCGTGCAATGGGAGACACTGGAAAATCATACCAAGGACTTTCGCGAGTCACCCGATTTTCACGAGTGGCGAAAACTGGTCGGCCACTGCTTCTCGACGCCGCCGAATGTCGAACACGTCACCGAGGTGATGCGCGGGTTCTGACGTGAATCGCATCCCGACCACCCACACCGGTAGCCTGCCGCGTACGCCGAAAGTTGTGCAGCTTCTGCTCGCTGAGGACAAGCATCCCGGTGCGCGTAGTGGCGAATTGAAGCAGGCCGTACGCGAGGCAGTCGAATACGTCGTGGCCAAACAGGTGGAGTGCGGCCTCAACATCATCAATGACGGCGAACAGGGACGTAAAGACTACACCGTCCATGTGATGCAGCGCCTCACGGGCTATGACGGCCCGAGTGCTTCGCCGATGGGTACGGGCGACGAAGAATTTCCCGAGCTCGCACAGCTATTGAAACCGCTTGCGTCGCCATTTCAGCATCGGCCCGCGTGCAGCGGCCCAGTCGACTGGAAAGATTGGCCAGCGGCGCAGGCCGACATCGACCTTGCCAAACGGGCGTTACAAGGGGTGCCGGCCGAGGATATTTTCATGACCTCACCATCGCCCGGCCAGATCGCGCGCTACCTCAAGAATCGCTACTACAAGAACGATGAGGAATATATTTTCGCGTTGGCTGATGTCATGCGGCGCGAGTACAAAGCGATCATCGACGCGGGATTCATCCTCGTTGTCGCAGGTGTCGACTGCGGCTTCGGCACCTTTGCCGACGCTTGCAGGTCGACACGAAAATCGTATGGCTTAAACTTCAATTGCTGAGCGAAGGCGCGCGCCGCGCCTCAAAGCAATTGTGGACAAAGGCGGCCTGATTTTTCTCAACGCAAAATATCCCTGTCGCAGTTGAACGTGCATCGTTGCCAACTGCGATCGATAATGTTCTGGACGTCGTCGCTCCACGACGATCTTCGTCCAGCGCGGCGATCAGCCGAGATGTCGTAGGCGAATGGCGAGCGGACCTCGCGCCACGGAGTTACGGTCGCCTGCGGGTCCTGGGCTAGTGACGTCGTACGATTCTGTCGCTTCTTCGCGACGTGCTGATTCTTGGCCGCATGCGATTTGGATGCGCTGGATATGTGTTTACGGACTTTGGGCTGCGACGACACCCCGTTCGTTGTGGGCTCATCCTGCCATGCGAGCAAGGCCTCTTTCGGCGCCGCGCTGTCGTCAGCTTGTACGGATAGCGCCGACGGGGTGGGCTTCACAGTCTCGCTGAGATCAATCGTGCTCGGACGCCAGGTCAATCGCACGGGAGCGCGCGCTATTGCCTGCTCGGTCCCGCTGCGCAGTTCGGCGATGATTGTCATCGGACCGACAAAATCGGACGGCGGCGTCACAAAGGTGCTTTGCAGACCGTCGGTGGTGCCGGACTGATCGTCCAGTGCAATTCGCCAGCGACCCTCCCCTGCACCGGCCCCGGAACTCAGTTTCGTGCCGGCAGCAAGACCGCTGAACGTGATCGTCGTGCCGGGCGCGGCGTTGATTACCTTGATTGCGAGCGGCAGCGCCGCATTCGACTCTCCGATCGCGTCGGCGACGGCAAGCGAAGGTGTCGCAACCTCTTTAACCGGCGGCGGTGTTACAGCCTCTTTGGCTGACGGCGTCACGACCTCTTTCGGAGTTTCGACGAGCGCGACATTTACGGTTTGCGGCGGAGCGAGCGCTGACGTCTCCGCACGCTTTGCTGACGGCAATCCGTTTCGCAATTGCTCGAAATTGATGACATCAAGTCGCCCGAGGGCCAGCACAACGCAGACTGCGGTCCAAAGCACAACGCCGGCCGCGATGGCAAGCGCCGTCACACGCATGTTGCCGTTCCCATACCGTGCCGAATGCTTGCGAACTTTCGGCAAAGCATCTGCGACCGGATTGGACACCGAGCGCCCGCGTTCATCTGCCAAGACATTTGCGAAGACTTCATCGCCATGATGCGACGTCCGGTCGGGATAGGCATGCGGAACCGGAAACTCAGTCGACCTCAGCGAGGGCTGAATCGACGGCGCCACAACCTCACCCCGGCGCCACTTGGGTGGCGCATAAAATTTCGGATCTTCCGGACTCACTTCGACCTGCCGGATCGGAGTACTCATACGCTACTCCCCACTAACCCACGACAACGGTTTGTTGCTACCGAGCCATCAGGCTCCCATCCAAGTCCGTCCACAGGGGGGAAAACGTTCCCGATTTTCGGAGTGCACCCGGAGGTAATTTAGCACCTTGCCAGGCGCATGTCGTTATAGGGCCTGAGAAAAGCGGCCCCAGTATGACCCCTATTTCCCGAACAGACGCGCCGGGGTCTCGACGAGAATACAGCGCCGCATCTGCTCATCCGGGATCCACTGGCAGAACAGATCGAAAAGGTGCCCATCGTCCGGCATGATTTCGCCCGGAATTGACGGATGCGGCCAATCCGTTCCCCACATCAGCCGCTGCGGGTTGGCACGAAGCAATGCCTCGTGATACGGCCTCACATCCGGATAGTCAGGATATCGATCGGACAGTCGGTAGGGTGCTGACAATTTCACATGGACATAGCCTTCACCGACGAGCCTAAGCAGCGCTTGAAAACCTCTATCCTGCGCCCCTTGCCCGGCGGGAATGTGAAGCATGTGATCGACGATCACCGGCATCTCTCGCGCGATCTCTCGAAAGGTGACGGCTAAGTCCTCCATCAGCCGCCAGTCACAGAACACCTGCATGACCCAGCCAAGTTCACGCATCGCGGTGCGAAATATCTCGAAGACCTCGAGCCCGACACCGCGCACATAGGCCGGACGGCCGGCTTCCGAGAAGATGTGAAACCGCAGTCCCCGCATGCCGAGCCGGTGCCAGTCCCGCAACGTCGAAGGCTGGACCCGCGCATCGATTATCGCCACGCCACGCAGCCGCCGCGGATAGCGCGCCAACGCATCGAGCAGTGCCCGATTGTCGAAGCCGTGCGCGTTGCCTTGAACCAATAAGCCATAAGTGAATCCAAGATGATCGAGGAGCGCCATGTAACGTTCGACCGGCGCATCGGGCGGTGTGTAGCCGCGACCAGCCGTATAAGGGAATTTGCTAGGTGGTCCGAAAATGTGGGCATGCGCATCCCAGGCATTCGACGGCGGCCGCTCACGTGGCGCTGAGGGCTGCGCGACCGGGCCGGCGATGCGCGCCGGTTCTTGCGGAGTCTCGCGAGACGAACTCATCCGAGCCGAATATTCGCTTCCTTCACCACTTTGCTCCATAGGGCCATCTGATCCTGCACAAAGGCAGCGAATTCCTGCGGCGTGGTTGTACGGCTGACGATATTTAGTTGTTCGAAGCGGCTGACGACGTTCGGATCGCGAAGAGCTGCATTGAGACTTGAATTGAGGGTCTTGACGATCGTCGTCGGCGTGCCGTGCGGCACGAAGACCCCGTTCCACTCATAAGCTTCAAAGCCAGACAGCGTGTCGGATACCGGCGGGATATCGGGCAGACTGGCCAACCTGCCCTTTCCGGTGTGGGCGATCGCCTTCACTTTGCCGCCCTGGATAAGTCCAACCACCGAAGAGCCATTGGCGAAAAAAAACTTCACCTGTCCCGACATGACATCGTTGAGCGCGAGACTGCCGCCGCGATAGGGAACGTGACTAATTTTGATACCCGTCCGATGGCGGAACATTTCCAGCGAAAGATGCTGCAGCGTACCGTTTCCTGACGACGCCATGTCGATGCCATCCGGTGCGGCTTTAGCCAGCGCTATGACATCCGCGACGGTCTTGACCGGCACGGAGGGTGTCACCACCAGAATGTTAGGTACGAGTGATACTAGAGCGACCGGATCGAAATCCTTGCTGTAGTCGAACGGCAAGTTTGAATAGAGGTAGGAATTTATGGAGAACGCCGTCGCGTCGTGCAGCACAGTGTAGCCATCGGGATCGGCCTTCGCGACGACAGCCTCGCCGATTGTTCCACCGGCACCACCCCGATTCTCGATCACGAATTGCTGGCCAACCATTTCGCCGAGTTTGGCGAACACGATGCGAGCGGTTGTGTCCGCACCACCCGCCGGCGGATACGGCACCATCACGCGCACAGGCCGGTTCGGCCAGATGGCCTGGGCCCAGGCGTTGGGCGCAAACGGCGCGGCCGCAAATCCCGCGAGCAGCAGACGTCGTGTGAGATTGGTCCCCGGCATCGATTCCTCCCCAATTTTGTTCAGATTTTGCGGCCAGTGTAACACCGCATCGACCCTGCGACAGACCGAAACACAACCCTTTTCGCGGTCGCTTCTGCGGGTCAAAATCGAACGACCGCATTGTGGGTTCGTTTACGATCGAGTTCACAACTCAGGATACTTAATCCTCCGTAAACATCGGATGGTTAGTGGCGCCGAAATGCGAGGGGGCCCCACTGTGATCAATATCGAGGAGTACCGGCGCGGCAGATATGGCAGCCCACGCGCTGGTCGTCGCCGCTTGCAACGGCTCCCGCAGCGGTTGGCGCATTCGTCATCGGCGGATTTGCGGTTCTGAATCGGGACAAGATCCCCGGACCGAACCAATGGATCTCCTTGCTGAGCGCGCCAGCGGAGACGGACAGCAAGCTTTCCTTCTCGGGCGACAGGGTCGGCCGATCGGAAATGGCGTCACTGCTGAAGATCTGTGTAACGAAGGATGCAGTTCTCGAGGCCGATTCTGACCGCGAGACTGATCCGGCGAACTGTTTCAATCTCTGGTCTCAGCTCGCCATACTAGAGCTGCAACGGATGCACCGCGCGGCCATGGAGCTGTTGAACTCGCGGCGAAATGTGGCGCTATTGCCGATTGTGGTTATCGGTCGAATTCCATCGCTTCCCGCGCGAATACATCCTCTTTCCCCGTCGCGGGACTCGCCCCATATTTGGGCAATGGCCAAATCTCCTGACAAACCGAAAATGGATCCCGCGCGGCCGACGCGCGCCAAGGCCGCTCGTCCCGACGACAAGCCGACCCCGGATACGCTCGCCAATCTGCTCAATCCGGGCATCGGGCGTGGCACTGCGGGCCTGGGTTCCGGCACAGGATTGCAGCCGCCCCCGGACAATTCGTGGGACCGCCGCCGCGACTTTTCCGATGCTCACAAGGCGCGCAAGTCAACCCTCAAGGAATTTAACGAAGCGCCGCAACGCGACTATACGGCCTCGCCAATAACGGGGCTTGATCCGCAGCTTGCGCAAGAGCTTGGCATTGGCGACGACGATGCGCCACCGGCGCCGGCCTTGAAAAAGGAAGACTCGAAATACCGGCTGCCGCGTGCCGATCTGCCGACCCAACCGGGTGGCTTTGGCGGCCTGGCAAGTCAGCAATCGCTCGAACAATTGCTGCGCGAGGGTCGCCCTGAATTCACCGCCACGCCGTGGACGCCGCACCGTCCGCCGCGACCGGAAAAATCGGAAGGCGGAAAGAAACTCGTCATTGCTTCCGATTTCGAGCCGAAAGGTGATCAGCCACAGGCAATCGCCGAGCTCGTCGAAGGCGTGAAGCGCGCTGACCGCACCCAAGTGCTTCTCGGCGTCACCGGATCCGGCAAGACATTCACGATGGCCAAGGTAATCGAGGCCACGCAACGTCCCGCACTCATCCTGGCACCCAACAAAACATTGGCCGCTCAGCTCTACGGTGAATTCAAGTCGTTCTTTCCGGAAAATGCGGTCGAGTATTTCGTTAGCTACTACGACTACTACCAGCCGGAAGCTTACGTTCCGCGCACCGACACTTACATCGAAAAAGAATCCACGATCAACGAGCAGATCGACCGCATGCGCCATTCGGCAACGCGCGCCTTGCTCGAGCGCGACGACGTCGTCATCGTCGCATCGGTTTCCTGCATCTACGGTATCGGATCGGTCGAAACATATTCGGCGATGACCTTCGCCCTCAAACAGAGTGATAAGATCAACCAGCGGCAATTGCTCGCCGATCTCGTCGCGCTGCAATACAAGCGCACGCAAGGCGATTTTTTTCGCGGTTCGTTTCGTGTGCGCGGTGACACCGTCGATATCTTCCCTGCGCACTATGAGGATCGCGCCTGGCGCATCCATCTGTTCGGCGAGGAGATCGAGAAAATCGAGGAAATGGACCCGCTGACCGGGCAAAAGACGGATGAATTAGAGTTCGTAAAAATCTACGCGAATTCACACTATGTCACGCCGCGCCCCACACTTATTCAGGCCATCGCCGGCATCAAAAATGAGCTGCGCCACAGGCTCGAACAGCTCAATGGCGCCGGACGCTTGCTTGAGGCGCAGCGCCTCGAGCAGCGCACGATTTTCGACCTCGAGATGATGGAAGCGACGGGAAGTTGCGCGGGAATCGAGAACTATTCGCGCTACCTCACCGGCCGCAGGCCTGGCGAGCCCCCGCCCACGCTGTTTGAATACGTACCCGACAACGCGCTGGTTTTCGTGGACGAAAGTCACGTCACAATTCCGCAGCTCGGGGGCATGTATCGCGGCGACTTCCGTCGGAAGGCGACGCTTGCCGAATACGGTTTCCGCCTCCCCTCCTGCATGGACAACCGTCCGCTGCGTTTCGAGGAATGGGACGCCATGCGTCCGCAAACACTGGGGGTGTCCGCAACGCCAGGCGCTTGGGAAATGGAAGAAGCGCGCGGCGTTTTCGTCGAGCAGGTGATCCGCCCTACCGGCTTGATCGATCCGCCCGTCGAGGTGCGGCCCGCCCGGACACAGGTTGACGATCTCGTCGGCGAAGTCCGGCAAGTGGCGGCGAAGGGTTTTCGTTCCCTTGTTACGGTGCTGACAAAGCGCATGGCGGAGGACCTGACGGAATATTTGCACGAGCAGGGCATCCGCGTACGCTACATGCACAGTGACATCGATACGCTGGAACGCATCGAGATCATCCGTGACCTGCGGCTCGGTGCTTTTGATGCTCTTGTTGGCATCAACCTGCTGCGCGAAGGCCTCGATATTCCCGAATGTGCGCTGGTTGCCATTCTCGATGCGGATAAAGAAGGATTCCTCCGCAGCGAGACCAGTCTGATCCAGACGATCGGTCGCGCCGCGCGTAACGTTGACGGCAAGGTTGTGCTCTATGCCGATGCTCTGACGGGGTCGATGCAGCGCGCGATCGAGGAAACCAACCGCCGTCGCGAGAAGCAGGAGGACTACAACAAGGCGAACGGCATCACGCCGGAAAGCGTACGCAAGGGCATCGCCGATATTCTTGACAGTGTGTACGAGCGCGACCACGTGCTGATCGCAACCGGCGCCGCCGGTGCCGGCGAGTTCGCCGAGGCCGCGACCATCGGCCATAATCTCGAAGCAGTCATCGCCGATCTCGAGACCCGCATGCGTGAAGCCGCCGCCGATCTCGACTTCGAGCAGGCGGCACGCTTTCGCGACGAGATCAAACGTTTGCGAGCGACAGAGCTTGCGGTGCTCGACAATCCAACGGCGCGCGATGTCGTGATCGCGCAGGAGCCAAGGCTGCGAAAAGGACTCAACAGGCCGCACAAGCCACATCTTGACGAGATGGGCATCGCGCAGTCGCACGAGGTAAAACCGGCACGAGAGGATTCACCGCGCTCAAAGCTCGGAAAGCCGGGGATGCGCGGCGGTTTCCGCAGCAACAAACGGCGCTAGCGGCCACCAGTTTTCGTCAATAGCGATGGCGATGCCGGCCACGCGTAGGCAAGCGCGGACGGGCGGTCATCCCAGGGATAGCTGTAGATGTACCCATCCCAGGCGTCGAGGCAGTAGTAGTAGTCGGTCGCGCTAGCTTGAGTAACGCCACGCGGTTCTGAAATGCCGCAACCCGGGCCGGGGTGGGGAAATTTCTTTGCCACCCTAGCTCAACCCCGTGAGCTTTTCCGCGACCGCCACCTCCGCGCGCCCATGCCGGTGCCGACAGAAAGCGTTCCGACAAGGCGGCGACCACAATGGCGATGGCGCATTTGGTGAGCAACTGTATTCCAGTCAGCGCTGCTCTCAACAAGCGAACGTGTACCAAATGCCTGCGCGTGGGTGCCCGCTGGTAAATTAAAACGCCGGGCTTGGTTAAGCCCGGCGTTACCGTTTATCATTAATAGTTCTCGTACGCTCGATATCTCAGATTAACATTTGCGCTTTCGCAATTTACCGTCAGACGGATTCGCCGGCTCCTTCCAGTACGGCGTACTGAGTCATATCGGCGGTCGCACGCTCCCAGCCGGATCCGGTAAATCCGGCGACCACGTTGATGCGCACGATTTGCACAAGACGGTCCCTAAGCTTCACGGTACCAACGGTCTGGTTTCGAATGTAGGCGACGGCGGCAATGCCGCAGGCATGCCAGTCGCGCGCGGCGGCATTTACGACTCGCATTGCTTTTTCGGGTGCAGTCCCCTTACCACGTAAGCTGACGAACTCTTTCGCCTGTTGCGGCGTGTTGCAGAGAACACCTACACCGACCGCCGCTTCCCCGTTTTCGGGAGCGGGCCCCTCGGCCGCGAGCACCTCACCGCAAAAAAGCATGGCGGCTGCTGCCGCCATCCAAAGAAATCGCATCGCCGCCTCCGGTTCCATATTCATTTAAAGAACAACGTGTCGGCCTCGACGAGGGTTCATGGTCACGCACGCGATTGTGAAACCTGTTTTGATGCCGTTGCGTATTTCGAATTTTTCAGGCAAATAGCCGCCGCCCCCTGGGCGACCACCAATAGAAATCCGGTCTTCGGAAAGCGTGGCATGCAGCCTGTAGTCGTCAAGTTCCGCAATCTCTTTACTGCGCGCGTCGTGTTGTTTACCGCCTGTGCGCTGGCACTCGGCGGTTGCGAGACCGACGCCACCAGCCCCACAGCAGGAGACGCGCCCAGAGCCGTCACTGCGGCCAGGCCTGACGCAGAACCGTCTCGGAGTCAGCCGGCGCCGGTCGCAAATTCCACGCCAATGACGCACTCGCGCGCTGCACGAGAATGCTGGATGCGGACCGAAAAAGGCAGCGCGCACGAAAATCTCGATAAGCGCGCCGAACTCGTGAACAAGTGCATCGACGAAAAGCTGAAGGCGGCTGGTGTATCCTCGCCCCGAAGCTAAGGACCTCCAGAAAGCCGTAAGACATCCTCTTGCGCCTGGCCGCGCGTCAGCTAGCATTCGTCATTGCTCGACTTCAGGGAGGTCGTTATGGCGAAAGGTCAGATGCGTTCGACGAAGGAAAAAAAGAAGCCAAAGGCCGATAAGGACAAACCCAAGCAGCTGTCGGCATACAAGTTGTCGCAGATGCAGGGCTCGTCCGCCAGCGCTTATGGCAGTCCGCCGGGAAAGAAATCCTGAGAGTTACTTACGGCCGACGGTATCCGCTTTCGAATCTGACGGAAGCTCCTGTGCTTGCTTTGCCATTTCCAGGCAGGTGAGCAACTCCACGTAACTCGGTGCGCGATCAAGTGCGACGAAGCCGGCGCACTGGCTCTTTTGTGCCGCGTTCTATCGGGCCCAATCCTGCTCGAGCTTGCTGCGCGCGTCGCGTTCGTCCCGCTCGCAAGCTGCCGAGTCCCGGCCCGGCAACACCGCCGCCGCGGCCGCCGGCCGGCAGGTCCGCTCGAGGTCGAATTTCGGTATGGAGTCGGCCGCCAGAACAAGATGCGATGCGGTCAAAACGATCGGCAATAAAGCGGGCTGATCCCCACGCGAGCGGGCCTTCTGGTTTCAAAGCGGCCCGTTTGAACCCTTTCGTCGCTCCGACCGACCAAGAGATGTAACGATCGGAGGGCATGTCGTGCTTAAGCTCTTTCTTCGCAGATTTATTACCTTTGTCGGAATCATCCTGCCCGGCATCTCGCCCTCGCGTTGCTTATGGCGCCGCCGGCACATGCAGAGCCGCTACAGCCGCCGAGATGCGATCGCAGCCTTGCCGATGCAACAATGAACAGGGCAAGTTCGGCACAACGTTGAAATAATCGATTCCATTCGGCGGTCGTTTGGGCCGTCACCTTGCAGGACACATATTCGGTCACCGACACGCGTGGTCACCGACGGCGGGACCCGGTGATATTGCTTTCATGGCTCTGCCGCCTGGCTCCGCACCCCTGGCGTCTCAGGTGTACGGCAATGAGAGAAGCGTCAAATTCAATATCCTCCCAACCGGTATGATGCTCGGCGCCGGCCTGGCCAGCGCCAGCAACGACCCAGTTACGTACAACACGCTGAGCGCCGAGCAAAAGCTTTACGGGCCACTCCAGGTTACCACCGCCGTTAAGGATGTCGGCCAGACCACCAGCAGTAAAAGCATCAGCACCGGTTTTAAGGTCCATTGGGTAGGCCCTTTGGGGCCCTAAATCCTGAAAAAGTCGTGCATAACTTGTGCGGCGCGACCAGTTCCGCCGGCAGGCCCTGCTCTGCCCCACGGCCGCCCAAGTCGCATGCGGCAATCCACCTGCAAAGGGGACCCGCGCAATTTGCATTGCGCCTTGTAGGAGTTGACCATGAGCAGGAGTGATCGGCTTGGCGCAGTTCCAGAAAAGCCCGGGCCGGAGATATATGCTCCCAACCGGAAACCGGCGGAAAAATTGAGCGATGCCGAACAAGCGGCGGCGACGTTCGAGGGCGAAATTCGCGAATTCGTCCGACGCGACGTAGCGTTTATGCGTCGTCAAAAGCCAGAAAGCGAACCACCGTCCGAACCGGTGTCTGACAATCTGAATGGACTTATTCGGCGCGTTTCCGGCGCATCTATGGAAGAAATCGACCGAGTCATCCTCGAACTGCAAGGCGTTCGCGAGATGCTGCGTAGCGAAGGCGAGCGGGTCGGCCGGGAAATTGCCGGCTATGCCAGTCTGAGTCAGGCTGCGATGACGGCCATGAAGGTTATCGGTGATAGCCTCACGCAGTGGAAAAACGGATCCAGGAATTCGGATTAGTTGCTGATAGCCAATGGTGTGAGTTGAGAAAGCCATCGCCGGAGCTATCCGGCGATGGCTTCTCGGTTTCACAATCCAGATCGTGCGATTAGAAATCTTGTCCGGAAAACGGACCACGACCAGATCGGCGCTTTGCGTTCAGATCAGCTGGCGGCTGCGACTTTGTTCTTGGCACCTTTGCGCGGCAGCGGATAATCGGCGCTCTCATAAAGCTGCCGAATCCCGTTTCCATCGAAACGCTTCTCTTCGACTTCAAGATATGCGCCCAGCAACAATTCCGGCGGCAATTCCTCAATGGCGAAGCGAATGGCTTCGGCCGCAGTCGGAAAGCGCTTATAGCCAATCGGCCGGCGCGACTTCCGGCTCCGGCTAGGAAACAGTTCGGACGGGGCACGATAGTTGATCATCGACATAATCAAAGGCTCCTCACCGTATAATATGGCCCTTGTGACGCCGAAAATCCAGCACCTCGGCGAGTGCATATCTGCCCTGTTGGCCCACGGTAAACGTTGGGTTCGCAAAAAACATGGCCCGGCGCGCGCGGCGCCGGGCCAAATCCCAGCCGGTGGGACGCTTTAATCAGCCACTTCTGCGACGACCTCGCTGGTTGCAGGGTCGATCAACACAACGCGGTTGTTTACCACCATGTATTTGTAGGCCCTGATGGCCGGCACCTCGACTGCAACTTCTTGCGGCACCGCATAGAGTTGCGCGCTCTCAGGTATTCGCGCGCCGACGCGGTATTCAATGGTCGGCTGCGCCGGCGCAACGCGTTCGCGCACGATCGTGCGATAGATCGTTTGCCGCTGGACCGGTGTCAGCTGCAGGGGTTCAGTGGCCACAACCGCCCGCGATTGCACGGGCTCACGCGTGATGACCGTGGTCTGAGCGCCGGCCGCTCCCGCGCTTGCAAGTATCGCGGTCACGATAGCGGCATGGCGAAAATGTGTCATAAGTTCCTCCTCACGATTTGCGCTCAGAAGAGAAAACGCCAGGCCGTCCGGGACGGTTCCTCCGGCGACAAAAGGCGTTTTGCCCATTCCGTCACTGCACGTGTGGCGGGTCGTCCATCAGCCTCAGTTTTGCCTGTAGAGCCGCGATGCGGCGTTCGGCTTCAGTGCGGGTCAAGTTCAGGCGAAACGCATCCGGCTCGTACGCATCAAACGCGAGCTGGCGAAGCTGGATGGCCTGGTCGCCCGTCATCACACCAATAGATTTCGTTTTCTTTTCCATACACCACAATCGCTCGGTGCCGGATCGGTTCCTGTGCCCCCATCGGGCCACGCATTGCATCGTCCCGCAAGGTTTTCACCGACCCTCGGTACAATGCGGAACTAAAGTCGGACGAAATCAATGACCTTATCGCAGATTCGATGTCGTTCTGTGTTTGCCCTGTGCGGGCCATGATCGACGCCCATGACCCCATTATGGTAACGGCTCCGGAGAGGCGTTCCTCCTGGGACCTAATCTCGACTTCCTGCCAGCCGCGGTGGTGGGAAAGGTCAAGGCGCTCGAGCATTGAAGTCAGGATGCCCGCGCCGTTAGTGCAGGCCGCAAGACAAGGGTGATCGGCAACGTAACAAGGACGACGGCGGCGATGACCGTGAGTGCCGCCGGGATGCCGATCGCATCGCCCAGCAACCCATAGATTGCTGGCGAAACGGCGCCAGCACCGATCGTCCCCGTATAGAAGATGCTGAAAGCGCGCTGGCGCCAAGCCGGTTCGACAAGATCGGGCACCGAACCGTACAGGACAGAAGATGTGCCATTGAGCGCAATCCCGACAACCGGCAACAACATCAAGGCGGGTCCGAGTGACAACGGCAGCAGGCTCACAATGCTCAATGCCGTTACGGTTTCAGTCAGCCAAACCGTCGCCACCGCGCCGATGCGAGCGCCAATAAATGCACAGACAAGCTTGCCCATGGCCCCGCCGACAAAAACGAGCGTCAGCGCCAAACCGACAAATTGGACGCTGGCTCCCTTGGCGGTGAGTACGAACGGCAGGAAGGTAAGGAAGGCCATGCGTGTCGCGCTATCGATCACACCGACCGACAAGAGCAGGGGAAATGCAAATGGTCTCACGGCACCGGTCGTTCTTTGGGCATGATCGTCCTTTCGCGAAGATACTTGAGCGTCGCTGAATCTCGGCATCGCTACAAAGATCGCGAGCGCTGCAACCGCACCGAGAGCACCGAGGATCATCACCGCCTGGCGCCAGGGCAGCACGATGAGCATCAAGGCCGCGGCAGCCGGAAAGATCATTTTGCCGATGTCACCGGCGAAATTGTATGTACCGAGCGCCTTCAGCGAGCGGGTGCCCGCGAAGGCATGCGCAATAAGCGATGACGCGAGGGGATGCTGGGTACTTGCGCCAAGGCCGCCAATGAACAGCGCCACGACGAGGCCAGCGACTCCGCTGCTGAGACCGGCAAATATGTAGCCAAGTCCTGCGAGCGCGGTGCCGAGCGCAAGCACCGTCGCGGCGCCGAAACGTTCAGCTACAAAACCCGCCGGAATTTGCAAGCCCGCGAGCGTGCCGGAAAAGACCGTTCTCATCAGACCGAGCGCCGCAAAACCGAGGCCGAATTCGCCCTGCCAGATCGACAACATCACGTAGACGAGATCGGTGTACCCGTCATGCAGCGCATGCGCACCGCAGGCAACGCCGAGAGCACGCCGCTCTGCGGTCTTCGCCGAAGCAGGATCCGGCGCCGTCGAGTCATCCGTGGTCGCGCTCATACGTGCCAGCTTAACAGAAAGAATATCGTCAGGTGGCAAAGCGGACATGCATCACGTCGCCGTCCGCAACGACGTAATCTTTGCCTTCCAGCCGCATCTTCCCGGCGTCGCGCGCGCCCGCTTCTCCTCCGCAGGCAACGTAGTCGTCATAGGCAATGGTTTCGGACCTGATGAAGCCGCGTTCGAAGTCAGTGTGAATGACGCCTGCCGCCTGATGCGCCTTGGTACCGTGGGTGATAGTCCACGCGCGCGCTTCCTTCGGACCGACCGTGAAGTAGGTTACAAGGTGCAAAAGCGCGTAGCCGGCGCGCACGAGACGGTCGAGCCCAGTCTCCTTTAGTCCGACAGCCTCAAGATATTCCGCGCGTTCTTCCGATGGCAGCGTCGCGATCTCCGATTCGATCTTGGCAGAGATCACAACCGCAGCTGCACCTTCAGACTTCGCCCGCTCTTCGACCTTGCCGGAGAAATCATTTCCAGTCGCAGCGGACGCTTCGTCCACATTGCACGCATAGAGTACCGGCGCAGATGTCAGCAAACCCAGAGAGTGAAACAACTTTTCTTCCTCAGCCTTGCGCTCGACCAGACGCGCCGGTTTCCCGTCACGCAGGAGAACGAGGGTGCGGTTGACAAGTTCAAGAGTTTCCTTAGCAAGCTTGGCATCTTCACCGCTGCCTTTCGCTTTTTTCTCTAAATTGTCGATGCGCTTTTCCAGGCTATCGAGATCGGCCAGCATCAGCTCGGTTTCGATCGTCTCGATGTCGGCAATGGGATCGATCTTGCCTTCCACGTGCGTGACATCCCTGTCCTCAAAACAGCGCACCACATGCACGATCGCATCGACCTCGCGAATGGTGGCGAGAAACTGGTTGCCGAGACCTTCGCCCTTGGATGCGCCCCGCACGAGCCCGGCAATATCGACGAATGTGATGCGCGTCGGAATGATCTGCGCCGACTTGCCAAGCACCGCAAGTTTGTCAAGCCGCGCGTCCGGCACTGCAATCTCGCCGACGTTCGGCTCGATCGTGCAGAATGGATAGTTGGCGGCCTGTGCGGCCGCAGTCTGTGTCAAAGCATTGAAGAGTGTCGACTTGCCCACATTTGGCAGGCCGACAATGCCGCATTTAAATCCCATGATCTTATTGTCTCTATGTCAGTATTCTTATTTGGAGTCGGACAATTCATCGTCCGCTTCGTCGGCGAAGCCCTTTGCTTCCATGGCGAGATGGACCTTGTTTTGAAACGATGAATCCCTCCCCTCGACGAGAAGCGGAGCGTTGTCGGCCACCACATCGCACAAGGCCTCGACCCACGCCCATTCGCTTTTCGCGAAGTCGCCGAGCACGTGCATCGGGACCAACTCCTTGATGTCCGGCTTACCGATGCCGATGCGCACGCGCTTGTACTCGTTGCCGATGTGGGCGGTTATCGAGCGCAAACCATTATGGCCTGCAACACCCCCGCCAACCTTCACCCTGACTTTCGCCGGCGACAGATCGACTTCGTCATGAAACACCACGATGCTGCCGGCATCGAGCTTATAGAAATTCGCCGCCTCTCCGACTGCTCTGCCTGACTCATTCATATATGTGCCGGGCAAAAGCAGAAGGATACGCTCCTTCGCAATATTGCCTTCCACTGCAACGCCTTGAAACCGTCGCCGCCACGGCGAGAGTTCATGGCGGCGCGCAATCGCCTGCACCGCCATGAACCCGATGTTATGGCGGTTGCCGACATGCTTGGGACCGGGATTGCCGAGGCCGACGAAAAGCAGCATGGCGTGAACGGCGCTCGCCTAGAGTTTGCCGATTACGCAAACGCTGACAGTGAGACCCGAACGAGGCCTCACTTCTTCTCTGGCTTCGCTGCCGCGGCGGCGGTAGGTGCGGCACCACCAGCAGGAGCCGCGCCAGGCGCCGCGCCAGGCGCTGCAGCTGGGGCAGCTCCTGGAGCCGCGCCTTCGGCAGTGGGTGCAGCGCCGGTTGCCGCGGCGGCTGCGGCGGCTGCCGCTGCTGCTGCGGCCGCTTCGGCGGCGGCCTTCATTTCTTCCGCATAGCCAGACGGCGGCACGACGGTCACGAGCGTCATGTCGGGGCGTCCGATCACGCGGATATTCTTTGGAAGCGTTACGTCGGTCAGGTGTTTCGAGTGATTGATGTCTAGGCTGGAAATATCGACGTCGATCGATTCCGGAATCGCATCCGCCGGGCACACCACTTCGACAGTGTGCGTGACGATGTTCACCGCGCCACCGCGTTTCACGCCCGGTGCCTGATCTGCATTGAGCACGTGCACAGGAATGTGCACGCGAATGGAGGCGCCTTCCGACACCCGCAGAAAGTCGACATGCATCGGCAGGTCCTTGATCGCGTCGAGCTGGAAGTCGCGCGGAATGACCCGATGCTTGGTGCCGTCCACATCGATGTTGTAGAGCGTGGTGAGGAAGCGCCCGGCGTAGATGCGCTGGCGCAGTTCATCATGATCGACCAGGACCATGAGCGGGGGCTTGTTCTCTCCGTAAATCACGCCCGGCACTTTGCCGGTGCGACGCGCAGCCCGAGCGGCCCCCTTGCCGCCTTTCGGACGTGCCGTCGCTTTCATTTCATGGACGGTCGCCATTGTAATCCCTCATCTAAGTCGATGGAAAAAGGCGGCTTTTTCGCCGCCTGCGCACGCGGCAAGCCTCCAGGGGTGCCGGGGACCGCGAACGGGGCGGGTTATAGCGGCAGCTCTCCAAAAGGGCAAGAAAACCGCGCTGACCCGTAATCAGGGGCTCTTTTCGGACGAACCCTTAGCCTTCTTGCTGGGCTTTTCCGCCTTGGCTTCCAGAGCCGCGATCCGTGCCTTCAGGGCCTCATTCTCTTCCCGCGCCAGACGCGCCATATCCTTGACCGCCTCGAACTCCTCACGTTTGACCACGTCGAGATCGCGCAAAATCCTTTCAGCCTGACTGCGCAACAGGGTGTCAAATTCGCGGCGCACCCCCTGCGCCACGCCTGCCGCATCGTTCATCAAGCGCGCCATCTCGTCGAAAAAGCGGTTGCTGGTCTGGGTCATATTTCGCCTCCGGCACCGGATTGCTTCACAATGGCGATCCGGCCGTGCCGCCGCAAGACCTGACGTGCTAGCACTTCTCGGCGGGGCGAACGTTCCACAGAAGCGGATCTCGCAATGCCTGTACTTGTCATCCCCTATCCGACCTTCGACCCGGTGCTGGTCCAGCTCGGGCCCTTCGCCATCCGCTGGTACGCCCTCGCCTATATCTTCGGCATCCTGATCGGCTGGGGTTACGCGCGCCTACTAATCCGCTCGACAAAATTGTGGGGGCGCAAGGCACCGATGTCGGTGAACGACTTCGATGATTTCGTTCTGTGGGTGACGATGGGCATCATCTTGGGTGGCCGTATTGGTTACGTGCTCTTTTACAATCTCCCCTACTTCGTCGAGCATCCACTCGAAATCGTGCAGCTGTGGAATGGCGGCATGTCGTTTCATGGTGGGTTCATCGGCTGCGTGCTCGCGGTCTTGTTGTTTGGATACACGCGCGGCATCTCCGTTCTTTCGCTTGGCGATCTCACCTGCGCAGCCGGTCCCATTGGCTTGTTCCTGGGCCGACTCGCCAATTTCATAAACGGAGAGTTGTGGGGCCGTCCCACGGACGTGCCCTGGGCCATGATATTTCCGAATGGCGGGCCGTTGCCGCGACACCCCAGTCAACTTTATGAGGCCGGGCTCGAAGGTTTGTTGCTGTTTACCGTCCTAGCGCTTCTCGTACGCGCTGGCGCGCTGAAGCGACCCGGCCTGATCATCGGATGCTTTGCTGTCGGCTATGCCCTCGCTCGCACGTTCTGTGAGTTCTTCCGCGAACCGGATGCCCAGCTTGGATTTCTTTGGGGCGGAGCAACCATGGGCCAGTTGCTGTCCGTGCCGCTGTTTCTCGCCGGTCTTTGCTTTATTTTCTATGCGCTGAAGCACCCATCGCTTCGGAGACTCTAGTGGAGGAAAACTCAGCGCTGGAAGTTGAGATCCGCCGCCGCATCGAGCTGGGCGGGCCGATGCCTGTCGCCGAGTACATGACACTGTGTCTGCTCGACCCCACACACGGCTACTACACAACTCACGACCCGTTCGGCGCGCGAGGTGATTTCATCACTGCGCCCGAGGTCAACCAGATGTTCGGCGAACTGATCGGTATCTGGGCGTCTGCCGTATGGAAACAGATGGGTGCGCCCGAGAACGTGCGTTTGATCGAGCTCGGCCCGGGTCGCGGCACGATGATGAAAGACGCATTGCGGTCAGCGCAAATCGTGCCGGAGTTTCGCGCAGCAATCGTGTTGCACCTGGTCGAGATCAGTCCTGCTTTGCGAGCGCAGCAGGAAAAGACACTGGAAGGCGCAGGGATTCCAGTCACCTGGCACCGTTCGCTGGTTGATGTGCCGAAAGGGCCCGCGATCATCTTCGCAAACGAATTTTTCGATGCTTTGCCGATCAACCAGGCGGTAAAAACCGAGCGCGGCTGGCATGAACGGCGAATCCAGATTGATCCATCAGGACAGCTGGCATTCACGACCGCGCCGGAGCCGATGCCATTCTTCCAGAACTTGCTGCCGCCGACATTGCGTGCGCCGCGCACAGGTGCCGTTTTCGAATGGCGCGCCGACACCGCGGGCATCGAGGTTGGCCGGTGCGTTGCGGACAACCAAGGCGCCGCGCTGGTGATCGACTACGGTCACTCTGAGACCGCGCTCGGTGAAACTTTGCAGGCCGTTGGTCAGCACGCCTACGCCGATCCGCTCACATATCCGGGTCATATCGACCTGACCGCACATGTAGACTTCCAGTCGTTGACGCGCGCCGTCGAAGCCATGGGTACGGTTGGGTATGGGCCGGTCGAACAGTCGCAATTCCTGCGGCGACTGGGTATCGAACGCCGGGCCGCCGCACTGAAGGCAAACGCCCCACGGCCTGCCGAGATTGACCGGGCGCTCGAGCGTTTGATCGGCCGTAACCGGGATGCGATGGGCGAACTGTTCAAGGTCACCGCCTTCGCCCATCCATCAGTGGGCGTGCCTCCCGGATTTGAGACCTAATCGCTGGCCGCGCGATCTTGCAGGTCCTATCTATTCAGTCGATGCACAGGTATCGGAACGAAATGCTCCAAGCCGCCACACTTGCCACTCTCGAGCGCATTCGCCACGCGTTTTTCACGCGCTCCGGCGGTGTGTCGGAGGGTGTTTATGCTTCGCTCAATGGCGGCGTCGGTTCTCGCGATACGCCGGACAAAGTGGCCGAAAACCGCGCACGCATGGCGGCGGTACTCGGAGTGACCCCCGATCGCTTGCTCACCGCGTATCAAATTCACTCCCCGAACGTTGTGGTCGCTGATGAGCCATGGACTCCCGAAAATCGGCCGCGAGCCGATGCCATTGTCACGCGCGTTCCGCGATTGGCGATCGGCGTATCAACAGCCGACTGTGGACCATTGCTTTTCGCCGACAGTGCCGCTGGAGTGATCGGAGCCGCGCACGCAGGATGGCGCGGCGCGCTTACAGGCGTGATTGAAGCAACGATCGCCGCGATGGAGCGACTGGGCGCCGACCGCGATCGCGTCAGCGTCGCACTCGGACCAACCATTCGCCAGCAAAGCTATGAAGTCGGTCCAGAGTTCGTCGAGCGGTTCCTGACGGCCGAGCGGACGAATGCAAGCTTCTTTGCACCGTCGCAACGAAATGGCCACGCGATGTTCGATCTCACGGGCTATATCGCGCAACGCGTCCGACAGGCCGGCATTACGCGGTTCGAAGACCTCGGCTTGTGCACATATGCCGAGCCAGCGCGCTTCTTCAGCTATCGGCGCACTACACTGCACGCCGAGCCCGACTATGGTCGGCATGTCAATGCCATTGTGCTTGCCGAGTGATGTTTTGCGACTGGACTCCCCCGCGCGCTTCCCGTTAGGCTTTGCCCAGGCCGAAGAGACCAAGTACAAGGATCAGGCCGGGCGGGGTAGTCGATGGAGTGGGGTTCGGGTCGCCGCACGACCGGCGAGCTGCGGCGCGTTGGGTGCCTCGGCAGTTTATTGACCGTCCTCTGCGCATTGGCGCTAGCCGGATGCAATCCCGATAACCAGAGCCTGTCGGCGGCTCAACCACGCGGCGCAACTGTCGCCTTTGATTCCCTCGACGGATTGCCGCCTGGACAATTCCAAAAACTGGTCGGCGATCTCAACGAAGAGGCACAGTCCCGCCGTCTCGCGGTGATTTCACGCGAACAGACTTCCGCCTATCGCGTGCGGGGCTATCTCGCCGTCAAGGTGACAAAGCGGCGAACCACGGTCGCGTGGGTTTGGGACGTGTTCGACCAGAGCGAACAACGGGTGCTGCGCGTCAGCGGGGAGGAAACCGCGAAAACCCGAAACCGCGATGCCTGGGCTGCCGCAGATGACGCAATGCTGCGCCGGATCGCCAGCACCAGTGTGGAGCAACTGGCCGCCTTCCTGACCTCGCCCGAGGTGGCGCCGGGAACGGCGCCTTCCATGGTGGAGCCACAGGTGGCTATGGCGCCGCCCGCCGAGTCCTCACCTGAAGCAGCCGGCATATTCCGTGTATCCCGGCCCGATCCCATACAGCCGTCCGTAACCGACCCGGCACCCCTGCCCGCGGCGACGTCGGAACAAGAAGCGGTGACGCTCACAGCGTCCGCCCACTAGGCTCCGTTCAGCATCGCTTAGACCGATGAGCATATTGCCGGGCCGTGCCCGCCTTGATATGACCACGCCGCCTGTGGCGCGGGAGTAAGGGCGAGGAGTGAAGATGTCGGGCAAGAACGGAGCGATCAAGCTCGTCGCCGGCAATTCCAATCCTGCCTTGGCGCAGGGAATCTCGAACTACCTGAAACTTCCGTTGGCGAAGGCGGTCGTCCGCCGTTTCGCCGACATGGAGATCTTCGTCGAGATTCAGGAGAATGTGCGCGGCGCGGACGTGTTCGTAATTCAATCGACCTCGTTCCCTACAAACGACCACTTGATGGAATTGTTGATCATCATCGACGCGCTGCGGCGCTCTTCCGCGCGGCGCATTACAGCCGTCATTCCCTATTTCGGCTACGCCCGTCAGGATCGCAAACCAGGCCCGCGGACGCCGATCTCGGCAAAGCTGGTCGCCAATCTGATCACCCGTGCCGGCACTGACCGTGTCATGACGCTCGACCTGCATGCGGGGCAGATTCAGGGCTTTTTCGATATTCCGACCGACAATCTCTACGCGTCGCCGGTCATGGTCCGCGACATTCGCGACCGCTTCAAACTCGACAATGTCATGGTGGTGTCACCCGATGTCGGCGGTGTCGTGCGCGCGCGGGGACTGGCGAAACGCATCAATGCCCCGCTTGCCATCATCGACAAGCGACGCGAACGCGCTGGCGAGTCCGAGGTCATGAATGTGATCGGCGACGTCAGCGGTTACACGTGCGTCCTTGTGGATGACATTGTCGATTCGGGCGGCACTCTCGTGAACGCGGCAGACGCTCTGCTCGAGAACAAGGCCAAAGCCGTGTACGCCTACATCAGCCATGGAGTCTTGTCTGGTGGTGCTGCCAAGCGCATCGCAGGTTCGCGATTGAAGGAGCTGGTGATTACCGACTCCATCCAGCCGACAAAGGAAATCCTGGCCGCTGGTAACATTCGCATACTCGAAATCGCGTCACTGATCGGTGAAGCGATCGGGCGCACAGCTGCCGAAGAGTCAGTTTCGAGCCTGTTTGACTGAAGGCGCCCGCGACGCCTGAGGGCCGTACCGGCCATCGCTGTCCGCTCCTTACCCCCTCAAGTTATCCACCAAAGAGTGACTCCACCGCAGCATTCGTTGTGGAGAGTCAGTCCCGCACGGTTGCCTATGACTCGCAAATCACGGCTCATGACACTTGACGATGTCTTTGGCGGGCGGAATCAGCCGGGTTATAGTCGAATCGCTTGGTGATTCGTTTTTGCCGTCAAGGCAGCCCGTAAAATCCTGCGTCAAGGTGCGGACCGAGCCCCCATCCCGGGTCTTCCGCGATGTGCGGTGGCGTGCGTTTCCTCTCGCTCCATTCAGCAAAGCGGAGACGTAATGTCCCTGACAAATTACGCGGAAGAGCCCCGCATCAATCCCCTCGACGTCGTGGAGCGCCTGGCCACAGGCAACGACTGGTCATTCGAGCGCGCTAGTGACGACGAAATTACCATTTTGGTCACTGGGCGTTGGACCGACTATCAGCTCTCCTATACGTGGATGAGTGATATCGAAGCCCTGCATCTGGCTTGTGCGTTTGATCTGCGGGTGCCGGAACGAAGAAGGGCCGACGTCCAGGCATTGATTTCCCTCATAAACGAGAGGCTTTGGGTCGGGCACTTCGATCATTGGAATTCGGAAGGCGTCATGATGTTTCGCCATGCGCTGATCCTGGCGGGGGGAACCGAGGCCTCGGGCAAGCAATGCGAGGCGTTGCTTGGCACCGCGCTTGAGGCTTGCGAACGCTACTTTACTGCTTTTCAATTCGTGGTCTGGGCCGGCAAGGGTGCGCGCGAGGCGCTCGATGCCGCCATGTTCGAAACCTCGGGCGAGGCGTAAGGCCGCTGATCGGCCATGGCCATCCGTAATGTCAGACGACTAGGTGAATTTCGCGGCACCCTCGTTCTTGTCGGCGCGGGCAAGATGGGCAGCGCGATGCTTGATGGCTGGCTCGGGCGCGGGCTCGATCCAAAGAAGATAACCGTCATCGAGCCGCAACCGGTCAAAGCGGTGAAGGCACTGGCGCGCCGCGGAGTTAAACTCAACCCGAAGAACAGAATCGGCGTAGCCAGCGCGATCGTGATCGCCGTAAAGCCGCAAAGCGCGCCAGAGGCCTTGCCCCCGCTCGCCCGCTATATCGACAAAGCGACGCTCGTGCTGTCCATCATGGCCGGTCGGACGATCGGTTTCCTCGAAAAATCGTTACCGGCCGGAACGGCAATCGTTCGCGCAATGCCGAACACCCCCGCTGCGATCGGTCGGGGCATCAGCGTCGCGGTGGCCAACGCGAAGATTTCGAAGCGTCACCGCAAGCAGGCGTCGGATCTCCTCGCGGCGATCGGCAAGGTCGAATGGGTTCTCGACGAAGCGCTCATGGACGCGGTGACGGCGCTGTCCGGGTCGGGACCCGCCTACATATTTCTGTTGGCAGAATGCATGGCTCGCGCAGGCGTTGCCGCCGGCTTGCCGCCGGACCTGGCGACTCGCCTCGCTTGTGAAACTGTTGCCGGCTCGGCAGAACTGTTGCACCGATCGGATATAGACGCGGCGACGCTGCGGCAGAATGTAACATCCCCAGGCGGCACAACCGCGGCCGCCCTCGAAGTTCTTATGGGTCCCGGGGGTTTCGACCAACTTCTGACGCAGGCCATTGACGCCGCCACCCGGCGCTCGCGGGATCTCGCGGGCTAGTTCCCGCCCTAGCACGGTCGTCATTGGGGCCTTACATTTAATGTGTAGTGAACGCCATGGGAGGTCGTCATGGCCCGCAAATCCAAGCGCCGTCGCAGGGCTGCCCCACCGCAGCGTCCGGTAGCTGCATCCAGCGATCGTGAGAAAGTCATCGCCGCACTCATGGCGCTCCTTGCCGAAAGGCGCTTTGAACAAATCGGCCTTGCGGAGGTCGCCGGCCAGGCCGGGCTCAAGCTTTCGCAATTGCGCGCTGAATTTGGCTCGACGCTTGCCATCCTCGCTGCGCACATAAAGGAAATCGATCGTGCTGTCCTCGCGGGCGGTGATGTGGATATAGCCGAAGAACCGGCGCGCGAACGTCTTTTCGACGTGCTAATGCGGCGGCTGGAAGTCCTCGCTCCGTACAAGGAAGCAATTCGCTCGATCATGCGCTCGGCCCGACGAAGCCCCGGGCTCGCCGTTGCTCTCAACGCGATGGCTGTTCGATCGCAGCATTGGATGCTCGAGGCGGCCGGCATACGCGCGTCCGGTCCGTGGAGCGCGCTGAGGGCGCAAGGAGCTGCGCTCATGTTCGCACGGGTCCTGTCCGTCTGGGTGGATGACGAGGAGCAAGGGCTCGACCGGACGATGGCGGCGCTCGATCGCGGCCTCAACAGCGCTGAGCGTTGGGCCGGATTTCTCGACGATCTTTGCGCCCTGCCCTGTATGTTCCGCGGGCCTAGACGACGCCGCCGGGCACGTGGTGAGGAAGCAGAAGCTGCCTAGACCGGCACGCGTACCGTCGCTCGCAGACCTCCGAGCGGACTTTCGCCCAGCGTAATCTCGCCGCCATGCGAACGCGCGATATCGCGCGCGATCGCCAGCCCGAGACCGGTCCCACCCTCATCCTGATTGCGCGCGTCATCAAGCCGCAGAAACGGTTTGAATACTTCCTCACGCAAGTTCGCGGGGATGCCAGGACCGTCATCATCGACCGTAACAGTGAGATACCGATGATCGCGGTGACCGACGATTGCAATCGACGATGCAAAGCGCGCCGCGTTCGATACAAGATTGCTGAGGCAGCGTTTGAAAGCCGCAGGGCGAACGGTAACGATTGGCGGCCCGTGAAAAACGACACTTGTCCTGTGTCCGTGGCGCTCGGCGTCGACCCGCAACTCTTCCAGAAATTCCGCCATATCTGTCTGAGCCGAAGTCTCGCCGCTGTCGCCGCGCGCAAAAGCGAGATAGGCCTCCAGCATTCGGGCCATCTCGTCGGTATCCTTCTTCATCGCGTCGACTTCCGGCGAGTCTTTGATCAGAGCCAATTCGAGCTTGAAGCGCGTAAGCACTGTCCGCAGATCGTGCGACACGCCCGCCAGCATCGCCGTACGCTGTTCCATCGCGCGTTCAATGCGCGTCTTCATCTCGATAAACGCAGCGGCCGCGCGCCGCACCTCGCGCGCGCCACGCGGTCGGAAGTTTGGCGCTTCTCGGCCCTTACCGAAACTTTCCGCAGCATCAGCAAGTCGGAGGATGGGCTTGATCTGATTGCGCAGGAAAATGATCGCAACGATCAGCAGCACTGTCGAAGTACCGACCATCCACAGCAGAAAGATTTCGGAATTGGAGACGTAAGCGGCGCTTCGACGCGCGAACACGCGCATGACCGTGTTGTCGAGCTGGACACGGATTTCGAGCACAGCCGACTTACCGACGGTGTCGATCCAGTAAGGGCGCCCGATCTGTTTGCGAAGCTCGTCGGAAAGTGCCTGATCCAGCAGTGAAAAGAATGGCTTGGGACCGGGCGGTGGCAGGTCGACCGACGGCAGAAAATCGACCACGAGACCGAGGCGTTCCTGCGCAATACGCCGGATCTGGGTCTGGTCGGCATCCTGCGGATAGCCGCGATAGATGTCGATCAGCGCCGCGATATCTTGCACGACACTGGCGGACAGACGCTGGGTGACAACGTTCCAGTGCCGCTCCATGAATACGAAGGCAATCACCGACTGCAAGATCACCATCGGTGCGATGATGATTAGTAGCGCGCGGGCATAAAGCCCTTTCGGCATGCCGCCGTTGATCCAACGACTGACTCGCCGCCAGCCGTCAGCGACCTGGCCAAGCGCACTATGGATCTTCCGTATAGGCGGAATGGAATCGTACCACTCCCAGGCTTCGCGAAGACGCGTAAGCGCTGTACGAACACCATTCGTGATGTCGAGGCTGGTCATGAAGTGATCACCAGCCGGTAACCGATACCACGCACGGTCTGCACAAAAAGCGGATTTGCGGGGTTGCGCTCGATCTTGCGCCGCAGACGATTGACCTGCACATCCACCGCACGCTCGCTTACCGATCCGCCATTGCCTGCGAGCGACAGACGCGGCACAGTTTCGCCTGGAGCCTGCGAAAGAATCCGCAGCATTTCGCGCTCGCGGTCGGTCAGCCGGATGATCTCCTCCCCTTTCCTCAATTCGCCACGGGCGAGATGATAGACAAACGGCCCAAAGCGAACCGATTCGACCGGTGGTGATGCCGCGGGTTGCGCACGTTTGAGAATATTGGCGATACGCAGCGACAATTCACGCGGCTCGAACGGCTTCGAAAGATAGTCGTCAGCACCGATCTCCAGACCCTTGATGCGGCTTTCGGCAGCGTCGCGCGCCGTCAGCATGAGAATTGGAACGGTTGAGTCACCGCGAATTGCCTTGGCGAGATCGAAACCGGATTCGCCCGGCATCATCACATCCAGGATAAGCAAATCGAAGCTCAGGCCCTTCAGTTTCGCGCGGGCGTCCGCAGCGGTTTCCGCGGTCGTTACCCGATAGCCTTCACCGGCCAGAAACCGAGAAAGCAGGTCACGAATTCGCCGGTCATCATCGACCACGAGAAGATGCGGCGCATCATCGAGAAGTGCGGCGGGCAGCGTCATCGCCAAGATTTCTTCCCTCCTGCGCTCAGTCCCGAGTTTTCGACGCTCGATCGGCCCGCGCAATCAATCGGAGCACACCATCACGGTTGTCGACATCGATCATCGAAGTCAGAAAGCGGCGAGCGGCCTCGTGCGCGTTGGGACCGAGTTCACCGAATGCCCGACTAATTCTCTGGGTTTGTAGAGTCGCGAGCTTGAGAGCGAGGGTTTCGCCTTTCCCGGTCACGAATAGCAGACGCTGTCGGCGATCTTCCGCGCCCTCTTTCTGCGAGACGTACCCTTGATCAATCAGTTGTTTGAGCACCCGACCCAACGATTGCTTTGTGATGTTGAGAATCTCAAGCAAGTCGGCAACCTTTATTCCCGGATTGCGGTTGACGAAGTGGAGCACGCGATGGTGCGCGCGACCGAAGCCCAACTTGAGGAGCACTTCGTCCGGATCGCCGACGAAATCGCGGTAGGCAAAAAACAAAAGCTCGATGATGTCCCAAATGGGCTCGGTTGAAGCGCCGGTCCCGCTGGACCGCTGCGCCACGCTGTTCTCGGCCGTTGCTGTCTTGGCACTCAAATTTATGTCAGCCATGTTGACATATTTTGGATTTATGTTACAAAAACGGTGTTGCAGACGAAAGGATAGTACCGAAACGGTCCTTTTCCTGTCGGCGGCGAGCTGGAGGGAGCCGATAGGTCCGTTTCGGCCCTTTTCATACCGGGTATTGCCCCGCGACGTAAAGTGTTGGCGTCCACATGAAAATGCGCCATCACGACCGGCAAGCCCGCTACGGCGATGGAGGTAAGTATGGCTACTCAATCCTATGATCGCCTCGAAGGCGTCATTTGGTACGACGGAAAGCTCGTGCCGTGGAACGAAGCCAACCTCCATGTGCTGAGCCATGGGCTCCACTATGCCAGCTGTGTGTTCGAGGGCGAGCGCGCGTATGCTGGCAAGATATTCAAGAGCACAGAGCATTCCGAGCGCTTGAAGCGCTCGGCCAACATCCTCGACTTCGAGATTCCCTACTGTGTCGCCGAAATCGACGCCGCCAAAAAGCTTGTCGTCGACAAGAATGGCAAGAAGGAAGCATACGTGCGTCCCGTCGCTTGGCGAGGATCGGAAATGATGGGAGTTTCGGCACAAAGCAATACCATCCACCTGGCGATCGCGAGCTGGGAATGGCCGAGCTACTTTGATCCTGAGCAGCGGCTCAAGGGAATCAGACTCGATCTCGCCGAATACCGCAGGCCCGATCCAACGACTGCGCCATGCCGCGCCAAGGCGGCGGGTCTATACATGATTTGCACCATCTCCAAACATAGGGCCGAGCGCAAAGGCTACGCCGACGCAATGATGCTGGACTGGGAGGGTCGCGTCGCGGAGTGCACCGGCGCCAACATCTTTTTCGTCAGAGACGGCAAGATTCACACACCTATCGCCGATTGCTTCCTCGATGGCATTACCAGACAGACCGTCATAGGTCTTGCGCGCAAGCGTGGTCTTGAAGTGATCGAGCGCCGGATCATGCCCGACGAGCTGACGGAGTTTTCCGAGTGCTTTATCACCGGTTCTGCAGCGGAAGTGACCGCGGTGGCGGAGATTGCTCACTGGAATTTCAATCCCGGTGGCATCACCAAAACGCTGATGGATGACTACACAGCCGAAGTGAAGCCGAAAGCGGCGGCCGCCTGAGTTTTTATTTCAGAGAGCAGCCGCACGCGGCTCCTGCGGCCGCACCAGCGTAACGTACCGAACGCCGCTGGCCGATACGAACGCGTCCATCCGTTCATCGAGCACACGACGCCGGCTTTGCGAAGCATGCCGAAGCAGAAGTACGCCGCTTTTGTCGAACGCAACAAAGCCCGTGTGGAAATAGTCCAGGTTCGGTCGCCGGCTTACGAAGCCGACGATATCGCCGCGTTCCAATTTGCCGCTACTCGCAAGAAAATTGGTGCTGGGGATAACGGTCATCGTGAACTGCCGCCTTCCGAGCCCAGGTTCGGAATCGACTGTCTTGTTTATGTCGACCGCACCGTCCAGCCGGACCCAGCGACACATATTGTTTTCGACATTGTGCTGGCACCATTCGAAGAAATAGTGATTGCGCTCGCGCCAGGCTACGGCGCCATTGTGATAGCGAACATTCCTAAGGACTGAATCGAACTGGCTGCGATTGCTCGCAATCGCAGCAGCAAGGACGGTTTCGCAAAACGTGACACAATCGAACGCGTCGTCGCGCACAACGAATTTTTCCGGTCGTGTCGGACCGCCTATCAAAGTGTAGCCGAGGTAAGGCGTGCCGCGCAGCGCGCCGGAGATGAGGTCGATTCTCTGGGAAATCGTACCTTTTCCGCGGGCGTCCTCGATGAGTTGGCCGATGCGGATTTCTGACCCAGCGGCCCCCGCAATTGGCGCTCCCACAAAGGCGGCAACGCCAAGCAGGCGCAGGAGCGACCGGCGGTTTACAGTGACGTCAGTTCGCAATTGATGCCGGCTCCGTCAGTCCTTGACCACGACCAGCCGATCCACACCGGATTCGGCACCCCAAACTTCCCCCGGGCGGCCTAGCAGTTGCCGCACGGATGCCCCGCGTTTGTCGCTTGGAAAGCTCTCGAATGTCTCTGTGGTCGGGTCAAACCGGTGAATCGCATTCGCCACGAAATCGGTGACCCAGACTTTGTCATTGTTGTCGACATACACCGCGTAGCAGCCACCCTTGCTCTTCGGCAGATTCCACACCTTCCAGCTCTTGTTCATCGGATCGTAACGGCCGATCTCACCGCTGTTCCAGAAGCTCACCCATAGAAGACCTTTGGAGTCGGACCATATGCGGCGGGGACCCACACCAGGCTTCGGTGGTGCCACCATCAACGCGTCGCCGCTAACCGTGTCGATCTTGGCAATGTGGTCGCCCGCAAGCGAGGCATACCAAACCTCGCCGTTCGGCGTGGTCGTGATGCCATAGGGGCCGGATCCCTTTGGCGACTTCCAAGCCTCGACCTTGCCGCTAGCGGGATCGACGCGACCATACACGCCGTTTTGGCCGGTGAACCAGAGGATGCCTTTGCGGTCGAAGGTCGCGGTATTGAGATTGGCGCTGGGAAATTCTTTGGGTAGCGGAAATAATTTCACAAGCTTGGTCATCGGATCGAAACGTACAATCGCATTCTGTCCGCCTTCGGTGATCCACGCTGCACGGTCGGGACCAACGATCACGCCGTGCGGCGCTGCGCCCGATCCGAGCGATACTTGTGTAACTTTGCCGGTTTTCGGATCGAGAATACCAAGTGCGCCCTGGCTTTGCGCCGTGTACCAGACGTTTCCATCGGGCGCAGGCGCGACATCGTGCGGATGCGCGCCATTCGGTACGTCAAAGTACTTGACCTGAGCAGCCCGCGCAGACTGAACGCCGAACGCGACAACGGCGATTGCGACAATGACGACCGGAACCATATTGCACTCCCGCAGTCAGACGCGTGAACTCATTCCGCCGCTTCGCGTCCTCGTCGTGGCGCTTTCCATCGCGCGGCGGCATCATCGTCGGCAGCCGTGGCATCGACCCAGGTTTTGCCGCTCGTCGTTTCGACTTGCTTCCAGAAAGGTGCACGCGTTTTCAGGTAGTCCATAAGGAACTCCGCCGCAGCGAACGCCGCTTCACGATGGCTCGACGTGGTTACCACGAGGACTATATCTTCGCCCGGCACGATGCGCCCGTGTCGATGAACAACGGTTACACCCAGCAGCGGCCAACGGTCGAGAGCCTCCGCGACGTGTCGTTCGATCTCCACTTCCGCCATCCCGGGATAGTACTCGAGCGTGAGCGCGGCGATCGGCTCGCCGCGCTCGGATCCCCTGCAGATTCCCGTAAATGTCACGACCGCGCCTACATCAACCCGGCCGCGCGTGAGCTCCGCCGCTTCTGCGGCGGCGTCGAACGGCTCGCGTTGCAAGCGTACGGTCGCTTTCATGCGCTCAATGTAGCGCGCTCGCACAGACGAGGCTATCCACCCGTCATGGGCGGAAAAAACGCGATTTCGCCGGCACCTTTGATCGCGGCATCGGACCGTACATGACGGTGATCGATGGCAGCCCGGATTACATTCGGATTTTCGAAAGCGTGGGCATATTCTTCCCCGCGGGACGCAAGCCAGGCCATCAGCTCGCCGACCGTTCGCACACCCGGCGGCATTTCTATCAATTCTTCCGGCTTGCCAATTCGCTCACGGACCCACGCAAAATAACGCAGCCGCGTGCTCATTCGTCGACCATGTATTGCAAGCCCGCGCGCATGTAATCCCAACCTGTATAGAGCGTGAGAATCGCAGACAGCCACAATAATAGGATGCCAATCTCGGTTACGACGGGAATATTGATCTTGGTGATGGTCGACAGTACGCGATCACCTGCTTCCCCCGCGATCAGAAAACCAACCGCAACCATCTGCCCGGTGGTCTTCCATTTAGCCAATCGGGTCACCGGCACGCCGACACGCAGCTCGGCAAGATACTCTCGCAAGCCCGACACGAGAATTTCACGACAAAGTATGACCACCGCGGCGAGCAGGCTCCATCCCCGAATTGTCTCCTCCGCCGCCAGCATCAGCAGGCAGGATGCGACCAATAACTTGTCGGCAATCGGATCAAGCATCCGACCCAGCGAAGACTGCTGACCCCATGTGCGGGCAAGATAGCCGTCGAGAATGTCGGTCACGCCGGCCAAAATGAAGATCGCCAGAGCGACCCATCGCAGCCACAATGGCCCATCAAAAATGCTTTGCCAGAACATCAATCCCGCCACCACCGGAACGGCGGCGATGCGTGCATAGGTAAGCAGATTGGGCAGCGCGAGAGGCCGCGCTGGCAACGGGCGGGAACTGATGGCATTCATGCCGGAAAGGAACACCCGTGACACGATCAGGTCAACGGGTGGATCCAATCAAATCCCCGCTGATTGTGTATGGCTTCAAGGATTATTGAATTGGTGGCTTGGGCAGACGGCTTTCCCCCGGCTCCATCACGAAAGTCTGATCTAATGAATACCACTCGCCTTTCACGTCGTTCGCCGGAGCCGCGCCATTGTGACGCACATAATTGCCCACCAATGCGCACGTGACCCCGAATTGCACATCTGTGTTCAGCTTCTCGTCATCATTGACATAGATCTGCGAGATGAGGGTCTTGAAACCCTCCTTGAAGATCAGGAAGTGCAGGTGGGCCGGCCGATAATTGTGACGCCCGGTGGCGCGAACAAGATCGCCGACAGGCCCGTCTACCGGAATCGGGTAGCCGGCCGGCTTGACGCTGCGGAAGCTGAAACGCCCTTCGTTGTCTGTCATGAATTTGCCACGCAAATTCATCGGTGCCTGCTTGGGATCTTGCTGCTCATAAAATCCTTCCGGTGACGAGTGCCAGACGTCGACCTCGGCGCCCGAAATCGGCTTTCCGTTCTGGTCCTTGAGCAGGCCATTGACAAAGAGGGTGAGCCCCGGCGTCGGCGAGCGTACGATCGATCCGCCATTTTCGGTGCGCGGCGAATTCATCCGCCAGAAAGGCCCAAGCAAGTTGGCAGTTGTCTCGGTCTGTCCGTTGTTGCCGTTGTTCAGAAGACAGATCAAAGTCGAAAAACCAAGTGAGCCTGACATGAGGACGGCTTCGTTGTGCTTTTCGTCGGTTTTCTGACCGAGCCGGACGACAAATTGAACCGCTTTCTCGAACTCTTCTTCCGTGAGGTGAACGTCCCGCGCAAATGCATGCAAGTGCTCAACGAGAGCGATGAGAATTTCCCGCAACCGAGGCGGTTGCGTGTTCTTAAAAGCCTCCGTCACCGCTTTGGTGACGTCTTCCTGCCGCTGAATAATCATGAGTACTTCCCGTTCATTGCGCTGCCGACTCGTGGAAGAACTCATATATCTTTCGGGCAGTCTCCGCATTAATTCCCGGAACCTGGGCGAGATCGGGCAAGCTTGCCCGCTCGATCGCTTTCACAGTGCCAAAATGCCGGAGCAAAGCGCGTTTTCGCGTAGGTCCGATGCCCGGAATTTCCTGTAGTCCGGCCTCGCGGATGTCCTTTTTGCGGCGCGCGCGATGAGAGCCGATTGCAAAGCGGTGGGCTTCGTCCCGCAACCTCTCGATGAAATAAAGTAAAGGGTCGCGCGGTGGTAACTTAAATGGGTCACGGCCCGCCACGAAAAACGTCTCCCGCCCAGCGTCTCGGTCAGGCCCCTTGGCAATCGCAATCAGGGGAACATCGGTGACGCTGAGTGAGGCCAATATTTCTTGCGCAACCTTGAGCTGGCCTTGACCGCCGTCGATCAGCACCAAGTCCGGCCAAGGTGAGTCCTCGTGATCTTCGTCCGTGCCTGTCGCCGTACGCGGACTTTCTTCGAGCAGGCGTTTGAACCGCCGCTGCAACACCTCTCGCATCATGCCGTAGTCGTCACCAGGCGCCAGGTCGGTCGACCGAATATTGAACTTTCGGTATTGGTTCTTGCGAAATCCTTCCGGCCCGGCGACGATCATGGCGCCTACAGCACTACTGCCGCTGATGTGGCTGTTGTCATAGACTTCTATGCGGCGCGGTTTTCGAGGCAGCGAGAAAACGTCTGTCATTGCACCAAGCAACTTCTGTTGCGAGGACGTATCGGCAAGCTTGCGCGCGAGCGCCTCTCGCGCATTCGCCAGCGCATGTTGTACCAGTTCCTTACGCTCGCCTCGATTCGGCTTGCTCACCTCCACTTTGCGTCCGCTTTTGGCGCTTAGTGCTTCGCCGAGCAAGACACGCTCGCCGAATTCGTGCGAGACAAGAATAAGACGTGGCGGAGGCTTGTCGTCATAAAACTGCGCAAGAAAGGCGCTGAGCACTTCATCCGACGCGATCGCACGGTCGGCCTTTGGAAAATATGCTCGATTGCCCCAATTCTGACCGGTTCGGAAAAAAAAGACTTCGACACACGAGTAACCGCCGGCCTGGTGGACAGCAAACACATCGGCTTCCTCGATACTGCGGGGATTAATTCCCTGGTGCGATTGAATCGCAGAGAGGGCAGACAATCGGTCGCGATAAATGGCAGCTCGCTCGAAATCGAGAGTCGTCGATGCTTTGTCCATTTCGTCAGCCAGTTGCGTTTGCACGGATTGGCTTCGACCGGAGAGAAATTCGTTGGCTTCTTTCACCAGTTCGCTATAGCCGGCAAAATCGATCTCTCGTGTGCAAGGAGCCGAACAGCGTTTGATCTGGTAGAGCAGACATGGCCGTGTTCGTGCTTCGAAATATGAATCCGAACAGGATCGCAGCAAAAACGCGCGCTCGAGCGCGTTGATTGTGCGGTTGACGGCGCCGGCTGAAGCGAATGGCCCATAATAGCGCCCCTGCCTTGTACGCGCGCCGCGATGCTTCAAGATTTGCGGCGCCCAATGATCCGACGTGATCAGGATGTATGGAAAGGATTTGTCATCACGGAGCAGCACATTGAATCGTGGCCGCAGACGTTTGATCAGGTTGGCCTCGAGCAATAGCGCTTCGGTCTCGGTTTTTGTGGTCACTAACTCCAGTGTTGTCGTCGCCGCTATCATACGGGTGATGCGACTGTCGTGCCCGGTTGGCCGCACGTAAGCTGCCACCCTTTTCTTGATGTTCTTGGCCTTGCCAACGTAGAGCACGTCACCCTGAGCACCGATCATTCGGTATACGCCGGGAGCGGACGGAGCCACTTTGGCGAAACGCAAGATTGCAGCGCGGCCAGCCGCCAGTGAACCGGTCGGCGCGCTTACAAGGTCAATTTCCGGCAAGGAGGATTCTTCGTCTTCTTCCCGAAGCTCGCTGGCCGGATCGATATCTTTGTTGATGCCGTTCATAGGAAGAAGATAGTGGGCGGTTAGGATTTGCGCACTCTCCTAACTGAAGCCGCGCCCGTGACAATTACAGTGCGTGCATCGTTCTCTCAGCCATGCCTGGCATGGCCGCATAGTAAATGAGGGCCGAGGGGGCATGGTAAATGACAATCTCACGGCGAACTTGGCCGGCCTTGAGGAAAGCAAAACGCTCGTGGGCTGGTTGGACAGCGAAGGTCGAGTACCTGTACATAGATTTCGGCAGCCGGTTTGTCACCAGCGTCGACAATGGGCTGCAGTCAAGCTATCTGCGCTTTGGTGTAAACTATCACTTCTGAGCTAGTCGCATAACACGCGATGTAGGAACCCCGGATATTCGTCCGGGGTTTTTCTTTTTCAGAAAAGTCGACATCCAAGAGCAGCTCGGATTTTCGCCGAACGTCTCACATTGCTCGCGAAAGCAAATGTCCGCGCGACGGCGTCACCGAACTCGCGGTGCGCGCGAATGGATTCAATCAGCCGGTAACGACTAAGTTTACCGCTTTCGGTCCCTTGCCCTTTTTGTCGGGCTCGACGTCAAAACTGATCCGCTGTCCTTCGTTCAGACCCTTAAGTCCAGCTTGCTCTACCGCTGTGATATGAACGAATACGTCACGTCCACCGTCGTCCGGTTTAATGAAGCCGTAGCCTCGTTCACCGTTAAAGAACTTCACAACACCCGTTTGCGCCATCGGGAATCTCCCCAACTGCTTCGCCGCCGGCCCCACGCACGACGGCTCGGCTGGACATTCACAGTCGGGGAAAGCGTCAGCCAAAGGCCTCAGTCACTCCGCCGGCCCCCACAGGAGGCGGAACGTCACTGCCAACTCGGAACTACACACCAACTGGAAGCCTGTGGAAAGAGGTTCCGACATCAAAGCGCCGCCTGGGGCCCCTGGTTGCCAAGCCGGTCGACCCGGAAACTGCCTTTGTCATCCCGACCAAGGATCGTAGCCAGGGCCGGCAAGAGCGTGGAAAGCTCGCTTTCCAGCGTCCAAGGTGGATTGACCACGATCATTCCGGCACCATGGAGCCGGGTCGGATCGCCGAGTGAGGAGACTAAAACCTCGGCTCGGAGCACCTTGGGTAACGCTAATCGGCGCAGCCGCTTTGCCAGCGCGTCAGCCTCGCGCCGCCCCTTGATTGGATACCAGAGAGCATAAATGCCCGTTGTCCACTTTCGATAAGCGGTCTCCAAGCCCTTGGTTAGTCGTTGGAAATCGTCCTCGGCTTCGAAGGGTGGGTCGATAAGGACCACCCCACGCCGCTCTTTCGGGGGGACGAAGGCGTTCAACGCAACCCAACCGTCAATGGACAGCGTCTTGATGCGGGCGTCGCCGCGCAAATTTCGGCTGAGTGCGACCGCAACCGCCGGCACCAGCTCGCAGGCAAGCAACCGGTCCTGAGGACGCAACCACGCACGCGCGAGTGCCGCTGAGCCGGGATAAGTGCGGAGCTGGCCACGTTCGTTCACAGCGCGCACGACGTCGAGATAAGGCGAAAGAAGGGTGGCAACCGTCTGCGGAATTTGAGCATCCATGAGTTTGCCGATACCGCTCTGCCATTCACTGGCGCGCATCGCTTTTTCATTTGCGAGGTCGTAGAGGCCGGCTCCGGCGTGAGTATCGATCACACGAAATGCGGCCGGCTTGCCAAGCAAATAGTGCAAGATCCGGCAGAACACCGCGTGCTTAAACACATCGGCGAAATTACCGGCGTGAAATTCGTGCTGATAGTTCATAGTTCAATCGAAGCGCCTGGCTTAGGTGACAGCGCTCTGGGCGCTTCAGCCGCGCACCGCGGGCATTCTGGCTCTGTCGAGACGACAAGCACGTCGGCGAGTCTCGGTGCAATCACGAAACGATAAATCTTTTCCGAGACAGATGCGTACTTCGGTAAGCCATGTCCGGTCGCAGAAAACCAAAATCCCGCGCGGCGACAAGCCAGGATTCGCTTTTAGGAATGCGTCAGCCACTTCGCGAGGCGTGACCGAAGTTGAACTTTCGAGCTCGACATATTCGGGCGGAATTTTAACCGCCGCCCGCGCCTTACGCACTCCGTCAAAATAAGCCCGCTGGGAAAGACCGGAGCAGGTTCCGTGCTGGTCCCACTCGTGGAAAATAAGTCGTGGACTCGGCATCAAGTCGAGCATGCTGCCGACAATGTTGCGATCGAGGCGTGGAGGTGGAACCTGGCAGTACGATGGGAACCCACGGTCATACTGCGGCCAAAGCCCGTGCACCACGAACGAGAACGGCCGACCGTCACATTGCCGCTCGCGCGAGCGATTGCGCGCGCGATCCTGCCTTGCCTCGCAGTAGGACGGCGACCAGGACAGGGCCAAAATGTAATAATCGAATTGGCCGGGCTCACCTTGTCGACGCTCTTGGGCCACGGCGGTTATCGCGAGAAACAACGTGAAGCTGAAAGCAACCGCTGCCACGCGAGCCAGTCGATAACGGCGATGACGATTCATCACGCACCTGCACCCACGAGAACAAATCGGAAATTGACTTGGCTCAACGGTTCCGTGGACAGGATACCGTTCCGTAAGAACACCTCAAGAACAAAATGGGATAAACCGTGACCGCTAGCGAATGGATTGCCTAAGGGCGCGCCATCTTGCACGCCGGATTGTACGCCCAGTTGCGGTCGAGACCGACGACGCACCACTCGACACCCCAAGACATCCCGATCATGCCGGTGTCCTCACCGATCGAGTAATTCACCGTGTGGTTTCGGCCGTCGCTTACAGCGGCGACAGCTGTACAGTAACGGCGCGGTATCGTCTCAGGAGCCCACGGGCGATATGCGATTTCCCGTACTCGGTCGAAGCCGACGATCTGCAGCTCGGAATTCCAGAACCGACCCTCCTTCTGGGCGAAACGGGAAGCGATCCAGCCCAAGGCGGCATCACACGGTGGCAGCACTCCGTCGTAGCGCGGACCGATCAGGTAAATGCTTTTTTCAAGCCAACTGGCCGCTGAAGCCGGGGTGCCTGCGCTCAGCGCGACACACGTAGCGACCGTGATGGCCCGCAGAAAACGTGATCCAGGCAACATGAAAAGCTCCCCAAGCTATGCGCTATCCTAGCATGGCTTTCGCCCGTCGAGCCCCCTCCTAACATAACTTTTTGCCGGACTGTGGCCTGCGTGCCCTATACCGACCTGCCCTTCCAATCGCCCAAAACGGCCTGAACCAGCGCAAGCACTGCCACCGCCGCGGTATCGGCGCGCAGGATGCGCGGGCCAAGGCCAATCCGCACCACTTTTGGCCGCTTGAGCAGGGCCGCCCGCTCCTCCTCGGCAAAACCCCCTTCAGGACCGACGAGAACCGCGAGGCGCCCGCCCAAGGCGGGATGAGTTGCAGCCAGGGTGACGATTGGGTCGGCGACGTCGGCGGATTCGTCGCAGAACACCAAAAGCCGGTCAGGATCGTGGACAAGGCGCTCAAGCGGCAACGGATCGGCAACGCTCGGCACCTGCAGAACGCCGCATTGCTCGGCAGCCTCGATCACATTGGCCCGCATGCGCTCGAGGTTGACCCGCGCAACCCGCGTGTGCCGGGTGATCACCGGCTGGAGGAGCGACGCCCCCATCTCCACCGCCTTCTGCACCATATAATCGAGGCGCGCATGCTTGAGCGGCGCAAACAGAAAGTGCAGGTCGGCGGGCGCAGGTTGGGTGCGAAGCTGCGCACCGGTCGTGGCTGACAAAGTCCGCCTTTGCGCCGTCGACAGGCTCGCCCGCCATTCGCCATCGCGCCCGTTGAACAACAACACTGCGTCACCTTGTCCGAGCCGCAACACGTTTCGCAGATAGTTCGTCTGGTTCTGGTCAAAGACGACATCCGCCCCGGCGGCCAATGGCGCGTCGACATACAGACGGGGGGTGTGGAAGTCGTAGCGCGGCATGGCTAGAGACGACGACCAGTGGGGCGGCGTCCACCTGCCCGCGCACAGCCCCCTAACGCCCCCACTTCGCCGAACATCTTGCCGCCTTCCCGACGCATTCGCGTTGCTATAAGCCCTTCAGGTGTGATTCAGCTGATATACTGTAGCCAGCCAGGAGAGGTCAGTTCATGCGGTTGAGCGGAGCATTGCTAGCCCTGTGCATAGTTCCACTGTGCGCCAGTGGGGCCAATGCGCAAGCTCCACCTCCCTGGCCGACATCGCCGCAACAGGCGCCCGCTGTCCCGTTGGCACCGGCCGCGCCTCAACCAGGCGGGTTCTCCTCTCCTCAAGCGGGCGGGTTCTCTCCTCCGCAACAGCAGCAACAGCAGGAGATGCCGCCCTGCGTGCAGGAGTTCTTCAAGCTGCGCGACGACGCCGAAAAGAAGGCGCTCGCGATCAAGGCTGCGAACGACCGCAAGGCGCCACCGAAGGAAGCCTGCGCGCTCTTCACCGCGCTCGCCGCCTCTCAGACCAAGATGCTCAAGTTCGTAAACGAGAACGGCCAGTGGTGCGGCATCCCGCCAAACATCGCCGAGCAGATCAAGCAGGGCAGCGCCAAGGTCACCGAGATCCGCACAAGAGTGTGTCAGGTGGCCGCAGCGCCGCAGCGCCAACAGGGCCCGAGCTTGAGCGACGCGCTCAACGCTCCAGTTCCGGATTCCAACAACATCAAAACCGGACGCGGCACGTTTGACACTCTGACCGGCAGTCCGCTCGGAAACAAATGAGCGATAGTTCCGGACGCGTCGCCGATGCGACCGGAAACTGGGTCGACGGTCTCGCGCCACCCTTCAGTCGTCCGTATCTCCGCCTTGCGCGACTCGATCGGCCGATCGGTTCATGGCTTCTCTTGGTGCCGTGCTGGTGGTCCGTAGGCCTTGCGGGCATGCGCGAGGGCCACCTCCCCAATGCGTGGCACATCGTCCTGTTCTTCATCGGCGCCTTTGCAATGCGCGGCGCCGGCTGTACCTGGAACGATCTCGTGGACCGCAATCTCGACGAGCTCGTCGAACGAACGCGGTCGCGGCCCATTCCATCGAAACAGGTCACGGTCGCGCAGGCGACCATATTCATGCTTGCCCAGGCCCTTGTTGGATTCCTGGTGTTGATCCAGTTCAACCGTTTTACGGTTTTCACGGGCCTCGCCTCGCTCCTTGTGGTCGTCATCTATCCTTTCATGAAACGCATTACCTATTGGCCGCAGATCTTCCTCGGACTCGCGTTTTCCTGGGGCGCGCTCATGGGCTGGCCGGCTGAGTTCGCCCGCCTCGATTGGCCCGCGCTTGTGCTGTATGCCGGATCGATCTGCTGGGTCATCGGCTACGATACGATATACGCGCATCAGGACCGCGAGGACGACCTGCTGATCGGAATCAAATCCACCGCTTTATTGTTCGGCGAGCGCACGCCATCCATGCTCGCGGTCTTCTACGCGTGCGCAGTCGTGCTGATTGCAGCTGCCGGCTTCATTGCCGGTGGCGGAGTTGTTTTTGCCCTCGGCCTGATAGCTTTCGCCGGACACCTCGCCTGGCAAGTGACGCGGTTGGATATAGACGACCCGGCACACTGCCTGAAGCTGTTCAAATCCAATCGCGATGCCGGCTTGATCCTGTTTGGGGCGATGCTCGTCGACGCGGCGGTCTAGCGCACGAGCGTCGGCGCGGACGCAGGAGCGATCGCACCTGTTATGTCGTTGCCGCGCGTCGGACCACGACGGCTTTGCATGTTGATCAGGATATCATCGAGGCCATCCTCACCGGGGATCGCCGTCGGAAAACTCGTCGTCCGCGTGTTGGTGCGGGCGACGCCGGTATAGGCAGGTCCACGCTGCCGGCTCGCGTAGGCTGCACGCGCCTTTGCCGCCGCGACTTCACCGGTTATCGCCTCCGGCCGACAGGGCCGATCGCCGCTGGCCCGGCGCATCAGATCGACGTGGATATGATTGTAGTGAGCGGCGTTGTAACCGGGCGCCAGAACGGTCGAAAAATGATTGCAGGCCGCAAGATGAACGTCGCGCAGGAACCCCTGCTCTTCCGGCGTGCCGTGCCACCCGTTCTGTACGGTGATCCGACGCCCGTCGGAAAACGTGAAAGCGGCGATATCGAGCGCATTGCCGAATGCATGTTCGGAAATGCCCGAACCCCCGGCGCCGACCATGCCCCGACACGAATAGGCGGAGATCTGTTTGATCTCGGTGACCGGCTCGCCGAACCAGCGCATCGCCGCCGGCTGCACACCATCGCTTACCCAGCGATCGAGCGCCGAGACGATCGGACACGCCAGCGTCGCGGGTGGCGTGAGCGTTGCCGGCACCACCGTCGCGACCATCGGCCTGCGTGCGGGACCGAGGGGCGGCAAGCTGCGCTGCGGAGCCTGATAGACCGGCGCCTGATACGAGTGCTGCTGCGATTGATTGGCCGGCGTCTCGTAAGCGCGTTGTGGTGGCTGATACGCTGGAGCGCCGTAAGTACGCGGCGTGTAAGTGGTCGGTGCACGATCGCGCGGCAACTCGGCATCGTCAGGAACATCGTCGGGTATTGGAAGCGTACTCTGCGGCACGCCACGCGTTGCGGCGGGCGCGACACCAGGCGCGCTGAGGGAAACCGGCTGCCCGGTGGGCGCGGCATACCCGTTACTTTCCGCCGGTGGCGGCCCGGGCACCCAACGCATTCGTGGCGCCGGCGCCGTTTGAACGGACGGGATCGGCGCAGGCGGCGCGTATTGCGGCTCATTGATCGGCCAGCGCGGCATCTGTGCCGAGCCGTTTGGAATCGATCCGGGCGGGCGCGGATCGTCGGCATAGCCGACAAGAGAACTGCTTTCGCCCAATGTTGCGACTTTGAGCGGGAAATCGACCCCGCACATGCCGGGCCCTTCGATGGGATCGACACGCGCCACGCTTGTGCTGATCTTGACGGAGCCGGATTTCATGCAGGCAACCTCGGCGTCGTGACGCCAGGGCGCGCGCTCACCTGACAGGAAGCCGCGACCGCAGCCGACCAGGGCCAGCAATGCGCCGGCGCCAACAATGTACAGGCCAAACCTACCCTTCATGGCTCGCAAAAATGCGAGCGTTTCCTTTAACGAGGCTTCAACGCTAGCCGCCGACGATTTCGTTAAGGATAAGGAATCCTTGCCGGCGAATTGGCGGGCTTGAACCGATCTCAGCTTTCAGATCACATCAGGACGCGATTTCGCCAAAATCTCGCCCGCTAGAGGTAACCTGATGGAAGGCAAGGCCCGTTTCATCTTTCCGGTCATCATCAGCGCGCTGATTGTCTTTGTGGTGAGCGGCGTGGTGACCTTCACGAATATCGGCTTGCGCGCGGATTTCGTCCGGCGTTGGCTCAAGGCATTTGTAACCGGCTGGCCCGTAGCAGCCGTGCTTGCTTTTATCGCGATTCCCTACGTGCGCCGCGCGACCGAGGTCATCGTGCGAATGATTGAGGGGCAAGCCTAGCGATTACTGGGCCGGCTTTATCCCAAGCGTCTCGCCGATCTGTCTGACAGTTTTGAGCTGATCCTCGATGGCTTCCGTGAACTCGGTGGGTGTTCCCGGGTTCACAACTTGCCCAGTTGCGGCAAGCTTGGTCTCGACATCGGAATCACTGACGACTTGACGGATATCCGCGGCGATGCGCTCGCGAACCGCCGGCGCTACTTCGCGCGGACCGAGTAGACCGACCAGGCCATCGAACTCGAGTGATTTGAATCCGGCTTCCGCCGCAGTCGGAATGTCGTTCAATGCCTTCGCGTGCTGCCGATTGGTCAGTGCGATCACCCGGACCTTGCCGGCCTGCACCCTCGGACGCATGATCGCATAGGCGCCGATGAAAGCATGAATGCGTCCTTCCGCCAGGTCATTGATGGCTTGCACCGTGTCCTTGTACGGCACCTTGGCCATATCGAGCTTCTCCGTCTTCAGCCACGCCGCAAAAAGCAGATCGTTCGCGCCGGTGACCGATGCATAATTTAGTTTGCCGGGCTCGGCCTTGATTTTCGCCGCGAGCTCCTTGACCGAAGAAACATTCAAGTCCGTCGGGACGCCAAGCGCGATGAGTGTGTTGGTAACACGCGCGATAGGAACCAGTTCTTTCGGATCGTAGGGCAGCTTGTCGTGCAGCAGCGTGTGAGCTGTAAACGTGGACGCCGGTGCAAAAAGCAACACGTGGTCGTCATGCGCACTGAGAACAGCCGTAATGGCAAGAAAGGCGTCGCCTCCCGGTCTGTTTTCGACGACAACCGGCTGGCCCCACTTCGCCGACAGCTTGTCGGCAACCAATCGCGCCGTAATATCGACGCCGGAGCCGGGCCCGAGTGGAATGATGAAACGAACGGGACGTTGCGGCCACTGCTGGGAGGATGTTTGTGCCTGTACGGGGAGCGCCACGACGATCGCAAAAAAGCAAAATGAAATTGTGAAAAACAAACTACGTAAGCGGTACATGATCACTCCTGGCATTGTGGCGGCAGAATCTCGTCATAACCGTGCCGACTAAGCAATAACGGAATAAAATCATTTCATGCATCAATTATCGCATCCTGCATGTGATTTCCGGCGTGGTCCCCGATCGAGGTTTTTCAAGAGCCGGAGATTTGCCGCAAATTTGCCATCAAAATTGACGCGCTGCGGAAATTTTGCACTGCCAAAATTATTCCAGATAGAAATTTTTTATGAGCCGCGATCAAGCAGTTGCACCGCAATGACGGCCAAGCATGCTCTTATGCGTAAATAGAGCGACACCGGCCTGCAACTACCTTCGGGGGTCGTTCGTTGTGTGCTAGATTTCATCCCTCAACAAGGGAGGCACCTGCCGTGGACCTTGCCTTGAAGCTCAATGTGCTGGCTGTATGCGCCGTATTTGCTTTCGTCGGCGCGATTTTGCTCGGAGCATTCTGAGTTCAGGAGGCCGACGACACGCTAACCAAAAATACCGGAACAGACCCGGAAGACAGTTACAGCACCGGAGAGCCACGCACGCTCTCCGGTGTTTGATTTTCTCGATTGGCTTCGTTTTGCTCACGCGGCCACGATACTCGGCGAAGGATGCGCGTCGTAATTCAGGATCGGCGCGAGCCAGCGCTCGCATTCGGCGACGGTCCAGCCCTTGCGCCGCGCATAGTCCTCGACCTGATCCCGCTCGATCTTGCCGACGCCGAAATACGCGCTCTGCGGATGGCTAAAATAGAGCCCGCATACCGCCGCGCCTGGCCACATTGCATAGCTTTCGGTCAATTTCACGCCGACGCGCTCGCTCCTGAGCAGTCGGAACAGCGTGCTCTTTTCCGTGTGGTCGGGCTGCGCCGGATAGCCCGGCGCAGGACGGATGCCGCGATACTTTTCCGCGATGAGCTGGTCATTGCTGAACGTCTCGTCCGCGGCGTAGCCCCAGAATTCCTTGCGCACACGCTGATGCAATCTCTCGGCGAACGCTTCCGCCAACCGATCGGCCAGTGCCTTCACCATGATCGCCGAGTAATCGTCATTGGCCCGTTTGAAGCGCTCGGCCACTTCGTCCTCGCCGATGCCAGCCGTGACGGTGAAGCCACCGATGTAATCGGTCAGCCTGCTCTCACGCGGCGCGATGAAATCGCTGAGCGCCCCATTGGCGCGTCCTTCGCGTTTTGAGAGTTGCTGGCGCAGCGAGTGCAGTACGGCGATGGGTTCATGCCGCTGTCCATCGCCGTAAACAAGAATGTCGTCGCCCTCGGCATTGGCAGGCCAGAAGCCTAGGACAGCGCTGGCCTTGAACCAGTGCTCGTCAACGATCTTGTCAAGCATGGCCCGCGCGTCCTCGTACAACGAGCGCGCGGCTTCACCGAATTTTGCATCGTCGAGAACCGCCGGGAATTTGCCTGACAATTCCCAGGTGGAGAAAAACGGAGTCCAGTCGATGTAGTCGATCAGTTCCTTGATCGGGTAATCGCCGAGGACCTCCGTGCCGATGAATTTCGGCTCCGGGGGCTGGTAACTACCCGACCAATCGAGCTTGAGAGCATTGGCGCGCGCTGTGGCAAGCGGAAGGCGCGCCTTGTCTTCTTGCGCGCGCGCATGCGCCGCCGCGATGCGGGCATATTCGCCACGCAGCTCGGTCACATAGCCGGCGCGGGCATTAACTGACATCAGCGTCTGCGCCACGCCGACCGCGCGGCTTGCATCATTGACATAGACCGTCTGACCACGCTTGTAATTGGGGTGGATTTTTACGGCCGTATGGACACGGCTGGTGGTGGCGCCGCCGATCATCAGCGGCAATTCGAAACCCTGCCGCTCCATCTCGGCGGCCACGTGGCACATTTCATCGAGGGACGGGGTGATCAGCCCCGACAGGCCGATGATATCGGCCCGTTCCGTCCGCGCAGTTTCGAGAATCTTGGCCGCTGGCACCATCACGCCGAGATCGACGACCTCGTAATTATTGCACTGGAGAACCACGCCGACGATGTTCTTGCCGATGTCGTGCACGTCGCCCTTGACCGTGGCCATCACGATCTTGCCATTTGAGGCGCCGTGCTGCCGGCCGTCTTTTTCCTGCTCCATGTAAGGCATCAGATAGGCGACTGCCTGTTTCATGACGCGCGCGGATTTCACCACCTGCGGCAGGAACATCTTTCCCGAGCCGAACAGGTCGCCGACGATGTTCATGCCCTCCATCAGCGGACCTTCGATGACCTCAAGCGGTCGTTTGGCGCGCGTGCGCGCCTCTTCGACATCGGCTTCTATGAAGTCCGTAATGCCATGCACCAGCGCATGCGCCAAGCGTTTCTCGACCGGCTGCTCGCGCCACGCCAGATCGATTTCCTTCGCGTCCTGTCCGCCGCCCTGGAATTTTTTCGCAAGTTCCAGCAAGTGCTCGGCCGCATCGGCACGGCGGTTGAGAACCACATCCTCGCAGGCCTCGCGCAACTCCGGATCGAGGTCGTCATAGACCGCGATCTGGCCGGCGTTCACGATGCCCATGTCCATGCCGGCCTTGATGGCGTGAAACAGGAACACGGAGTGCATCGCCTGACGCACCCGCTCGTTGCCGCGGAACGAAAAAGACAGGTTCGACACGCCGCCCGAAACATGCGCGTGCGGCAGATCCTTGCGGATTGCGCGCGCGGCCTCGATGAAGGCGATGCCGTAGCTATTGTGCTCGTCCATGCCGGTCGCGACGGCAAAGATATTTGGATCGAAAATGATGTCCTCGGGCGGGAAACCGACGCGATTCACGAGGATGTCGTAGGCGCGCTTGCAGATAGCCGCCTTGCGTTCGAGCGTATCGGCCTGGCCTTTTTCATCGAATGCCATCACCACGACCGCCGCGCCATAGCGACGCACGGTGCGGGCATGTTCGATAAAGGCCTGCTCGCCCTCCTTGAGTGAAATCGAATTGACGACCGACTTGCCTTGCAAACACTTGAGGCCGGCCTCCATCACCGCAAATTTTGATGAATCGACCATCACCGGAACGCGTGCGATGTCCGGTTCGGCGGCAATCAGGTTCAGGAAGGTCGTTATCGCCTGCTCGGAATCGAGCAGGCCTTCGTCCATATTGACGTCGATCACCTGCGCGCCGTTCTCCACCTGCTCGCGCGCGATCGAAAGGCCAGCCGCGTAGTCTCCTGCAGTGATCAGCTTGCGGAACTTGGCGGAGCCGGTGACGTTGGTGCGCTCGCCGACATTGACGAAAGGAATCTCCGGCGTGAGCGTAAACGACTCCAGGCCGGACAGGCGCAACTGCCGCGGCAAATCGGGAATGGCTCGTGGAGCCTTTCCGGCGATGGCCTTCGCGATAGCCGCGATGTGCTCGGGCGTGGTGCCGCAACAGCCGCCGACAACGTTCACGAGGCCCGCTTCGGCAAACTCACCCAGAAGGTCGGCCATGAAAGCCGGACTTTCGTCATAGTAGCCGAACTCGTTCGGTAATCCGGCATTCGGATAAGCGCAGACGAATGTGTCGGCGAGCCGCGACAATTCAGCGATATGCGCGCGCAATTCACGCGCGCCGAGCGCGCAGTTGAACCCGATGGTCACGGGATTCGCATGTTGTACTGAATTCCAGAGCGCGCCCGGTGTCTGGCCTGACAGCAGTCGCCCCGAGCGATCGGTGATCGTGCCGGAAATCATCACCGGTATATCGAGGCCGCGCTCCTCGCAAATCTCGGAAATGGCGAAGATCGCGGCTTTGGCATTGAGCGTATCGAAGATCGTTTCGATCAAAAGCAGATCGGCGCCGCCATCGATCAAACCCCGCGCTTGCTCGGAGTAGGCCGTACGCAACTGGTCGAAGGTGATAGCGCGGAATCCGGGGTTTGCGACATCGGGCGAGATTGATGCCGTGCGGTTAGTCGGACCGAGAGCGCCGGCAACGAACCGACGGCGCCCGTCTTCCTTCTGCGCCTGTGCGGCTGCCTCGCGCGCGAGCGTCGCGCCTGCCTGATTGAGTTCGTAGGCGATGCCCTCCATGCCGTAGTCGGCCTGGGCAATGGAGGTCGAGGAAAACGTGTTGGTGGAAACGATGTCGGCACCGGCGCGGAAATAGGCGAGATGGATGTCGCGCACGGCGTCGGAACGGCTGAGATTGAGCAGATCATTGTTGCCCCGCACCTCACGATTCCACGCGTCGAAGCGCGCGCCGCGATAGCCTTCCTCGCTCAGCTTCAGCGACTGGATCATGGTGCCCATGGCACCGTCGAGCACAAGAATGCGCTGCTTGATCAGACTGACGAACTCGGATCGTACGCTTTTTTCGGACATTACTGTGCTACTTGCTCACGCGCGTTCTGTCTCGAATTGACCGGCCTTAAGCCCAGCAGGTGGCAGATTGCGAAGACGAGGTCGGCGCGATTCATCGTGTAGAAGTGGAAGGTCGTGACGCCGCGGTCGACAAGATCGAACACCTGCTCGGCGGCAACAGCCGCAGCAATCAGCTTGCGTGTCGCGGCATCATCATCGAGGCCTTGGAACCGCTCCGCGATCCAGCCGGGGACCGACGCGCCGCAGCGCTTCGCGAAGTTGGTGGCCGCCTTGAAATTCTGCACCGGCAGGATTCCAGGCACGATCGGAATATCGATGCCGCGTGCACGCACGCGATCGAGATAACGGAAATAAAGGTCGTTCTCGAAGAAGAACTGCGTCATCGCGCGGCTCGCGCCGGCGTCGACCTTGGCCTTGAGCATATCAATATCGGCTTCGACGGTTGGACTGTCGGGATGCTTCTCCGGGTAGGCCGACACTGAAATCTCGAAATCGGAGCTGATGCGCTTGATGCCGGCAGCAAGATCGGCGGCATTGCTGTAGCCGCCGGGGTGGGGAGCATATTTTGCGCCCGCTCCGTTTATTGGATCGCCGCGCAGCGCCACGATGTGGCGCACGCCGGCTGCATGATATGTCCGCACGATTGCGTCGATTTCCTCACGCGTGGCGGCAATGCAGGTGAGATGTGCGGCGGGGATCAGCGGCGTTTCGGTCAGAATGCGCTTGACCGTCGCGTGGGTGCGCTCGCGCGTCGTGCCGCCGGCGCCATAGGTCACCGACACGAAGTCCGGCACCAAAGGCGCCAGACGCTCGATTGACTCCCAAAGGATCCTGTCCATCTCCTCGCTATTGGGCGGGAAGAATTCGAACGACACACCGATACGGCCACTATTGGCGCGCGTGAAGCGACTCAGCCGGACGGGACTGTTCATCACGCCACCTCCCGCCGATAGGGCGTAGCCATCAGAGCGCGCGTGTCGCGTGCAAGCCAAAGAGAAACGGCGATCTTGCCTTCAGAGCCGGGTTCCGGTGCCAGCGATTTGTGCAGCACCGGCTCAAGACCCGACGCCGTGATCCACTGTGTCACGGTCTCAGGGGCAAATCCCAGGCGCCGATGCGCAAACTGTTCGCGCAGGAATTCCTGTCCGTGCGGCGCAAAGTCGACCACCAGCAGACGTCCGCCCGGACGCAAAACGCGCGCCGCCTCGTGGATCGCGCGGGCGCCGTCGTCGAGGAAGTGCAGCACCTGATGCAGAATGACCACGTCAAAGGAATCGTCGGCGAGTGGCAGATCGTAGATGTCGCCCTGCCGCACGCTGCAGTTCTTGAGACCGGCGCGCTCAAGCCGGTCGCGAGCGAGCAGCAGCATGTCGAGCGATAGATCTAGTCCGAGGCCGCGCTCGATTTCGGGACCGAACAATTCAAGCATGCGTCCCGTTCCGGTCCCCAGATCGAGCAAGGAGCGGAACGGCTTGTCCGCGAGTGCGGCGCGGATGGCTTCCTCGACTGCGTCGTCGGTCACGTGCAATTTTCGGATTCGGTCCCACTCGGCGGCGTGTGCGCGGAAATAGGCCTGCGCAGCTGTAGCGCGCGCCTGCCGCACTGACGCGAGCCGTGCACGGTCGCGCGCGATTGTCTGGTCGCCGGGATTGAGCCGCGCGATCAGGGTGCGCGCGACGTCAGCACCGTCCCCGTGTTCGGCCAGGCGGAAGAAGGCCCAGGTGCCTTCCCGGAAACGCTCGACAAGGCCCGCTTCCGCCAGAAGCTTCAGGTGGCGGGAGATGCGTGGCTGCGATTGCCGGAGAATATCTGTCAGGTCGGAGACGGTCAGTTCGGCATCGGCCAGAAGGGCCAGCACGCGCAGGCGTGTTTCCTCGCCTGCCGCCTTGAGGGCGGAGTTCAGGGCATCAAAGCTCAGTGTGCCGCTCGTACTCATGTATGGGCCATTTCCCACTATATAAGGATATGTTTATACGTTGAAGCATCTATCCGCAAGACTGTCGCCGTTATTTATTGGGCCCGATTGACGGACCATCACGGGTGTCCCCGAATGCAGCGGAGGGCCCGGACATGAGCAGCAAAGACTTCGGTATCTGGGAGGGCGAAAAGTCGGTCGATCTGCCTACGCAGGCGGATGCCGGGCTCTATTTCATCGGCCGAATCCACACGCCTTGGAAACAGCGCAAGGACTGCCCGAAGAATGCGCGGGAGTCCGAAGCGGTCTGTACGGTCGAGGTCGACACCCGATGGCGTGAAGCCCTCAAGGATGTCGAAACCTGCACGCACATCGTCCTGCTCTACTGGATGGACCGGTCCCCGCGAGATCTCGTGCTGCAGGTGCCCGGCCATCTCGGTATCCAGCGGGGCACCTTCGCCTTGCGCTCTCCCGCCCGCCCCAACCCGATCGCAATGAGTGTGGTCAAATTGCTGAGTGTCGATGGGAACCGGCTTTCCGTCGTCGGACTCGATTGCCTTGATGGTACGCCGCTTCTCGACATCAAGCCCTATTTCGCTTCGACCGACAGCGTGCCCGAGGCGCTTGTCGGATGGCATAAGCGAAAAGAGTGACGCACCAAACTCGATGCTCGCCAAATCGTTCCTGCTGGATGAATGGATTTACCCGGGGGGTGACGAGGAACCTTTGAACCTGTCGGTCATTTTCCCGACCGGAGACGGGAGGGTGAAATCGACGAGGGTGTCATGTCCAGGTCAGTCATGCTTGCCGCGCTCATAGGCGCCGTTGCGCTGTCGTGCGGTGCCCCCAGAGCCGAACCTCTGTTTGCCTTCCTCGCTCCTGCCGCTCCGACCCAGGCCGCGCCGCAGGCCGCTGCACTCGCGCCAATCGACGAAGAAGACCAGGCGCCAGTTGACGCTCGTCTGCGTCGGCAGATCGTCAACTATTCAGGTCATGAAGCTCCGGGCACCATCGTCATCGATACACCCAACACTTATCTCTTTTACGTACTCGGCGATAGCAAGGCGATGCGCTACGGCATCGGTGTTGGCCGCGAGGGTTTCACCTGGTCGGGCGTGAAAACAGTCGAACGCAAGACCGAATGGCCCGACTGGTATCCGCCGAGTGAAATGCTGGCGCGGCAGCCCTACCTCCCGCGCATGACGGCCGGCGGCCCGGGCAATCCGCTCGGTGCTCGCGCCATGTACATCGCCGGAACGCAATATCGCATCCATGGCACCAACGCGCCGAGCACCATCGGCAGGCAGGTATCGAGCGGCTGCATTCGTCTCACGAACGACGACGTGATCGACCTTTACAATCGCGTGCAGGTCGGCGCGAAGGTGATCGTGCTGCCGCAGACATCGTCGGCAAAATCCCGGCAGGCTTCACTGGCTCATGCTTACGCGCCAGCATCGCAAAGCCACGCACAGGCCACCTGGGACACGATACGACCGTCCGGCCGTTACTGGGTCTTAACGGCGCGCTGGCCGCGACGAGCGGCCATGACAACGTTGCTGGATTTCGGTAAACCGGTCCGCACCAGTAACGGACCGGATCAAACCAATGCGTATTGCAGCCATGGCCGCCGGAGCTCTCGGCGGTTATTTCGGTGCGCGCCTTGCGGCGGCGGGCCATGATGTTTTCTTCATCGCGCGCGGCGCTCATCGTGACGCGATTGCAAAAAACGGGCTGAAGGTCGAAAGCGTTCACGGCAACCTGCATCTGCCGAAGCCAAACGTCACCGACGATCCTACGAAAGTGGGACCGGTCGACATTGTGCTGTTCGCAGTGAAATTGTGGGATACCGACGCGGCGGCAGAAGCAGCGCGCCCGCTTCTCGGGCGAGACAGCCGCCTCATTACATTCCAGAACGGCATCGACAACGTCGAGCGCCTTTCGGCGGTGCTCGGCGGCGACCGCGTACTGGGCGGTGCAGCTTACATTGCCACCGTCATTGCTTCACCCGGCGTCATCAAGCACACCAGCCAATTCGCGACGTTGCGTTTCGGTCGTGCCGACAAAAAGCCTGATCCAAAACTCAGCGCGTTTGTCGATGCCGGCAAGGCCGCCAAGCTCGATATCGATCTGTCTGCCAACATATCGCGCGAGCTCTGGCAGAAATTCATCTTCCTCACGGCGATGGCCGGCTCAACCGCGGGACTACGCTCACCGATCGGCCCCATCATTGCGGACCCTGAATTACGCGAATTTTTCCACCAGCTCATGGAAGAAGCTTTTGCGGTCGGAAAGGCAAAGGGCATCTCACTCGATCATGCTTACATCGACGAGCGCATGAATTTCCTCGTGAACAAGATCGAGCCCGGCATGCGCGCGTCGATGGCGCACGATCTCGAGCGCGGCAATCGCCTCGAGCTCGATTGGCTCGCCGGAAAGGTCCGCGCGCTCGGCCGCGAGTTCGGTATTCCGACGCCGGCAAGCGATACGGTCTACACCGTCCTCAAGCTGCACCGCATGGGCACCCACTGATGCGGCTCAGAAGAAGCCCCGACGCCAGCGCCGGGGCTTCCCGTGCGTTACGGCTCGAAAGGGGCAAAGCGCTAATGATCTGAAGACCTCGGAGGCTCTTATCGACGACGAGATGATCAAGCGCAGGCGGGACCTCATCGTCGACGGTTATGAATTTCGCAACTGACGATGAATGTGTGCGCGCTCGATTCCTATGTGCAGCTTTGCTATCGCAGCGAGAAATTGATCGCGGGAAGCGAGCGACGCGTCGAATTTGTCGACGCAAGTACCATGCAGGCGCTTGCCCATTATCAACCGCAGAACCTGACACCAGTTCCGACGCCGGCCACCGTCTAGCGTCTGCGCGCCGGCTTCGGCAGCATGACCGCCATTGTGACTGCGCCGGCGACGGCGCAAATCGCGGCCAGGATCAGTCCGGCTCTGTATCCGAACGCAAATGACGCGACGCCGGCCGAGACAGCTATGCCGGTGAGCTGCGCAATCCGGCTGACTGCATTGTTGGTTCCCGAAGCGAGGCCTTCATCCGCATCCGACACGCTCGACATCACCGAGGCCGTGAGCGGGGCGACAACCAGGGCAAACGAGATCCCCAATAGCAGCATCGGTGCCAGCACACCCAATGCAAGCGAAGCATCCTTGCCCAGAGCGAGCAGAAGCAACGCGAAGCCCGCACCGAGCGGCCCGGCAATCAGCGGCTTGCGTGCGCCGATCTTGTCGGCCAATGCGCCAAACGGTTGCGACAGCGCGGCAACGCCAAGTGTAAACGGGAGAAATGCGAGGCCGGCACTCGTCGGCGACAGTCCGCGTCGGTCGACGAGGTCGAATGACAGCAGAAAGAACATGATCGAGAGGCCCGTATAGATGAATAGCGTTGCAACGTTCAGGCCGACAAAAGGCCGATTGGCCATCAACCGAGGCGGGGTCATCGGAGATGCCGTGACGCGCTCCCACAGCGCGTAGCCAACGAGCGCCGCGGCGCCTGCCACGGCGCCAAGTGCAATCATTGCACCGCTTGCCGCGGCCTTCTCCGGCCCGATCTGGCTCAGCGCCGAGGCCAAGGCACCCAAAGCGACGGCAAGGATGGCGGCCCCCACGATATCGAAGCGTCGCGTCGCATGCTGATCGGGCGGGGCATAAGCAATCAGAAGAATGACGGCGATTGCCGCAAGAGGCGGATTGATCGCGAATACCCACTGCCAGCCGTAATTCTCAGTCAGCCAACCGCCAAGGATTGGACCGCCAGCGGTCGTGAGCGAAGAAGCGGCCGCCCACACACCGATAGCCCGGCTGCGCTCTTCCTTTGGATAAGTTGCGCCGATCAAGGCAAGGCTCGCCGGCGTCAGAATCGCTGCAGAGACACCTTGCCCCACGCGGCATGCAATGAGCCAGCCGATCGTCGGCGCGACGATGCACGCGACCGATGAGAGGCCGAAACCCACGCAGCCAACCGCCAGCATGCGCGCCTTGCCGTAATGATCGGCGAGAGCGCCGCCGATCAATGTCAGCGCGGCAAGCGCCAGCACGTAACCGTTGAGCACCCATTGCACCGTGGCGAGATCGGCGCCGAAGAAAGCGCGGAGCCTGGGCAACGCTACGGTCAGCGCCGACCCATCGATGAAGGCCATCGAGGACGCAAGCACACAGGCTACCAGCACTATCCGGCGACGTTGCGGAGCAATCTCCCGTCCGATTTCGCGCGGGCATACTTCGGCGGCAATGATGCCGCGGTCGCATGGCTCGACGAATGGCTGCGCCATGCGTCTATCATGAATTGTCGGGAGAGACCCGGCAATGCGTGGTGAACGCGCCTTTTTTGCGTCAGTTGAACTTGTACGCCAGGCCAAAGTTCAGCGTGTGCGTGCGTAGATGATCGCACCGGTGATTCCCGTCCTGGCCATCGCGAATGATGCCGAACCGAAATCTGAGTAACGGTACTCGGCGGACCCGCTGCACGAAGTCGACCTCGATGCGCTCGCCAATACGGCCTACACCCTGGTGGAGGGTGGGCTGATCCTCGGCCGCTTACTGCACGACAGCACGATCCTGCCGCGGCAGATCCTCCTGTTCCGTGCGCATGATTTTCATGCCGCCGCGGGGTTGAGGCAGCCGGTTCACTCGCGCTTCGCGCATAGCCGCAATGATTTTTCAACCCGCAAGCCGGGCAAAGTTGCATTGACACCCCTGCCCCCGTGCCTACATTAAACAATGTTCCGAGGGGTGCCCGTTGCTGGGCTGAGAAAAACCCTTTGAACCTGATCCGGGTCATGCCGGCGAAGGGACAGGACAAATGGCGACCTCCATCTTTCTTGCGCGGTTGATCGGGCCCGTGATGGCCCTGGTCGGCGTGAGCGTGCTCGCCAACGAGGCCGCATTCCGCAAGCTGGCGCAGGAATTTCTGCGCAGCCCGGCACTGATTTTTCTCTCCGGCATGATCCTGATGCCGGCCGGACTTGCGGTTGTGCTCAGCCACAATGTGTGGGTCGCAAACTGGCCGGTGATCATCACGCTGCTTGGGTGGATTGCCGTCATTAGCGGCGCGGTGCGCGTCTTCGCGCCCGACCGCGCGACGAAACTCGGCAAGAAGTTTCTCAGTTACAATTTCACCATGGCCGCCGCGACATTCTGGGTCATCGTCGGCGCCGCGCTCTGCTATTTCGGTTTTCGCTCGGGAGTCATCGCATGAACAAACCCGTCACCAGCGCCGATCTCGTCACACCCAAGGTCACCACCGGCGCCCTGCCCGCTTCGCGCAAGATTCATTCGCAGCCCGAGGCCGCGCCCGACCTGCGCGTGCCCCTGCGCGAGATCGCGCTCGATGCATCGTCGGGTGAACCACCGCTGCCGGTCTACGACACGACCGGACCTTACACCGATCCGGACGTGACGATCGACGTCGAGAAGGGATTGTCACGCACGCGCATCGCCTGGGTGAAAGAGCGCGGCGGCGTTGAAGAATACGTGGGTCGCGAGGTGAAGTCGGTCGATAACGGCAACGTTTCCGGCAAGCATATGGCGCGCAGTTTCCCGGACGTGCCGAAGCCGTGGCGCGCGCTGGATGGCAAGCCCGTCACCCAGCTCGAATGGGCGCGTGCCGGCGTCATCACCAAGGAAATGATCTACATCGCCGAGCGTGAGAACCTGGGACGCAAGAAGCAATTGGAGCGCGCGGAAGCCGCGCTTGCCGATGGTGAGAGCTTTGGCGCAGCGGTACCCGCTTTCATCACGCCTGGATTCGTACGCAGCGAAGTCGCGCGCGGGCGCGCGATCATTCCGTCGAACATCAACCACGCTGAACTTGAGCCGATGATCATCGGCCGTAACTTCCTCACCAAGATAAACGCCAATATCGGCAACAGCGCCGTTACATCTTCGGTCGAGGAGGAAGTCGAGAAAATGGTGTGGGCGATCCGCTGGGGCGCCGACACGGTGATGGACCTCTCCACCGGCCGCAACATCCACACCACGCGCGAATGGATCATCCGCAACGCGCCGGTCCCGATCGGCACCGTGCCGATCTATCAGGCGCTGGAGAAGGTAAACGGCGATCCCGTCAAGCTCGACTGGGACGTGTACAAGGACACGCTGATCGAGCAGTGCGAACAGGGCGTCGACTACTTCACCATCCATGCCGGCGTGCGCCTGCCCTACATCCATTTAACCGCCAACCGCGTCACCGGCATCGTTTCGCGCGGTGGCTCGATCATGGCCAAGTGGTGCCTCGCGCATCACAGGGAGAGTTTCCTCTACGAGCGCTTCGACGAGATCTGCGACCTGATGCGCAAATATGACGTGTCGTTCTCGCTCGGCGATGGCTTGCGTCCTGGCTCGATCGCCGATGCCAATGACCGTGCGCAATTCGCCGAGCTGGAGACCCTCGGCGAACTCACGAAACTCGCCTGGGCCAAGGGCTGCCAGGTGATGATCGAGGGCCCCGGCCACGTGCCGATGCACAAAATCAAGGTCAACGTCGAGAAGCAGCTCAAGGAATGCGGCGAAGCGCCCTTCTATACGCTTGGCCCGCTGACGACCGACATCGCGCCCGGCTACGACCACATCACCTCGGCCATCGGCGCCGCGATGATCGGCTGGTTCGGCACGGCGATGCTTTGCTACGTGACGCCGAAGGAACATCTCGGCCTGCCCGACCGCGACGACGTGAAGGAAGGCGTGATCGCCTACAAGATCGCCGCGCACGCGGCCGACCTCGCTAAGGGCCATCCGGCGGCCCAGTTGCGCGACGACGCGCTGTCACGCGCGCGCTTCGAATTCCGCTGGGTCGATCAGTTCAACCTCTCACTCGACCCGGACACCGCGCGCGAATATCACGACGAGACGCTGCCCAAGGAAGCGCACAAGGTGGCGCATTTCTGCTCCATGTGCGGCCCGAAATTCTGCTCGATGAAGATCACGCAGGATGTGCGGGACTATGCGGCGACCTTGAACGACAAGGAGCAAGGGATGGCGCAGATGTCGGAGAAATTCCGGCAACTGGGGAGCGAGATTTATGTCGAACAGGCGGCGGTGAAAGACAGCAACAAGGCGTTGTAACCGCGCTCGACCGGAAACCACGCTAGTACCTGTCAATTTCTCTATCATCGGCCTTGCTGCCGGCACGGCATCATCTTTCGATGTAGGCCTCTGGCTCGGGCTGGTGGCCGTTTGGCTCGTTCTTCATGAGCAACGCGAAGTCGTACATGGTCACGGCTAAGCAACTGATGCGCCGCATCCGCGACAAGGTGCCGTACAGTTCCGGCGACAAGATGATGCTCAGCAATGCCGGCAGCGGCTGGATGGTCGAGGGTTCTCCCCCGCGGCTGCTGCGCTACTACAACCAGCTGGTCGAGAGCTACAACCGCGGCGCCAAATATCTAGCGCGCGGCAAAAGGTTTTCTGCCTTAGCGGCGTCCCGATTGCGATCCATCCATTCCCTTCCTATCTGACCTGAGAACTGAGCCGGGCCGTCTGCCTGGCCACAATGGAGATTCGACGATGTGGGCTGCCTTTGTCCGGCAATTTGCCGCTTATGCGATCACCCGCCGCGGCAAGAAGCTGTTCGCGCTGATCGGCGTGCTGGCATTGTGCTTCGGCGCCGCACTGCTGATCGACATGCGGTTCTATGTGTCGGCAAGCTTTGTCACGTTGCTGGCGGGCTTCTCGGCCGTTGCTTACGTCATCCAGCATGTGAAGATCAAACGGATCGAACACCAGCGTCTGCTGGTGAAGGCCGAAGCCGCGCGTCAGCGCGCGATGGTCGCGCAGGCCCGGCTCGAGCGGATCGATAACGCGAAGTCCGCGCTGCAAGGCGCGATGGTCGGCGCGGTTGGGTTCGTGACCCACAATGTGAATGTGGTCGCCAACGAGGCCGTGCTGGCAGTGGCGGAAAGCGCCGAGGCTGTCGAGCGCGCCTACCGAAGGGCCGCCAGCATGGTGGAGACCAACGCGCGCGCCGGTCTGGTGTACGCCGTGCGCGGCTTGCGTTCGTTCAAACCCTAGTTTCCAACGCCATCCTTTCGCTCATGGCAGGGACAAGCCCCGCCATGCCGCTATAGTCTCGTCCTCCTGACCGGGAGACGACGATGGACAGGCATTTAATAACGGCCGCGCTGCTTTGCCTGGCGATGGCCATGCCGCCGATTGCCGCTGCAACAGGCGCGGAACTGAAGGTACTGGCGGGCGGTTCGATGACCGCGAGCCTGAAGGAGATCGGGCCGAAGTTCGAGGCCGCCAGCGGCCACAAGCTCGACATCACCTTCGCGGCAACACCCGAGTTGATCAAGATGTCGACGTCGGCACCGTTCGATCTCGGCGTTGTGCCCGTCGATGTGATGAAGAACGGCGACGCGCGCGCGAAGTTTTCCGGCACGCCGGCCAATATCGCACGCGTCGGTTACGGCGTCGCGGTGAAGGCGGGCACTGCAAAGCCCGACGTGAGCACACCCGAAGCGTTGACGGCGACGCTGATGAAAGCGCAATCGATCGCCGTGTTCCCGGCGAGCGCGGCTGGCGCCTTCGTGCATAAGATATTCGAGCGCCTCGGCGTCGCGGAGCAGATCAAGGACAAGCTGAGAGTGCAAAGTGCGCCCGGTGAGATCCCACAGGCGATCGCCAAAGGCGAGGCCGAACTCGGCGTCTTTCTCACCAATGTTTTGCTCGCGCCGGGTGTCGAATTGGCCGGCCCCTTCCCGGGAGATTTGCAGCAGAACCTCGTCTTTGTCGGCGCCGTCAGCGCCGACAGCAAAAATACGGACGCCGCCAAGGCTTTTCTCGACTTTCTCAAGACACCGGATGCCGTCAACGTGTTCAAGGCCAAAGGCGTGACCCCGGGATGATTTCGCCACACAGCAGCTTTGCATGACCCAACCTCGCGGCCGCTTCAGCGTTGCTGCTCTGCTCTCCTTCAACGGCGGCTTCGTGGACACCGTCGGGTTCCTCGGCCTGAGCGGACTTTTCGTCGCCCATGTCACCGGCAACTTCGTTACGCTCGGCGCGGCGCTCGTACTGGGCAGCCACGGCATTCTCAACAAGATTCTGGCACTGCCCGAATTCGTTGCCGTGATCGCGCTCGCGCGGCTTCTCGGCGGCGTTGCACGCAAACGCGGGTGGCCCGCGCTGCGCATCATGCTCACGATCGAGTTTGTTCTGCTCGCCGCGTTCTTCGCCCTTGCCGCGATTTTTGGTCCCTTCGAAGACGCCGACAGGCCGATGGCGCTGCTCACCGGCTTCGCGGGAATTGCCGCGATGGCCTTGCAGAACGCGCTGCAGCGCGTGCACCTTGCAAGCCTGCCGCCAACGACACTGATGACCGGCTCGACCACGCAGGCCACGATCGATGCGGTCGATCTGCTCGCCGGCACCGCGGCCGGCGATGCCGCTGCGGTCCGTACGCGACTGTCGCGCGTTGCGGCGAGCGTGCTTCTGTTCGCCGCGGGCTGCGCCGCGGGAGCTCTGCTCTACTGGCTAGCAGGCTTCTGGTGTCTCGCCATTCCCGTGGTCGTTGGCGGCGTGGCCGCTGTCATGCGCCTCGATGAGACAGCGCAGCCGACCTAGAAAGCAATATCACCGGGATAAGGCCGGTAATGACAGCGAAAGGCTCTCAGCAATTCTTGCAGATATTCAAGGCCGGTCCCAAAGGATCGGGCTTGCGTCCGGCGGAATCTTCGTCCTTGCGTGCAGCTGGCGGCAGGTCGCTTTGCATCGGCTGCCGGTGACCGACGGGCGCCTGTGGTATCACCGAGCCGCTGGTCGGCGGCGCCGTCGGGGATGGTATCTGTCCGGGCAGGGTCTTGCCGGGGTCCTGCGACCAAGCAGCTTCGCCCACGAACAGCAAAACGGGAATCACGATCGTCATGGCGCGCATGGGATCTGACCTTTCGCGAACCAATCCGGCACGGTAACCGCCAGCGATGCACCGGGTCCGCAATTATAGCGCAATGCCGTCGTGAGCGGAATTGCAAAACTCTCGCGCTACGTCGCGGCCTGACATTGGCCGCTGAAAGCCTGTCACAAATTCTGCATGTGCGTTAGAAACGACGGAAAACTGAAACCGACCAAGGGGAAAAAAATGCGGAGGGTGAGCGTCATCGGCGCCGGTACAATCGGTGCAAGCTGGGCGGCCTACTTCCTGGCGCGCGGATTCGAGGTGGCCGGCTACGATCCGGCGCCGAACAGCGAAGCCTTCGTGCGGCGCTTCATCGATACGGCCTGGCCGACGCTGGAAAAACTAAACGTGGTGCAGGCGGGCGCCGACCACAAGCGTTTCGAGTTTTTCAAGGATCCGGCCGCCGCCGTCAAAGGAGCGGAGTTTGTCCAGGAAAGCGGACCCGAACGTGAAGATCTCAAAGTCGAGCTGTTCGCGACGCTGGATGCCGCCCTCCCCGCGGACATCGTGATCGCGACGAGCTCCTCAGGTCTTCTCGTCAGCCGCGTCAGCGCGAAGTGCAAACATCCGGAACGGTGTGTTATCGGCCATCCGTTCAATCCGCCTCACCTCATTCCGCTGGTCGAGGTCGTCGGCGGTGCGAAGACCTCGCCGGACGCCATCGCCAAGGCGATGCAGTTCTATCGCGACATCGGCAAGTACCCGATCCACATCAAGAAGGAAGTGAAGGGTCATGTCGCAAATCGCCTCCAGGTGGCGCTGTGGCGCGAAGCCGTCCATCTCGTGGCCGAAGGCGTTGTTTCCGTCGCCGACGCCGATGCGGCGATCGCCTATGGCCCCGGCCTGCGCTGGGCCCTGATGGGCCCGCATCTGACGTTCCATATGGCGGGCGGCGAAGGCGGCATGAAGCATTTCATGGATCATCTCGGCGGCCCGATCCAGGGCTGGATGGACGACCTCGGCCAGACACGGCTAACGCCGGACGTTCAGAAAAAAATCATCGACGGCGTCGCCGAGGAAGCGGCCGGACGCAACATGGCCGACCTTCAGCGCTGGCGCGACCGAAAGTTGATCGACATTCTGAAAGTTTCGGGCGAACCCTGACGCGTCCGCGCGCGCAGTCTAGGCAAAACGGGCGCGAGCCCGCTCCCGCGCCTTTTCGGCCTCTACCTCGCGGTCGCGCGCGGGCGCGGATGTGTGCAAGGAGTGCAGCAACTTGTGCGCGGCCTGCGAGACCTCGTCCACGGCAAGTTCGAACGCCGCAGCATTCGCCTGCGACGGCTTGTTGAACCCTGAGAGCTTGCGGACAAACTGCAACGCGGAAGCGCGCACTTCATCTTCGGTCGCTGGCGGCTCGAAATTGAACAGCGTCTTGATGTTGCGGCACATGGGGCTGGCTCCTTCTCCACCAATGTAGCAACCCATGTCCGAGATCGCTATCCTTCGCGGTAATTTTGAGAGACCGTGCTTGCAATAATCATGGCGATTGCATTGCAATGCTTCCACTCATTCCAGCGCTTACATTTGCTACCGTGCGGCAATAATCGTCTATAAGGGAGATCGCGCATGCCAGGGCTTTTGCAAAATCACATCGCTGTCGTCACCGGCGCGGGTTCCGGCATCGGCCGCGGTATCGCGCTCGGTTACGGACGAGAAGGCGCGCACGTGGTCGTGCTCGACATCAATGGCGAAACAGCCGGCAAAACCGCAGCCGATATCTGTGCAGAGGGTGGCAAGGCGCAACACTTCACGCTCGACGTCACCGACCGGGCGGCCTGTCGCACGACGGCTGCAAAGGTCGCCAGCGAAGTCGGCCAGGTTTCAGTCCTGGTCAACAATGCCGGCATCAACCGCCGCAACGCTTTCACTGCCGATCCCGACGCCGTCATCAAGGACTGGCAGGACATCATGGCGATCAATCTCAACGGGGTGTTCAACGTAACCCATGCGTTTCTCGATGCCTTGCGTTCGACCAAGGGCCGGATCGTCAATATTGCTTCGATCCAGTCGTTCATGCATGTGCGCACGCCGAACTCGCCAGCCTACACCTCGGCGAAACATGGCGTCCTCGGCTTTACCCGCGCGCTCGCGGCCGAACTTGGCAAGCACGGCGTACGCGTGAACGCGATCGGTCCGGGCCTCATTGAGACGCCGCTCAACGCACAGGTGCGCGCCAACAATCCCGAGTTGGTGAAGATCTTTCTCGATCACACGCCGCTCGGCCGCACCGGCAAGCCAGAAGACATCGCGGGCCCCGCGATCTTCCTCGCTTCCGATTTGTCGGCTTATGTCACTGGCGCGATCGTGATGGCGGACGGCGGCTACCGGACGATCTGACCGACCGCGCTTTTTCATCAGCGTTTTATTTTCCCGCCACCTTGCGCAACGCGGCGTTGATGCGATCCTGCCAGCCAATGCCATCTTGCTGAAAATAGTCGAGCACATCCTGGTCGATGCGCAACGTCACGGTGTGCTTCACGTGCGGCAACCCGGGAGCCTTCGGCGGCAGATCCGCCGGCTTGGTCGTCACCGCCTTGAAAGCCTTCTCGGCTTCGGAGCGAGAATCAGATGTCGGGCGCCGGGTCATGGACCTGTCTCTAGTGGTGCCGCCTGTAGCTCGCAACGCCCGCGTCGGTCTCCAATTCCGGAATGGTTAAGACGCCTGAAAATAAGGGTCGCAATTAATCATATCTGGCGGACCACCTCAGCTCGGGCCAAGCAGCTCCATGCTCTTGTGAAAGAAATAGATGCCAAGGGCGAGACCGCCCACGCTGCACCAGCCGGACACAATGTCGCCGGCCCTGTAGGTGATTGCGCCACAAATGAGCGCAGTGCCATATGGCAAAACCACCAACAAAATCATCAGCAGAACCATCATCTTGCGTTCCCCGTATACAAGGCCGCGCGCAAACTAGACTCGCGCCGCGAGTGGATTGCCAAACGCCCTATCGCTTAAACAGCCCCATGATGGCGGCCTTCGCCAGCGTGTTGAAGTGCAAATTAAAGCCGACGACGGCCGCCGAGGTATCCGCCTTCACATCCAGCTTGTCCGCTTTCACCGCGAAAACCGTGAACAGGTAACGATGCGGATGATCGCCCTCTGGCGGACAAGGCCCGCCATAGCCCGGCGCACCGAAGTCGGTTCGCGTCTGCAGCGTGCCGGCCGGCAGCTTGCCGCCGGCGCTGCCGGCGCCCAATTCGAGCTCGCTCACGTTTGCCGGAATGTTCACCACCAGCCAGTGCCAGAATCCCGAGCCGGTCGGCGCGTCCGGATCGTAGCAGGTGACGGCGAAGCTTTTCGTTCCTGCAGGCGCGTCGGACCATTTTAGGTGCGGTGACTTGTTGCCGCCCGCACAGCCGAAACCGAAATCCGCGGAAAGGATGAAATCTTTCGGCAGATAATCACCGTCCTTGAAGCTGCTGCTGGTCACTGAAAAAGCCATAAATCGTCTCCATTCACTCACCCGGTAAAGCCTAGCGCGGGCAGCCGGACATTCAACAGTCGTCATGGGATTCATGACCGGCCTCCTGCGCAGCCTGGCAACAATCATTGGTTATATCTGCGGGGCTGGCATCGCAGTTGCAGCGACCCCGAAGGCCCTCTCCCTCCTCGCGAACTATCCGAACCACAGACGTAAATCGTCGTCGTGGCAATATTCATTGTAGCCGGTGCGCTGATCAGCGCCCTGCTGTGGCGGATCGTGAGTGGAATGGCAGCTCGCAACGTCAGCGTTCCGGACCGCATCGCTGGCGCGGCGCTCGGGCCGTCCGCTCTTCGATCGCATGGGTCCACCCGGTCGCGAGCCGGCTTTCCTGAGGGGCTCGCGGGGGCGGGCGTCGGCAGGGCAATTCGGAATACAGGCGCTTCCACCGGAAGCCGAAGACTATGTCGATCGCCTGAAGCGTCAACGGCGCCAGTAACAGTCAAACCCTTCGATCCGTCCCGCACGCGCCGTCCTCCAATCGGCTCGGCCAAAGGACCGAATGGCCGTCATGCGGCGACTCGGCCTGGACTTTTGCGCCTTCATCGCCACGTCTCTGCCTCAAATGCCGGGTTCCATGGCTTGCGTCCGGAGGCGGTAACCTTTGCCTCCGGCGTCCATAAGTGGCTGGCGCAATGGGCCGAGATAGCGATACGTTATCCAAGCACCTTTCGAGTTCCAGAGGGTTTCCGATGGCGCAAGTGACGTACGAGATCGTCGAACACGATGGCGGGTGGGCGTACAAAGTGGACGGCGTGTTCTCGGAAACCTATCCAACGCATGCTGATGCCCTCGCCGCCGCGCAAGCGGCAGCCGAAGAGCAGACCGTGCCTGGACACACCGAAGTCATAGAATATGAAGACGAGAAAGGGCGCTGGCACACCGAAACCGCTCGCGGCTCCGATCGGCCACAAACCCACATCAAGGACAAACTCTGAGGCGCATCAAAGCGCCGTCATCGGGGGAATTACAAAAATGATCTGGTTGCGAATTTTCGCCCTCGCTCTTCTCGTGTCGCCGGCTGTCCCGGCATTCGCGCAGAGGATGATGTCATCGACCGCTCCGACCATGGAAGATGTCGATCCAGGCATCGACAACACCGCGCGCGATCGGGATCTGCCGCCGGAGCTGCGCCGTCAGTCGGTCTACTACCGGACTGAGCAGGCGCCGGGCACGATCATCGTCAACACACACGACCGTTTCCTCTATCTCATCATGGGTAACGGCGTCGCCATGCGTTATGGCGTTGGCGTCGGCCGAGACGGTTTTCAATGGGGCGGCGTCCACAATATTACGCTTAAGCGCGAATGGCCGGATTGGGTGCCGCCGCCAGAGATGATCGCACGCCAACCGTATCTGCCGCGCTGGATGGCCGGCGGCCCGGGCAATCCGCTCGGTGCGCGTGCGATGAACATCGGCACGACTGTTTACCGTATTCACGGTACCAATGCGCCGCAGACGATCGGACAGGCGGTGTCGTCAGGCTGCTTCCGGCTCGTCAATGACGATGTGATCGACCTCTATAGCCGAGTGCCGATAGGAACGAAGGTCATGGTGCAGCATCAATAGCCGCGCAGGGTCACTCCCAGAGACCGAATGACGCCCACTTGCCCTCGGGAATTTCTTCACCAATGGTGAAACGGAAATTCACGATGGTCAGGTGGTCGGGCGTCGCCGTACATCGATAAGACAGCGCGAACCACTTCTTGCGGCTGCGGAAAGCACCTCCGCTCACCTCGAGCGTGTCGCCTGACGCAACCGGTTCCGCCATTGCATTCGCCACTGCGCGGTCGGGGCGATAGTCCTTGTTTTGCTCGCGGATGCGGCTCATTGCCGTGTAGTCGCAGAGCTGCTCCAGCCGCTCTGCGGGCGCCAGCATCTTTAAACTGCGCTCGAAACGTCCTTCGGCGGCCACAGCTGTCGATGCTGCGATCGTCGTGGCGATCACCGCCCATCCGAACGCACGCATGCAACCTCCTGCCGGCACGGCTTTCATAGCGTTAGGTGCTCGCCGCCCGGTCAGGCAAATCGGCACTACCGGTTTGTCTCAAATAAAAATGGCATCTACAAGTCGGGAATTTCAGGAATATTTCGGGTCGCGATCAAGCAGTTCGATCGAAATGCCCTGCGGCCCGCGCAGGAAACATATTTTGATGCCGGGGCGGGGTGAGTGCGGCTCCTGGGTGAACTCGACGCCTTTCTTTTTCAGATCGGCCGCTATGGCATCGATCCCGGAAACTGCCAGGCCGAAGTGGTCGAGGCCCTGATACGGCGTCGACGGAGCCGGATTGACGCCGTCGCCGGGGTTGACCTGAGCAGTAAAAATCATCGCATCGCCGAGCTTGATGTCGATGCGCGGTTTTCCAAGCTGGGTGCTGCGGATGATCTCGGCGCCGAACATGCGCTCGAACCATTGCGCCATCGCCTCCGGATCGGGCGTGCGCAGGTGGATATGATCCCAGGTAAAGTTCGGCATTGGCATTTCTCCCTGAATGGCCTCGCGAAACTAGGCATGACGAAGCTCCGGGGCAACAGAAAGTGCGACCAGAGGTTGCCTTGCGCCATACCCCGCAGCGTGAATACTTGCGCGACTTCCAGGTTCGGGGGCAACACTCATGACCGCTAACAACCGTCGCCATTTTCTGAAGCTTTCCTCCGCCACGCTTGCAGCCCCGGCACTGCCAGATCGTGGCATGGCGCAGGCAGCATGGCCGGCAGCAAAACCGATTCGCGCCATCGTGCCGTTCTCGGGAAATCATCGGACGCATCGTCCTTGAACCGCTCTCGCGCCAGATCCGCCAGACGATCGTAGTGGAAAATCGTGGCGGCGCCGGGGACAGCCTTGGTTCAGCAGTGGTCGCGAAAGCGGATCCCGATGGCTGCGCACTCCGGGCCTCTATGCTGAAACGACTAAGGCACTCGCATTACCCGAGGTTCAAAAGAAATTGACCGTCCAAGGCGTCGAGCCTGCGCCGCTCAGTCCGAGCGAAATGGATGCCATGATCCGGCGCGAGATCGCACTCAATCTCAAGATAGCGAAAGAAGCCGGGCTTAAATTCAACTAAGCCGGTGTTTCCGTGGCGCTTTGTACGCTGTCGCACGGGCTTGCGGCAGATGCCACGCGATACCGCGTGCGTCTCGGCTGCGTTTGAGTGTGGATGAAGGCGCCCAAGACAGAATTGTGACGCGAATCGCTATTCAACAGTTCCCCACAGGCAATGACGAAGTGCGTGCATTTCTCTGCATGCGTCATCGCAATTTTGCTAAACGAGACGACTGGCAGATTGGACGGGCATGGCGGGCAAGACAGTTCATGCAGCGGGAGGCATCGTGGTGCGCAACGGTTCGCGCCCGCTGATTGCCGTCGTACAGCGCGCAAAGGACGAACTGTGGGTGCTGCCGCGCGGCAAGCTCAAGTCCAATGAAAGCGCGCTGGCGGGGGCGCGGCGCGAGGTTGTCGAAGAGACCGGCCATCGCGTTCGCGTGCGCGAATTCCTCGGCGCAATCACGTATCGCGCGCGCGGTCGCCCGAAGGTCGTGCAATTCTGGCGTATGCAGGCCGAAGTCAAAGCCAGCCGCGACGTGATGGAGGACATCGTAGCGGTGGAGTGGCTCCCGCTCGCCGCGGCCGTACGACGGCTGAGCTATCCTCTCGAAAAACTGTTCCTGCGCAGCGTCGGCCGAACTGCCCTACGGCGTCGGAGACATAGACTGCGGCGCAAGGGGCATCTTGCCCCTAAAGGGAAGCCGCGCCACCGCGCCGCCAAAACGCGCGGGCACAAATCAGCCTTGCGCCGCGTCTCCACATCGCGCCATCGGGCGCGCAAGATTTCGGCGGCGCGCGCCGGCCGGCCGACGATCCTGCAACGCGTGCTGGGACGAATTTCCCAATAAGCGCTCGAGCCTCGTCTCGTCGTCTTGCCAAAATTTAATTCGCGGCGGAGCGTCGTAGACGCAATTCCAAACGCGCCCTTCACGCTGCATTCAAGCCGGCAGCAGCAACCTCACAGGTTCACCATGACTGCTATGGCCAAAACTTTCACTGCTCTCGCTGCTGCCGCGACCCTTGGTCTCGCGGCTTTCGCGACTGCGCAACCCGCGCAGGCGCACCATCATCACCATCACCACCATAGACATGTTGGCGTCTTCGTCGCACCGGTCGGCCCAGCCTACGCTTGCGCCGGGGCCTACGGCTGCTCCTGGAAAAGTCAGCGCGTCCTCGACAGCTGAGGCTGGCATGTGCGTCGCATACGAGTCTGCGTTTAAAAACCAAGAACAACGTCAGTAAAAAACGGAACAGCCCAACAGAACGGCCCTTGCGTCTGCCGATGCAAGGGCCGTTTTTCCGTCGCGGGCCGCTCGGCACAACACGGCGCATTAACAGTGATTTTGCCCTTGTCCGGCCCCAAGCATTGCCAAAATTTAATCCGCGCAAACAGGCCGTTGGGTTATTTCCAAATGGGCTATTCACCGGCCATTCACGCGAAAAACAGGAACCTCCTGCTCACGGTAGATGTTGTCACTGAACGAATTCGCAGGGAACAAACCCGACCATCGTTGAATGAATACGAACTCAGCGAACCAGAGGTGAGCCATGACTAAGACAACCAAAACCCTCACTGCTCTCGCGGCCGCCGCGACCATTGGGCTCGCAGCTGTAGCCGCACCGCAGCCAGCCGAAGCAGGTAACGGTGGCGCCATCGCCGCCGGCATCATCGGCGGACTTGCCGTCGGCGCGCTTGTTGGCGCCGCAGCCGCTAACGGCCCTTATTACGGATATGGCCCGGGCTACGCTGCCGGTCCCGCATATTACGGATACGGCGGTTGCTACTGGACCCGCCAACGAGTCTGGGACGGATGGGGATGGCGCTTTCGCCCTGTGCGCGTCTGCGGTTAGGTCCGAGCCAAATCGGACAAATTAACGCATGAAGAAAAAAACCCGGATTCGGTGACCAGCCGGGTTTTTTTCGGAACGAGGGGCGGGCCAGCGCTCAACAAATTTCCGACATATTGGAACAGTCTCTATCTCGGCACGGGGACAACTTAGACTCACTATCCGCGGTCGGCGCTGCCGACCTCACCTGGAGGGAACTTCTATGAAGAAGACGATGTTCGCGGTTGCGACCGCCGCCGTGCTGGCAGCGGGTAGCTTGAGTGCGCCGAGCACCGCAGAAGCTCGTTGCTATGGCTGCGCGGTCGGCGCGGGCGTTGCGGCGGGCGTGATCGGTGGCGCCATCATCGGCGGCGCGATCGCCAATAGCGCTGGCGCTTACCCAGCCTACGGTCCCGCCCCCGGCTACGTCGTGTACCAGGGCTACGGTGCGCCATATCCAGTTGCCTGCCCCGGCGGTTATTGGGCTCGCCGGCCGCTGCGTGACCCTTACGGCAATTTCGTCGGCTGGAGCCGTCCGCGGTTCATCTGCCCTTAAAGATCGCGTAACCATTAGGGTGGATGATCGCGCCGAATTGGAACTCGGCCCGAGAGGACACCCATGAAGAATATGATCATTGCGCTCGCCGCGGCCGGCACCCTGGCCGCGGCGTTGCCGCATCCGGCGCAAGCTAATTGCAATGGCTGCGGTGTTGCCGCTGGCGTCGTCGGCGGGCTTGCTGCCGGGGCCATTGTCGGCTCGGCCATCGCAAACAGCCGCCCGGTCTATGTCGAGCCCGCTCCAGTCTACGTTGCACCGCCGCCGTATGAAGGCCCGATCTGCCACATCGAGCGTCAACAGGTGTGGGACGGCTACGCCTATCGGACAAGACGCGTCCAGGTTTGCGATTGATCTAACTCACCGCCGCATGTGCTCAAGCACCGCGGCGGTCGGCCAACAATCGACCTTCAATCCGTTTTTCTTCTGATACGCGCCGAGCGCCGCGCGTGTGAGCATGCCCGCTTTACCGTCGATCTTGTCCTTGTAGAGACCAAGCGCGGTCAGCCGCTTCTGCATCAGCTCGACATCCGTGGTCTTGAGTTGAACATTCTTGCTCCACGGCGTCTCGAATTGGCGTCCGCCGGATATGCGGTCGCTCAGGTGCCCGACGAAAAGGACATAGAGATCCGAGAAATTGTAGTCCTTGAGGACGAAATAGTTTTTCGGCGTGAGGAATGACGGTCCATAGCTGCCTTCCGGCTGAAGCAGAGAAGCGTCGTAGGTTAGTTCGGCTGCACTGAGCTTGCGTCCATTGGTCGGAGTGAACCCCGCCTTCAACCACGCGCCGACTGGTTTCGTCACTTCGGGCATGCCGATGCTGCAATCGGCATTGGCCGGCGCCCGCACCTCAATCGCCCAGAACTCCCCGGGTCGCCACCCTTTGCCGACGAGTTGCTTTGCCGCGGATGCGAGCGCATCCGGAACCGAGCGCCAGATGTCGGCGCGGCCGTCGCCATCGAAGTCGACTGCATATTTGAAGTATTCGGACGGCAGAAATTGAGTGAGCCCCATTGCGCCGCCCCATGACGAGCGCAGGTCGCTGCGCGGCACGCCGTCCTGCAACATCTTCAACACATGCAGGAATTCGTTCTGGAAGAACTCCTTGCGCTTGCCGATATAAGTTTGGGTCGCCAGGACGCGAATGGCATCATTGGGAAGCTGATATCCGCCATAGTCGGTTTCGCGTCCCCAGATTGCCAGCACCACGCTTCCCGGCACGCCGAATTCCTTTTCGATGCGCGCCAGCGTGTCGCGGTACTGCACGGCGAGTTGCTTGCCGCGGGTGGCAAGACGGTCGAAGCTCGTTTCGCGCAGATACTGCGACGGCGTTTGCACGAACTCGGGCTGTTGCGGAGCTTTCTCGGCCTGACCTGGAATGGCGAGATCGGGCAGCGAGAGGTCGGGTTCAAGCCCGCGCGTCGCGGCGTCGAAGGTCGCGCGAGAAACACCCATTGCCTGCGCCGCCGGCCACTGGGCGGCCAGCCATTGTTGGAAGGCAGCATCGGCCGCCTCGCCGGACGTCGTGGCTGCGAATGCAAATAATGCGATCGCAACAGCGTGCGCTATTGTCCTCAACATTCCGCCGCAACCTCACATCGAAAAGACCGGATATCCGGGCATGCGGGACAAAATTGGCTATTCCGCGTCGTAGCGCTAACGGGAAAACTTCTTGTACTTCAGCCGGTGCGGGATCACCGAATCTGTCCCCAGACGACGCATCTTGTCGGTTTCGTAATCCTGGAAGTTCCCCTCGAACCATTCCACGTGGCTCTCGCCCTCAAACGACAGGATATGCGTGGCGATCCGGTCGAGGAACCAGCGGTCGTGACTGATGATGACGGCACAGCCGGCAAAATCTTCCAGGGCTTCTTCGAGCGCCCGCAGCGTTTCGACGTCGAGATCGTTCGTCGGTTCGTCGAGCAGCAACAGGTTGGCGCCCGAGCGCAGCATCTTGGCGAGATGGACGCGGTTGCGCTCGCCGCCCGACAACGTGCCGACCTTTTTCTGCTGGTCGGCACCCTTGAAGTTGAACGAAGCGCAATAGGCGCGCGAATTCATCTCCTTCTTGCCAAGAAGGATCATGTCGTTGCCGTTGGAAATCTCCTCCCAGACCGTCTTCTTGCCGTCCAGCGAGTCCCGCGACTGATCGACATAGCCGAGATGAACCGACTCACCGATCTTGATGGTCCCTTTGTCGGGTTTGTCCTGTCCGGTGATCATGCGGAACAGAGTAGTCTTGCCGGCGCCATTCGGACCAATCACGCCGACGATGCCGCCAGGCGGCAATTTGAAAGTCAGGTCATCGATCAGAAGATTGTCGCCGAAGCCCTTCGACAGGTTGTCGAAATCGATCACGTTCTGGCCGAGCCGCTCGGCCACCGGAATGGTGATTTGCGCAACCGTGTTTTGCTTGGCATTGGCGATCTTGAGCAGATCCTCATAGCGCTGGTAGCGCGCCTTCGATTTTGCCTGCCGCGCCTTCGGCGAAGACGAAATCCACTCACTTTCTCGCTGGAGCGTACGCTGGCGCGCTTCGTCCTCGCGCTGCTCCTGCTCCATGCGCTTCTGTTTCTGGCCAAGCCACGAGGTGTAGTTGCCCTCGTATGGAATTCCGCGGCCATGATCGAGCTCGAGGATCCACCCCGTCACGTTGTCGAGGAAGTAGCGGTCGTGGGTTACGATCAGGATTGCGCCGGGATAATTGCGCAGGTGGCCTTCAAGCCAGTTCACGCTCTCGGCGTCGAGATGATTGGTCGGTTCGTCCAGCAGCAACAGCTCCGGTTGGTCGAGGAGGAGCCGGCACAGGGCCACACGACGGCGCTCGCCGCCTGACAACTTGGTGACGTCGGCATCGTCTGGGGGACATCGCAGCGCATCCATCGCCTGGTCGACCTGGCTGTCGAGATCCCAGAGGTTCTGGCTGTCGATCTTGTCCTGGAGCTTGGCCATCTCCTCGGCGGTATCATCCGAATAATTGGAGGCGATTTCGTTGTAGCGGTCGAGCAACGCCTTCTTGGCAGCGACTCCCTCCATAACGTTCTCGCGTACCGTCTTTGCGGGATCGAGGTGTGGTTCCTGCTCGAGGTAGCCGACGCGCGCCCCTTCCGCGACCCAGCCATCGCCAGTGAACTCCTTGTCAATGCCGGCCATGATGCGCAGCAGCGTCGACTTGCCGGAGCCGTTCACGCCGAGAACACCGATCTTGGCGTCCGGGTAAAACGACAGATGGATGTTATCCAATACCTTCTTGGAAGGCGGGTAGGTCTTGGTGAGACCCTGCATGTGATAGATGAATTGCCGACCGTTCATCGTGTTTTGAAGCCGTTTTTTCCGGGGAAAGTCGCGCTGATGTAGCGGTGGAACTGCCAAAGAGCAAGCGCCGCGGTACCCGCCAGCTTGAGCGGTATCGATAAATTTCTGGAAAGCCTGATTGTGAAAATGCCTTTTGGCAGGCCCTTTGGGTACCGGTTTTTAACCGCTTCGCAGCCATCATCGAACGCCATGAACCTGGCCGCCTGTCGGGGCGACCAAGGAGTAAGCGGACAGAATTCGGTCCGCGAGCCGGTCGATGTGGGAGATGCGTCATGGGTCGCGCCATATTGGCTATATCGGGTTCCGCAGTTTCGTTGCTGCCCCGTCCCTTCGTCACGTTCCGCAATATCTTCGTGGATCTCTGGCGTGAGATGACCCGCGACGCGATCCGCCCCTACCGACCCGAATTGCACTATATGCGCGGCCCTGGCCCGGCCTGGCGCGCGAAGCACGGTCTACCCCCGCTGGGCTGAAACCCCCTTTCATTTCGCCGTTCCATGCCTAAGGTGGCGCGGCCCGGACCCTTCCGGGCGCAGTGAAAGGACTTGTGCATGGTTCGGGCCGCTATTCTCGACGATTATCAAAACGTGGCGATGGCTTTCGCCGACTGGTCTCGGGTCGCCAAGGACGTCGAGATCAAGGTGTTCAACAAGCCTTTCGCCAGCCAGGATGAAGCGATCAAAGCCCTGCAGGGCTTCGCGATCATCGTCGGTATGCGCGAGCGCACTCCCTTCCCGCGCAAGGTCATCGAAGCCCTCCCCGACCTGAAGCTTTTGATCACAACCGGCGCCCGCAACAACTCGTTTGATGTCAAAGCCTGCAGCGAACGCGGCATTACCGTCTGCGGTACTGGCGTCATGGGCGGTCCCACCACTGGCATTGCCTTCGGCCTGATACTGGAATTGACCCGCCGGATCGGTTTCGAGAATGCGCGGCTCAAGACGGGCGCGCCCTGGCAGGTGACCATCGGGCGCGACCTCGAAGGCCTCACGCTCGGCATCCTCGGCCTCGGCAAGCTTGGCCAGCGGTCTGCCACGGTCGGCAAGGCTTTCGGCATGAAGACAATTGCCTGGAGCCAGAACCTGACCGGAGAAAAGGCACGGGCCGGAGGCGCGGAACTCGTCTCAAAGGAAGACCTCTTCCGCAACGCCGACGTGGTGACAATTCACCTCATTCTCAGCGACCGCTCTCGCGGTTTGGTTGGGGCCAAGGAACTCGGCCTGATGAAAAAGACCGCTTACCTCATCAACACGTCGCGCGGGCCCATCGTCGATGAGAAGGCGCTCATTGCGGCGTTGCAATCGAAGTCCATCGCCGGTGCCGGGCTCGACGTGTTCGACGTCGAACCGTTGCCGCTCGACCACCCCTTCCGGAAAATGGACAACGCTGTGATCACGCCGCATCTCGGCTATGTCAGCGAGCAGAATTACCGCAAATACTTTCCCGACATTGTCGAGGATATCCGCGCATGGCTCGACGGAAAGCCCGTGCGTGTCATTGATGCAAAATAGGATCGCAGACGCTTAGCTCAACCTGAGCAATTTTGCGGCGTTGTTGTAAGCGACGTCCACGCGCAAGGATTCATCGAGGAGCGTCGAGTCAAGGAACGGTCCGGCCCCTTCCGCGTCAAAGGGATAATCCGCCGAAAACATGACGCGGTCGCGTCCCAGCGCATCGAGCGAACAATGCAGCGGTGGGGCATCATACATTCCGGAGAGCGTGACCCAGAGATTTTCCTTGATGTATTGCGACGGCGGCTTCGGCAGGTTCCAGCCATAGGGCTTCGAGCGGCTATCAAAGCGCCAAAGCAGGAAGGGCAATGTTTCGCCGAGATGGCCAAGCACTAGCCTGGCTTTCGGATAACGATGGAAAACGCCGCTCGAAATGATGCGCAGCGCGTGTGAACCGGTTTCAACGCCCCAACCCCACATCGGCCGTACCAGCACGTTGTGTCCAGCCAGCACCGGCAGGGGCGCAATCGGATCGGCAGGATGCAGGTAGATCGGCGCGTCCAATGCCGCCGCACGTTCCCAGAACGGATCGTATGACCGATCGTCGAGATATTTTCCGTGCGTGTGTCCGTTGATCATGGCGCCACAAAACCTCAGATCGCGCACGCAACGTTCAAGCTCGTCAGCAGCCGCTTTGGCATCCTGCATTGGAAGATGAGCGAAGCCGGAATAGCGGTCAGGACGTTTTGCTACTTGCATCGCAAGAAAATCGTTCGAGGCGCGCGCGGCCCGCAGCGCCGCTGCCGCATCACGCTCCACCTGGACGCCCGGCCCAGCGATCGCCAGCACCATCCGCGCGATGCCGTGCTGCTCCATCATTTTGAGTCTTTGTTCACCGAAATCGGTGAGGCTCGCGTAAAGCTGAGCAGTCTTTGCCGGAGCCACATCGACCATTGTGGGCCGCCAATAGGCCTCGGTCGCAGGGTCCAGAAAATGCTCTTCGAGTGCGATCTTTTTGACCATGACGCCTCCTCACCAGGGCGATGTTTTCTGTTTTTCTGTACCGCATTTTGGGCTAACGTGTACCGTCATGCAAGGCGGCTTAGATCGCCGGCGCGAGTGAGCGGAAAGCGTCATGAGTCGCCTTGTCACCAACGACAAAAGTCAGGTCCAGGTCATTGCGCGAGCCGCCACCATCCTGCGGGCGCTGGAAGAAGAAAACGCCGGCCTCAGCCTCGGGCAAATCGCGCAGCGTGTGAATCTCGCCCGTTCAACGGTTCAGCGCATCGTCGCGGCACTTGAGACCGAAAAGCTCGTCATCGCCGCGACCCCGAACGGCCGTGTACGGCTTGGCCCCGCGATCCTGCGGCTCGCAGCGTCGGTTCGCAGCGATTTCGTAACGCTGGCGCGGCCGCTCCTTGAACGGCTGTCCGAAGAGTTGCACGAGACCGTCGATCTCTCGACCATCAAGAAAGACCATCTCGTATTCATCGACCAGGTCATCGGCTCGCAGCGCTTACGCGCCGTGTCGGCCGTGGGCGACACGTTTCCCCTATATTGCACGGCCAACGGCAAGGCCTACCTCGCGCAGCTGTCCGACGACGCGATCGAAGCCCTGGTCGGGCGCACTTACGAAGCGCGCACGCCAAAGACATTCACGCGACTCGACACGCTGCTCAACGATCTCAAGTCTGCGCGCCGGAGCGGCGTTGCGTATGACCGCGAGGAACACACGCTCGGCATCTGCGCCGTCGGCGTCGCGCTGCACGACCCACTCGGTAACGCGGTCGCCATTTCCGTGCCGGTCCCGAGCCAGCGCTTTCAGAATCGCCAGGCATTGATCGCCGAACGCTTGATTGCCACCAAACACGCATTGGAGAACCGCATGAATTCTGCCGCTGCCTGACGCAGTCACCGGCAGTCAAAGGTACATCCGCTAGTCGCATAAACACAGGGAGGAAGCCGTGGCCAAACGCATTCGCGGCGTGATGTTCGAGGAAGATCTCAAGAACAGCATGGGGCTGGAGTTCTACAATCTGTCCCATCGCTTCGGCTATCAATCTCCGAACTGGCCGTATTTCGAAGACGTCAAGATCGAGCGCATCCACTACATGGCCAAGTCGGGCGTGCTGTCGCAGCGCATCACGACCTCGATGCACAACACCACGCATATCGATGCGCCGGCCCATGTCGTGCAGGGCACGCCGTTCATCGATGAGGTGCCGCTGCCGCATTTCTTCGGCTCGGGCATCGTCGTGTCGTTGCCGAAGAATAAATGGGAGCCGATCACCGGCGATGACCTGGAAAAGGCTTGCGGAAAAATCGTGCGCCCGCGCGATGTCGTGATCATCAATACCGGCTGGCACAAGTTGTACGACGACAGCGAAGACTATTTCTGCCGCGCACCTGGCTTCGTCCCGTCCGCCGGTGAATGGTTCGTGAAGAAGAAGGTCAAGGTCGTCGGCCACGACACGCAGGCCAACGATCACCCGCTCGCCACCGCTATCGGCCCGCAACGTAACGGACCTCTGCACCCACATCTGGCCGAGGAATACCGCGAGTGGTCCGGAGGACGCGACTGGAAGGACGATTTCCCGGAGTGGGAGCCGGTCCACCGGATCCTTTTCAAGAACGGGATCATGGGAATCGAAAATGTCGGTGGCGACATCGACAAGGTCACGGGGAAGCGGTGCACCTTTGCCTATTTCCCCTGGAATTGGGATCGCGGCGACGGCTGCATCGTGCGGCTGGTCGCTATTGTCGACCCCACCGGAAAATATCGCATCGAGCGCGGGAGGAAATTCTGATGCACGTCAAACGTTTTGCAGACGCCAAGCCGTACGACGCACCCAATCACCGCAACTACACCTCGCTGCGCCTGTTTGGGGCGGAAGCCGGCGGCACCAAGGGCCTCGTCTTCGGCTACTCGCATTTCCTGCCGGGCGGCGGCGCGGGCCCCGACGCCTCTCCGCCGGAGAAGGTCTATTTCGTTCTACGCGGTGAATTGACCATCATCGTTAACGGAAAGGAGACGGTGCTCAAGGCGAATGACTCCTGCGTGATCGAGCCGAACGAAACGCGCGAGATCATCAACCGCGGCAATGAAGTGTGCTCGATCGTGGTCGCAGTCGCAAACCCGCCAAAGTGACGGGCCTTTTGGCCCGTCAAAAATACCGGGAGGAGATGATGCCTGAATCGTTTCTCAAAAACCCGCTGTCTTTGTTCGATATCAAGGGCAAAACTGCAATCATCGCCGGTGCGTCGGGGGCCTTCGGCGCGCTGGCGGCAAAAACCCTGGCAGGTGCCGGCGCCAACGTTGTTCTGGCGGCGAGCAAAGCCGAAGAACTGAAAAAGGTCGCGGCAGAATGCGAGAAACTCGGCGCCAAAACCGAGATCGTCCCATTGCGGCCGAGCTCGGAAGAAAATTGCGATAGAATCGTCAAAGCCGCGGTCGACAAGTTCGGTCGTGTCGACATTCTTGTCGTCGCCTCCGGTCTCAACAAGGTTTCCAAGATCGTCGATCAGAAAGTCGAAGATTTTCTTGACGTTATGGACGCGAACGTCAATCAGTCCTGGCTGATGGCGCGCGCCGCCGGCAAGCAGATGCTCAAGCAAGGTCAGGGCGGCAAGGTCATCCTCACGTCGTCGGCGCGGGGATTGCTCGGCCATCCAGCCGGCTACACCGCCTATTGCGCGTCGAAGTCGGCGGTCGATGGAATCACCAAGGCGCTCGGCTGCGAATGGGGTGAAACCGGCATTACGGTGAATGCTTTGGGGCCCACCGTCTTCCGTTCACCGCTGACGGCCTGGATGTACGAAGACACTGAGCGAGCACAAAATGTGCGGAAGGGGTTCCTCGCACGCGTGCCGAAGGGCCGACTGGGTGAACCGGAGGATCTTGCCGGACCGTTGCTATTTCTCGCGTCAAAGGCATCCGACTTCTATACCGGCCATACCCTTTACGCCGACGGCGGCTATACGGCCGGTTGACGAGAAGCCATGAGCGCGATCATCGACATCTACTGCCATATCTTTCCTGACCGCTATTTCCAGGAAATGACCAGAGTTGCGCCGAATCTGGAGAACATCGGCAAGCGATTGCGTGGGGTTTCCAAGCTCTTTGATCTCGATGCGCGTTTCAAGGAGATGGACGAGTTTGGCAACTATCGGCAAATCATCTCTCTGCCGAACCCCGCAATCGAGGACATCGCTGCGCCGGATGTCGGGTTGAACCTTGCCCGTATCGCGAATGACGCAATGGCCGAGCTGTGCCGCAAGTACCCCGAGCGCTTTCCGGGATTTGCCGCAGCCCTGTGTATGACCGATATCGAAGGCTCGGTCGCGGAAGCGCGCCGTGCCGTGAAAGATATCGGTGCGCGCGGCGTCCTTCTCTATACGAATGTCGCCGGTCGACCGCTCGATGATCCCGAGTTCGAGCCGATTTTCGCAACGATGGCCGAGCTCGATCTGCCGATTTGGCTCCATCCCGTCGGCACGGCGGCAATGCCCGACTATCCCTCCGAGAAGAAGTCGCGATTCGAGATGTGGTGGTGTTTCCACTGGCCTTACGAGACATCGGTCGCGATGGTGCGCATGGTCTTCTCAGGCCTGTTCGATCGCTATCCGAAGCTGAAAATCATCACGCATCATCTTGGCGGAATGATTCCCTACTACGATGGCCGCGTCGGTCCGGGGCTCAAGGTGCTGGGCCAGCGGACATCGGACGAAGATTACTCAAAAATTCTTCCGTCCCTGAAACGACCGCACATGGATTACCTGTACGACTTTTATGCCGATACAGCGATGTTCGGCGGGGGCGCTGCTGCAACGCGCTGTGGCCTGGAATTCTTCGGCCCTGATCAGGTGGTTTTCGCCACCGACACACCGCTGGGCCCGATCGCACCAACAATAGCCACTGTCAAAGAGCTCGGCCTCGGTCCGGCTGACGAACGAAAGCTTTTTTGCGGCAATGCCGAGAAGCTGCTGAATATGCGGTTTGACTAGTCCGGATTTGCTCTTTTCTTTCTTTCGATATCAGCCGCGCTGGTCACGCCGGTGAAGCTTGGCGGGTCGCTCGCCGGGAAGCTGTCGTCCGAGCTGTTCGCAACCTCGTCGTCCTTGCGCTTGTCGCGCTCGCGCTCCTCTTCAATGATGTCTCGCACCGAGGTGTCTTTGTCGACTCGGCGGTTTTTCGATTCGATCATTTTTCGCCTCCCCAAAGGTCGCGGGATAGAAGTTCCGCGCCCGCGTGAATTTCAGTTGCCGATAGCAACTCCCGACGCCTTGGAGACGTTCCTTTTTACACCGTGCGGGCGACACCCGCCACTGTCACACAACCTCGAACCATCCGAAACGCACAAAACGAGGGCGCCAACAATGACATCCTCGGCAAATAACGCCCTAGGCTGGAGCCGCCGAAGCTCTCTGACAACCACAGCAGCATCAACAAACGAGTGTCACCCTGCTCGACCGCGCACGCGGAGATACCGCCCCCGCAACCGGTGCGTCGGCCGACCCCGCAGCGCCGCTGAACTTGAGACTGCGCGTAACCGGGCGGGAACATCGCCCGACCCTCGACGGGCACCACCGCTAGAGATCCTGCTTGATCCAGGACGCCTGCACGTCATCGCACCAGTTGCCGACATTCCACTCGCCCCAGGCACCGAGGCCACCCAATTCGTCCGGGCCGGAGTACACAGGAACATGGATCACCGACAGGCCGTTATGCGCGTGCGCAGTTTTCATTGCGGCGCGGAGCGAGCCGGCGTCGCTTCCGCCCGAGACTGCAAGGATTCCGGCCACTGAGCTGGCGAGCTTCTGATAGTCGACGGCGACGTGATCGTTCGTGCGAAACTCATTCTTGTATTGTGCAAGCTGCAATCCAGTGATAGCTGCCATGCGGCGATTGTCGAAGATCACGATCATCCCGCGCGCGCCATGTTCGACGGCGTCGATCAGGACTTGCGGGTTCATCATAAATGAGCCGTCACCGGAAAACGCAATACCGAAGCGCGGTTTGTCGGCCAATGCTGAGGCCAGCAAGGCGCTGACAGCGAAACCCATGTAGGAAGCACCAGCTTCCGTGAACGTGTCTCCCGTCCTGTCGTCTTCGACGATCTGGAAACCGTTGGCCTGCACGTCGCCAGCATCGAAGAATTTGGCGGCGCCGATCCCTTTCGCAAAATCGGCGACGATCTTTATCGCTGCCGGCTGCGGAAGCACCGGCTTCTGCCATACGTCATCTTTCAACGGTGGACATTCAAAGCGTTTACGCTTGTAGGTGGTCCATTCAGATTTCTTGGCCGCGCACGCCTCGAGCCAGGCGTTCTTGTTCTTTGTCGCGCCCGCCGTTTCCAATTTCGCCGCAAGGCGGCTGGCAACGGGCGAAATATCGCCGACCAGAGCAACGGTCTTGTTGTAGTGAAGCGCGTCGCCGAGGTCGCCGTTGATGTTAATCACGGCCTGCGCATTCTTGTAGCCGATGCCGGAACAATCCGCCTGGCAGACGGCACGCGAGCCGATGACGATCAAAAGTTCGGCTTCCGCCATTGCAAAATTTCCGCTGATCGATCCTTTCGAGCCGCCGACGTGCATGTTCTGCGCGTGCGCGTCCGGCAATACTCCCGTCGCGCCAGGTGAAAGCACCACGGCGGCGCCAGCAGCCTCTGCCAGACGCCTGACAGCAGCGTCGTGCCCCCGCGTTCCACCGCCGGCCTTGATCGCGACCTTGCCTGATTTGGCAATCATCGCAGCGGCGCGATCAAATGCGTCATCGTCGGCCGGCGCGAGTTTTGGTAATGCGGGCTGGCTCGGCAATGCGGCGATGTTGACTGTCACCGTGGCTGGTTGTGTGTTCAAGGGCAGCAGCAAATAGAACGGGCCAGCACGGTAAGGATGGTTCACGCACAAGGCGCCGCGGCGCAAAGCATCGCGGAGTCCCTCAGGCGTGTGTAGGACATAAGATTGGCCCAGTACCGCAGTCATACGACCGAACAGGCCCTGCTCCTCCTTCGGCACCTGCTGCATGTTGTAGCCTTCGCCGAAGGTCGTCTCGTCACCGTAGATGTGGTAGACGCCGACACCATTCGACGCCGATGCGAGCGATCCTGCAAAAGCCTGCATCGCGCCGGGGCCGATCGACGTAACGACCGCCGACAGCTCGCCATATTGCCAGCGCAAGGCCGTGGCGGCGTGCGCCATCTCCACTTCATTGCGGCAGTTGACGGTGCGCGTCGCGCCCTCTTCTTCATAGATGCGCAGGATATTGCCGAGATCGGTCGAACCGTGGCCGAAGATCGCAAAATACTTGCGCACGCCCTGTTTCAGCAGACCCAGGATGAGCGCTTCCGAAAGCGTCATCTCGGCCAGTTTGGGCAAACCCTTTTCGAGCGCCTGCTGGACGCCGCCGGCTTTGGAAATCGCGCGAGCGCGCTCGCGCGTGTCCAGTGACGAATCCGACTTTTTTGGGTCGAGCATTGGAGCGTCAGTTCGCCTTTGTGGTTTCGGCAGCTTCTTTCAGGATTGGCGCCCAGCGCGGGATATCCGACGCAACTGTCTTGCGCAGATAGTCCGGTCCACGCTCCGACTTCGGAGGCACCGTACCGCCAAGCTTTTCAAGCTTTTCGGCTGTAGCTGGCTCGTCCAATGTCTTGTCGAGCGCCTCCGCGAGCTTTGCGACGATATCGTGTGGTGTCCCGCGCGGTGCATAGGCCGCGCTCCAGACATTCAGCTGATAGTCCGCGGCACCGGCTTCCTTGGCGCCCGGCACATCCGGAATCGATGCAAGGCGTTCGTTCGACGACAACACGATGCCGCGGATCTTGCCGGTCTGCATCGGTCCAACCATGCTGACGACCTGTTCACAAAGATAGTCGACATGTCCGCCGATGAGATCGTTCACGGCCGGCCCGGTGCCGCGATAGGCGACCGCTGTCGGTTTGAGGTCGAAAATCTTGTTGAAAAGCAGACATGCCATGTGCGAGGTGCCGCCGACGCCACCGAAGGCCTGTTTGGCGTTCGGCCCTTCTTTTTTCGCCCACTCGACGAATTCTTTGACGTTCTTCGCCGGGATTGAAGCCTTGATCGCGATAGCGGCCGGAGCGTTGGCGGTCATACCGATCGGCTCGAAATCCTTGGTCGAGTCATATTTCAGGTTCGGATAAAAGGACGGAGCGGCAATGACGGTGCCCATGCTCGCCGCCATGATGGTATAGCCGTCCGGCGCCGCCTCCGATGCACGCGTCGCACCGAGTGTTCCGCCGGCGCCGCCGACGTTTTCGACAACGACCTGCTGGCCGAGATGGCGGCTCATTCCTTCGGCCACGATGCGCGCGACCGTGTCGCTGGGCCCTCCGGCCGGGAAAGGCACAATCATCTTGATCTCGTGAGTAGGATAATTCTGCGCATGCGCCGCGCCAGCAACGATAAGCACGGCAAAAGCGCACGCAAGGCTGGCCCAGTACTTCATCGGATCCTCCACTTGATCTTTTCGCTTTGTTTTATGCCGAATTTCAGCTTCCCCAATCTGATCAAACTTAGCCTGGTGCCTGTATGGCGTCGCGGCGCTCCTTGTCGCGGATCGCCATCAGTACTTTCTCGGGCGTCGCCGGAAGATCGGTAATACGCACTCCGACCGCATCGTAGATTGCATTCATGATCGCAGGGATCGTCGGAACCATCGCCGGCTCTCCAACCCCTTTCACCCCAAGCGGTCCAATCGGATCGGGGTCCTCGATGATGATAGAATTGACCCGCGGCACGTCGAGCGCAGTCGGCAGAATATATTTGGCGAAGCCCGACGTGCTCGTCCACCCATCCTGCAGCTTGTAATCCTCCATCAACGCCTGCCCGAGCGCCTGAACGATGCCGCCCTCGATCTGACCTTCCACGCCCTGAGGATTGACCGCGCGGCCAACATCGTGCGCGGCCCAGATCCCGAGCACCTGGACTTCGCCGGTTATGGTGTCGACCTCGACTTCGGCGACCTGGGCGCCGAACACGTACGCCTGCCAGGGACGACCGGAACCATCGGCCGGATCAAGGCCGGTCGTATCAGTGCCAAAGCTCGCTGAGCCAACAGGCACGACGCCGCGGCCCTTCGACGTGTGAACGGCCTCACCCATTGTTATGCGATGATTGGTGTTCTCGGCCCAGATTTCTCCGTTGCCGGTTTGGATTGTAGCGGGCTCGACATCCCAAACCTCAGCCATCACCTCGACAAGCCTCTTGCGCGCCTCGCGCGACGCGAGGGCCACGGCATTACCAATCATGTACGTCTGACGGCTGGCGCCTGCATGCGAAGCCTCCGGCGCGCGTGCCGTATCATTGTCGCCAATGACGATGTCTTCGGGCTTCACGCCCATTTCATGCGCGGCGATCTGGGCCAGCACCGTCAGGATCCCCTCGCCAATTTCGGTGACCCCGGTGACGACTTTCGCGCTGCCGCCATCGTCGATTTCGGCCCAGGCGGCCGCGCGATCGATCACGGCGGTGCGCGCAATGCCGTACCAGCACGCCGCCATTCCTCGCCCGCGTTTGCGCGCCATTATGTTACTCCGCCGCTTCCCGATTCTCGGCTGCCGCAAGGCGCGCACCCAGCGCACATGGCGGCCGAATATCAGGGGGGTTGAGATCGCCCCGCGTCTCGCCACGGGACGTCGGTGCACCTGCGTCCCACCCGGAAGCCTTTTCCAGCGCATCAAGTGCACGCGTGAGACTGACTGAACCGAGTTTCGCCTTTGTGTGGGTCACTGCGCCGTCGCGCATCGCGTTGATCCGCCGGATCAGAAACGGATCGAGTCCGAGCCGCTCAGCGCAAATATCGAGAAGGGATTCCGTTGCAAATGCTGTCTGCAGGGCGCCAAAAGATCGGAATGCGCCCGATGGCGTATTGTTAGTGTAGATGCCGATCGTATCGACTCGCACGTTGGGGATGACATAGGGCCCGGCCGCCAGAATAGCCGCCTTGCGCATGACGCCCTCGGTCGACAAACCGTACGCACCGCCGTCGCAGATCATTTTCATTCGCAGAGAGCGGATGCGTCCATCGCGCATCAGTCCCATGCGCAGCACGGTGCGAGACGGATGCCGCTTGGCCGTGGAAATAATCGATTCCTCGCGGGTGAACACCAGCCGGACCGGCCGCTGCGTCTTCATTGCCAGCAGGGCCAGCATGCCCTGGTAGATCATATCTTCCTTGCCGCCGAACCCGCCACCCACGGGACTCATTATGAAGCGGACTTTGCTGATCGGCTGGGCGATGATGCGGGCCAGCATGTGGCGATGGTGGGTGATGTTCTGATCCGGGGAAACGATCGTCACCACGCCGTCATGGTCGACATAGGCGAGCCCTGCTTCCGGCTCGAGATACGCGTGCTCGATCTGCTGAGTCGAATATGATTCCTCGACCACGAGATCGCTTTCCGCAAATCCCTTGTCGACTTCGCCCACGCGGATCGGAATATGCTTGGTGACATTGTCCGGCGCATAGTCATGCAGCACCGGAGCGCCAGCGCGCAGGGCTTCGTCAGGGTCAAAGACCGCCGGCAGCGGTTCGTACACAACATTGATTGAAGGCAGCGCGCGTTTGGCAGTGAGCGGATCTTCAGCGGCGACGGCCGCAACCGCCTCACCAACGTAACGGACCTTGTCCCGCGCCATGATCGGTTGGTCGTTTACGAAGACGCCGAACCCGTCCTCGCCCGGCACGTCGGCGCTTGTGATAACGCCAGCTACGCCCTCCATCGCCTCAGCCGCCGAGGTGTCAATCGACACGATTCGTGCATGGGCATGCTGCGAGCGCAAAACCTGAACATGCAGCATCCCGGGCATCGTCATGTCGCCGGCATATTTCAGCCGGCCCGACACTTTGCTCGGCGTATCGATGCGGCGCACGTTTTTTCCGATGAAGTCGCCGGCTTCGGTTTCGTCCTCCAACAGAGCGGCCGCTAGCAGCGTGCCGTTCTGGACGTCACGCGCCAGCTCGACCGCGTCGAAGATTTTTTGATAGCCGGTGCAGCGGCAGATATTGCCACCCAGTCGCTCCTTGATCTCTTCACGATCGGCGAAAGGATTTGTCCGCAGCGCAGCGGTCGCCGCCATGACCATGCCGGGGATGCAATAGCCGCACTGGCTCGCGCCCGTTTTGTGAAAGGCCTTCTGCAGGACACTGAGTTCTCCCGTTTTCGCCAGCGCCTCGACCGTTTCAATTGTCGTCCCCTGCGCTTTGGCGACCGGCAATAAGCAGGATTTCATCAGCGTACCGTCAACGAAGACCGAGCAGGTACCGCATTCACCGGCGCCGCAACCTTCCTTGTTGCCGGTCAGATTGAGGTCGTCGCGGATGAAATCGAGCAGCCGCTGATGCGGCTTGACGTTGCGGGAAATCTTGCGGCCGTTGATCGTTGCCTTGAACTGAAGGTCAGGCATAGGCTGCCTCCAGCCCAGCTGCGAGCGCGTCTGGCTGCACGCCAGCGGCACGGGCCGCATTGATCAAACCGCGTAACACGAAACCGCGCACCACTTCACGGCGGTACTCCTGACGCGTACGCGAAGCGACGAGTGAAACCGGCATTTCAGCGGCCTGATCGAGACGTTCAGCAGTCACAGGCCCGCCACGCAGAAAATCCTCGACGTTTTTTAGACGCAGCGGCTTCGGGCCGACCCCAGCAAGCGACAGGCGGACATCCGCGATGCGCCGTCCTTCTGCGTCGAATTTGATGAGAGTGGCGAGACACACAAGCGAGATCACCAGCGACCGTCGATGGCCGACTTTCTCGAAGCTGCCGCCGTAATTCGGCAAAGCATCACATTCAACGCCAAGCATCAGTTCGCCGTCCTCGAGTATGGTCCGGTTCGGACCAATAACGAACTGATCAAGCTTGACGCGCCGACGTGCAATTTTGCTGCCGGATTTTTTCCCCAGTTCCACCTCTGCCTCGTGTGCGATCAGGCAAGGTGTGGCGTCCGCCGCCGGCGAAGCATTGACGATGTTTCCGCCAATCGTGGCCTGTGCCCGGATCTGGTCATCGGCGAACCAGACCGCGCAGCGTGGCATCGCCGGCAGCGACCGGGCCAGATTCTTATCGTCCAGAAAACGCTGGATCGGGGTTACTGCACCGAGCCGCACGCGCTTATCGCCGACCGAGATATCCTGCAATTGGCGGATTTTTGTAACGTCTACCAAAACCGCAATGTGCACATCGCCAGCGCGTCCTTCGCGCGCCCAGGGCAGTGTGTCGGTTGCACCGGCGACAATGCGATACCGGCCGCGATGGGCGGCCATTGCGTCGAATGCCTCGTCGAGCGAAGTCGGCGTGATGTACTCATCGCAGGTCAGCATCGCGCTCTCCGGATCCCCTTCCTTCGCTGGCAGGGAGAGGCGTCACTCGGCCGCCTGCTTGTGGACGGCGTCCGTCTTTGCCTTCACCACCACTTTGATGGCGTCTTCCACCCGATCCTTGGCGTAACGAATCGCAGTCGGAAGGTCATCGAGCGGAAATGTGTGCGTATGAATCTTCGTGGCGTCGAACCGCTTCTGCCTCATGAAGGCCTCGGCGCGATGCGTCGCGCTCTTGCCTTCGCCGCGGATGCCGTAAAGGTAAATATTGTTGCGCACGATATGCGCCACATCGACCGGCACTTCCTCACGCGCAAACGCGGCTAGGCAGACGCGCCCGCCACGATTGACCATGCGGACGGCGTCGTTGACGGCGCTCGTAGCCGCCGAGCATTCGACCACATAGTCGACACCCTTGCCGCCGTTGAGCTTTTTCACGGCGGCAACGACATCAGGCTCTTTGCGAATGTTGACCACGGCATCGGCGCCCAGTTCGAGGCCCATTTTCAGGCGGTTATCGCGTGTACCGGTAAGGATGACGGGGTGAGCGCCCAGCGCCTTTGCCACGGCAACAGCCATCAGGCCGATCGGGCCTGGACCGGTGACGCAGACGCTTTCGCCCGCTACCAGCCCACCTAATTCGGTGAGCGCGTACATCGCGGTGCCGGCAGTTACAACGAGAGTCCCCTCTTCGTCGGTCATTTCTTCTGCGAGCGCCACCAGGGTATTGATGTTGTTGACCTGGTATTCGCAGAATCCGCCGTCGGTGGTGAAGCCGTTGGCACGATGACCTTTGTCCACGTCGCCGTAATTGAGACCATAGTTGTGGCATGACGTGTACATGCCTTCGCGACAGCGCTTGCACTGCCCGCAGCCGGCATGAACTTCGACGGCGACACGCTGACCGATCTTGTATTCATCGACACCTGGCCCGAGCGCTACGACCGTGCCCATGTATTCATGGCCAGGCGTGAAGTTCTTGTTGAACGGCAGGCCGCCCTGAATCGACGCCGGCGGCCCGTGATAGATGATTTCGAGATCGGTGGCGCAGATCGCCACCGCATCGATGCGCACCAGCACTTCCGCCTTCTTCGGTACTGGGATCGGCTTGGTCGTGATGTCAAGCTGACCAGGCTCCCCGAGCACCCAAGCCCGTTGCGTATCCGGGATCGGAAATTCGTTGTGATTGGTTTTAACGCCGGTGGGTGCGTACATGTTCCTCCCCCAAAAATTATGACCGATCGATCAATTCGCGACGGCTTGTTGATTGTTCTGTGCGCCTGGATCACCGAATTCGGCAGAGAGCGCGCGGGTCGCAGCCACGATCTCGTCGCGCATCAGGGCAATGTGATCGTCGCTGGCGCGCATTGCCGGTGTCGATGCACTGATAGCGCCGATAACCGTTCCGGCCTGATCGCGAATTGCTGCGCCAACGCAAATCACGCCCGGCAGAAATTCCTCGCGATCGAGCGCATAGCCGTTGCGGCGGACGATGCGCAGCGATTCGATCAGTGCGGGAAATTCGGTGATCGTCTTGTCCGTGAAGCGCTTCATTCCGTGCGCAAGGATGCGTCGCATTTCATCTTCCGGGAGCCATGCCAATATGGCTTTGCCGAGCGATGTCGCGTGCGGCGCTTCCATCTTTCCGATTCTGCCGGTGTCCACGCGCACCGCGTGGCGCGCCTCGCGCACCGCGAGCGTTATCACGGCGTCACCTTGCAGAGCTGCAAGATGTACGGTCTCTCCGGTCGCCTGGTTGATCGCTTCCAGATAGCGCTGCGCGCGGCGCGGTAGATCGACCTGCAGACAGGTGTGTCCGAGGTAGAGAATGCGCGGGCCCAGTGCATAAAGCCTGCGGCCCGGCACCTTCGCTGCAAAGCCACGTTGGATAAGCGTGGCCAACAAGTGGTGACAGGTGGAGATGTTGAGATTCGTGCGTGTGGCGAGTTCGGTCAGCGTCGCTTCGCCGCCGGCCTCGGCGATCGTTTCCAGCAGGTAGAGAGCGCGATCAACCGATTGGATGTTGTGACGGTCACCCTGGGCTCGCCGTGGACGAGCTTTGGTACCCGGTCCGGGCAAAACTGTTGCTTCCATTGTTGTTTCTCCCTGCCGCCAAGGAAAATCGCAGCCCCGGACCGAGTCAAGGAAATTTCAGGATAAAGAACCCAATTTTCGCCAAATGAAAAGACGTTGGTCGCGTTTTTCAATGATTTCAGGGCTATTCGCCGACCAGGCCGAGTTCGATTTCCAGGGCGCCACACAATATCTGCCCCAGCAGGATATGCATTTCCTGGATGCGGGCGACCGTAGAGGACGGCACTGCCAAGAGGTGATCGGTGAGCGGCGCCATGTCGCCCCCACCTTTCCCGCCGAACGCAGCCGCGACGATGCCCATGGATCGGGCTTTCTTGAGTGCGGCGATCACGTTCGGACTTTTGCCGGAGGTCGAGATGGCGATGACTACATCGCCCGGCTTTCCCAGGGCCTCGATCTGGCGAGCAAAGACCTGCTCAAAGCCGAGATCGTTACCCGCCGCCGTCAGTGCCGACGTATCCGTAGTCAGGGCGAGCGCCGCGATCGCGACACGGCTTTTCTTGTAGCGGATCGTCAGTTCCGTCGCGAGATGCTGGGCGTCGGCGGCACTTCCTCCGTTTCCGAGAAACATCAACTTGCCGCCGCCGCGGACCGATTTCGTGCACGCGCGTACAAGGTCCGCGAAGGCGTCTGCCAACGCCGCCTCAGTGCTCCGGACGACGTCGAGATGTTCCGCGAACTCCGTCTTGAAAAATGCGCCGAGATCCACAGTCGTTTTCCTTACGCCGCTTCGCCACGAAATTCCGGAACGGCATCACGCAGGACATTGTAGATCGCCGCACGCTCGCCACGGGCTACCGCTTGCTCCAGGGTCGCGACCCAGGCGCGTATCGCATCGAGTGGCGGCCGCACCGGCTTTGCGGCAACGATGCCGGGAATTCCTATCTCGGAGGTCTCTTCGCCGCGCGCGAACAGAATTTCATTCAATCGTTCGCCCGGACGGATACCGGTGTAAGAAATCTGAATATCCCGTCCAGGCTCTAGTCCGGACAGCCGGATGATCCGCTCGGCAAGATCAACGATTTTGACCGGCTGACCCATGTTGAGAACATAGATCGAGGCGTCGCCGGCGCGATTGCCGAGTGCATGTGTCGCCGCCGTAACGACCAGGTCGCACGCTTCGCGAATGGTCATGAAATAGCGCACCATGTCGGGATGCGTAACGGTCACCGGCCCGCCCGCTTCGATCTGCGACTTGAATTTGGGCACCACTGACCCGTTCGAGGCGAGGACATTCCCGAAGCGCACCGAAATCAACCGCATCGGTTGGTGGCCCGGGACGGCACGGCGAGAGAATTCATCATCGAGAGCCTGGCAATACATTTCGGCCAAACGCTTGGTCGCGCCCAGTACGGAAACCGGCTCGATCGCCTTGTCAGTCGAAATCATCACCATGGCGGTTGCACCCGCCGCCGAAGCTGCATCGGCGACGTTGATCGACCCGAACACATTGGTCTTGATGCCTTCGTCCCAATCCTGCTCGAGCATCGGCACGTGCTTGAGCGCGGCGGCATGAAACACAATGTCTGGCTTGAACTGGCCGACAAGACTCATGATGCGCTGCCGGTCGCGAATATCCGCGATACGGCCCACAATTTCCGCTGGGCTTTGCTTGCCTTTGAGCACTTCCATGACGACATGCAGCGCCGGTTCCGAATGTTCGATCACCAGCAGGCGGGCCGCACCAAAGGTCACAATGCGGTCGCAGATCTCGGAACCGATCGAACCGCCACCGCCGGTCACGACAATCGCTTTGCCGCTGACAAAATCTTCCAGCCGCCGGTAATCAATCTTTACACTGGGCCGCAGCAGGAGGTCTTCAACCGCAACCGGCGACAGCTGGACTGCAGAGCCGCCGGTCTCGAGTGACGGCATCTGGCTCATGCTCAGGCCAAGCCTGCGTGCACGGATCAGGATCGCTTCCGGGCGGGCTTCCAAGGTGAGTGCCGAAGGTGCAAGGACAAGGCGCCTCACCCGATCGCCGCGGCTTTCCAGATCGGCCACGACACCTTCAAGGTCGTCGATATCTCCGAGAACGGGAATGCCCCGTATCGATTGTCCGCGATCGGCCACCGACGGCGACAGGACGCCGACCGGCCAGATTTTCTTCACCGCCCCGCTTTCGATTCCGCGCAGCAGCACCTCCGCGTCGGCGGCACGTCCGAGAACCAGTGTGGGCGTCGCGTCCGCGACCTTCACGCGCTGGAGGGTTCGCGCATAATGGAAGTAACGATAGACGACCCGCAGGCCGCCTAGGAAAAACATCTGCAGGAACCAGTACAGGAGAATCGTGACCTTGCCGAAAAAGAACGTCCCGTAAATATTCGGCGCCACCAACACATAGTCGAGCGCAAGCAGCGAGATTGCCAGCACAGTCGACGCACGAAACAGGTTGTAGAGATCCGGAATCGACGTGAAACGCCATTTGTTTCGGTGCAAGCCGAGGATAAAATAGACGATGGCGGCATAAATCAGAAAGAACGGCAGAAAGCGCTCGAGGCCCCGCAGCCGTTCCGTCAGCGCCGCGCCTTCGAAGCGCATCAGGAAGGTGACGACAATCGCAGCCATGGTGGCCAACAGATCGTGTAACACGATCAGCACCTGGCGCGATGTCAGTCTCGGAATTCGGATCATGCGAAATAGCCGCCGGGCGCATGCCTCGCGGTCACGTCAGCGGAATCCGTAGCTCTGATCGATGCGATGTCCAATTTGTCCCCTTTTCGTCCGAACTTCTTGATCCTAGCAAATTGCCCTCGGCCCGCCCGCTGCGTTCACCCGATCAATTGGCGGTCAAAGTTGCCCGCACCCCTTCCTGACTTAAGAGGCCTTCGAAGTACGCGATCGTCCGGGCCAACCCCTCTTTCAGAGGGGTGCGAGGTGCCCAGGACAGCAATTCCTGCGCGCGCGAAATGTCGGGTCGTCGCTGGCGTGGATCATTTTCAGGCAAGGGACGATGCACGATGCGCGAACGCGAACCGACCGTTTCGATGATCGTCCTGGCAAGTTGCAGCATCGAGAATTCGCCCGGGTTGCCGATGTTGATCGGACCCGTAATCGGATCCTTTGTCGCCATAAGCTTCATCAAACCATCGACGAGATCATCGACGTAGCAGAATGACCGCGTCTGCGTACCGTCTCCGTAAACCGTCAGATCTTTATCGAGCAGAGCCTGAATGATGAAATTCGAAACCACGCGTCCATCGTTCGGATGCATGCGTGGACCGTAAGTATTGAAAATGCGCGCGACCTTGATCCGCAAATTGTGCTGACGCCAATAATCAAAGAACAGCGTTTCAGCGCACCGTTTGCCTTCGTCGTAACAGGACCGGGGTCCGGTCGGATTGACGTGGCCCCAGTATTCCTCGTGTTGCGGGTGGACGTTCGGGTCGCCGTAGACTTCCGATGTCGACGCCTGGAGAATCTTCGCCTTCACCCGCTTTGCAAGACCGAGCATGTTGATCGCACCGTGAACGCTGGTCTTGGTCGTTTGCACCGGATCACGCTGGTAGTGAATTGGTGAGGCGGGACAAGCGAGGTTGTAGATTTCGTCAACTTCGACGTACAAAGGAAATGTCACGTCGTGTCGGGTCAATTCAAAATGCTTGTGGTCGAGAAGGTGTTCGATATTTTTCCGACTGCCGGTGAAAAAATTGTCGACGCAGAGAACGTCGCCGCCCGCCAAGAGAAGCTGCTCGCAAAGGTGGGAGCCGAGGAACCCCGCCCCTCCCGTCACCAAAAGCCGTCGTTGTAGGTGCATGCAATACCCCGATCGATTTCCGTGCAACTTCTATCACGCCAATAAGGTGATATGAAACGATGCTTGTCGAGGTCATTAATGCGAAAAAACCCGCGGTTTTATGGCCGTTCTGCGTTTGTTAGCGATGCCCGCAACGTGCAAGCGATCAAAGTTCCTATGAGCTCTTCCGGAAAAACCGACACGCACAGGCCGGCCGCCTTTCTCGATCGTGATGGCGTCCTCAATGTCGACCATGGCTACGTTTACCGACCGGAACAGCTCGAATGGATCGACGGAGCCCAGGAAGCGGTCCGGCTTTTGAATTCGGCCGGATACTACGTATTCGTCATTTCAAACCAGTCGGGTGTTGCGCGTGGCTACTACGACGAAGCTGCCGTGAATTCATTCCACGCGCATATGCAGGATGGACTTGCCGCGCACGGCGCCCATATCGATGCCTTCTATTTTTGCCCGCACCATCCCGAGGGCATCATTAAGTCTCTGGCCGTGTCCTGCCGCTGCCGTAAGCCTGCCCCAGGCATGCTGGAACAGGCAGCGAGCGAATGGCCAATCGATCTCGGCGCAAGTTTTCTGATCGGCGACAAGGATGACGATGTGGCCGCAGCGAACGCTTTCAACATCCGAGGGGTCAGATTCAATTCTCCGGAGGACTCGTTACCGGATCTGGTGCGTCGTGAAATCGCCAGTCGTCGGCAAAATCGGCGTCAGACATGAGTCGTACGGAGCGCACGCGGACGCATTTTCTGACCGCACTCGCGCTGCTCTGGCTCGCGGGCACTGCCCTGCGGCTGACAATTTTGGCTGTTCCGCCTGTTATCCCGCTTATTCATGACGAATTGAACTTAAGCGCAACCGAGATCGGTTTCTTGACGGGGTTGCCCTCGATGCTTTTCGCCCTCGCGGCTGTGCCGGGCTCGCTGTTGATCGCTCGGCTCGGCGTGAAGGCTGCATTGGTTGTCGGGCTCGCGCTGACCGCAGTCGGCGGCGCGTTGCGCGGTGCGTTGCCGGATGCTGTGTGGCTGTATGCCATGACGATCGCCATGGGAGCCGGCGTCGCCATCATGCAGGTGACGATGCCGCCGGCCGTGCGGGCGTGGGTACCGAACCGAATCGGATTCGCCACTGCCGTCTACACGAACGGCCTGCTGGTCGGCGAGATCTTGCCGGTCGTGTTGATGTTTCCGTTGATTCTGCCCGTTGCCGGAGGCAGCTGGCAGTGGAGCTTCGTCATCTGGAGTGTACCGGTTGCAATCATCGCGGTGATTGTCTTGGTGTCCGCGCCGACTTCGGCAATCGACCGAGGGGCGCTGCCGCGACGCTGGTGGCCCGATTGGCAAAATGCGCTTATCTGGCGACTCGGCATTATGCTTGGCACCATCAATGCCACGTATTTTGCAACCAACAGCTTCGTTCCCGACTATCTTAGAAGCACGGGACAGGGCGAATGGATCGGGGCCGCGCTCGCCGGACTCAACATCGGACAACTGCCGGCGTCGTTTTTGCTGCTCATATTTTCCGGCCGGCTGGAGCGAAAGACGTGGCCGTATATTGTCTGCGGACTACTGTGTGTCCTCTCGACTGCTGGAATCGTGTTCGGGACCGGCACGTGGATCGTCGCGGCCGCAACGCTGCAGGGTTTTGCCGGGTCCGCGATTCTGATTCTGGTGCTGGCCCTTCCAGCACTCCTCAGCAAGTCAGATGACGTACACCGCGTGACTGCGGCAATGTTCACGATCAGCTACAGCTGTGCGGTAATTGTGCCTGTGATCAGCGGGCTTGCCTGGGACCTGACCGGCATCGCCAAAATGGCCTTCCTGCCGATCGCTCTGTGCGGAATTCTGCTGGTCATATTGGCGCCGGCAATCAATCATGTCCCACGTACCGGGAGCTAGTGCCATGCGTCAGATTCCTGTCGGAGCCAAAGGATCCTACACACTGCGCGTTACGCCCGCTCATCTTGCCAACCAGTTCAAGGATGCTGCGCTGCCGCCGGTTTTCGCCACGCCAATGATGGTGACTGCGATGGAGAACGCGGCGCTGAATGCGGTACGAGGCTATCTCGATTCCGGGGAAAGCGCTGTAGGAACCGAAGTCAATATCCGTCATCTTGCCGCGACCCCCGTCGGGCACGAGATCATTGCCGAGGCGGTGGTTACCAAAGTGGACGGCCGCCGCATCGAATTCGATGTCAGCGCGCGCGACGAGATCGAGGAAATTGGCAACGGTACGCACGAACGCATGGTTGTCGACATTGCTCGTCTGAATCAGCGTCTCAGCGGCAAAGCGCGCGGGAAATCGTGAGTGTGGCCGGGGCGCGCTACTTGGTGGGCTTTATATTCGCATCTCTGACGACCTTGATCAGTTTTATTGACTGCCAGTGGCAGTCAGCGCTCGGGGGTTCCCTTCGCAGCACACCTGTAACACGTCGCGATAAGCCGCTATTGTGATTGTGTGGTCGCCTGTTCGGAGAACTCGACGTTGATGCGTGCGCTGATAGGGAGCATTGCGCTTGTCACGACATCCGCCGTCGCACAACTGTCATCGCAGTGGCAATTCTGCACGGGAAATCCAGGAATTGACTGGGACACGCAGATAAAGAGCTGCACGGCACTTATTCAGTCGGGAACGGAATTGAAAGAAAACGAGGCCATCGCTTTCTATAACCGCGCGCTTGCTTACGAAAGCAAGGAGAAATACGACCTCGCGATCGCCGACTTCACCGAGGCCATACGTCTCAACCCGAACGATGCGGATTTTTTTCTGAATCGGGGCATCGACAAGCAGCGGATCGGGGACAAGGCCGGATCGGACGCGGACATAGCCGAAGCGAAGCGGCTCAATCCGAACGTCGGCAAATAAAGCCGCGCTCGAACGTCTCCAAACTCAGCAGACTGTTGGATTAGGGAAGGGCGCGTCAGCGTGGGCTGTCGGAAGTGCCAGCCGTTCGTGCCGATAAATTCGCGGTGGAATCCTTTTTCGGCTTGCTCGCCGCTGGCGGAGCCGCCGAAGCCGGAGACGCCGATGAGGCCGGAGCCGCGAACCTGAGTGCCTTTTGTGGCTTGCCGCCATTCATCTCTCGGAGCCTTTCGACGTAATCCTTCGGCTCTATCAGATTGGACCCTGGTGGCGTCTTCAGGCCCATGAAGCCGGCGATTTCATTTATGAATGTCACGCAGTTATTGATAAGCGCATTCCACGCCTGTTTCTCGGCCTTTTTCTGCTTGATGTGCGCGGAAATCTTGTTGAAGGAAGCAGCGTCCAGCATGACGCGATAACGCGCAGTTACGTATTTCTCTTCAAGGTCGCCGTCACTTGCGCCCGTTTCGGAAGGGACAAACAAAATGTGACCCAGCGTCCAGGGAAGGAGGCTGCAATTGTCGCAGTTGTTCGCGTCGCCTGCGGGGTGCAACCCGGCAATATCGCTCTTTACGATTTCGCCTCGACCGTTCAGCTGGCCATAGAGGACATACATGTGGCCATAGCTCGCGGCAGCTCGCGCACGGAACTCAATGAAATACGGCTTGTAGCCTTGGCTGGGCCTAGTCGCGTTTGTTTGAGGCGCGCTCGGGGGCGCGGCGGCGTCTTGTGCCATAGCGGGAAAGGCCACCAACCCAAGCGGGATTGCAGCCAGACTTGCAGCTACCAAGACCCGGATGCTCCTGCGCAACTGATAGGAAGTACGCATATCAGCCTTTCCACCAGCAACTGTTGCAGCTTCAGGCGCGCCCCAAAGAACCGCACTTGCATAGCGTCGGAATTGCGGTTCACAGCCCACAAAAGGTCGGCACAGATGCCGACCCCGAGCAATCGTCCGCGTCTAAAGCTTAGCCTCGAGTTACGACCGGGGGCGGGGCCTTCCCCTTACCAATCGGACCTTTTCCCACGCAACCGGCGAAGCCGAAAGCGAGAACAGCTGAACATAGAATGACTAGGAACTTTTTCATAACGCTCCCCAGGTTTTTTGCGCGATAACGCCTAAATCACTAGCCTCCCCCGCGATCAACGACTAGTGCGGAAAAGTCACACTCCCCAACAATCCGTCGGATTTCCCGCGTATAAATAGGTCGAATGCTAACGGTCAGAAGCGTATTTCTCAGCGAAATTCTTCACAGCTTCCGACCAGGGGGTAGCGATCCGGGTATGCCTTTTTAAGGGCTGCCTCGACCTTCTTGAGTGCCTCTTCGCACTGCTTCTGCGAGGCGTAGCGCGCCGACGGCTTCACCTCCACGCCGGGGGGCCTCTGGATAAATTGCCAATAGGCAGCTGCGGGTGTCGCCATAAGAGCGACTATGGCGACTGCCATTCCAACCCTCACCAAGGTAATTAAGCGTGGTCTCATGCTCCCCTCGCAGGTCCCCGAATTTAAAGCCAAGTATAACTAAATCCGCTTCGCATGCTCACCGCAGAACAACAACCTCGGTGCCCACGCTCACGCGGGCGTACAGATCCATAATGTCCTGGTTATACATGCGGATACATCCGTGGGAAACGAACCCACCAACGGATCCCGGATTATTGGTGCCGTGGATTGCATACTGCCCGCCCCCGCTCAGCGTCATCGCGGCCGCACCCATCGGATTTGCCGGGCTGCCGCCGGGAACGACTGGGGGCAATTTGGCGTAATCCTTTCGAATCGATTCAGGCGCCTGCCAAGGCGGACTGATAAACTTGCCATCGATTGTGGCTTTGCCCGCCCAGGCCTGGCCGGCCTTGCCGACCCCGACCGGGTAACGAATCGCCTCGCCGTCGCCAGTCACATAGTAAAGGCGGCGTTCGTTTGTTTTGATTACGATTGTTCCGACCGAATATCCCTTGAAGCGAACAGTCTCACGGGCCGCACCAGGCGAAGCCGCAACGACAAGAACGCTCAGGAATACGACGGCGCAAATGGAAAGGATGCGAGTATTCAAGACCCCCCCGAACGACATCTCAATGGTATTTATTTTCCATTGGAGCGCAATTTGCGTCAAGATTACTTTCACCCAATCACCGAACCGTGTTCCCTGTGACTTTGACGTCTAAGCGGAATCCCGCTGATCCCAGCGCTTTTTGAGACGCCGGTATGCACCAATTGCTGAGACCTCATCCGGAATCGCGTAGCTCCGCGGCAGACCACGTTGAAGTAGCGGTCACACGGTCACAGCCAGAGAAACTTGTGTTGTCCTATACAGTCACAGGCAAGATCAGCGACATCACTATCCCGCTTGTCACGAGGGCGACACGTACGGACGAACTTTGGCAGCACACATGCTTCGAAGCATTCGTTCGCGGCGCATCGGGCAACGATTATTACGAGTTCAATTTTTCGCCTTCGACACAGTGGGCGGCCTATCGATTTATCGACTACCGAAGTGGGATGCGTGTGGCCACGGAAGTCGACACACCTCCAATTGATCGTCGGTCGGACCCCAAGAGTTTTACTTTGCAGACCGCACTGGCACTCGACCGTCTGTCGGTTTTGCCGCGTGACGGGTCCTGGCATCTCGCGCTGTCGGCAGTGATCGAGGAGACGAACGGCAACAAGTCGCATTGGGCACTGGTGCATCCGCCCGGAAAGCCGGACTTCCATCACAGGGACAGTTTTGCCTACGAACTTTATCCGACCGTGCATCCATGAATTTTGGTATCGATCGACTGATCTCTGAGCCGGCTTTGCGTGCGCCGCTCAAAGGCAGCCGCGTCGCGTTGCTCGCGCACCCAGCTTCCGTCACACAGGATCTGACGCATTCGCTGGATGCGCTTGTCGCGTGCGACATTAAAATCAGCGCTGCTTTCGGACCGCAGCATGGTCTGCGCGGCGACAAGCAGGACAACATGATCGAGTCGCCGGACTACAACGATCCAGTACACGGCATTCCGGTTTTCAGTCTCTACGGAGAGGTGCGCAAGCCGACGGACAAGATGATTGACGCGTTCGATGTGATGCTTGTCGACCTGCAGGATCTCGGGTGTCGGATCTATACGTTCATCACGACCCTGCGCTACGTCCTCGAAGCTGCGGCTCGGCATGGCAAGGCGGTCTGGGTGCTTGACCGGCCCAATCCGATTGGCCGCCCTGTCGAGGGTCTGAAGCTGCGCACCGGTTGGGAAAGCTTCGTCGGCGCAGGCCCTTTGCCGATGCGCCATGGCCTTACGCTCGGCGAGGTGGGTCTATGGTTCGTGAAGACGTTGAAGCTCGATGTCGACTTTCGGGTCGTTGAGATGAAGGATTGGCGACCCGAAGCGGCGCGGGGATTCGGCTGGCCATTAGGCGAACGCGCCTGGGTGAACCCAAGTCCCAATGCGCCGAATTTATGGATGGCGCGCGCCTACGCCGGAACGGTGATGCTCGAAGGAACGACGCTCTCGGAAGGGCGCGGCACCACACGACCGCTTGAGCTGTTCGGTGCACCTGATATCGATGCGCGGGCAATCATAAAGGAAATGAGATCACTCGCACCGCAGTGGCTCGAAGGTTGTCGCGTGCGCGAATGCTGGTTCGAACCCACGTTTCACAAGCATGCCAGCCAACTTTGCCACGGTGTGCAGATCCACACCGAAGGCCCCGCCTACAATCATCATGCGTTCAAGCCATGGCGCCTGCAGGCACTTGCCTTCAAAGCAATCCGTCGTCTGTATCCGGATTACCCGCTCTGGCGCGATTTCGCCTACGAATACGAGCGAGACAAGTTGGCAATCGATGTCATCAACGGCGGGCCGCTCCTCAGACAGTGGGTCGACGATCGGTCAGCGACACCACAGGATCTGGACAAGCTGACTTTGGTCGACGAGCAGGCCTGGTCGAGCGAGCGACAGGCATTTCTTCGCTACTGAACAAGATCGCTAATGCCGGCGACCCAGGTTCCGACGACATTCAGGTCCTCGCTCAGTGCAACGAGATCGGCGCGCGCACCGGCGGCAAGCATTCCGCGCTCCTTGTCGAGGCCGAGAAATCGCGCGGGTGTCAATGACGCGGCGCGGAGTGCGTCCTCCAGCGGAAGCTGCGCCAACTTGACCGCGTTGCGTACCGCCGTGGCCATATCGAGGTGCGCGCCAGCGAGCGTGCCCTCTTGCGTAGTCAGTCTTCCATTCGCCAGCGTGATTGTTCGCCCGACGAGTTCGAAACGGTCTTTGGAGGCGCCGACCGTCGGCATCGCGTCGGTGACAAAAGCAATGCGCTCGCAACCTTTCGCCGCAAACGCCGCGCGCACCGCTATGGGATCGACGTGAATTCCATCGACGATCAGGCCCGCCGTCAGGCGATTGTCCGCCAGCGCGGCGCCGACGATCCCCGGTTCGCGCGCACTCAACGGCGGCATTGCATTGAAAAGATGAGTGATACCGGTTGCCCCATCGGCGGCTGCCTGCATGACGGCGGCCGCCGATGCCTCGCTGTGACCGATCGAGACCCTCACGCCGGACGCGGCCACGGTGCGGACGAAGCCTGCCGGGACACATTCAGGCGCCAGTGTGACCATCGACTGACCGGCGCCAGCCAGTTCACACAATTGCTCAAGGTCACCGCCGGTGGGTTGCACAATCCGGTCGGGTCGATGAACTCCTGGACGTTTCGGACTGATGAACGGCCCTTCGAGATGCAACCCAATGACACCATCACGACCGCTGACCGAACGCCCCGCTGCGATGGCAGTCTGTACGCGTTCGCGGGTATCCGTGATCAACGTCGGAAGACAGGCCGTCGTGCCAAACCGGCGGTGTGCGCGCGCAATCGCGCGCATGCCATCTGCCGTCGGCTGATCGTTCAGAAGAACGCCGCCGCCCCCGTTGACCTGCAGATCGACAAAGCCGGGAGCAAGAAAGGTTGCCCCCGGAAGCCGTGTCTGCGACCAATCTTTGGATACCTCGTTCCAGAACCCAATTCCCGCAATCCGTCCATCCCGAATCATGACCGCGGCCCGGGCATGCCAGCGATGGCCGTCGAAGACACGCTCCGCCAGGATTGCGTGCTCTTTTTCGCTGGGAGGATCGTTTTTGACCGGGCTCATCGATGTCCAGGGGGCTGGATTGGTAGCGCAACAAATCCAATCTAAGTTAAAGGACGTCGAATACCCAGAGGACTGAGAGAAACAGCATGGACCGGTTGCTCATTCGCGGCGGCAAGCGCATTGAAGGCTCGGTCCAAGTCCGCGGCGCGAAAAACGCGGCTTTGCCGCAAATCGCGGCCGCCCTTCTCGGCTCCGGACGCCTGGAACTGACCAACGTCCCCGAAGTGACGGACGTCGACACCATGATCGCCTTGATGCAGGAATTCGGCGTCGTCGCCATGCGTGGCGCCGGTCGAAACCTGGTGCTGGACGCGACCGCCGCCCGCAATGCGCAGGCTCCGTACGACATGGTGCGCAAGATGCGCGCCGGCATTCTTGTTTTGGCGCCGCTGCTGGCCCGCTTCGGTTCGGCCCGCGTGTCACTGCCGGGAGGTTGTGCAATCGGCGCACGGCCAATCGACCTGCATCTCAAGGCCCTCGATGCGCTGGGCGCCGAGGTCAATATCGAATCTGGTTACATTCACGCGCGCGCCAAGGACGGTGGCCTGCGCGGCGGGCGCATCGCTTTGTCGTCGCCATCAATCGGTGCAACCGAGACGGCCCTGATGGCCGCGACGCTCGCCCGCGGCGAGACCGAAATCCTGAATGCTGCACGCGATCCCGAGGTTTGCGATCTTGCTCTCTGTCTGGCTGGCATGGGAGCTCGCATTCAAGGCGAGGGAACCCATCGGATTCTGGTGCAAGGCGCGGATGCTCTTCACAATGCCCGTCACGATCTGATCACCGACCGCATCGAAGCGGGCACCTACGCCATCGCCGCCGCGATTACCGGTGGTCATCTCGAGATTCTCGGCGCTCATCTCGAACACCTCGGATCGGTCGGTGCCGTCCTGGAAAGCGCCGGCGTCCAAATTTGGCCGACCGACCGCGGTTTGATGGTTGTCCGGTCTGGCCCCCTGCAGGGCACTGACATGACGACCGAACCCTATCCCGGATTTCCGACCGATCTGCAGGCGCAGTTCATGGCTCTGATGACTATTGCGTCTGGCGCATCGGCTATCCGCGAAACCATTTACGAGAGTCGATTCATGCATGTGCCTGAGCTTAATCGGCTCGGCGCCAATATCTCGCTGCAGGGTTCGACAGCGCTTGTACGCGGTGTGGAGAAGCTGCATGGCGCTGAAGTGATGGCGACCGACCTCCGCGCATCGGTCAGTCTCGTTCTCGCCGCTCTGGTCGCCGAAGGCGAAACGACTGTCCACCGCATCTACCATCTCGATCGCGGCTACGAGGCTCTTGACCACAAGCTCGTGCAATGCGGCGCCGACATTCAGCGGGTCGCTGGATGACAACGGTCTCGCCAGCCGAACCGCTTTTCGTCGGTGTCGACGGTGGCGGCACGGGTTGTCGCGCGCGCATCGAGGATGCGAAGGGAAATCTGCTTGGCAGCGGTATCGCCGGACCGGCCGCGCTGCGCATCGGCGTCGATCGCGCGCTGGCCCAGGTCGAGAAGGCTTGCCGTGCCGCAGCTGAAGATGCTGGCCTCAAGGCCGACGCACTGAGATCCATGCACGCGGCCGTCGGACTCGCGGGGGTCGGACGCAAAGGCGCGCTCGAGGAGCTCTTGCTGCGGCCGCATCCGTTCTGCTCCGTCATTTATGCACACGACGCGACAATCGCCTGCATCGGTGCACATGCCGCGCGCGACGGCGGCATCGTCATCATAGGAACGGGCAGCGTCGGCTTTGCCGTGGTCGATGGGCGCGAGGTCAGGATCGGCGGTTATGGCTTCCCCATCTCCGACGAGGGCAGCGGCGCTGATCTTGGACTACATGCGATCCGCATGGCGCTGCGCGCCTACGACGAACGCGCCGTCGGCACGAGTCTCACGCGCGATGTGATGCTGCGCTTTCACAACGATCCGTTCGAGGCCGTTGCCTGGATGGATCACGCGAACGCCACGGATTATGCCACGTTCGCGCCGCTGGTCATGCGTCACGCGGATTCAGGCGATCCGGTGGCGCGCAGGATCATCCGCGAAGCTGCCGAGCAGATCGACGAACTAGTGCGCCGGCTTTGCGAATTCGGCGCGCCGCGCGTTGCGCTCCTTGGCGGGCTGGCGACATCGATGCAGCCCTGGCTGGCACCCGATGTTCAACGTCGTCTGGTCCCGGTCGAGGGCGATGCAGTGGATGGCGCCTTGCATCTCGCGCGGCGAGCGGCCATGAAGGGATAGGTGTCCGCGACTGCCGGCAGACGACATTACCGAGACAGGACCATGCGCACCGAGCAAATCGATCCCCGATACGTTGAACTCGATTCCTGGTCGGCGACTGAGATGATCGCAGCCATGTACGAGGGCCAGCTCGAGGCGGCCGGCGCGGTTCGCGGCGCGCTGGGTACGATCGCTGCGGCCGTCGAGGACGCAGTGCCGGCGCTACAGCATGGTGGGCGGATCGTTTATGTCGGAGCCGGCACGTCCGGACGTATCGGCGTGCAGGACGGCGCCGAGCTGGCGCCAACCTATGATTGGCCTGAGGACCGCGTGGTATTTGCGATCGCCGGAGGCCTCGATGCGCTTGTGCGCAGCTCCGAGGGAGCCGAGGACAATGAAGCCGCCGGCGCGAACGCCATGACGGATGTGCAGATCGGCGCCAATGACGTCGTCATCGGCCTTGCGGCGAGTGGCACCACTCCCTTCACGATCGGAGCGCTGCGAGCTGCCTCCGCGGCAGGCGCGGTGACGATCGCTGTCGCCAATAACCCGGGCGCGCCGCTGTTCGAGGCTGCGCGCCACCGCATTCTGGCCGACACCGGCAGTGAGGTTGTTGCCGGCTCAACCCGGATGAAAGCAGGCACCTCCCACAAAATCGTGCTGAACCTGTTCTCGACCGCGGTGATGGTAAAGCTCGGCCGCGTCTACCGCGGAATGATGGTCGATATGCGGGCGAGGAACGCCAAGCTGCGTCGGCGGGCGGAGGCTATGGTCAGCAAGATCGTCAGCTGCACGGAGCGCGAAGCTGCCGGCCATCTCCAAAACGCAGAAGGCGACGTTAAGACCGCCGTCCTGATCGGCCTGGGATTGAATCGCAACGAGGCGACGCAGTTGCTCAAACGCCATGGCGGCAATCTGCGCGCCGCCATCAAAGAAACCACGGGCGGCGATGGCTGATCCGCACACCGGCAGCGCGATGGGACGCGAGATTGCCGAAATTCCGGCGGCGGCCGAACGTCTTCTGGCGCGCACCGAGGCTATTACCGCGATCGCCGCGCGGATTGAGCAAGCGAGACCGCGCATCGTCGTGTTCTGCGGGCGCGGCAGCTCCGGCCACGTCGGTATCTATCTGCGCTATCTTTTCGAGGCACGGCTTGGGCTTCTCGCCTCCGCCGCTGCGCCTTCCGTGGTCACCGCCTATCGCCGTCCCCCGGAAATGCGCGATGCCTTGTTTGTCGTTGTCTCACAGTCCGGACGTAGCCCCGATCTCGTGAATGCCACACAGGTGGCGCGCAAGCACGGTGCGTTGACGCTTGCCATCATCAACGATGCGGATTCTCCGGCAGCCCAGACTTCGGAGCTGGTTTTGCCGATCGGCGCCGGAGCCGAGCACTCCGTCGCCGCGACGAAGACCGTATTGCTCTCAATGCTCGCCGGTGCGCAGCTGGTCGCGGCGCTCGCGCACGACGACGACCTCGCCGCCGGCTTCCGGCAACTGCCGCAACGCTTGTCCCGCTCTCTCGCATGCGACTGGACGACCTGGGCCGACAGCGCCGCGCGCGCCGCCGCGGCGTTCGTCGTTGGGCGGGGCTATGGGCTCGGGTGCGTACGCGAGATCGCGCTTAAGGTGGCGGAAATCTTGCGCGTGCCGACAATCGGACATAGCGCAGCCGAATTGCGCCATGGGCCACGCGCATCGATTTCGCCATCAACGCCGGTATTGCTGTTACGCCAGAACGACGAGGCCGCCACTGCCGTCGACGATCTTGTTAAAGACCTCAACGACGCAAAAGAAACCGTGTTCGTGGCCGGAGGCCCCGCAGGCACGCTTCCCTGGATCGGTGACGGACATCCGGTCTTCGACCCGGTGGTTATGCTCGTCCCGGCCTATCGCGCGATCGAAGCCGTGGCACGCCGCCGAGGTTTCGATCCGGACAATCCGCCCTACCTGAGCAAGGTCACACGTACGTTATGAGATCGCGCTAAATCAGCCCAACGCCTACCGTCGTGGAGTGAAGGATGAACAAGAATTCGAGCAGCGACGATTGGCTTCAGGCGGAGCTGGCTGACGCGCTGGACGAGGACCTTGAGCTCGAATTGTCCGAGCCGGCGCTGTCGGAAGAAATTCGAAAGATTTACAAAGGCAGTCACCCGCCAACGCTCGATAGAGCGCAATACTTTCAATATCTTCTCACGCTGCAGTCCGAGCTCATCAAGTTGCAGGACTGGGTCCAGCACACCAAGGCGAAGATCGTTATAGTCTTCGAAGGGCGCGATGCCGCAGGCAAAGGCGGAGTGATCAAGCGCATCATGCAGCGGCTGAATCCACGTCTCTGCCGCGTCGTCGCGCTCCCCGCACCGACCGAACGTGAAAAGACCCAGTGGTATTTCCAGCGCTACACATCGCATTTGCCGGCGGGCGGCGAAATCGTGCTGTTCGATCGCTCCTGGTACAATCGCGCCGGAGTCGAGCGCGTGATGGGATTCGCCACGCCCGAACAGGTGGAGCAATTCTTTCACGACGTGCCCGAGTTCGAGCGCATGCTCGTACGCTCGGGGGTCATTCTCCTGAAATACTGGTTTTCGATCACCGACGAAGAGCAGCAACTGCGCTTCCTCATGCGCATCCACGACCCCATGAAGCAGTGGAAGCTTAGCCCAATGGACTTGCAATCACGTGTTCGCTGGGAGGATTACACCAGGGCGAAAGAAGACATGTTCGCGCGCACCAACATTCCCGAGGCGCCGTGGTTCATAGTGGAGGGCAACGACAAGAAACGCGCGCGGTTGAACTGCATCGATCATCTGCTGAAGCAGGTGCCGTACACTGCGGTCCCACATAACGAAATCGCCTTGCCGCACCGCAATTTCGATCCCCACTACGAACGAAAAACGCTTCCCCACGAGCTATACGTTCCACAGAAATATTAGCTTGACTGGTTGGCTATTGCTTGGCCGGCATATCAGCAAAGTCGTTGACGACGGATGCTAGGGCATCTGGTCCAACTTTCACCGTTCCGGCGAAAGGATGATCGATGGCAACGACGGTCAGCAATCCCGAAAAGATCAGGACCGATAAGGCGCCTGTCATCAGCACCTGAGCCCGTAGGTTTTCGGTAGCAAAGAAGAGGGTAAACCCAACGGTCAGGAAAGCACCGCCGAAAAGCACCAGCCAAATGATTATAGGCACGATGCCATCGGCCATGACGAGGCGCTCGCGTCGAGCCTCGCTGATGCGATCGGTCTGTCGCAGGATCTCGGCCAGGATAAGCCCCTCGTCGCTTCCGAATGAATGGAATTTAAGCGTCGCGTGGTAGACCTCGTTGAGCGCCTCAGTCGTCGCATGGCTTTGCTTGCCGTTCGCCATGGCCGGCCAGTCGTTTGCAATCGCTGAATTCAGGTAGTCCGTGGTTGCTTTGCGAATGGCGGCCGCGTGTTCGGGATCAATCCCGCGTACCAGGCGAAAAACGGTTGCCGCGGCGCCAGCTTCCTTGGCGACTTCGCTTTCGGCTTGGTTGAATTTTTCCCAAACCACGATCACGGCAAAGGCCAGCAGCACGGCATAAAGAACACCCACCGTTGCAAATTTGAAACCGGCAACTTCATTGTTGGTGCGCAGCTGCTTGAAATCGAAATAGCGGCGCACCAGGACCGGACCGGTCATCGCCAGAAGAGTTGTCGGGACAATAAGAATGACTGCCGCAATCCACAAAGGCTGAGTTGAAAGGAAGCTCATATCGCTTCACTTCTTCGATTTCTTTGTCTTCTGGCCGTCGTCGGCGGCTTGATGGTAAAGCTTGCGAATCTTCTGCAGATCGACTGTCGGCTTTGGCAGGCTGAGACTCATGTCTTTCATTGCGCGAGCCACGATCTCCGACACGGCGAAGTTCCTGAACCACTTGTGGTTGGCGGGAATGATGAACCATGGCGCATGCTTGGTGGAGCATTTCGAAATCGCCGCCTCGAACGCGTCAATGTATTTGTCCCAAAGCTTTCGCTCTGAATAGTCGCTGTCACTGATTTTCCATTGCCGCGCGGGATCGTCGAGACGGTCCTTGAAGCGAGACAGTTGTTCGTCCTTGGAGATGTAGAGAAAGAACTTGAGAATGGTGGTGTTCTTCTCCTCCACCAGCAGCCTTTCCCAGTTGTTGATGAATTCGTAGCGCTGCTTCCACACGTGCTTGGGGACGAGGTCATGCACTCGCGCAACAAGCACGTCCTCGTAGTGCGAGCGATTGAAAACCGCCACCTGGCCAAGTCCGGGCGCATGCGGATGCACCCGCCACAAAAAATCGTGGTCGCGCTCCTCCGCCGTCGGCTGCTTGAATCCCGTAACGCTCACGCCTTGCGGGTCCATCGCACTGACGACATGCCAGCAGGTCCCATCCTTGCCGGCTCCATCGATTCCCTGAAGAACGATCAGCAGACTATGACGGCGATCGGCGTAGAACTTTCGCTGCAGTTCCGTGATGCGACCTAAGTTGTGCTGGAGCTCAGCCTTGGCGTTGTCTTCCGATCCATGCGTCCCGTGAAAATTGGGGTCAATGTCGGAGAGCTTGACCTTGCTGCCTGGTTCGACCTTCAGCCGCTTGGCAAGATTCATGGAAATACCCTTTCGTTACGTGATCAATGATGTTCGCTGGTCCATTTGGTCGTGTGCGGGGACGCGCCAGTAGCTAAACTTGAAAACATCAAGAATGACCATCCAGACGAGACAATAGATCCACACGCCCACAATGGCCGCCGCTGGAATGGGTGCGACGCCTAATCCCGTATAACAAATTATCAGCGCCGCGATCTGGGTCGCAACGATTGCCCAGAAGAGGCGTGCACTGGGATACGGCGGTTTGAAGAGGAAGCTCTTGGTGCGAACGACGAACAACAGTAGGTGCCCTCCGACAGCGAGCTGCAAAAACATCACGGTCTGCAATTGGCGTGCGTCGAGGGGAACGATCGACTGCAAAAGCGGGTCGGCTAGCCACCGCAAGCCGATTAACAGCAGGCCGAAGGTTTCCGCCACCGACAGCAGACCCATAACCGTCGCAAAAATAAGAATGTGGTGCATGTCCCAGCGGACCGGCCGTGACGCCGCCGGCACGTTGTCATAGGCGATGGTCATGATCGGAATATCGTCAAGCAGCGCAAGGACCACGATCATGATCGCCGTGACCGGCTGAAATTCAAAAAAGACGACTGACGCAACGACCAGCACCATGATATCGAGTGTCATTGCGATGCGATAATAGACGTAGCTTTCAATCCTTTCGAAGATCTGCCGAGAAACGCGAATGGCGTTGATGATCGTTGAGAGGCCCGGAGCGGTCAGGATCAGCGCGGCCGCACTTCTGGCAGCATCGGTCGCACCGCTCACCGCGATACCGCAATCGGCCTGCTTGAGCGCGGGCGCATCATTCACGCCATCGCCCGTCATTGCGACGATATGGCCGCGACTCTGCAGGGTTTTGACGATTTCATACTTGTGCTCCGGAAAGACCCGCGCAAACCCATCGGCGCGCTCGACAGCATCGATAACTGAGTTGTTGGGTGACGCAGCCTTCCCGTCCCCCTGTCCGAATACATCGCTGGCGACAAGAAGGTGATCGCCAATACCGAGCTGCGCGGCGATCTGGTCTCCAATCGCAACATCGTCACCGGTCACCATTTTGACGTTCAACCCGAGGGCCTTCGCTTCGGCGATCGTTGCCTTAGCATCGGCGCGCGGCGGATCCATTAGCGAGACGAGGCCGACGATCTCCCAGGCCTTGCCGTCATCGGAACGGCCCACGCCCAATGCGCGATAACCTTTTTCGGCGAGGTCCGTCACCGTCGCTTTGTAGCGCCCGAGTAGTTCAGCGTCTGGCTTCGCCAGGCCCGCGATCGCCTGCGGCGCGCCTTTCGCGTAATGGCGAACCTGGCCTCCCTGCTCCATCACGGTTGCGATCGTGCGCTTGTTGACCGGATCGAACGGAACGAAAGCGGTCTGCTTTATTCCCTGTAGGTCGGCCCGCGTCTCGGCCGCTTTCAGGATGGCAACGTCGATTGCATCCTGGCTACTTCTTTGTGTGGCAAGCGCGGCATCGCGCAGCACGTCGTCGGCTTTAGACGATCCGAACGGAATGCCGGACTGGACCGTAAGCTGATTCATCGTCAGGGTGCCGGTCTTGTCGCTGCAAAGAATATCGACGCCTGCGAGTTCTTCGATTGCAGACAATCGCGAGACAATCGCCTTCTTGAGCGAGAGCGCATAGGCGCCGATCGCCATCGTAACCGACATCACGGCCGGCAACGCTACCGGGATCGACGCAATCAGCAGGACGAGCACATACTGCGCAACGCCTCCGAATTCGGACCAACTCCACTCATCGGACAGAACAAGACGATAGCCTTGAACGCCGACAAGGATCGCGGCGAGAACCAAAGCCAGCAAAAGCAGAAAATCGCCAACTTGCGTGACGGCACGCTGAGAGTGCGAAACGGCACCCGCCGATCCGACAAGTTTGGCGGTCCGGCCGAAAAACGTGTTGCTGCCCGTAGCGGTAACGACTCCGGCCATGGAGCCCTGTTTCGCAATGCTGCCGGAATACGCCTTGTCGCCGACCTTTTTCGAGACAGGTAGCGATTCTCCTGTCAATGCGGCTTGATCGCAGCTCAAATATTCCCCGTCGATGAGAACGACATCCGCCGGCACAACTTGACCGCCGGCAATGTCGACCACGTCACCGGGCACCAGATCTGCCGCGTTGATCGTGTCCCATTTCCCATCGCGGCTTACGCGGGCACGTAACGCCAATCCCTTTTTCAGAGCAGCCAACGCGTTCGCGGCTTTGTTGTCCTGCCAAAAGCCCACAACGGCATTGTAAATGAGCAGTCCGGTTACGACCACGAAGTCCGCCCAGTCGCGACGCAGCGCTGAGATGATGGCTGCAGCTTCGATCAGAAACGGCAGCGGTCCCCAGAAATATGCTGCAAGCTTGTGCCACTTGCTTTCGGTTCGATCGGCGATTGTGTTCGGGCCGTATTGCGCAAGGCGACGCGCTGCCTCAGCTGACGATAATCCGGCGCGCGAGGTCTTTTCCTGTTGGAGCACAGCAGCGACGCTCGCGGTCGCTGGCGCTTGCTCCGGTGCTGCGGCGTGTTCGCTCGTCATGGCAAGACCATCAGCGCTCCCAATGATCGCCATTGAGGCTACGCGCCTTCTGACTGTCGCGCTAGCCGAGGTCTCTCCTCACGGGCGCGGCGCAGGCAAATGCCGGATCTTTCTTTAGCTTTGATCGAATGTGCCGATCGCCGTGTGCCGGAAATTCGCAGATGAACGATGACCAACAGAATACCGTTTTGTCGAACGCGTCAGTCTTTGGGCTGCCAGACGAACCGCCTATAACGGCGCTGCACTACTGCTACTGGTTGCTCGCCAGCGGCAGAACGTTGCTCGATGGTTTTTCAGTTGTTTCTTTGGGAATTGCCATAAGTGCAGAAGGTTCATGCGCTTCTCCTTTGCAATACCCCCGCTTTGCGCTCAAGCGCAGCAATTGGCGACCGCGCGACGAAATGACCAAGTTCTTATAGGCGACAACACGCAAACCTTTTCGACAAAAGTCGAACGTTAGAAAAGCGTCATCGCTCGGTCGCAATCCCGGTTTTTAATTTTGCTTATGCTGACTTTTTGTGGTGGACGGCGATGGTAGCTGTTACTCCAATCTCGGTACCAAAGATGGTCGAGCGACCAAGTTGTCCTGAGTGCGGGGCAACCATGCGCCTCGTATGGATTGCGCCAGAACGGACGCACGTTGACCGGCATACTTTGCAATGCCGATCTTGCGAACAGATGATCGAAGTGATCGTCGAGCGCGATCTCGATTAGCTGCTCTAAAGATTGCCGGTTATCCGAAGGATCACTCCGATAACTGCATCGGTCGAAATGGATATCAGGCGTGACAAAAAGCCGAGATCCAAACCCAATTGCGAGCCCAGCAAAGGTAGAAGAATTAGAAGGCCAATAAGGATGATCATGCCGTAGGGTTCAAGGCGTGCAAGATATCGCCCCAGCACATTTGGAAGCAGGCCTAGGGCGATCCGCCCGCCATCGAGAGGCGGCAGAGGAAACAGATTGAACACCGCAAGTACGGCATTGATAATTAGTGCGTTCTTTAGATTCAGCGCGGCCCACTGATTGGCAGGTGCCGGCAGATAGCCGACTAAATGAAAGCCCAGGGCAGCAACGATCGCCAACGCAATATTCATCCCAGGCCCTGCCGCGGCGACAAGCACCATGCCGATACGAGGATTGCGAAGTGCGCGAAAATTGACCGGCACCGGCTTGGCGTAGCCAAACAGGAATGGCGATCGAGCCAGCAACAAGAGGCCGGGGAGAAGGATCGTGCCAAAAGGGTCTATATGCCGCAGAGGATTGAGACTGACGCGTCCCAGCCGGGCTGCCGTCTCGTCACCAAAGAAGCGCGCAACATATCCGTGAGCAGCTTCATGAAAAGTGATGGCGATCAGAACCGGCAGCAGCCATATCGAAACGGTGTAAAGTAAGTCCATGCCGGTGTGTACTCAGAAACGGCGGCGCGCGCCATACCTACATCCCGAGCGGAAATTAGATTGATGTCGTCTCAATCCATCAAATGTTGTCGACGATAGAGTAGGCACGGCGTTCGCGCACGCTCAGCAGGGGCACGGCCCGTTCAAGCACGAGCGTCTTGAAGTGTTCGGTCTGTTGATGCTGCCGGAAGGCTTCTTCCGATGAGTAAACTTCGTAGAGCAGAAACTCAACGGGATCGTTCCAACTTCGGTGCACCGTAAACTGCACGTTACCCGGCTCCTTGCGAATTGCCTTGGCCAGTTCGCGCAGTACGGCATCGATTTTTTCGGTCGCGCCTTCGCGCGGTTGCCAGCGTGCCACCATGACGTAGCTCATCGGCGCTGCGCCTCCCTGCAAGAAACCATAGGAAATCAGACAACGAGACCACCGCCATCCAGATAGACGATGGATCCGGTGGCAAAACCCACTGTCATGAAAGTCAGGATCTGCCGCGCGATATCCTCACCCACCCCAACGCGACCAACCGGCAACGCGGCAGCAGCTTTGGCTAGCATCTCGTTGCGGACCGCCTCCGGCATAGCCGCTCGGATGGGTGTGTCGATGATGCCGGGTGACACTACATTCACTCTCACCGGAGCCAACTCAAGAGCCAAGCTGCGCCCGAGCGACTCCAGCGCGCCGTTTACCGCACCCACAATCGCAGCCGCCGGTCGCGGACGAACACTCAAGAATCCGGAAACCAGCGTAAGCGAACCACCAGCGCAGATTTCGGCCGCACGCGCCACGCGCCAGGCGCCCCAGAACTTGCCCTCCATGGTCGCGCGCACATCTTCCATTGGCACTGTCTTGATCGGACCTGTGCGCAGTTGTGCGGCCGTGACGACCACATGATCGACCCGGCCGCATTGCCGGAAAAGTTGCCCAACACTTTCGTCGCTCGTGACATCGGTCGGAATTGCTTTCGCGCCCAGTTGTGCCGCAGCCTTTTTCAAACGCTCGGCGTTACGCGATGCAATGACGACATCAGCACCCTCGCTTTTTGCGAGTTCGGCTGTCGACAGACCTATGCCGGAGGAGCCGCCAACAACAACAACCTTCTGACCTGAGAGCAGCATAAATTCGTCTCCAGCTTTATTGTTCAAAGCGTCCGAAACAGCCCAATCTCATCAAGTCGGTTGGTAGCGCGTACCGATTGACGGCTTACTCTGGCCGAGACCAGGCAATTCCCACACGCCGGCGCCGGCGGGATTGATATCGGCAGCGATATCGACGTCGATCAAATATGGCCGGTTGGCGTTAATGCCGCCGCGCACGGCCTCTGCCAGATCGGCGGCGCGATCAACACGCACACCCTCGACGCCGGCCGACCGGGCCATGGCGGCAAAGTCGGGGTTATAGCGCTCGCCGGTTTTTGGATCGTGGAAGTCGGTCGCAAGTTCGCGACCGCCAAGATAGCCGCGCTGCAGGCCCCTGATGGATGCGTACGCGTAGTTATTCCACACGACCCAGACCACCGGCAGATCGTATTCCACCGCGGTTCCCAGCACATTCGCGTGCATAAAGAAGGCGCCGTCACCGCATACCGAGACGCACGGCCGATCCGGCGCGGCAAATTTCGCCCCGAGAACGCCTGCGACCCCGAAACCCATTGGCCCGAAGCCCATCGAGCCGATCAAGGAATCCGGACGGCGCGGCTTACAGTAGCCCAAGAGCCAGTTGTGGTGCACGCCGATGTCGCTGACCAATATCGCATCCTTCGGCAGGCCGCGATCAATCTCGAAGGCCGCGCGCTGCGGATTGACTGGTTTGCTGTCGTCGGTGAACCCAGGCGCTACAAACTTGTCCCATTCCTTGCGATAGCCATCGATTACCTGGAGCCATTTTTTGCGTGCGTCGGCTCGCTTGTTCAAATCGGCGCGGCGATCAAGTTCAGTATGGACCTGCTGGAGGAACGTGCGCACATCAGCCATCAAGCCGAGCGCCACGGGATAGTTGCGACCAATCTCTTCCGGATCGATATCAACATGGATCAACTTCGTCGGCGGGATGGTGAATGAGTAGCCCGGGATCCACGAACTCGAGGTGCGATCATCGAAGCGCACGCCGAGCGCCAGCAGCACATCAGCCTGTCGTGTCGCGTGATTAGCCTGGTAGTGACCACCGCGCGCCACCAGTCCAAGTGCAAGCGGATGATTGGTGTCGATCGCACCCAGCCCGCTGGCAGACGCCGCCACTGGAATTTGCAGGCGCTCAGCAAGCTTCAGTAACTCGCCGCAGGCGCCGCCCCAACGCACGCCTTGTCCGACGATAATCGTCGGCCGTTCCGCCGACAGCAGCATATCCACTGCCTTGACGACCCCTTCCGGATCGGCGCCGCAGCGGCAGGAGATGTTGGCGCTCCACTCTTCCGGTTTGGGCGCCTCATCGGCCGAAGCCTCCATAAAGACATCGAATGGTACATCGAGAACGACCGGCCCCGGGCGTCCAGTCACCATCGTCTTCCACGCCTGCCGCACCGCAAGCGGCACCATCTCTCCTCGCGTGGGCTGGAAAACTTTTTTGCAGTAAGAGCGCACGGTCGAGGGAAAGTCGGCCTGATAGTGCCGATACAATTCTTGGAAAGCACCGCGGTTGAACTGGCTGGTCGGCACATTGCCCGTCACCGCCATAAACGGCACCGAGTCGAGAAAAGAATTGGCGAGCGCGATCGGCAAATTAGCCGAACCCGGGCCACATGACGTAAAGGTCGCCGTCGGCCGACCGCCCACGCGGTAGTAGACGTCAGCCATGAAGCCGGCGACGCTCTCGTGATGGACCGAGATGGTCTTGATGTCCGCTTTACGCTCGAACAGCGCGTCGATGAACTGGATATTGCCGTGTCCGCAAAGCCCGAAGACGTAGGGCACTTTCTCTTGGATCAGATAGTCGACGATGACCTGGGCGCCGTTCAGCATATTTGTCGACATCTCATCTTTCTCCGTTCACGACGCGCGGCACTCTGAAAGCGCTCCGCACGCGAGTCAACCGGTATCCGACTATGTGAGTTGCCATTTGTCATTCCGGTAGGAGCGGTGATAGGTTTTTGGCGCCTTAAATCAGCGCGGATATGAGCGTTTTCGACGTTCGACGCTGCGCTTGATGCGTACATCGTGGAGATTTCGCGTTGAGAAGAACAGCAAAAACGAAGCCGCGCCTGAAACCTGCTGCGATCTCCCCTGCTCGCAAGATCGAGCCGCGGTCGAAGTCGCTACACCTTAGCGATCATGGTGCGGTGGACCGCCAGCGCGTCCCCGTACAATCGCTCGGTCGCGCCTTCGCCATCCTTGAGGAGATCGCACGGCATAGAGACGGGATCGGACTGGCTGAACTGAGCAAAATGGTCGGTCTGCACAACTCAACCGCCTTTCACCTCGCCAAGACAATGGTGTCCCTCGGTTACATCCGTCAGGAAAGAGATTCCAAACGCTACCGTATCGGCCTCCCGTTGTTCGCTTTGGCGGCCAGCGCGCTTGATGAAGTCGAGATGGTGAATATTGCCACGCCGATACTTGAGCAACTGTCGCGGGAGACCGGAGAGAGCGGCCATTTTGCCGTACGTATGGGCGACGCTGTGGTGGTAATCGCACGGACCAGCGGTTCAGGCGCGTTTCAATTGACCGACCGGGTGGGCGTGGTGCGGCCAGCTCATTGCACCGCGCTGGGCAAGGTCATCCTTGCGTCACTGGACGACGATCAGTTCAAACGATTCGTGCAGCGCGCCGAGTTGAAACCATCAACTAAGAAATCGATTACCGAGGTGCCGGCCCTTTTGCGCGAGATCGCAGACGTCAAGCGCACCGGGGTCGCGTTTGATCAAGGCGAATTCAATCTCGAAGTGCGTTGCATTGCCGTTCCGACCAAAGATTTTACCGGCCAGACCATCGGTGCAATCGGGATCTCCGGCCCGATCTGGCGCGAATCCAGTCAGGCGCTCCAAACAAAAACGAAAGCCGTCCAGAGCGCCGGCGCACGATTGTCTGCCGCGTTCGGGGCAAAAAGCATCGCAAAATTCCAGCCTGAATAAGATACGCAGGTGTCCTTCATCGTTGACAGACGCCCGCCTCAACCTATCATCGTCAAATAATAAAAGAGTGTCTCTCACAATGTCGCATAGGGGCACTTTGTAAGACTGCGACGATCAGGGAGGGAAACAACTTATGGCCAAATACAATCGTCGAAGTGTACTGACTGCAGGGGCAGCCTTCGCTGGCCTGTCGGCCCTCGGATTTCCAACCGTTCTCCGTGCGCAAGCGGACAAGATCAAAATCGGACACCTCACGCCGTTGACGGGTTTTCTCGGAGCGCTCGGCGCCTATGCACAACTGGGTATGCGTATGGCCGAGGAAGAGATCAACAAGGCCGGCGGCATTATGGGGCGACCGATCGAAGTGATATCGGAGGATTCCGTGAATCCAGCTACGGCCGCGACGAAAGCACAACGCATGCTGGACCAGGATGGCGTGGCGGTGCTGATGGGAGAGATTAGTTCGGCCTCCGCAGTGACCATCATGCAGGTCGCGGAACGAAATAAACGCCTCTACATGCAGATCGGCGCGCGCTCGGATGCACTTCGCGGCAAGAATTGCAATAAGTACACTTTCCACGTCGACATTCCGAACACCGTGATGGTCAACGCTGTTGGCAAAGCCTTACAGCGGGACAACATGGTCAAAGGCAAAAAATTCTACACCCTGACAGCTGACTACATTTTTGGTCATGACCTGCTCAAAGCCGCCAAGGCGTTCTTCGACGCCAACCAGGCGACATTGTTAGGCGATGAATTAATCGCCACCGACGTAACCGATTTCAGCCCTTATCTGCTGAAGGTCCGACAGGCAAAGCCTGACGTTGTGTGCTGCAATCTCGCCGGCAACCAGGTCACCAATCTCATCAAGCAATACGCAGAGTTCGGATTGCCCTACCCCATCGTCGGATTCAATCTCAATACTGCAGACGCTTGGGCGGCCGGTGAAGGTAACTTGAGCGGCACGTGGCCGACGGTCTGGCATCACGATCTTGACGTGCCGGCTTCGAAAGAGTTTGTCGCCGCGTTCATTAAAAAGCACGGCAAACCTCCCGAAAACCATGCCTGGATTGAATACATCTCTTTCAAAGTCATGGCCCAGGCCATGAACGAGTCGAAGTCAACCAATACAGACAATTTGATCCCCTACTTCGAGAAGCAGACAGAGTTCGATATTCTCAAAGGTCGCAAAGGATATTTCCGAAACTGGGATCATCAGCTTATTCAGGAGGCCTACCCATTCACGGTGAAACCAAAGGGCCAAGCCAAGGACAAGTGGGACTTCCTCGCTCTCGGACCGGCAGTTCCAAACGCCAACGAACCACTCGAAATCATCAATCCGACCAAAGAACAGAATCCGTGTACCTTGTGACCGGCGTCGGACGCGGGCGCTTCACCGTTCGCGTCCAGCCATCTCCGTGAATGCCGGCATGATACCTCGATGATCTGAGAATCTCGTTCATGTTCTTGCTGGAACAGGTGGTCAATGGCCTCGTTCTTGGAGGCTACTACCTGCTCATTGCACTTGGCTTATCGTTGATCTTCAGCGTCGGCGGAATAGTCAATTTGGCGCACGGCGCTTTTTACGCCTTCGGCGCTTATGTTGCGGTCGAACTTACAAACTATGTCGGTTTCGGCCCGGCGATCGTAGTTTCCCCTATCTGTGTTGGGCTGCTCGGCATTTTGTTTGAGCGCTTTATCTTGCGGCGCTTCTACAACGCAGATCCGATCCTCAGTTTGTTGGTGACATTCGGTCTCGCCATGGTGGCGGAACAATTGCTGCGTATCATTTGGGGTGCCGCTCCGTTATCTCAGACGATGCCACAAAGTCTGAAAGGTGCAGTCCTCATCGGCGATTTTCTGTTTTCACGTTACAGACTGATGTTGCTCGCGATCGTCGCAGCGATTTTGTTCGGGGTTTGGCTGCTCCTGCAAAAGACGTCATTCGGACGTGTGGTGCGCGCCGGAATTCAGCGGCCAGATATGGTCGCAGCGCTCGGAATAAAACTGCAGCCTTACATGACGACAATTGTTGTGCTTGGCGTTGGAATGGCGGCGGTTGCAGGTGCGCTTTTTGCTCCAATCACAATCGTGCATCCCGCGATGGGTGCCGAAATCATCACGATTGCATTTGTCGTCGTTGTTATCGGTGGATTAGGCAGTTTTTGGGGTGTTGTGCTTGCCGCAATCCTCGTTGGCGTCGTGCGCGGTATCACAATCCATTTTGCGCCTGCCGCCGGTGAAGCATCGATTTATATCCTGATGTTTTTGGTGCTTCTGTTCCGCCCTCGCGGGTTGCTCGGCGAACGCATCGAGAAATTTGAATGAGCCGGCATTCGCGATATCAGCCGCTGTGGGTAGCCGCTGTCGCGTTGCTAGCGTTGCCGATGGTTCTGCGAGCGTTCGGTTTGTCGACGAACACTGCAACGACGGTCGTCATTCTGGCGATCGCGACGACCGCTCTCAACTTGTGCGTCGGATACACCGGACTGGTGTCATTCGGACACAGCATTTGGTTTGGGCTTGGGGCATACGCAGCCGGCTTGATTCAGCTGCATTGGTTTCGCGACCAAATCTCGCTGCCGATCATCCTATCGATGGTGGTTGTTGCGGCAGTATCAACTGTCGTCGGAATTCTTATCTTGCGCCGGCGTGGCGTCTATTTTTCGCTCCTGACCCTCGCCCTTGCGGCACTGAGTTACACCATCGCGTTCCGCTGGACCGAAGTGACGGGCGGGGAAGACGGGCTAAGCGGCCTTAAGCGCGGCCGCATTGGCCCAATCCACCTCGATGATCAACTTGCCTACTACATACTGGTGGCTCTGATCGGTCTGGCTGTCCTTTACGCGCTCTTGCGCGTGACACGCTCGCCATTCGGCCATGTTCTAGTGGCGATCCGCGAGAACCAACTGCGAGCACGATTTCAGGGGTATTCGATCGAGCGCTACAAACTCGGTGTATTCGTGCTTTCAGCATTGATCACGGGGATCGCCGGCGCGCTGCTCGGATTTCAGACCTATCTCGTATCTGCGGAAGCCGTTTCCGTCCCATTCTCCGGCGAGTTGCTGGCGATGGTCGTGATCGGCGGCATGAAACATATTCTCGGACCGGCGCTCGGCGCTCTGTTCTTCATCGTCTTTCGTGAGCTGTTCTCTATTTGGACGCCAAACTGGCTGCTGTGGTTCGGTCTGGTGTTCGTTAGTTTCGTGTTGTTCTCGCCGAACGGTTTGGCCGGCATCTGGACGAAGCTTCGCGAACGCTGGCGTCCATCGACGAAAGAAGCGGCGGCGATGAGCACGCGCAAGCTTCACGAGCCTCTTCCGCTTCCGCACTTTCTTCGTCAACAGACATCGACAGGATCGGTGCTTGACGTTAACGGCGTCTCGAAGCACTTCGGGGGCATTCGAGCCGTCTCAGGCGCCAACCTGTCCGTCCAGTCCGGCGAAATTCACGCCCTGATTGGGCCCAACGGTGCGGGTAAAACAACGCTATTCAATTTAGTGTCCAGCCTGTATCGCCCCGACGAGGGTACGATCCGTCTCAACGGACAGGATGTTCACGGCCTTCCTGTTCAGGACATCTGCCAGCGCGGCCTGGCGCGGTCGTTCCAGATCACCAGCCTCTTCAATGGCTCATCGATTTACGAGAATATTCGTTTGTCGCTTCAAGCACGGCACAGCGGTCGGTTTAACATTTGGCGCGACGTCGACAGCTACTCTGACATACACGCGGAAACCGTTGAGCTAATGCGTTTTCTTGGACTGGAGGGTATCGAGCACATTCAGGGTGGCGAACTGTCATACGGTGGGCAGCGACTGGTTGATCTTGGAATTGCACTGGGCTCGAAACCGCAAATACTTTTGCTCGACGAACCACTCGCCGGACTTGCAGCTGCCGAACGCGAGCGCGTCTCGAATCTGATCAAATGCATTGCTCTTAGTCTTCCAGTGCTGATCGTCGAGCACGACATCGATCGTGTGCTGGGCTTTTCCCAGCGCGTCACAGTCATGAACCAGGGCGAGGTGCTAATGACTGGCACGCCCGAAGAGATTCGTGCCGATCAGAAGGTGCAGGAGATTTACACCGGCACTGGCCGACCAGCGGCGACCGGCCGCATGGCGTCAGAAGGTGGTGACAAATGCATCCTGCGTTTCGACAACGTGAATGCTTTTTATGGCAAGAGTCATATCCTCAACGACGCTAGCCTCGACGTACGCAACAACGAAATCGTCGCCCTGCTCGGCCGCAACGGCGCCGGAAAGTCTACATTGCTCAAGACCTTGTGCGGGCTATTGCCGCCTGCATCCGGCACGATCGAGTTCGGCGGAGAGGCAATTGGCGGGCTTCCTACCCCTGAGATCGCCCGCATGGGAATCGGCTATGTGCCGCAAGGGCGCGGCCTTTTTGCCGGTATGACGGTCGCCGACAATCTGGCGCTGGGCCGGCTCGCACGAAAATCCGATGGCAGCGCCGGCGCTGTGTGGACTGAAGAGCAGTTCTTTGGCCTTTTCCCCCGCCTTAAAGACCGCATGGATGTCGATGCTGACTATCTGTCAGGGGGCGAACAGCAAATGGTTGCCGTAGCCCGTGCTCTTTCTGGCAATACAAAACTTCTCCTCCTCGACGAGCCTTTTGAAGGACTATCGCCGGCCGTCGTGTTGGAGCTGTTCAGTACGTTTGACGCTTTACGCGAACATGTCTCAATTCTGATCGTTGAACATAATCTCGATCTGGTCTTGGCACTTGCTGACCGCGTGTTCGTCCTCGAACGCGGTGCCATAATCCATCAGGGGCCCGCAAAACCCTTGTTGAACGACTTGGCCTATCGAAAGAAAATCTTGTGGTTGTGAGCAATCCGCGCACCAGCCGTCGAGACATCTGAGGAGAGCGACGATGCGCAATATCGGCATAGTAGCGGCGGCCAGCCTTTCATTACTCATCGCACACCAGGCAAAAACGGCAGAAACGAAAACGATTGCCGTCTTCACCAAGAATTTAACCAACCCCGCCTACGAGGCATTCCGTATCGCTGCCGACCAGGTGGGGCGCGAGGCCGGCCTGCGCATTTCGCATTTCGTGCCGCAGCAGCCCGATAATGTCGACGAGCAGAAGGCGATGGTGGAGAAGGCCCTGAGCGAAAAACCAGACGTCGTCGTATTTATCCCCGTCGATGATGTCGCCATGATTGACTCAGTGAAAGCGCTTAACGCCGCGAGAATTCCAATCGTACTCGCCTCAAATCCACTGCCCGGCCAATTTGTTACCTATGTGGGCGCCGATGATTTCGAAATTGGCTACCGCGAGGCCCGCTACCTCTTTGAGAAAATGGGTGGCAAAGGAAAAATCGTGGTGATCGAAGGCACTCCAAAAGCGCCAACCAACCGCGAACGCGTGCGCGGCTACAAACGCGCCTTCGGCGAATTTCCCGGCATTCAGGTGCTGGGTTCCGAGGTCGGCAACTATCAGCAGCCCGACGCCAAGCGCGCCATGGAAAAATTAATCAAGGAGCATCCTGAAATCGACGCCGTGCTCTCTGCCAATGACAGCATGTCCCTTGGCGTGCTCGAGGCACTAAAGGAAGCGAACCGAACGGCCACAGTCATAAGTGTCAACGGTATCCTTCCAGCCGTGAAAAAGGTCGAAACCGGCGAGATTCTCGCTACCGTCGACTTCAATATGTTCAAGATTGGATGCATGGCGACGCGCGCCGCAGTTCGTCAAGTCAAAAGCGAGACTTTGCCGGAAAAGATCATGCTGCCAGCCGAGATCATCGATAAAACTAACTACCAAGCGTGGTTGACGCCGGTGGAGAAGCGTACCTGTCCCGAATGGCGCGATCTCGTGAAGTAATCGAAAATTTCGCTCCGCACTTTATGGCAAAAGGATCAAGACATTTGATCGTCGTCGGCCACGGCGCGGCAGGACTGGCCGCCGCGCTGTCGGCGGCGGAGTCGGCGGCGGCGATCAAAGAAGCCATCCACATCACGCTCATCGACAAGGCACCAGAGAACGCAGCCGGCGGCAATACACGCTGGTCGCCTTCCTACACCCGAATGGCAGCACCGGACCGCGTTGAACCAAATTTCATTGAGGACATGCTTGCGGCGACGCAATGCAAGGGCGATCGGCGTTATTTCACCCGCCTCGCGCAAGAGGCGCCGGCGACAATCAAATGGGTGACCGCACACAACATCGAATTTACGCGGCCAACCTACTATCTCGCGAAGGGGCCGCCTCGCATTCAGCCACAAGGCGGCGGCCCAGCTCTGGTACGAGAGATGTCGCACGCTGCAAAGAAAGCAGGGGTGGAATTCCTGTACGACTGCGCTGCCAAAGCGCTTCTGACCGAAAATGGGCAGATTACCGGGCTGAAAGTTACGCGAAACAAAACAGAAGAAATTCTATCAGCGGACGCCATTATCCTCGCTAGCGGCGGTTTCCAGGCCAACGCTGAGATGATGCGCCAGAATTTCGGGCCGGGAGCGGAAACGATGCGGCTGATTTCGCCGGGTACCTGTTTCAATACCGGCGACGGAATTCGTATGGCGTTTGAACTTGGTGCTGTGCGCGCTGGCGACTGGAGCGGAATGCACGCCGAACCAGTCGATGCTCGTAGCAAGGGCTCGGCGCCAGTCGTTCTGGTGTACCCATATGGGGTGGTCGTCGACCAGAATGGTCGTCGCTTCTTCGACGAAGGCAGCGGCCTCGTGCACGAGACCTGGGAATGGTTCGCCCGCAACATCCATTTCAAGACCCCGAACTCGATTGCTTACGCAATTCTCGACAGTCGCCTTTTAGAAATTTCGGACTATCAGCGGGCAATCCGTTCCGAGGTGCCGCCCGTGCGTGCCGAGACGCTCGCTGGACTGGCGAAACAGCTCGGCGTCAATCAAGCGAATCTCGAAGAGACGGTTGGAAACTACAACGCCAGTTGTATCGGTGATCCGGCTCTTTTTGATGCCACGCGTTGTGATGGGTTGTCCGCGCGAAATCACCTTCATCCACCCAAGTCGAATTGGGCGCGGGCGATCGAAGTGCCCCCTTTTCTCGGATACCCATTGGTTGGAGCGATTGCATACACATTTGGCGGTCTTGCAACGGATGAGCACGCCAGGGTGATGGGCTCAAGCGGACCAATTCCCGGGCTGTATGCTGCGGGTGAGATCACCGGGCATTTCTATGGGACTGCGCCGAATGCCGTCTCGATCTTGCGTGCTTTGGTCTTTGGCAGGATTGCGGGTCGCGAGGCGATTGCGACCTTAAAACCAAAAAAATAGGACGGAGCTCTACCGGATAAATCGAATGCATACCGTTTCAAAGCGGCATTTCTCGGCCAGTCTAGGGGATGTCGATGTCCGTTTTTGGCCCAAAGCGGACATCCTCAGTTGCACCGCACCTGTCTGCTTGTGACCCAAAGCGGACATCGAGGGCCTCGCTTGCCGCAATTCGAGGCTGTATCTTACGACCTCAGAGGTAAGGACGATGGCTGACCGCGTAGCAAGCCATTACAGCGAAAACCTCAAATTGGTCGATGCAATCGCGGACAAGCTGCGAAGCACGGGCAAAGACCTCAATAAATTGACGACCGCCGATCTCGTCGCAGTGGACGAGTTTCATATTCGCGGCCGCAAAGCGACACTGGAATTGGGCGGGAAAATGAATTTGAACGCCCACTCGCACGTCCTTGACATCGGGAGTGGCTTAGGTGGTCCCGCACGAACGTTGGCTGAAACATACGGCTGCCGAGTCACTGGCATAGATTTGACCCAAGCGTTCTGCGACGCCGCAACCGCAATGTCCGATTGGGTTGGCCTCGGCAATCGCGTGTCATTCAAGCAAGGTGACGCCACAAACTTACCCTTCGAAAACCAGACCTTCGATGCAGCGACGACAATCCATGTTGCAATGAATATTGCTGCCAAGGACAAGATGTATGTGGAAGCTCGCAGGGTTCTAAAGCCCGGTGGGATTTTCGCCGTTTATGACGTGCTGCAAGGTGAAGGCGGCAAAGTCCTTTATCCGGTGCCTTGGGCACGCGACCCATCAATCAGCCATCTCGCCACGTCCGATCAAATGAAAACTCTTTTGACTGGTGTGGGTTTTAGGCTGCTCGATGTTCAAGACTCGACGGAAGAGAGCCAGAGTTTTTTCGAAAGAATGACGGCACAGATGGCAAAAATTGGCACATCTCCCGTCATATGGCAGCTTTTCCTTGGCGATGATTTTCCTGTAATGGCACGCAACCAAGTACGCAACGTGACCGAACGGCGGATTAGGACTGTGAGTTTTATCTGCGTCGCTTGAGCTAAATCATTTTCGAACGCCGTGAAGGGCCGTATGCGAGCATGGCTCAAGCAGCAGACCAAGCATAGGCAGCGACTGATGACAGTGATCGAAGATACTGAACATCCGTATCCACGACCACTGTCCGGAGCCAAAGTCGAACATTTGCCATCGGCGCTAGTGCCAGCCCGTACCGCTCTCATCGGTCGCTACGTGACACTGGAGCCGCTTAACGCTGCGCGGCATGCGGGTGATCTGTTCGAGGCGTCGCATGGAAGTGAGGCCTCGCTTCGAATCTGGGACTACCTGCCGTGGGGTCCTTGGAAGTCGGAAGCAGAGTACAAGAACGTCTTGCGTCAACAGACCGCGAGGCAAGATCAAGTTTACTACGCCGTGCGACCAGCAGCAGGCGGGAAAGCGTGCGGGCAGACAAGCTTTCTTGATATTCAGCCCGACCAAGGGGTCATTGAAATCGGATCGATCTGGTTTGGTCTGACGCTGCGACGCACGCGAAGCGCAACTGAATCGATGTATCTGATGCTTCGCTATGCGATGAACGATCTGGGATATCGGCGCGTGCAGTGGCGTTGCAATGCGCTGAATGCAACTTCTCGTGCAGCAGCGCGTCGGCTTGGGTTTCGCTTTGAGGGAATTTTCTACAACCACATGATCTTCAAGGGCCGAAATCGCGATACGGCTTGGTACTCGATTCTTGATGACGAGTGGCCAAAGGTCCGCGAAATCATGGAACAATGGCTCGCGCCGGGGAATTTCGATGAAGATGGCATTGCCAAAACATCGTTGGCCGCGGTGATGAAAGAACGCGGTCCCAGCCGCCGGGTATGATGCGGCGAAGCAGTCCGAATTTGCATGGAAACATTGGCGTAGTCTTCGCTTTTAGTAATTTCTTTTTGAAGCGTTGCCACAAGTTCAGACCGACTTCCGCATTTCGTGCAAATTCTGCTGGAAGACGTCGTAGTGGCCGTCACCTGTGGCCACCGAATCTTTCGTTATCTGGCTAACGGAAAAAGAAAGACGGATACTGATAGGAACGGCGCGGTTCTTGCGCGTATCCGTATGCGTTACCCCATGGGGCCATCGTCGGCGACGCTTCTTCTTTTCGCTTACGAGTTTGCACCGTCTTGCGCTTCTGAATAGGTTGCGCGTCTTTCTGCATAGTCGTTGTTTGTTTGATCGGCTTCGCAAGATGTTCTTTATGCGATGCGGTCGCAGCGGAAGGGGTCGAATTGGTCGACGGCTTTAGTGCCATCAGACCCATTATGCCGATGCTAAAGACTGCCGAAAGACCGACAACATAGGCGAGCAAAACTGCGAAGCCACGCATTAGCGTCCATCCACCGAGTTGGTAAAGGCTAAAACGCAGCACGCTAATCAGACCAGTATACGTTAGTAGCTGCTGGTGGAATGTCCGCTTTTGGCCCAAAGCGGACATACCTTCACTTACCGTTAGCGGCCCCAATGAGTATGCTCCCTATGGGTTTGGTTCGGGGGCGATTGTATGCCGGAAGATCGGGTGGACCGCAGGCTAGCTGCTATTTTTGCTGGCAAAAATTACGAAACTTTCTTTTGCTCACTTGAAGAAGCTTTCTTTTGCTCGCTGGAAGACGAATCGAGATTGGGCGGGTGTTCGTTGCGGAGCTGGTAGATCCTGACGAGGAACTCCATCTCCTCAATTCTGCTTCTGGTTTCCCTAATGATCTTCGGAGTTATGTCGCGCCATCCGGAGCCATCAAATTCCATGACTCTTCTCGAGCCAGCCTGAAGCGGCTCGAAATCGTCTATGAGCGTGTCGTGGCGCTTTTTGAGCCAGTCAATGAGGTGGTCATATTGGCCCATGGCGGGTCCTCCCGCGTATGGCTCCCCAAATACATAACTCAGCTACGGCCGAGATTGAAGTACGATAGCCGCGTAGCGCGTCCCAACTGACGGTCTTGTTAGGGGCGCGAGTGCGCTAACACCTTAAAAATCGTGGTTTTTGTGATGCACGACACAGCCGGAGCGTCTTCTTGTGATGCCCGGCACAGCGGGAGCGGACAATCGAAACTAGGGTGAGGGTAATTCGAGAGCGAAAGCTCTCTTCCGCAAAGCCAGAGGAGACCTCACATGCGCACCCTGTTCGGCATCGGCCTCGCGATATTCGCAGTCACTCTTGTAATCACCACTTGGTGGATTGAACCGACCGTTGGCAAAACTCCCACCGTTTCCGTAGACCCACTTGGTCTGACGACGACCACGACCAATCTTCCGCAAGCGCATTACCAAGATTTTAGCACCATCTACTGACAGATCGCGGCTACTCAGGCCGCCTTGCCCTGGTCGTGTTCTCCTCTAGCGACCAGGGCATCTTTTTTGCCGCTCAAGGCTAACGCGAAGCGGACATGTGCGGGGCACTAACCGATGTCCGCTTCGGGCCAATAGCGGACATCAATGGGTCTCGCCCGCACAGCGAACCACCTCAATCGTCACATGTGATAGGCCCGGAAGACCAGACAATCGCTTCTTGTATTGCTCAGGAGTTCGTGGATCGTGGCTTACGATTGAAATGACCGCTCCAAGGTGCCCGGGGCCCAAGCGCCACAGGTGAAGATCGGATACTCTGTCGCTGCCTTGTTCAAGGCGTGCAGCGATTTTTCGCGACAACGAAGGATCAGGACAGACGTCGAGAAGTATTAAGCCTGCAGATCGGATAAGCGTCCATGACCAACTCAAAATTACAATTGTCGCAACAAGACCCATTATGGGGTCCATCCATAACCAGCCGAATTGCCTCCCTGCGACAAGACCAAAGATAACCAACACAGAGACTGCGGCATCCGCCATTACGTGAACGAAAGCTGCACGCAAGTTGTGGTCACGGTGGACATGATGCGCATGAGGATGATCATGCTCGTGGACGTGACCATGATGGTGGTCATGATCATCGCGTAAAAGGTACGCGCTGAGCAGGTTTACCCCAAGACCGACTACTGCAATTGGAATGGCCTGATTGAATGCAATGGGCACCGGATGTAGCAGACGATCCGCACTTTCATAGCCAATGAGCAGCGCGATCATCGCCAAGGCTATCGCGCTCGTAAACGCGGCGAGGTCACCGAATTTTCCAGTACCAAATGTTAGTCGAGCATCGTTCGCATAGAGACGCGAGCAGGTATACGCCAATGCTGCAATAAGAAGCGCGCCCGCATGGGTTGACATGTGCAGACCATCGGCAATGAGCGCGACGGAGCCAAACCACCATCCGCCAACAATCTCGGCTAGCATCATGGCGGTGCAAATAGCTATTACAGCCCACGTCTTCCGTTCGTTCCGCTCATGGGTATCGCCAAGGAAGATATGTGAGTGACGATACTCGTCCATTGATTGGGAATGCATGCGCCTCGCTCCGCGCGGTTGTGTGCCTTCTGACATAGAATGTGAAGGCTGTACGTTCAATGTGGCTCTGGGTCAAAAGCAGATATTTCGCAGCGCAACCCTAGAAAGTCCGTTATTGCCCATAGGCGGAGACCGCTTGCATGAAGTCTCCGATGTCCGCTTTGGGCCAATAGCGGATATTGGTGCCGGCCATCTATTTGCGCACCGGCCCGCTTAGTAGTCGCAGTGGAAAACCATATGTAAGGCCAGCACGGATCTCGTTGATGTTTACGCCATTGGTGATGGCGTGACGAAATCCAACGTCAAATGAGAGGTTGTCCTTCACCTGCCATATAGCGCCGATTAGCGCCGAGACCGTGTGTGCCTGGCCGAATTCTTCCTCGTAAAAAAATTCGGCAACGGGACGCACCGTCCATTTATTTGGACCCTCAAGAATAATCCCCGTGAAAAGGTCGGCATGCTGATCGCGTGTGAGTTGACCCGCGATATTCAAGTGTGCGGTGCCCCAATCCCAACGTTGCGAAATGATGCCAGCAATGCTCGCCCCAAAGCGGGTGTCGCCAATACTGTCCGGCAACAGGACACCGAACTCGGTAGCGATGCTTGGCCCCGTTTGATCCTGGAGTACACCGGGACGCAAGACGTGCTTTAGAAATGCTCCGCCATCCGTGAAGGTCGTGGGCCCAGATGCAGGCAGAGGTGTTTCAAGTCGTCCTTCAAAAACGGCCTCCCAGTCCTTGGCAAGCCCGAAGTTCAGAACAGTATCTGGGGCTATGAGTGTTTTCTGACCACCAGTGCTCTTCCCGCCGGCGGGCTGCAGCTCGACTTCCATTTCACCAGGGTCGGCAACGGCTGCATCCGTTCCGTCAAACGGCCGATACGCCAAAGCCGTATCCGCATGCGAAAGCACCATAACCGCGAGCAAAAAAGACCCCAGGCGCAGACGCGTGCGCCAAGCCGACCCTTTTTTGCGGTCAACGGTCTCAACTTCAAAGGTTACAAACATCGCCGGGCCTACGGAGCCGTACGATATACCCAGATGGCAGCCGGCTCTTTAAAGCCAGCGCGGACACCCAACAGCAAGCGATCCATCTCTGGAACAAAAAGTCCCGTTCTCGCTCCGGCCACTGTCGGTATCCGCGCAACGCGTGAGTACTTCGCATCGGCAGTTGTTAAAACGTCGATAAAGCCGGCACCGCAGGTCACGTAAATGCGATTGAGCTTTCGATCCACGAACAGGTCGTCTGCGTCTCCACAGATATCAAGTTCACTGACCAGTCCGCCGATTTCCCAGTCAAACGCAGCCAACTTTGCAGGATTTCTGAAAGCAACGAGCACGCGCTTGTGTTCCGGGTCGAGAGCCATAGGGAAATTCCCGCCATGTCGCAGCGGCCAAGTGTGCGCCTCTTTGCCGGTGTTTGCATCCAGGACGGCGATCGTGCGGGCATTCGGCACGTTCACAAATATTTGGCCCGAGGCCGCATCAAGCTGGAAGCTCTCCGGGTGGGCCTTGAGAGCAAACGTCTTGGTGTTGGCGTTGTCGCGCAGGTCAATCGCGGCAATAGCGCCACTGCCGAAGCCAACAAGGATGCGGTTTGCCGGCAGGTCCGCGCGAATATTGTCCGCATCCGCGCCGAGTTCGATCCGGCCCACCGGCGAATAGTTAGGACCGTGAAAGACCCGCACGGACCCATCTCCGCCATTCGCGACATAAAGTGAGTCGTTCAATCGAATATAAGCCACACCCTGGGGTTCCTTGAGGCCGGAGATACGGTGAACAACTTTTTTTGCATTGAGATCGACAACCCCGACACTGTCGTTCCCCAGTTCGGCAACAAATAAGCGATGCTTCTCCAAATCGATCGTCATGTGATCGATGCGCCCGGCCACATTGCCCAGTGGTATTTTGGCTTCCAGCTGCAACGACTTTTCTGTTGCGGGCTGACCAAAACTCGCGCCTGCAAGAGCTAACGTCGTAAGACCGACGGCAGTCATGGCTTTCAGTATATGGTGCACGGCGTTACCTCGTACTCGATCGTTATTTGACCATTACCCAAGTCGGTTCCAGAATCGGAAAGGCAATCAAGCCAACGATAGCCGTGGCCGCGATCAGCGCGGGATTGCTAACCTTCCAACGGAACAGGACTGCAAGAGACGCGACGCCGATGAGCGCCGTCAGCCAGTCGCCGATTGCAATTTTCCCGAGCAGAACACAGGCGCCGAGAATGGTGCCGATGGCAGCCGCATAGGCACCTTTGACAAATCCTTGAACGTTGGGATTGCCGCGGTGACGCGCGAGGAGCGGTGCTGCAACCAAGACAAGGATAAACGAGGGAAAGAAAATGCCGACGGTGGAGACAATCGAGCCCCAAAATCCAGCGACCAAGTAGCCAACAAACGTCGCGGTGATGACCACGGGTCCGGGGCTGATCATGCCGATAGCAACGGCGATCAGAAATTGGCGCTCATCAAGCCAATTATATTGCTGAACGAGGCCTTGCTCTAAAAATGGAACAATGACTAGGCCACTGCCGAACGTCAGAGAGCCAGCTTTGAGGAAAAAGAAGAGGAGCTTCGCGAGCGTCGAACTTGAGGCAACCGGCGCCAGTTGGGCCAACACTGGTGCCGCTGCGATGCTCTGTAGCGTTGAGGACGACGAGCGACGGAAAAAATTGCCGTAATAAAGGATGCCGACAATGCCGGCCCCAATGAACAGCAACGCCACTTCGGCTTGCAGCAGGACCGTGACCACAAAGCACACGGCCGCAATTGCCCATTGAATCCAGTCGTCCATTCCTAGTTTTGCGAGGCGGTAACAAGAATTCAGGATTAGGGCGATAACTGCCGGGCTCACGCCGTAGAAAATCGCCGTTACCGGCTTTAAATCCCCGAGATAGACGTAGAGAGCGCCTAAAGCAGCAACGATCACAAAGTTCGGGAAGATAAACGCCCAGCCTCCAGCCCAGGCGCCCCAAAAGCCTGCGCGCAAATAGGAAATATAGATGCCGACTTGGATGGCGAGTGGACCCGGCAGCGACTGACAAATCGCGATCGCCTCGCGCATTTGGTCTTTGCTGAGCCACTTGCGATCGGAAACAAGTTCGCGCTCCATCTGGCCGACCAGCGCGACAGGCCCGCCAAATCCGAGCAGACCAAGGCGGAGAAAATAGAGCACCACCTCTCCCATGTGGCTTTTTTCGTTTGTGGTGACCTTTGTCATGTGCAGTTCCTATTGGGCGAGTTACCGAGCATCGTCCATGCTCAAGTTTTTTCCCAGCGCAGCGCGGATCACCGGCGCGGCACTTCGAGATATCCCTCCAACGGAAGTGCGTTGGAATCGGGTGTCCGCAACTGGACACTCTTTCCAGACATCCAAACTTCATAACAACTGCGCTCAGCCTGTTTCCCGTAATCAGTGCACAACTGGTCCTTTTCGATTCGCCAAGTTCCGACACGCTTCGTGCCCATTTCCTCGCTCTTCAATCTTCCGCTCGTTTCGTAGACCTCGCCCCAGTGCACATCGTCAGTAAACTCCATGCCAGCAAATTTGGCGCGGATTTCAGTGCCAGATAGTTTCTTGAAGTGCTCTTGCGCTTCAGAACAGACCGCATATCCAACGACGGCGATCGCGAGCACGCCGAAAGCTGCAAACTTTTTCATTCCACTGATGCCACGTTTTATCGTCACTTTTCCTTACAGTGCTTGATACAGATGTCGTAATCGGTCTTGCATGCACCTTGCGAATGGGCCTTTAGGCACGCGCGCTGAAAATCGCGACAGTCCTTAGTGCAGCTGTCTGACTCTGCAGCTCCCGTTAAAGTGGGAGGCGCAACGCAACAAAGCATCCCCAAGGCAACGACCATGACTTTCATAGCTATTCCCTCGTTACTCCAACGGTTGCTCGACTGTTTGCATTTGCTGGCCAGCGAGCAGTATGACCGAAGCGATGGCATGCCCGTCCTTTAGGGCAGGAGTTACGCTGATCGCTCGCGAGCCGGAGGTCGCCGCTGCTGATTTCTCCACTGCAGCCTTCAGATCCGTCTTTGCCTTTTCCATCGCGGCATTTTGTGACTTTGCCTCGGCTAGGTCTTCGCCTTCGGTGATGGACTCAGACTTCGCGACATTGCCGGTCGTGTGGTCGACGATCACTTCGGAAAATTTCCCGTCCTTTGCGGTGTAGATGGAAAGCTGGAGTTTTCCGTCTTCGACCTCGAATTTCCCTGAAATCGGTCGCCCTTGCTTCGCGGCGGCGATTAGCCCTTGCTGTAGAGTAACCTTGGCGTCCGTCACGCCAGTGATCAGCAGATGGTCGTTATTGACTTGAGCATGACTCCACAGGCCAACCAGGCCCGTTGCAACGCTCGCGACGGCCACGAGAAAGAGTGTTCGCCGATACATTTGTTCCTCCTTAGGCCATGATGTTTCCTCTTAAGAGTTACGCCCATTTCTCACTTAGAGCGTCCACCCTTTTTCTAGTTTTTCCCCGTCGCGTTCTGGCTCGTTACGCTCGCGGTCTTATCGAGTGCGGCGCGAATGCCCTTGGCAAGCTTGAGTGCATCATCGTTCGCCCAAAAGTGCATGAAGAACAGGCGTGGCTGTTCGGTGAGCATATGGCTGTGTAGAGCCGTGACTTCGATCCCGTTCGTGCGCAACGCCTCGATGACCGGATTGACTTCTGACGCCGCCAGAACGAAGTCGCCGGTAATGGCAGCCTTTCCGCTCCCGGTCGGCTGGAAGTTGACACCGGTGGCAAGACCGAGTGGGCCAGCGGGATCAAGCGACATTGCCATCTCGGTGACGTGGTCACGTCGGGCAACACCGAACTGATAGACCCCACCAACGAGATTGCTTTTGACCCCGATAATGCGATCGAGCTCAGCGGCGTCGAAGCCGGGATCAGACGCGGTAGCAGGTGCCGGAGGTGACACGGTCAGCGGGGTCTTGCTTGCGGAAAGCGCCGTGCGCAACGCGTTTGCGAGTTTAATCGGATCGCCATGCCCACTGATGTGCATGTAGAAGGTCAGCGGCTGCGCGCGGAGAATGTGATTGTGGACTGCGGTGATTTCGAGTCCATTCTGGATCGCTGCCGTCATGACGGGGGTAATTTCGCTCTCAAGCAGAACAAGATCGCCCATCATCATCGCGCCGCCGTGCGCAGGCTTGAATGCCGCCCATCCGCCAAGCGCCAGCGCGGGTTTTATAATTACACCATCGAGGGTGACCGAAAGATCGGTGCGCGGAAAACCATAACGATGTACATCGCCTGACACCGCGGGCTTTCGACCAAGGGCGTCATCGATTTTCTGCCAGTCGACTTCCTGCGCGTTTGCCAAAGTCGAAACAAACACAGTGCCTACTGCTGCCAAGAACGATATCAAACCGCGCATCACAATCTCCTCTCATGGGCTTTTGCCCGGTTATGCCAATTGCCGCCTCACAAGCTCGCCAAACAGACGATCTGAATTTTGCCAACGGATGACGGGCATAAAAGTGTCGACGTAGGTTGCCGCCTTCGCGCCGAAGTCGATGTGGTAGGAATGCTCGTACATGTCGAGTGCCAGGATTGGCGTACCACCGGCGAGCGTGTGGCAGTGATCCGACGCCCATTGATTGACGAGCTTTCGATCGTGCGGGGACCACGACAGCAAAACCCAACCCGAGCCGCCGCCGAGCGCCTTTCCCATTGCTACGAATTCGGATCGCCAGCGCTCATACGAACCAAAATCACGCGTGATGGCGTCCCGCAAAGCCGGTCCTGGCTCGCTCTCATCGCCCAGTCCGTCGAAAAATAGCTCGTGCAGAATCATGGAGTTCATTGCAACGAGTTCCTCGCGCTTGAGACCATTGATGAGGAAGCCTGGCGTACTATCGTAATTTAATTCGGCAAGTTTTTCCTCAATCAGGTTCAGACGCTTTACGGCTCCGCCGTAATTGTTCTCGTAGTGGCTGACAATCAGACGCTCTGACATGCCCTTGATCCGCGCCGGGTCGCAGGAGAGTGGTTTCATGTTGAACGTCATTGGCGTTACTCTTACTGAGGCAGCACATCGATTGCGATCTGATCGAACCTTGTGACGCTGTCGGCTTTGGTCCACAACGCGACTTTTCCTGACCCGGCAAACGTCGTGTCCGATGTTGTGAATAGTGTCTTTCCATCAAATTCGATGGTGAAGTGGTCCCCGTGAGCTTTTAGGCCGAGGGAATGCCATTCACCGCTGGTGACCTTGGTGTTGACGCCGTCAATCTGCTGTCGGCGCCCTTTAACGACGCGATAAAAACGAACATTGTCTTCGAGCGCGTTGCCGCGGACAACGTAGTAGTTGTCGCCGTCGAGAACACGGACAGCGATACCTCCAGCCTGATCAACGTGGCCGGCGACGGGTTTGAATTTAAGCGAGACATCGACATTCTTGGCGGCGACGGAATCAATAATTGCGAGCGGGAAGCGATAATCGGTTCGGTCTGTGCTCGACTGTTCAATCGCGCGGCCGGCGAAGGATGTTTCATCACTGACCACAATCCATCGGCCCAGATCGCCCTGTCCGGTTCGCGCAAACTGAAAGCCCGCCGGCGGCGAACCAAGCTCCATTTTTGCGATAGCGATGGTGATCGCGGCGGATTGAGAAAACCCATGTGACGCCGAACACAGAGCGACCCACGCGAGAATCGCGATTGCCCCGGCGATGATCACGCCGGCAAAGATCAATTGCCTGAGCTGAAATAAATCCGGCCTGCTTCCATGCATGCGCAAACGCCTCGAAAAACCCGAGTGTTGCGCAGAGCTTGGACGGGTCAGGCCGTCTGACGGGGAGCCTGCGTATCCCCGTACTTCGCGGAACCTAATCCCTGACATATCTGCGCGCAAGCTTCGGCCGACGACCCTCTCCGTTTTTTTACCGAGTCTTTATATTCAGGAGAAGTGATCGCAAAAAAGAAGTCCGATGCTTGAACTCCAACGGTGGCTATACGTCGGCGCGACCTCACAGCTGAAAGGCTTGAGCGGTGTCATCGAACCCTGGACGTTGTTGATTGGCACGGGATCGCGGTGGTTTTTGGCTTCGTCCATGCGCTAATGCCAGGGCACGGCAAGACAGTGCTGGTGTCCTATTTTCTTGGTAGGCCGGGAAGCATACGCGCGGGACTGACGACGAGTGTCATGCTGGTCCTGACTCTCAGCCGCGCATGCGATTGCCGAAGAGGTGAGGCATCAACTGCTTCATCACCTCAAATACCTTTCCATTGTGGTTATTCACGTTGATCCCGAGGAAAAATTAGGTGAGCGGTACCATCGGATCGAACAACATTCTCACGATGGCCTGCCCGCGCACTCCCACGCGGCGTAGCTTTTAAGCCATGCGATAGCTGTAGTCAGTCGAGATGCATCAAGCACCTCGCGCAGCCGCGCTAGATTTAGCGACTGGGCAGGATCCAGCGCGGTCCATTTTCTTATTTTCCGGACTGCTTTTGAGTGGCGCGCTAGATTCCCATAGACTGATAATCATCAGCCCGACTGAAAATCCAACAAAGCCGCCAGCAATCAGGTCGCTCACGAAATGGTAGTTCGCGCCCAGTTGTCCAACGAAAACCGTAGCGATGCAGATTGCGCAGATCCAACGCGACTGTGGATACAGCAACCAAAATGCAGATGTGATTGCGCTGATCGCGACCATGTGACCAGAGGGAAACGCAGCGAAACCGATACCGCCGTGAAATGGATTGAAGTTGTGGACGCCGTCGCGGATCAGCGACGGATTGGCTTGCACCCATGTCTCTGGCCATGTGCGGCCGAACACAAATTTGAGCCAACTTCCAAGGATGACAGAAAGGGCCATGCTCAGTGCAGAGAGAACAATAGTGGTCTGAATTTCCGTTAAAGGATGCCCCATTACGGCTCGAATTCCGAAAATGAGTGTACATCCTACGATGAACGGACCGAGCACATTCGGAAGCCGTCCAACCAGATCAAAGATTGCACGATACTCACGCAGTTCGTCATGAGCGAAATAAGCAAATGGTCGATCGACAAAAAAATACGAGATGGCGACGCAAGCGCCGCAAATCGATAATGCAATTATCCATTTTGCTATAGCGTTCATCTCAATCCTCTACCGCCAGGCTCTGAGCCCGTAGGTTTTCGATTCATTGTCCTCCTCCCTGATGAACTGCTTAGAACCTTTGATATGCTTCTTGGAAAGTTGGATCGCTCGCGCCGAGATGCGGCAAGCGCGCGGCGTGATTCACCATCGTGTATCGTAAGATTGGGCCGTCCTTCGGATCGTCACCTTGAAAATGCGCGACTGCGTCTCGCGGCACCTCACGTGGTTTTCCAAACTCTTTCACCGCGGAGGCTTCAACAACCTGCAAAGTCGGATCGCGGGCAAATGCGACAAAAGCTGCCAGTTCAGCGGTACTAGCACCTCCGGAGCGCCACGACGCCTCAAAAACTCCCGAGTGCCAGCGGCCTTGCACATCAAAGCCCTGCCCAACGTCGTAATTTCGACGCGAAGCGAAGAAGCCCGGATATGAACCTCCGGCGCGGTCGTACGATCGTGCCTGCACAACAGCGAGACGGATGGCAGGATCCATCGGCAGACTTTCAAGCGTGTCCCAGCCACCACGCACGCAAACCAGACGCGAGCCACCGTAAACTAGCTGTCCATTATTATTTGTGACGGCCCTTTGCGTGCCATAATAAGCGATCGTCTGACCGCGGATGGTGATGTGACCAACGCTTCGCGTTAAAAGCGGGTTCAGATTTGTTTCAACTACGAGTCCGTTTCTCTCGAGTTTCTGCAGAGAAAATTTTTCGAGGAACGCATCAAGCTCGTGGAGGGTGGTGATAACGGTCTGACCGTAACCGCCATCCCCCAAAGGTTCTTTGAGACGGATAGCTCCGCGCGATAGCAGACGTTTTCCGGCAATGCGCGCATCATCGGCATCAAATACGGAATAACCTGGTAGTACGACGTCGCGCGCAATATGCGCAAAGATGTAGGACCAGCCCTTTGGCTTGGCTGCTGTCGGAGAGACCAGGTCGTGCGTAATGACTTTGGTCTTGACGAAGGGATAAGGGACAACGCCACCGTAGAGCGCAGTTGCAGAACGGATCCCCAAATGCAGGGCCTCGTCCTGCATGAGCGTGTCGTCAGGGACGAAATAAATATTACCGGACGGATGCCGCACAGGGTCATATTCGCCGTCGAACTCATATCCAGTGAGTTCGGCAATGGTTTCAGCGACCTTGGCTAAAGTAACCTTTTCATGGGTGTACATCGGCGTACCCCATTGGGAAAAATAAAGGACGACCCTTCTGCGCCGGTTGGCCATGCCCGTGCGGCGGGATCTTCGATTGTAGGGGTTTCGGTAGACTTTATGTCCATCCATGCGCAAATACCTCGAATATCGAGTATTGCGCAGTGCTTGGACGGACGACCGTCTGAAGGGGAGACTGCCTTTCCCCTTATCGCGTGAGCTAGCTCTTGGTCTCTCTTAACGCAAGGGGCTGAAAGTGGGTCCCGCAGATTCTACAAAATTTTTACGAGAGACAGGCCGATGCCTTACGCGGCGAGCTATGCCCATCCTCAGTCAAATCGGGGACTGGTCGTGCTGACAATTGAAGGGCTGCGCCGGCTGCACGTCTCGGCTTCATTCGATGTTCATAGTGGCGAGTGCATTGCACTCCAAGGTGCATCTGGCGTTGGAAAAAGCTTGCTGCTGCGCGCGATCGCCGATCTCGATGTCAACGAAGGCATCTTAAAGCTGGACGGCGTCCTGAGGGAGAGCATGCCGGCACCTCTCTGGCGCAAGAAGGTGACTTATGTGGCGGCCGAACCCGGTTGGTGGGCTGAGACGGTCCAGGAGCATTTTCCAGCGTGGAGCGAAGCAATCCCCTTGATAGAAAAGCTTGGGCTGCCGGTCGCGTGCGGCTCATGGGACATTCGGCGCCTTTCAACCGGTGAGAAACAGCGTCTGGGCCTCGTTCGCGCTCTCGTGTTGGATTCCCGCGTGCTCCTTCTGGATGAACCGACCTCGGCGCTCGATGCAAATTCAACGAAGATCGTCGAGTCGATGATAGCTGACCGCGCTTCGATGGGAGCGGGCATTATCTGGAGCACGCACGATAAAGCGCAGGCACAGCGCGTCGGCTCTCGGCTGTTCATCATGAGCGGTGGCCGCATCGAGGAGCTGCCACCTTGACGTACATCCAGCTGTCCTATGGAGACCTTATCTTACCCGCCTTTTTGGTTGTAATGAACGGCGCGCTGTCGATCGCGCTTCATCTTCGATTGGAAAAGCAGCTGGCCATTGCGACAGCGCGAATGTTCATCCAACTCGTGCTGGTCGGTTATGTGCTTACGTTTCTTTTTGCGGCTGTCTCGCCATTTTGGACGGCGCTTGCGGCCGTCGTTATGGTTTTATTTGCCTCACGAGAAATTGTCGCGCGTCAGAAACGACGGCTGATGGGCGTATGGACCTATGGTTTGGGTGCGGCGTGTACGCTGATGGCCGCCGGTACAGTGACGATCTTTTCCCTACTTACTCAGTTGCACCCCGACCCTTGGTATCACCCACGCTACGCGCTGCCGCTATTGGGAATGATCCTTGGCAACACCATGACCGGTATCGGCCTGGGACTTGATGTGCTTACCAACGGCCTTGTGCGGGAAAGAGCTGCGGTAGAGGCGCATTTAGCATTGGGGGCAACCCGTTATCAGGCACTGCTGCCGGTGATCCGAGATGCTTTGCGCAGCGGTTTTATGCCCACGATTAATGGTATGGCAGCGATAGGTCTTGTTTCGCTTCCCGGAATGATGACAGGACAAATTCTTGCCGGGGTTGAACCGGCGGACGCCGTAAAATATCAACTGTTGATTATGTTTCTAATCGCCGGCGGCACTGGATTGGGAACGCTAGCCGCTGTGATTGGGGGTGGCTACCGTCTCACAGATCATCGTCATCGATTGCGATTGGATCGCATTAGCTCGGAACTGGGAACTTGAGAACGACGTGACCGCGCATCAAGCTGAGGTAGGAACTTGAGTCACTATGATGTGAACGTGCCGTGCGCAATCGAGTAGATTCGGCGCACGCAGAAAGCGAACATTGCGCCGCGATTGTGATGTCCGCCACCAAAAGCAGACTCTGTCGTAGGGCTATTCTTTTGTAAGCTTTTTGATTGTCAGGTTCTCGCCGGTGCGTTCGACAACAATTGAAACTTTGTCGCCCGGTTTTACGGCATTGAAGACTAAACCATCTTCGACCTTGAAATCCGTCGGAGCTGCCGTATCGCCCGACCCCACTGTACCGTTCAGCTTGATGCCAATTTTTCCGGATGCCTCATCAACGGTGGCGACTTCGCCCTTCAAAATATTCTGCGCGTAGACGGAGCTTGCGAAACTAAACGCAAATATTGCCAATCCAACTGTACGACACGAGCTCATTACCAATCCTCCGGGTGGTCGATAACACTAACCCGCTGTTGGGAAGAGAGTTCCTTGTCAAAACATCGACGCGTACCTGTTTCTGATCCGACATTCGAAATAGGTCCTTGACTTTCATCAACTTCAGGATCATGTAACCGCACGTCGGGCCACATTGCAGTCGCCCGGCTTATCCAAGGCATATCGCCCAAGTACTGCACTTAGCCCGCTTCGTCGGGCCGAGGGCTTTTGGCGCGATGTCATAGATCACCACAAGTCCAGAGCTGACGGGCGGCAATGGAGAAATCCATGCTTCCCAATATTCAGCGCACGCTCGCCGTGACTGCGCGAGCTGCGTGCGTGATGGTTGTTGCCTTCTTCTCGACGCCCGGCCACGGCGCGGAAGTGCACGTGTTGTCGGCCGCGGCAATGCAATCGGTGTTCAAGGACATTCGCGATGAATTCCAGCGAACGTCCGGGTACAGACTAATCCTTCACTACGGCACGATCGGCGCCGTGAATGAATGGGCGATGGGCGGCGAGGAAGCCGACCTGGTCATCAGTTCGTCGCAATCAATGCCCTCGCTCGTCTACCAAGGAAAAATCCAGGCCGGCAGTCAAACCGCGATTTGCCAGACCGGTATCGGCGTTGTGGTGGCCGCCGGAATTGAACTCGACGTAACTTCGGTCGAGGATTTCAAACGCGCGCTTCTCGCCGCGAAGGCAATCGTTTACGCCGACCCGGCGCGGGGCGGAGCTGCCGGCATCCAAGTTGCAAAGATCATCGAACAACTTGGTTTGAACGAACAACTCAGACCGAAACTCAGACTGGCGGCGGGCGGCGACATCACCGAAGTGACGGTCTCCCTTGGCCCCACCGCGCTCGGCATCACCCAGATCAGCGAGATCGCCGATAAGCCCCAGGCACGGCTTGCCGGTCCGCTGCCGGAAGAGTTGCAGAACTACACGGTTTTCGTCGCCGGCGTACCAGCCGATGCGCCGCAATCGGGAGGCGTCACGGCACTGTTGAAGTTCCTGCGCAGCCCGACAGCGATCGCCGTGATCAGAGCCAAGGGGATGGAAGACTTTGGCTCCGACGGCGGCTCGGAGTGACCAATGCTCTGAGGGAGAAGCAAATGTCGACACAATATAGAACACCACCAAATACTTTCGTCAGGTATGAAAAACGTGAGGTCTTCGGAGCCGAGAACACTGTTTGCAGACAATCACCGCCTTCGCCGAGGGACCGTCACATCATTCTGCTGGCAGCCGATTGGCTGGTGGCGCTGCGTGCATCGCTAAAGCAATGGCGAAATCGTCGGCGGACCCTGCGGGCGCTTGACGAACTTGACGAGCATCAGCTCCGCGACATCGGTCTGACCCGCGATGAGGCCTCACCGGGCCATCCAATAGGCTACCGTGCGCTTGCCGGGCTCGACGAGGTTCGCCGGCATTCGGTGTGAGCGCGCATAGAAAAAGTCGGGCCCATCGCAGACGCCCGGTACTGCAAGGCATTTCGCCCAAGCTCTGCGCATGGTCTGCCCTTTGAACGCATCGTTCGTCGCGGACGGTCACTCGGGCGGCGGTTGGGAGAAATGAAAATGTCAAACGTCACACTGTTTGGATTTCCGCGCAGTACCTTCGTCAAGGTCGCCGGTTTGATCCTCACGGCGCGCAATGTCGATTATCAATTCCACGACACCGAAGACGAAATGTACTTGCCGATACACCGCGAGCGCCACCCATTCGGACGCGTGCCAGCGCTAAAGCATGACGACTTTGTGCTGTACGAAACCAACGCAATCGCAGCGTACGTGGATGACGTTTTCCCGGGGCCGAAGTTGACGCCACACGACCCGTGCAAACGCGCGCGGATGAATCAGTGGATCGGCAATCTCAATTGGTACTTCTATCCCGAGATGATCTACCACGTATCGCACGAGCGGCTCGTGTATCCAGAGCTCGGTATTCCGGGGAATGACGCGATCGTTAAGCGCGCCATGCCGAATGTCGTCCGTGCATTGGAGGTCATGGAAAAGGAGCTTTCCCACAACAGGCCGTTCCTGATCGGCGACGCGGTGACCATGGCAGACTACTTCTTGCTGCCGACGCTCTTTGCCTTCGCGCTCACTCCTGAGGGTAAGCAGACATTGCCGAAGTTCCCTTTGGTCGTGGCCTGGGACAACCGGATGGATGAGCTGCCAAGCGTGGTGTGCTTCAACGCAAAGCAACCACCGCGCGCTCCAATCCAGCACGCGCGTGAGTGGGTGCATCACCACCGTCCGGCGGCATGAACTATCCGCGAGCGCAGGGTGGCGTCCGGGTCTCGTTGAAACGAGATGCCGCCTTCGCTATAATTGGTTAGGGGAAATCGCAGCCTCCCCTTTAAATGGCACTCCCATTCAAGCGCTGCTCGCACTGTTTTGGAGCGAGCACATGGATGGGCTTCTCAACCTCACAATCTTTCTCGCCGCCACGTTTGCCAGTGCGCTTGTCGCGGGCCTGTCAGGCTTCGCGTTTGGGCTTATTGCCGCGTCGCTCTGGCTCTACGTTATTTCCCCATTGCAGACGGCCGCGTTGATCATCGCATTTGGACTCTTGGTGCAAGGCTATTCGGTCTGGAAGCTTCGTCATGCGCTTGATTGGAGCAGACTCTGGCCGTTTGTGATCGGAGCGGCCCTTGGCGTCCCAATTGGCGTAACGATCCTGACTTGGGCCAATCCTGCCCACGTGCGTGTTGGCGTCGGCATCCTATTGGTCATTTACAGCCTCTATGCGCTTTCCCGACCGGCCATAAGACCCATCAAGGCGGGCGGGTCGCTTGCCGATGCGAGTGTCGGATTTCTCAATGGCGTACTCGCGGGAATTACTGGCCTTGCCGGCATTCTCGTAACGATATGGTGCGGCCTGCGGGGCTGGCCGAAAGACCAGCAGCGAGCAGTATTCCAGCCGGTTGCGGTCGCAATTTTTGCCATGAGCGCGGCGTGGCTTGGCGCAAAAGTCGCAATCTCCGCGGAAACGATCAGGCTATTCCTGTTCGGCCTTCCGGTCTTGCTTGTCGGCACCTGGCTGGGGCTGAAACTCTACGGAAAAGTCAACGAAACGACGTTTCGCAAGATCGTGCTGTCGCTGTTGTTGCTGTCTGGCGCAGCGCTGATCGTTTAGCACGCACTTGGCGGTAGAAAAGCAAAAGGAGGATACAATGAAATGGATCACACGCGAGTACGTCAAGGTCGATCGCGTCGCTTGTCCCTGGCTGATCAAGAAATTTGTCGACAAGGACGCGGAATTCATTTTCGCGCCGACCGACAAGGTGATGGAGGAAGCAAAGCGCCTCGATGCAATCCCCTACGACGTCAAAAATGTAGAACTAGGCCACCATGGCAAAGAGTGCTCCTTTGAGGCCATCGTCAAGAAATACAACCTTACGCATGATCCGGCGCTCGTGCTTCTCGGAAAAATCGTCAACGCGGCCGACACCGACAACACGCTGTACAATCAACCGGAAGGGCCAGGACTCGAAGCGATCGCCGAGGGTTTTCGGCACCTCGGCTATAAAAATGATCACGAGGTCAACGCGGCAGAGTGGATCGTCTACGACGCGCTCTATGCCTATTGCAGAAAGATGGTGCAGGCTGGAAAGCCGAACGGCGATTTCAAATAGTCGCCAGTTCGCGTCGACCTCGGCCAACCATTCCGACGCTGTTGAAAGTTGACATGTCAGTCGACAGGACCTGCTCGACGCGCTTCGACATTGCGCTGCTCTATATTGCTCGCGGCGTGCGGGGGCTTGGTGACGGCTTCGCTATTATTCTTTTGCCGGCATATCTGTCTGCGATCGGTTTCAGTCCAGGCCAAATTGGCGTCATCCTCAGCGCATCATTGCTTGGCACGGCGTTGCTGACCCTGGCGGTGGGCTTCATCGCTCCGCGGCATGATTTGCGCAATTTCATGCTTGGTGGCGCGCTATTGATGGCGTCCACCGGTCTTGCATTCCCAAGCGTCGATGTCTTGGCAGCCATCGCAATCGTTGCATTTATCGGCACGATAAACCCGTCGACGGGTGATTTGGGCGTGCTCGTCCCGTTGGAGCACGCGATGCTGGCGCAGGGCGCGCCTGATGATGAACGCACTCGCACCTTTGCGCGCTACAGCTTGATCGGCGCCCTCTCGATGGCGACCGGCTCATTGCTCGCGGCGGCGCCTGACTTCATGATGTCGGCGGCCCGTGTCGGCGAAGTCACAGCCTTCAGGATGATGTTTTATGTTTATGCCGCGCTCGGGCTTGTTTGTGCGGCGCTGTATTGGCGCCTGCCGCATGCACGAATGCAGGAAAGGCGGCCGAGCGCGCCGCTTGGACCCTCGCGAAGAGTTGTCTACAAACTGGCGGCGTTATTCAGCCTCGACGCGTTTGCTGGCGGCTTTGTGGTGCAATCGCTGCTGGCGCTGTGGCTATTTGAGCGCTTCGACATGTCGCTCACTGCGGCAAGCGTGTTCTTTTTCTGGACGAGCCTGCTCAGCGCGTTTTCTTATCCTGTCGCAGCCTGGCTCTCTTCTCGTTTCGGCCTCATCAACACGATGGTTTTTACGCACGTCCCATCCAGCCTCTTTCTTATATTGGCGGCGTTTTCGCCTAATCTGCCGCTCGCGCTCGGACTGCTGCTTGTGCGCGCTGCCCTCTCGCAAATGGACGTGCCGACACGCACGTCTTACGTCATGGCAGTCGTGACGCCGCCAGAGCGCACCGCCGCCGCAAGTGTGACCGCGGTCCCTCGCAGTCTCGCATCCTCCTTGAGCCCCGCGCTTGCTGGCGCGATGTTGGCAACGTCGTTTTCGGGTTTGCCGCTGGTGATCTGCGGGGTCCTCCAAATCGGTTACGACATGGGCCTGTTGTTTTCATTCCGCAACGTGAAACCACCGGAGGAAAAAAAAGCGCGCAAGGCTGTGCCTGCGAAATAGCGTTATTCCTTCGACGCCCTAACTTGCATACGTGATGGCGGAAGCGCTTTGAGCCGGCGCGTATCTTCGGCTGCTTCCGCAAACACCCAATTCCGGAATGCTGCAATCTTCGGAAGATCCGATGCTGCTTTGGGGCAAACGATCCAGTAGGTATTTGCCACCCTCAACGAAACGTCAACCGGCTGAACGAGGCGGCCATTGATCAAGTCCCAGGCCGCGAGGGCCGTGCGCGCCAGGGCGATGCCCTGCCCGTCGATCGCGGCGTCGATCAACATGCTGGCGCGGTTCAAAACTGGGCCCGGGCCGACGGCGGCCTTCACGCCTGCAGCTTCAAATAAGCGCGTCCAATTCTTCGCGTCCTCAAGGCGAAGCAGCGGAAACTTCAGAAGGTCCGCTACTTTCGTGATGCGGTTACGTCCGGCAATGAGCTTTGGGCTGCAAATCGGAAACAAACGCTCCGCGTAAAGCCGCTGTACATCGAGTCCCGGCCAGTTGCCATCGCCATGGCGGATCGCGATATCGACATCGTCGCGAGCGAAATCGGCATACTGCGTCGTGGCCGAAACGCGCAAATCCACGCCGGGACATTGCTCGGCAAAGCGGCTCAGCCGATTGACCAGCCATTTCGCGGCGAAGTCCGGTGAAGTGCTGACGGTGAGAACGCCGCTCTCCTGGCGCTGCATCAGCCGTTCGGTGCCGACAGCGATGCGATCCAAGGCATCGCGGATGACGGTGAGATAATCGCGGCCAGCTTCGGTGAGGATGAGCCGTTGTCGCTGGCGATGGAAGAGCTTGAGCCCGAGCGTATCTTCCAGCGCTTTCACCTGATGGCTGACGGCGCCCTGCGTGACGTTCAACTCTTCGGCGGCGCGCGTGAAGCTTTCACTCCGGGCCGCAGCCTCGAAAGCTTTCAAGCCATTCAGCGGTGGGAGACGACGCGCCATTAGCCCCAACCAATCATGAGGGAATCTCATTAATCATAGAGCGTACCCGCCGTATCTTTGGGCCAAAAGCGGACATGATCCAAGCGACATAATTCTTATGATCGCAGAAACTCCATCACGAGCTTATTCACCACCTCGGGCGCCTCGTAAGTCGGAAAATGGCCTACGCCCTGAATGACGTGCCGCGCATAGCCGCCAGTAAAATATTTCTCT